>Ga0307987_1000101_pt1 | contig 50239 bp, 38 predicted proteins | sample EllFjometagen181_FD_203157 | JGI IMG/M metagenome (GOLD analysis project Ga0307987, IMG submission 203157) | Marine microbial communities from Ellis Fjord, Antarctic Ocean - #181 | ecosystem: Environmental > Aquatic > Marine > Unclassified | place: Southern Ocean | collected 2014-10-08 | reverse complement strand
CCCATCGTCTTTGAAAGGGGAAAAAAAATAGAGGAACGTTCCGAAGATGTCCGCCGATTCATCCGCCAAAGAAAAATCGACCCGGAGTCCAACATCCAGTTTGGCGAAGGGGGCGCCGGCTCCTTTTCGGACGGAAAACTGTTTTCCAGGAGAAACCACAATTCCAGCGTGATCAACCGCGTGCTGGCGACCTTTGTGAAATTCGGCGCGCCAAAACAGATCGAGTACATCGGCAAGCCCCATCTGGGAACCGATGTGATCCGCAAAATCGTTGCCAACATCCGCCGCCACATCCTTGAAAAAGGCGGCGAAATACACTACGGCTCAAAAATGACCGACATCCTGATATCCGACGGCGTCGCCTCCGGGATCGTCATCAATGGCCAGACCGAGTATGTTTCTTCGGACATCTTCATCGCGCTGGGGCATTCGGCCCGTGACACCTTTGAAATGCTGCGCGAAAAAGGCGTGGCCATTGAGCAACGCCCCATCTCCGTGGGGGTGAGGATCGAGCATCCGGCCAAAACCATCAACCTCATGCGGCACGGAAAAAAATATGGCGATTACCCCGGCCTGGGGGCGGCCACGTATTCGTTGAATCACACCCGCCGAAAACTCGGGAGGGGGGTGTACACCTTTTGCATGTGTCCCGGCGGCGAAGTCGTCAATGCCTCGTCGGATCAGAGCATGAGCGTGGTCAACGGGATGAGCGACTCCAGACGGTCCTCCCGGTTTTCAAACGCGGCGCTGGTGGTCCCCTGCCACACAAACGACTATGGCTCGGCCGACCCCTTGGCGGGACTGGAGTTCCAGAAAAAAATTGAACGAAAATCCTTTGACGCGGGAGGGGGGGACTGGTCGATTCCCGCGCAAAACCTGATGGATTTTTTAAACGACAGGCCCTCGGCTCAATTAAATGAACACTCGTACAAAATGGGCGCCGTTCCCGGAAATTTCAGGGACATTTTTCCTCCATTTGTGATCCGGGAATTGCTGGCCGCATTTGACAAATGGAAAAAAGAGGTTCCACTGTTTGTTTCCCACGAGGCCATATTGCTGGGCGCGGAAACCCGAACGTCATCCCCCCTGCGAATCAAACGGGGCAAAGACTTTGAATCCGTGAATATAAAAAATTTGATCCCCATCGGCGAAGGCGCGGGCCATACCGGGGGCATCACCAGCTCGGCGGCGGACGCCATCCGGGCGGTGGGACGGCGGGCGTTTTGAAAAAACGTTAACCCGTTCCGACACACACGGCAAGGCAAGGGCTCATACGGCCCCTCCCCCGCCCCCCAAAAAAAAAACGAGCAAAATGGACAAAACGGGTAAAACATGTAAAATGGACGAACCGGACGAAAAAGAAAAAGAAAAAGAAAAAGAAAAAGAAAAAGAAAAAGAAAAACAGACGAAACAGAAAAATGGACGAAACGAAACAAAAAACCCATTAAAAAAAAGAGAGGCGACAATGATGAAAAGAACCATTCTGGCAACGATTTTTATGGGACTGATATTTTTTAGCACAGACGGGCATGCGGCCGGACCGCCCCCGGAAAAACAGACCGGCTATCCCGGCGCGGCCAAAGACTGGACGGTGAGACTCGGCGCCCTGGCCATGCACAGACCGGTTTACCAGGGTTCCGACGATTATAAGGGGTACGCCCTCCCCATGATCGACATCTCCTGGCGCGACACAATTTTTTTAAATTCGTTCAAAGGGTTGGGAGCTTATTTTTTGGATTCCGGCCGTGCGCGACTCGGCGCCTCCATCGGATGGGCCTTTGGCCGGGACGAGAGTGACTCCAACGACCTGACTGGCCTGGGCGATATCGACCCGGGCGCCACGGCCAACGCGTTGTTTGAATGGAAATCTAAAGATCTGATCATTAACGCGCGTTATCAAAGACAGATCACCGGGGAGGAGACCGGCTTCCAGGTTCACACCCGCCTGGGATATCGTTTCCGCCTGGGAAAAAAAACCACGCTGCGGCCGTCTGTGCGGACCACCTTTTCAAGCTCCGAGTATATGGAACGCCATTTCAGCGTCTCCCCGGCCCAATCCGCCGGATCGGGCCAACCGGTGTATGAGGCTGGAGCGGGCTTGAAATCCGTCGGTTTCCAGATGATGGCCATCCGCCGGGCGGGCCAGCGCTGGGGCGTCCAGGTCATGGGCGGTTACACCCTCTTGATTGGCGACGCGGCCGACAGCCCATTGGTAAAAAATGAGGGTCAATTCACTTTTGGCGCGGGCCTTTCTTATATGTTTTAATTTCATCCCGCATCCAAAAAAAAATATCACTGTGGGAACATAACGGCGCTCGTAAAAAAGCCTGGGATGGCGCCATATCTTCCGGAAAGCCGGATGGAATTGGAGGCAGACCATGAACTACCCCGTTATCATTCATAAAGACCCAGACTCTGACTATGGCGTCGCGATTCCCGACCTTCCGGGTTGTTTTTCCGCTGGAACGACCATCGAAGACGCCTTGAATATGGCTCAAGAAGCCGGTGAATGCCATATCGAGGGTTTGTTAATTGACTCTAAAACCATTCCCGCGCCATCCTCCATTGAGGCGCATAAAAATAATTCCGACTTTAAAGATGGTATTTGGGCATGGGTTGACATAGATATCGGCAAACTCTCGCTGAAATCCAAATGGATCGATATTGACGGCGTCGTAAAAAAACCATCCCGCAAGCAGACATGACATGGCATAACTTAAATGCTGTTTAATGACGGGTACTTGTAGGTTGGGTTGAGGAACGAAACCCAACATATCTTTACTTTTTACGTTTGCGACGCCATCAATATGGCCATGCCTGAAAGACGGATAAAAACCGTGGATGATCCATCCAAAAGACGTTTCATAAAAAAACAATCATGACCGAAACCAGACCCACCCAAAACCAAATGCCACGGCCCGACGCGCCAGCCACCCAGACCTCCCCGGCCCGCGCGGCCATCCAAAAAGTCGCAAAGGGGTTGTGGCTGATTCCCCTGAATTTAAAACAGACGGGATTCTCCTCTTTTATCAGCGCCTGGCTTTTCCAGGGGGACAAGACCTTCCTGATCGACACCGGCCCGGCCGCCGCCATTCCCCAATTGACAGGCGCCCTGCGGGAGCTGGGGATCAAAAAACTGGACGCGATTCTTTTGACCCACATTCATCTGGACCATGCCGGGGGCGCCGGAGAACTGGCCCGGCATTTCCCGGACGCTCCCATGGTGTGCCATGAATCGGCGCGGGCCCATCTGGCCTCGCCCGATGCGCTCTGGGAAGGGAGCGTCAGCGCCCTGGGCCCCATCGCCCAGGCATACGGCCCGCCAACGCCGGTTCCCGAACAGCGGCTGATCAGCGCCCAGGAGTTTGATGAAAAAGGGATCAACGTCATCCCGACCCCCGGACATTCCCCCCACCATATCGCGTTTCTGGCCGAGGGTTGCCTTTTTGCCGGGGAGGCCGGGGGCGTTTTCATGGATAGGGGCCACGCCCAGTGGCTTCGCCCGGCAACGCCCCATCGGTTTTTTTTAGAGACCACATTTCAAAGCATTGAGACGCTGAAAAGCGTTGACCATGAACGGCTCTGCTACGGTCATTTTGGATGGACAAAAAACGGGGCCCGGCTTCTGGATCAACACAAACGCCAGCTTCTTTTCTGGTCGGACACCATTGACGAAGAGATGAAATCAGGCGAGGGGGACCCTGAGATTTTGGAGTCCCGATGTTTAAAGGCCCTTTTAGATGGCGACCCCTGCCTGTCGGCCTGGGGGGATCTGACGCCGGATATTCAAAAACGGGAGGCGTTCTTTATAAAAAACAGCATCCGGGGATTTATCGGATACCACAAACGCAGAAAACGCAACGCAAGAAAAAACAGAGAAGAAAAAACAGCGACCCAAAAAAACCAAGCCCCAAAAACCGACGCCAAAAAAAGAGCTGACCGGGCCAACATCAAGGATATGGAAGCTGTATTAAATAAAATAGCTGATCGCAATCCTTTAAAGGGCGACGAGCTATAAACAATATAATACAAACAATCCATACTTTTGGGAGATATAAAACCAACGCTTTTCCGTAAATACAACCACGATCTTAAAACGCTCATTTTGACCCCCAAATGGGGTGTTTAAGACTGTTTTAGTGGATGGTTTTGTCTGGATAGTTGAAAATTTTTGCGGCCCAAAATTTTTTTTGCAAAATTAGCCGGGGATGTGATAGATGTAAAACTCAATAATAATTGGAAATCATGAAGTTTTGTATGACATTCGGAACTATACAATCATCTGTTATTCGCTAAATAAATAATAATGCAATTATTAAGGGCTCGCTCAAAACAGGATTTTTGATTTTCCCATTTAAGACAAGAAAAGGATACGGCATGAATACTTATCATCAGGCGCTGGAAAAAGACTCACCGTACTGTGAGGAGCGTGATGAAGATGGCTCAGAAAAAGAAAACTTTGGGGATATGGAAGAAGAGCAAACGGAACCGTTTGATCCCAAAAAAGTCGATATTCAGGTCACTCAATCCATTATGGATGCCATCATCAAACGATTAAGGAATAATGAGATTGACTTGTCACCTGAATTTCAACGTTCAACAGATTTATGGGAAAAAAAGACACAATCTCGTCTTATTGAGTCCTTACTGATAAACTTGCCTATTCCCGCTTTTTATTTTGACGCGACCAATGAAGATTCCTGGCAAATTGTGGATGGGCTCCAGAGACTTTCAACAATCAAACATTTTGTTATTGATAAAAAGTTAAAATTAACCGGGCTGGAATTCCTTAAAAAATATGATAATTCTACCTTTGATGATTTACCGAGGACTTTACAACGTCGTATTGAAGAATTCCCCGTTACACTCTATTTAATTAAGCCTGGCACACCAGTGAAGATGAAATACTCGCTGTTTCATAGAATTAACACCGGCGGCTTAATATTAAAACCACAAGAAATACGACATGCAATATCTCACGGTATAAATAAAGGTCAAGCGGCCAGATTTTTAAAAGAACTTTCTGAAGAGCCGTCTTTCCGCAAGGTTGTCAAGATTAGTAGCGATCGTATGTCTAACCGTGAATTAGTACTTAGGCATATAGCGTTTGCAATGGAAGGTGTCGATTCATACAAATCGTCAATGGTGAAATTTCTTGATGCGGCAATGGAAAAACTGGGAAAATGTAGAGACTCTGAGCTCCAAGAATACAAAAAAGGCTTTCTACAGGCAATGGATCTGGCTTGGACTTTATTTAGAGAACATGCTTTTAAAAAATCATCCGTTGAATCAGGCCGAATCAAAGTTGTAAACAAACCCTTATTTGAAGCTCTGTCGGTTCCATTGGCTCAATTAGATCCGTTGGAGAAAGAAATATTACTGAAAAACAAGGAAATATTTTTAAAAGAATTCAAAGAATTGATGCAAAACGATTCATTTTATCGCTCTATTTCCATTTCCACTGCCAACAAAGATCAAGTAGATGCCAGGTTTAAAAAAATCAATGAATTGGTTCGTAAATTTTGTGAGGAATAAATATGTTGGAAACCCTAATTATAAAAAACTTTAAATCACTCAAAGACGAAATTTTTCACCTTAATAACTTAACCGTCTTCTCTGGTCTTAATGGCATGGGCAAGTCATCTGTCATACAATGTTTGCTGCTCCTTCGGCAGTCCTTTGAAAAGAATATGCTCCCTGGTAAAGGGTTATCCCTTGTTGGCGACTATGTGAAAATTGGCAATGGAGCGGACATCCTTTCTGTTGATGCTGAAGATGAACATATTGAATATGATGTGTCCTGGAGTGACTCAACCAAGCTCTATCTTTCATTTAAATATGCGCCACAATCAAACCTTCAAGCAATAGAACAAGAAAAACAAAATGGCGACTGTTATGCTGAATCACTATTTACGCCATCTTTCCAGTATTTATCTGCTGAACGAATTAGCCCGAAAAGCTCTTTTGAGCTTTCTGATTATGATGTGAATGACCTTAATTCTCTTGGGGTTACTGGGGAATATACCGCTCATTTTATTGCTGAAAAAGGGCTCAATGCTATTCCAATAGCCGCGCTGCGTCATCCTTCATCCACAAGTGGAAACCTCATTGATTCTATCAATGCGTGGATGTCTGAAATAACCCCCGGAACAAAAGTTGTGGCAAAGGTAATTCCTGAAATCAATCAAGCAAGTTTGCACTATCAATTTGCGACCTCTGATCATTTCACCAAAGCGTTTCGACCAGAAAATACCGGTTTTGGATTGACCTTTGTTTTACCTGTGGTCACGGCTGTTTTAAGCGCCAAGCCCGGAGACTTCTTGTTGATTGAAAATCCCGAAGCGCACCTGCATCCAGCGGGTCAATCTGCTGTGGCTCGCTTGATTTCGATTGCGGCCGAAAATGGCGTGCAGGTTCTTATTGAAACTCATAGCGATCATTTTTTGAATGGGGTGCGCACATCGGTTAAAAAGGGGGTCGTCTCCCCAGATAACGTGGGTCTCTACTATCTTTCAAGGGATATTAACGCCTCTGAGCACACGGTGCAAGTGGATCAACCTCGCATAGACCGTTTCGGAAAAATTGACATCTGGCCAGCGGGCTTTTTTGATGAATGGGACAAGAGCCTTGATGAATTGTTAGACGAGGTGTAGACCATGAGCGTGAACCTTGTTTTCAATGACGCCTCTCTCCCATTTAAATCTTTACAAACTTGTCAGCAAAATCTTCCTGTCTTCTTTTCAATTTTAAGAAAAGCAACGCAAAACGAAGTGCAGATTATTCGTACACCCGATAATATCGGCAGTAATTGGTATAAAATTCATTATGCCGATGGTTTCTCATTATCTCAATGGATTGAGCAACACTCAGATCGAGACTACCGCCGATATATCAGAAGGATAATGGATAGAACCCAATGCCCGCTTATCAGCGGTGATGAAAATGAACTTCTTGATGCTTTTACTCGTTCAGAATTCATCCTTGCCAACAACAACCATCAGTCTGTCCCGTCTCTCGGCGTTGCATTTCTGATGGAGACACCGGTTGTAAGCTTTTGTTCCGCGCCACATTGGAGAGAGAATCGGATTGCCGTTGTTCATCATTATTTAGATGAACACGCAGATGAAGTTATAAAAGAAGATTGCTGTGTGGAAAATATATCTCAGTATCATCATCATCTTCTTCCCTTCTTGGAAAAGATAAAAGAAGAACGGCAGGCAAGTCAAGATTATTTAAAAAAGCTTGAAGTCTCCGGGAACGATGATTATAAAAATCTCATTTTTTGTCATAACGTTCTTCAGAATTTTCAGCGTCTTGGCATCCATAAATCTTTATTGAAAAGGATCGAAGATGTGCTCGGAAAACTGAATCACGTTATTCAAATCACAAAAAGTGAGTCCTGTATTATTGAGAATTCGGGTTTGACTATTTCAGGTGAAAGTCAAACAACAAAAAACAATAGAAAATTGATTAGACACCGTAAATTTAAGTTGCCAAATGACAACGTTGAAACATTTGATTTACATGTAAAAAATTTTCCAGGTGGTCAACGACTTTATTTTCTTCCAGACTTTAAATCTAAGAAAATCTATATTGGTTATTTTGGAGAACACTTACCTGTCTGAGGCGGAATAAAACCGGAAAAAATAGAACCAGAAAGGCAAAGATAGAAAGGCGCGCCCACCAAACCAAACCCCAAAATCAAGAACAGGGGCGCCCAGCATAAGCCGGACGCCCCTGCATAAACAAGGAGCCTTTAAAACTATTGATAACAGAAGGTCTCCCTGAAAAAAACCGCCCACAGGCCGCGCCATAGTCAACAAAATCATGAATCACAAAAGAATAAATCAACAGAGACATGAATCACAAGAAGCATCGGCGGCCAACAAAAAAAACAAAAATAGAGTCCCAAAATAAAGAGACGCGGCCTGTGGCGATATTAATTCAATGCGTCAGCCATCAAGGCTCCAACCCGCTTTGAAAATGACGACGGGTTTTCAATCTTCCCGCCCTGCCCGATGATGGCCATATCCAGCAGAATCTGGCTGTAATCCTTTAAAACCGGGCTCTCTTTGTCCGTGTCAAAGATATTCTTTATTTTCCCCATCACCGGATGATCAAGGTTTAATTCCAGTATTTTTTTCTGATCCGGCATGGCCTGGCCCGAGGATTTCATGATTTTTTCCATGTACCCGCTCATTTCATACGAGTCCCCGGAAAGGCATGAGACCGAGTCTTTCAGATGGGTGGAGGCCTTGACCTCTTTGATGGTCTTTTCCATCTGGGATTTTATAAACTCAAACAGCGCGGAGTAGTCGTCGGTTTTTTCCTTGTCCGGCGCCACGCCGTCGATATCCAGGTTTCCCTTCTCAGCGCTTTTCAACGCCTTGCCGTCGTATTCGGTCAATGACTGAACCACCCACTCATCCACGGGATCGCTCATCAAAATAATTTCAAACCCTTTTTCCTTGAGCGCCTCCAGATGGGGGCTGTTTTCAAGGGCCGAAAGATTCTCCCCGGTGATGTAATAAATCTCTTTTTGATCGCCTTTCATATTGGCGACGTAATCGGCCAGAGAGATCCGTTTTCCCTCTGATTTTGTGGTTTTATACCTGAGCAGGCCCGCGTGTTTGTCACGATTGGCGGAATCCAGATGAACGCCCTCTTTTAACACCTGGCCAAACTCTTCGTAAAACTCGTCATACATCTCCTTGTCCATGTCGGCCAGAAGATCGAGAATCTTTTTTTCAAGATTGACCTTTATGTTTCGAACGATTTTATCCTGCTGCAAAATCTCGCGGCTGACGTTCAAATTCAGGTCCGGGGCGTCCACAACGCCTTTGATAAACCGCAAATGCGTGGGGAACAACTCCTTGCAGTCTTCCATGACAAAGACCCGTTTGCAGTACAAATGGAGTCCGTGGGACGCATCACGGTTGAAAAGATCAAACGGGGCCTTGGACGGGATGTACAACAACGCGGTGTATTCCGTGGTTCCCTCGAATTTCATATGCAGCCATTTGAGGGGTTTGTTCCAATCATGGCTCAAATGGGTGTAAAATTCCGTGTATTCATCGTCCGACACCTCTTTTTTGTCCCTGGCCCATATGGCCTTCATGGAATTTAAGGTCTCTTCTTTAATCACCTTTTTGGAGGTCTCTCCGATGTCTTTGCCATCCGCGTCTTTGAGCCGCTCATTTTCAGGGATCGGCTCGTCTCGCTCCACATCCATGACCACGGGATAGGCGACAAAATCCGAATGGGTTTTGACGATGTTTCGAATGACCCATTCATCAGTGAAATCCTGTCCGTCGGTCTCCGCCTCTTTTAATTTCAGGATCACACGGGTGCCGTGAGACTCTTTGTCGGCCTCCTCAATGGTGTAGGAGCCGTCGCCCGCGGATTCCCATTTGACGCCGGTTTTGCAACCCGGCGACCGGGTGAGCAGGGTCACGGTGTCCGCCACGATAAAGGCGCTGTAAAATCCCACCCCAAACTGGCCGATCAACTCCGGGGATATCAGCTCCTTGTTGTTTAACTTTTTCATGGCCTCAAGAAAATCGACCCCGCCGCTTTTGGCGATGACGCCGATGTTTTCGGCGACTTCGTCATAGGTCATGCCGATGCCGTTGTCCCGAATTTCAAGGGTTCCATTTTCTTTGTCTGAAATGATTTGAATCTTAAACTCCGTCTGGTCGCCAAGCAGGCCGGCCTCCAGATGGGATTTGAATTTGATTTTATCAATGGCGTCCGAGGCGTTGGAGATCAATTCTCTTAAAAAAATTTCCTGGTTGGAGTAAAGGGAATTGATGATCAGGTTCAGCATCTGCTGCACTTCGGTTTTAAATTCCCTGGTTTCTTTCTTTGGCGCCATTTTTCCTCCTGTATATGAACGTGTTCGATTTGTTTGATTGGGTGATGCGCCGTCGTCAAAAAAGCGCCGATCGGTTAGGTCTCGCGTAAAGTCAATGCGGCTCCGACGCTTTTTTCCGGGAGCGCCAGACGCATGGACGATATTTTTTTTTACAAAACCATCTTAAAATAATGGGGTCAAATTAAAAAAAGTCAAGCCCCTGACCGGTGCTTGACCTCATAAAAGTGTTATTTGTCATGATCCGGCATGACTCCCACAGCCCTGTCAGGGAGAAACGCCGGCCAGACCCTCCGCTTTTTTTAAACGATCATCAGACCATTTCCCCGCAAATGGCGACCCAGGATTCCTTGATTTTTGTCTCGACGATCCGAAACCCGGTCCCAATCATTTTTTCCAAAATCATCCCTTGGTCCCGCTCCACAAATCCCGAACAGACGAACCGGCCCTTTTTGGCCAGAACCCGACGAATGTCATCCATCAAAACCATGACCACCGGACCCAGAATATTGGCCGTCACAAAATCAAACCGGGCGTCAACCCCGCCGGTCAAATCCCCGTTTTTCACTGAAAACAGATTTTCGTCCAGACCATTGAGGCGGATGTTTTTTTGGGCCGTCTCCACAGCGATGTCGTCGTTGTCCAGACCCGCGCCCTGGACGGCGCCCAGCTTGGCCGCGACAACCATCAAAATGCCCGAGCCGGTCCCCACATCCATAAACCGATCCCTGGCTCTGAAATGCCGGGACATCAGATCGACGCACAGCGATGTGGTGGGATGGGTTCCTGTGCCAAAGGCCATTCCAGGGTCAATCTCAATGATCTTTTCATGGGGCGCGGCCTGATAATCGCGCCAGGTCGGCTTGACCACAAAGGGGCCGCCGATGTTTTCAGGCCAGAAATAATCTTTCCACGAATGGGCCCAATCCTCCTCGTCCATCTCTTGAACAAAGAGCCTCGACTGGATCCCTTCCCGCTCTTTAAGACCCGCCAGACCGGATTCAAGGGCCGCGACATCCCCCCCTTCCCATAAATCGGAAAGATGGCCAATGACGGCGTGGGGGTTTTCTTTCAGCTTTTCCTCCTGCGCCTCGCATAAAAAATCATCGGGGCCTTCAATGACCAGACCCTTTGCGCCAAAATCGTACAGCAGGCTGGAGACCAGCTCTTGCGCCATGTCGATATTCTCAGCCTCAAACTCTATTTTTATTTCTTTCCATTTCATGCGCGAATTTTTCATCCTTGATAAAGTTCGATATTTGTCTGGAAATGGCGATGAGCTCTCCGTCTTCATCCCATATTTCGCCGTCCTCCTCCACAATGCCGGAGGTGTTGAAACGGGATCGAAACCGACATTTCAGCCATTTTGTTTTGGGGATATTCCGAATATTCACCGACAGCTCAAGGGTGGGAACCCATGCGGCCATGCCATGACTGGCCAGGGTCGCCGGAGGAAACGCGTCGGCGATCATCATCAACGACGCCTGATCAAAGGGGCGGTCGTCCCGGAATCGAATCCATCCCTTCTGCTCCGAGACCTCCGACAGATCGCCCACGATCCACCCCGAGCAATCCGGGTCCAAACGGGTGTCCATATGGGTAAAAATAGTGTAGCCCGGAATTTCGGGAATCATCAAGCAATCGTCCAAAGGCGCCAGATCCGGGGGGGATTCCTCATATCGGTTTTCCCCGGTCCCCACGTCTGAAAGCGTCGCCATGACTTGCATCCGCTGTTCTCCGTTTGAAAAAAGCGCCCCCCGCCATCTCTGAAAACTTCGGGTGGCGCCAATGGGTCGGATGGAGAGAGCGGCTTTGCCCGCCTGACAACGGGAAATAAAGTTTGCCGTGAATATGGAAATCAGTCCCTTTTCGCTCTGATCCAATATGGCCTTGGCCAATATGCCCATCAGGTAGCCGCCGTTGGGGTTCCCGTTTATGGACCAGTTTTCAGAGACGTTCCCATAAAGCCGTTCACCCGGGGCGTTCTCCCCCTCCTTTTTGCGACGCCTGATTTGATCATCCGCTGTTTGGGCGGCGGCGTTTTTTACAAAAAGAATATCCCGATCAAATACTCCCTCGGCCATAAAATCCCCCTTTGTTTACCCCTTTATTTTACCCTTGATTTCAATAGGCATTTTTTTTACGACGCCATGAAACATAGTCGCAAAACAGGCAAAAGTCAATGTTTGCCAAGGCGTTTGTTTTCCCTTTACAATGTCTTGCGCGGCTGGTAATAATGACGAGATTTTTGTGATGTCGTCTTTTTGGAGTCCAAACCATGAAACTGAAAAAACTTGAAATGACCGGCTTTAAATCGTTTGTGGACCGGTCGTTTATTAAATTTCCTCCGGGCGTATCCGCCGTGGTGGGGCCCAACGGTTGCGGAAAAAGCAACATCTTGGACGCCCTGAGGTGGGTGATGGGGGAGCAGAGCGCCAAAACGTTGCGCGGCAAAGCCATGGACGACGTGATCTTTGCCGGCGCCAATGGAAAGCCCCCTGTCAATATGGCCGAAGTCTCCCTGACCCTGGTCAACGACAGTGGGTCCGGCCCCCCGGAGTTGAAAGAATTCAGTGAAATCATGTTGACCCGACGCCTCTACCGGGAAGGGGGAAGCTCCTATTTCATCAACCGGCAACCGTGCCGATTAAAAGACATGCAAAACATTTTTTTGAGCGGCGGATTGAGCGCCCGGTCATACGCCATCATCCAGCAGGGAAGCATCGGGGAGATCACCGAGGCCGGGCCGGACAAGCGGCGTCTTTTCATTGAGGAGATCGCCGGAGTCAGCCTTTACAAGCAACGCCGGAAAGAGGCGCTGGCCAAAGTCGAATCGACCCGGCAGAATCTGTTGCGCATCAACGACATCGTGGCCGAAATTCAGCGGCAAATGAACAGCTTGAATCGTCAGGCCCGAAAGGCCCGGCGATACAAAATACAGCGGGAACGCCTCAAGACCCTCGATATCCTGATCGCGCTGGGCGAGCATGGCGCGCTTTGCGACGACATATCCAAAACCGGATCGCTGCTAAATGGCTTGAATGACTCGGAAATCGGTTACGACGCCGAGCTGGGAAAGCTGGACGCGGAGGTGGAGGAGATCAAGCGGTTGCGCTCTGAAAAGAGCCAAGGGATTTCAGAGTTAAAATCCGAAACCTTTGAAAAACAGCGCGCCATTGATAAAATAGAGAACGATCTGAGCCATTTTCGCGGCGATCTGGAGCGAATTTCCAGACAGATCGCCCAATTTGAAGGGACTCTGGCCGAGCTGGGAGAAAACGATGACGACATCTCATCGGACATCGCCCGACTCCAAGACGAAAAGCGCCAGGCGTCGGAAACCCAAAAACGCGCCGCCTCCGAACTCGACGCCGCGCTCCGGGACGTGCGGAGCGCCCGGGACCGGATATCGTCGTTCAAGCGGGATGTCGAGAGGCAAAAATCCGAGTTGATGGACCGGGTGGCCTTGGAGGCCCGGCACAGCAATATTTGCCAAAATGCGGGAAAGAATAAAGAGGCGATGGCCCGGCGAATCGGACAAACGTCCCTGGAAAAAAAAGAGACCGAAACCAATATCGCGCGCATTGAAAAAAAAGCGGCGGCGGCCAACGAAATCGCGGCGGCCCAGGCGCTGGAGATGGCGGGGCTGACCCAAGAGGCCGATGCGCTCTCCGCGTTTTTGGAAAGTAAAAACCGGGATCTGGCCAACCGGGTCAAGGCCACTCAAAAACTGGAGCTGGACAAGCAGCGAAACCATTCAAAATACGCCGCCTTAAAAAAAGTGACTGAAAATTTTGACTGGTGCAGAGACGGCGTCAAAGCGATCATGAAGGCCTGCGGCCCAACGTCTTCCTCCGAAAAAAAGGGCGGAAAAGACGCCCATCCCCCTATTGAAATCCTTGGACTGACGGCCGATGTCATTGAGCCGGACCCCCTGTTTGACGCCGCCTGTGAAGCGGCTTTGGGGGATTCGTTGCAATATGTCATTGTGAAAAATCAAGCGTCCGGGGTGTTGGCCATGGATTACCTTCAGTCAAACCGCGCGGGCCGAAGCGGGTTCATCCCCCTGTCATCCGTCTTTGCCGACACGGCCCCTATGGACAAAAACCCCCATGACCCGGTGAATGACACCCGGCTTTTGGATCATGTCTCCATCAAACCGGGGTTTGAAAAAATCGCCCACGCCCTGCTCGGCCATGTGCTGGTGGCCAAAGACATGAATCACGCCATCCATCTCCACAAACGCCACGGGGCCTGTCGGGCCGCCGTCACCCAAAACGGAGACTTTATCTCCCGGTCTGGAGTGATGATCGGAGGCGGAGGGGAAAAACTGTCCGGCATACTCGCCAAAAAAAAAGAATTAAAACAGATCTCCGCTGAAACTGAAAAAATCAACCAGAGTCTCGCGGCCTCTTTTCAGTCTCAAAAAGAGGCGGAATCCGAAGTCGTGACCGCTGAGCGGACGCTCCAAAAAATGATCGCAAAAAAAATCGACCTGGAACAGACCCGACTAACGGCTGAAAAACAGGCGATGGACATCTCTTCGGAATCCCGGCATGAAAAGCGCCATTATCAGATTGTCTGTCTGGAGCATGAACGACTCATGGGGGAGGAAAGCGATCTGAAAAACGAGATGGTCGCGCATCTTGAGGCCGCTGAAGAAATATCCGCCCAGGTGAAAACGGCCCGGGAATCCGTGGCCAAATCGTCTGAAAAAGCGACCCTGATGGAGTCTGAGATCAGCGAGCATGAACAGATCATCATGGATTTAAAACTTGAGCAGACCGCTTTAAACGCGACCATCGAAAACAACGAAAAGACTCTGGCCCGGCTCGTCGGCTTTAAAAATGAACAGAGAAAAAGGCTCATGCAGCTTGAGCTGGACATTGAGCGGCAGACCGAAAAAAAAAGCGCCCTGGACCAACGATACGCGGCGGATGAACGGACGCTGGCGCTGAAATATGAAGAGATAAAGAGACTGGCCCGAACTTTAGAAGAGCATGAGGTCGAGTTTCATGGGATCCAGGAAACTCAAAAAGAGCATGACGGACTGATCTCCGGCATTCAAAAAAAAAGAGACGCCCAACTGGAAAAAATCAAAATTCTGGAGCTGGAGCAATCCCGGCGGCAGATCGCGGCGGACGCCATCCAGACGCGGATGACAGACGCCTATGATCAGACCCTGTCTGAATTACGCCGGGACCATGTCGATGGCGCCAGCGCGGACCCGGCCGACGACGCGCCGCCTCCTCCGACGGACGCCAACGACCCTGCGGCCAACGGCTCAATGCCCATGGATCGAATGAAATCCGAGTTCGCCGAGCTGAAAAAAAAGATGCCCGACATGGAAGATATCCATTTGGGGGCCATCAAAGAACATGAGATTCACAAAGCCCGGCATGAGTTTTTAACGGGCCATCGCGACGACCTGCTGGCGGCGCTGGAAAATCTTCAAACGGTCATCGACCGAATCAACCAGACGACAAAAACCCGTTTTATGGAGGCGTTTAACGCGGTGAACGACAAATTAAGGGATGTCTTTCCGCGCCTGTTTCAAGGAGGCTCCGCCGCTCTTTCCCTCACCGATCCAAACGATCCCATAGAGACCGGCGTTGAGTTTATGGTCCATCCCCCAGGAAAAAAACTGACCCGAATGAGCCTTCTTTCAGGAGGAGAAAAAGCGTTGGCCGGCATCGCGTTTGTTTTTTCGGTCTTTTTAATCAAACCGGCCTCTTTTTGTCTGATGGATGAAATCGACGCGCCCCTTGACGACGCCAACACAAACCGTTTCAATGAGCTTTTAAAGGTCATCGGGGAAAAATCTCAAATTGTCATGATCACTCACAGCAAACGCAGCATGGAATTCGCCGAATCCCTGTTTGGCGTCACCATGGAAAACAAGGGCGTTTCAAAAATTTTGTCCATCACATTATGATACGCTCGTAAAAAATCGAATTCGCAAGCAGACACCGCATTGTATCATTTAGATGCTGATTAATGACGGTCACTTGTCGGTTGGGTTGAGGGACGAAACCCAACATGTCTTTACTTTTTACGACGCCATCACGTTATGATAAAACAATAAACATATGAACCCAACCCCTTGAAATCAAAAGGGAGAATGGATGGAGGCGCAATAATAAAATGGAGTCGTTGCTTTTAGAATGGATGGGCCTGGCCAAACAGGCGGGCATGGATTTTCTCGAATGGGTCGCCCCGTTTCTGCCTTATGTCATCGTCATCGCCTGTGGCGTGATCGGATTTTTCATCGGCGTTTACATCTTTTATTCCAGAAAAAAAATCGCCGATATGAAAAAGGAGGGCGAAAAACTCCCCAAGCCTAAAAAAGTCCCTCCCAAAAAAGCGGCTAAAAAAAAGGCGGCTCAAAAAAAAGCGGCGCCCAAAAAAATTCCGGCGAAACCCGCTCCGCCCAAAAAGCCTCGAAAAAAAACCGGCCCCCCGGAAGAAAAACCGCCCCAGACAGACCCTGAGCGCGAAACCGGCCGCGAAACCGGGCGCGGCGCCCCTGAAACCGAGGTCTTTGCCCCGGTCATAAAAAAAGACGGGAAAAAAGAAAAAAAGAAACAGCCGGAAACAAAAGAGCCAGAAACAAAAAAACCAGAAAAAAAGAAACCAGAAACAAAAGAGGCCGCGCCCCTAACTTTTGCCGCCCGGTTTAAAAACGGTCTTTTAAAAACAAGAGAAGCGGCGTCCAAAAAAATCGACGATCTTTTTTCTGAAAAAAACCGAAGGGAAGACGACCTTCTGGAAGACATCGAAGAGCTCCTCATCGGCCTGGATATGGGGGTGAAAACCAGCATGGCGCTCATTGAAAAAATATCCGCGACCTCCTCTGGCCTGTCTGGACCCGATCCCTTGAAACAGGCGCTTAAAGACGAAATCAAAAAAATCCTGGGCCATGACCCCACACACATCGACCCCACAAAAACCAAAGATACTCAATCTTTTGTTTGCGGGAAAAAACCGTATGTGATAATGGTGGCGGGTGTCAATGGCGTCGGCAAGACCACCAGCATCGGAAAACTGGCCGCCAAATACACGGGCATGGGGAAAACGGTTCTCATCGCGGCGGCGGACACCTTCCGGGCCGCGGCTGTGGAGCAGCTTGAAATATGGGCCCAAAAAGCCGGAGCCGACATCATCAAGTCAAAGTCGGGATCGGACCCGGCGGCCGTGGCCTATGACGCCCTGGAGGCGGCCATGGCCCGTGATGTGGACATCGTGATCGTGGATACGGCCGGGCGCCTTCACACCAAGACGAATCTTATGGAAGAGTTGAAAAAAATCAAACGCGCCATCGACAAAAAATCACCGGGCGCCCCCCATGAGATACTCTTGACTCTGGACGCCACAACAGGCCAGAACGCGTTGACCCAAGCCAAGATGTTTGACAGCCAGCTGGGAGGCGTCACCGGGATTATACTCTCAAAGCTGGACGGCACGGCAAAGGGGGGAATCGTGGTGAGCATATACGCCGAATTAAACATCCCTCTTAAATATCTGGGAATGGGAGAGAAGATCGACGATCTTGAAGAATTCGACGCGCCAAAATTTGTGGACGCGCTATTTTAATTTAATTTTAATTTAAGTTTTAAGTTTGATGAACTCGTAAAAAAGCATAGATGGCCCAATCCATAGCTAATGGGTCAAAAAATTCGATAACCACGACAATGCAGCAGATCGGATTTTTTACGACGCCATCAAGTTTGATACACTCGTAAAAAGTCCAATTTGGGCCTATTTTAAAAATTCAGACTCAACAATTTCAGTTGGTTACAAAGTTCAAAAACCTGATTTTCGATTTCTTACGAGTTTATCAAGTTTAAACAAGCGCAAAAAAAAACAGCGCCTAAATCAGCCTAAAAGAACAACGGCTTTTTATATTTTTCACTGAAAAACCTTTAATTAGGGGATGTTTTCAGTTGACATTAAAATCGAGCTACTGTAATTGAATAATGTTTTGTAACAAAAATAGAAAAGGGGGAAATATGAACAAAAAAGAATTGGTGGACAATATCGCATCAGATTCCGGAATCACCAAATCACAAGCTGAATTGGCTCTGAAATCTTTTATCAGCAATGTCACTTCAACGCTTGAGAACAATGAAGGGGACTCGGCCAAGATCACACTGGTCGGCTTTGGAACATTTAAAAAGGTAAGACGTGAAAAACGAATGGGCCAAAATCCCCAGACATCGGAAAAGATGGAAATACCCGCGCACAATGCGGTTGTTTTCAGAGCTGGGAAAAATCTCACAGACACCATCAAGCCCATAAAGTAGCTCAGCCGGGTCTCGACCTGCCGGATGGCCAAAGCCAAGCTGTGCCACGCTCTGAATCTTTGGCGCCCTGAATCTTTGGAATCCGATTTTTTCGAAACGATCTTTTGCCCAATTGGCGCAATGAAACAGCGGGGCTGTTTCATTGCGCCAACCCGTTGCGCGGCCTCTGTTATTTCCGTTATGCCAACACACCCAAGACCCCACGCCACATGCCGGTCTACGCCGTCCATTCTCCTCTGGAACTATGCCTTTGGAACTATGGCTCTGGAACTGTTTTTTACGCGCCTGTTTTTTACGCGCCTGTTTTTATTTTTTAATGGCGGATATCAAACGTCTGAAAATCTCCCTTGAAATCGTCCCATACAATATCCACCCCCGTCACATCGGAAAGGGGCGATCCTTGGTAAAGCCACTGGATCAACGAATCGACCTTCTCTTTATCCCCTTCAAACTCGGCCTCCACCGATGTCCGATCCGGTCTGTTTCTCACCCATCCAGCCACCTTCAATTCATCGGCCGCTCGTTTGGTCTCGGCTCTGAAAAAAACGCCTTGCACCCGGCCGCGTATCATGGCGCGGGCCCTTATTTTTTTGTCCATGCGCCAGTCTCCTTCTTGATTTTTAAAACCAAACCATCTTGATTTTTTAAATCAAACCATTTAAAGGCTTTCCAAAAATGCCTGTTCATCCATTATTTTAACGCCCAGGGCGAGCGCTTTGTCACGTTTGGACCCCGGGTCTTTCCCGACCACCACACCGTCTGTCTTTTTGCTTACGGAGGCCGACACCGCGCCTCCCCGCTCCTCAATCTTCTGCTTGGCCTGGGACCGGGTCATGCTTTGAAACCTTCCGGTGATGACAAACCGTTTCCCTGAAAATGTCTCATTGGGCGCCTGGCCAGACCCTTTGGCGGCCGAAGGCTCCAAACGGATCACCACCCCGCGCCGGGCCAGCCGGTCTATGATATTTCTGTTTTCTTTGCCCGCAAAAAAAGCGACGATGCTCGCCGCGACCGACGGGCCAATGCCGTCGATCTCTTGAAACTCTGGATGGGAAGCCGCCATGAGGCCGTCCAGATTTTTGAACCGTCGGGATAAAATTTTTGCGGCGCTCTCCCCCACATGCCGGATGCCCATGGCGTACAAAAAGGATGAAAACCGAATCTCCTTTTGTTCCCGGATGGCTTCCATCAGATTTTCAGCCGATTTTTTCCCCAGCCCCTCCATCTTCTCAAGGGCGGAGGCGTCCAGCGCGAAAAGATCGGCGCAGGATGAGACCATGCCATGATCCACAAGGCGGCCGATGAGTTTGCCCCCCAGCCCCTTGATGTCAAAGGCGCCTTTGGAGGCGAAATGTTTGATCCTCTCCCGGACCTGGGCCGGGCACTGGTGATTCAAACATCTCACGGCGGCTTCATCGGGCATGCGAACCACACTCTCCCCGCATGCGGGGCAGGCGGTGGGCATGACAAAATCCGTTTCATCCCCGGTCCGCTTCGAGACGATGACCTTGACGACCTCGGGTATCACATCCCCGGCTCTTTGAACAAAGACATGATCCCCTTTTTTGATGCCTTTTCGCCTGATTTCATCTTCATTGTGGAGGGTGGCCCGGCTCACCATGGCGCCGCCGATATTCACCGGCTCAAGCCAGGCCACCGGAGTCAAAACCCCGGTGCGGCCCACCTGGGCGTCAATATTCAAAATTTGGGTGGTCTCGCGAATGTTTTTGAATTTATACGCCGCGGCCCATCTGGGGGTTTTTGCGGTCCGCCCCAAAATCTCGCGCCATGACAGATCATCCACTTTGATGACCAGCCCGTCGATTTCATAGGGGAGCGAATGCCGCATGTCGTTTAATTCGCGAAAAAAATCCAGCGCCTCGCCAATGCCAAAAATCCGCCTGGACAGATCGTTGATTTTAAGCCCCCACGAAAAAAGCGCCTCCAGTATCTCCCATTGGGAGCCCGGATGCGCGCCATCCACAAACCCGACCCCGTAACAAAACATGTCCAGAGGGCGTTTGGCGGTGACTTTGGAATCCAGTTGCCGCAATGATCCGGCCGCGGCGTTTCTCGGGTTGGCAAAAGGGGGCAAATCGTCTTGGAGTCGCCGTCGATTCAGACGCTCAAAACCCTGGCGACTGATGAAGACCTCTCCCCGAACCTCCATCAACCGGGGAACCGGCCCGGCGTCGGTCTCGTGGAGCAAAAGGGGGATGGAGGGGATGGTTTTCACATTGGGGGCGATCATCTCTCCATGAATTCCGTCTCCCCGGGTGGCGGCGGTTTTCAAGACGCCGTTTTCATACAGCAGGTTGACGGCCAAACCATCCAGTTTCGGTTCGATGGTGTAGGCGATGCGGGCGTCGGTCTCCAGAATTTTTTTGACCCGGCGGTCAAAATCAAGGACATCCTCTTCGGAAAACCGATTCTCCAGACTCAGCATGGGAGACAGGTGCGCGACTGTTTTGAATTTGGTCAAAGGGGGGGCGCCCACCCTGGCCGACGGCGAATTCAAAGAGGCGATAGACGGAAAATCCGTCTCCAGCTTGATCAATTCAGCCATCAGGGAATCGTATTTGGCGTCGGATATTTCGGGATCATCCAACGCGTAATACCGGCGGCCCTGCTCATGAAGGATTTTCCTTAACTCGGCCACCCTCTGGATCACTCCGGGGTCGGCCTGTTTTTCCCGAAAGCCGCCTGGCGCTCCCCCGGAGTCTATCTCTTTTCCCATGGACACCGTTCCCCCGTTAAAAAATTTGGGTCATTCAGGGCTGGCCAGACTCGCCATTTCATCTTTCACCTCATCAATGACCTCATAAAGCCAGAGTAGATCCTCCATGGTCAGACGCCCGGCCTTTCGCTGGGATTTCCCGCCGTCTTTTTTGGTGAACATACGGGGGCCGATCTGAACCTTTGCCTCTCCCTCCCCGTATTGGTTGATTGAAATGACCAGACCGGTCTCTTCGCATTCCCAGTCTTTTAAAATTTTGTCTTTTTCCGGATCAAACGGCATATTATTTTCTCCTTAAGGTTCGCTTAAAAATAAATTTGATGGCGTCGTAAAAAATCCGATCTACTGCGTTGTAGTGGTTTTTCACTCGTTCGGCATACTACATGTATGGCCTCACTCCCGAAAAACCACTACGCCTTGGTTATCGAATTTTTTGACTTAGCCATCCGTGCTTTTTTACGAGTTTATCAAATTTGATAAGCTCGTAAAAAGTAAAGATATGTTGGGTTTCGTTCCTCAACCCAACCTACAAGTGACCGTCATTAATCAGCATTTGAATTATGCAATGATGTGTCTGCTTGCGAATCCGATTTTTTACGAGTGCATCAATTTTGAGGGTTAAGTCGCCTGCCTCACCCATTCGATCTGGCCCCATTCGACCTGACTGATTCGACCTGACCCATTCGATAGACGTGGGCATAAAAACGCAAGGCATGGCATATAAAGGATTCGGCGCTTTTTTCAGGCGGTAAAAAAAAATCAGTCTCTAACCTGCCCCTGGCCAAACACCACGAATTTTGTGGTGGTCAACTCTTCGACTCCCATGGGTCCAAAGGCGTGAAGTTTGGAGGTGCTGATGCCCATTTCCGCGCCCAGACCGAGTTGGCCTCCGTCGTTGAACCGGGTGGAGGCGTTGACCAGGACCACCGAAGAATCGACCTCTTTGACAAATCGCCGGGCGCGGGCGTAATCGGAGGTGACAATGGCCTCGGTATGGCTGGAGCTGTATCGGGCCATGTGCGCCATGGCGTCATCCATGTCCGCGACCACTTTAACGGCAAGGACCAAATCCAGGTATTCCGCGGGCCAGTCCTCCTCTGTGGCGACTTCGGCGCCCGGCGCCAGAGCGCGGGTTTTTTCGCATCCCTTGATCACGACCCCGGCTTTTTCAAACTGCCGGGCCATGGCGGGCAAAAATTCGGCCGCCGCCGCTTCGTGGACCAACATGGTCTCCATGGCGTTGCAGACCCCCGGACGATGGGCCTTTGAGTTCAAACATATCTGTCGGGCCATATCCATATCCGCGCCGTCATCCACATAGACATGACAGACGCCTTTGTAATGTTTTAAAACCGGTATCCGGGAATTTTCCGCCACAAAACGGATGAGTCCCTCTCCCCCGCGCGGAATAATCAAATCAACGTATTCATCCTGAATCAACAGCTCATTGATGGCGGAGCGATCCCGAACCGGAACGATGCAAACCGCCTCCGGGCAGAGCCCGTTTTCAGACAGAACCCGCGTAATAACGCCAGCCAGAGCCTGATTGGAATGAAGCGCCTCGGAGCCGCCGCGCAATATCACGGCGTTCCCGGCTTTCAGGCAAAGGGCCGCCGCGTCGATGGTGACATTGGGCCTGGATTCATAAATGATTCCGATCACTCCTAAGGGAATGCGCATTTTGGACACTTCAAGGCCATTGGGCCGGTTCCATGTTTTGGCGATGGCGCCCACGGGGTCTTCCAGCGCCGCCACTTCCCGAAGACCCTGGGTCATGGAGGCAATGGTCTGATCCGATACGACGAGGCGGTCAATCATGGCCTCGGAAAGACCCTTTTCACGGGCAAAGGCCAAATCTTTCTGGTTCTCGTCTTTGATGTGGGCCGCGTCAGCTTCAAGCCGCTCGGCTATTTTCAATAAAACGTCGTTTTTTTTACGCGACGGGCATGCCGCCATCTCCCGGGAAGCCGCCCGCGCGGCCTTGGCCATGGCTGTGATGATCGATTCATTTGACATTTTTTACCCCCCCGCTCAATGGTTATTTTTTGTGGATGTGTGAAACCAAAAATTATAAAATGTGAATCACTATATCATACGACCTTTTGTGTAAAGATTTTTCTGGCTCTTTTCCTTGAAAAAATCATCCTTGAAAAAATCGGTTCATTCATATGGCATATGATTTTTTCGCGCCGGGCGCAACGCCCGATCTATTTCGCTATAGAAACCCGAGGCGTTCCCATGGGGTTGACCGGAGCCAATCTCTGGCCCCCGCCGCCAAAGGAGTTTGCCCCCGGCGAATCGACATCCGGCGAGTCCTCTTTTGAGGAATCGTCATCCGGCGAATTGACAATAATCAGAACAGCGGCCTTTGACGGGTCGAAATATTTCTTTGCCAGAGACGACAGATACTCCCGTGTGATGGCCTCGTAATCGGTGATGATGCTCCGGCTCCATTCCAGTTGCTGGGGATACCGTTCCGATCCGGTCATCACCATATCCAGCCAGTAGGCGTTTTGCCGTCGCAAATCTTTTATCCGCACCAAAACAGGCTCAAGGGCTCGCTGAAGCTCGTCGTCGGTCACGCCGTTTTCAGCCAGATCAAGCGCGATCTTTTTGACTTCCTGTTCGATCAACCCCATCTTTTCGGGATCGGCGTAAATCAGAGTTTTCAACACCCCGTATTCCGGATAAACCTTGCTGGATTGATTAAAGGCGACCGGGGAATAAGAGACGCCCAGAGTTTCCCGGATTCTGACGCGGAGGCGTTCGGAAAACAACGAGCCCAACACGGTCAACGCCCGGCTCCGTTTGATGTTCCAAATATCTTCCGTGGGCCAGGCCACTGTGGTCAGTCCCTTGGTTATGTTGGAGGGGGCCATGATTTTTCGGGTCTGTCCCTCTGGAAAAAAGGGAAGCGCCGCGCTTTTTTTCATTTTCGACCCGGTTCTTTCAGGAAGGCTTCCCAGATATTTTGCCGCCTCTGAAATGACCTCGTTGACATCCACGTCGCCGACCACGGATATTTCAATCCGATCATGGGCCAGGGGGCCGCGAATCCAGTTCGCCACATCATTTAAGCTCAACATGGAAAAATCTTGAAATTTTCCCGGAAGCCCAAACCGCGAATCTCCGCCGTATAAAAACCGCTCCCCGTCGATTCTCATGACGCCATCCACAGTGGCTTTTAACCGCTTGTATTCCTGATCAAAACGCTCAAGGGAAAGCCGGAGGGCCTTTTCCCGGAACCCGGGATCTTTCAGATGGGCGTAAAGAAGCTGAAACATGAGGGAGACCTCCCCGGACGCCGCCGCCCCTTTGAAACCGAAAAAATCATCCACCGCATAAAAATGAACCCGTGTGTTTTTTCCGGACAACGCCCGCTCAAGCTCATCTTTGTCCAGCCCGCCCAGAGCGCTTTCATTGACCACGCCAGCGGCCAGAAGGCTCATACCGGGCTGTCCATCGGGCTGAATCCGTTTTCCATCTCCAAAGATCAGGTTCACATGAAAGGAGTTGGCTTGGAAATCGGTTCGTTTGACATTCAAAACCACACGGTTGGCAAACTCCACCCGGGTGATTCCAAGATCGGGTATGACCTTTTTTGACACGATGGCGCCCGGATTTTCAGGAATCGGCAAATACGGGAATTCAGGATTTTTCACCCGTCTCGGTCTTTGGGCCCGGACCGCGACGCTCTGCTCAAATACCTTTCGCACGATCCCCTCGGGGGCCGCCCCGGTTTTTGTCAGGTCAAGATTTCCAATGGCCAAAACCAGACGATGATTGGAAGACCATGTGTTCTTGAACGCCTCGTGGGCGTCCGCCAGGGTCAATTGATTCAGGATCGGGACAAACAGCTCTTTTTTTTGAGCCGGAGACAAAAAGACCTTTTTGTTGTTTAAGGCGAAAATGATTTGCCGGGAAAGCCCGGAGCTGTTTCGCGTGGACGCTTTTTTTTCAGCGTTGTCCAGCATGTTCAAAAACGTTTTTTTGATCCGTTCCAGCTCATATTCCGTAAAGCCGTATGTCAACGCGTCCCGCAACGTCTTTTCAATCAGAGCCAAAGACGGCTTCCAATTTTCAGGGTCGCATTCCGCGTATATTTCAGAATATTTGACCGTGTCAAGATAGATTCCCGAATTGATAAAGGCCCCGGTAAAGGGGTTTTCCGGTTCCCCGGTCAACGCGTCCAGACGATTGCGGACCATGGCGTCGGCGACGTCTTTGATAAACAGGGTTTTCCTTACGGAGATGGAATCTTTGGCCGGTTTTATTTTTTCAACGGTCTCAATGCTGACGGTGGTGGCGCCCGCCTCTTTTTCATAGTGATAAAACGTTTTGATTCCCCGGTGATCAATGGGTCCAAAATCGGAGGAAAACGCCGGACCCTGGCCAGAGGGCAGCGATGAAAATTCGTTTTTAATCAGCGTCTCGGCCACTTCAAGGTCAAACTCGCCCACCATCACCAGAATCATGCGATCGGGTCTGTACCAGGCGTCATAAAATTTTTTCAACGCGCCCCGACCCGCCGTCTGGATGACCGCCTCGCGGCCGATGGGCAACCGTTTTGCGATGAGGGAGCCGGGAAACTCAAAACCCAAAGTGGAAATCAGGGTCCGGTATTCCACGGAGTCCCGTCTCTGTTTTTCAGCCAAAACCACGTTCCGCTCCTTGTCGATCTCAGAATCGAGCAGCAACGCCCCCCTGGCAAAATCTTTGGCCGCGATGATGGCTTTTCCGATGTGATTTCTGGAGCCATCCGGCAACAAAATATCGTACACCGTCTCTGTGAATCCGGTGTGGGCGTTGACATCCGGCCCAAACTGCATCCCCAGAGACTGGAAATATTTAATCAGCTCCCCAGGCGCAAAATAATTTGAGCCGCGAAAAAGCATGTGCTCCAAAAAATGCGCCAGCCCCTCCTCCCCGTCCCTCTCATTCAAAGAGCCCACCTGAACATCCAGATGGACGCTCACCCGTTTTTTGGGTTCGCTGTTTCTCATCAGCACGTATCTGAATCCATTTTCCAGACGCCCGTGCCGCAGATTCGGGGAAGGCTTTAGATCGCTTCCCTCATGGGGCCATGGGGCCGAATGGATCTGGGCGTCTCCCCAATGGGAAACCTCCGCATGACAAACGCCGAGAAACCCGATGGATATCAGAGCCCACAAAGCGATGGACGCCACGAAAATAAGGGCCGAAAATCGAGGGCGGACAAAACCGATTCGTTTATTTCGTAAAAAACAGGCCGATATCATTGAACATGCTCCTTCATTTTTTTTTTAATAAAACCAATGTGGCTCCCCCCTTGCTGAAATATGGGAGGGGGAGGTGAATAAAATAGAATTTCAACCCGTTATATCTTGATCTTAGGGTCCGATCAAAAAAGCGGCGGCTCGAATTTTGATACACTCGTAAAAAGTAAAGATGTGTTGGGTTTCGTTCCTCAACCCAACCTACAAGTCACCGTAATTAATCAGCATCCAAATTATGTAATGTGGCGTCTGGTTGCGAATCCGATTTTTTACGACGCCATCAATTTTGGCGCCATCATTTCTTATAAGATTCCAGCGCCCTCTTGAAACCGGGCATGGCGTTTGCGATCACAGCGTCATCCACGCAAAAGGCGATCCTGAAATACCCCGGCCCGCCAAAGCCTGTTCCCGGAACCGTTAAAATCAATTCTTCCTGAAGTCGCGCCACAAATTCCACGTCATCGGGGATGGGGGATTTCGGGAAAAGATAAAAGGCCCCGGCCGGTTTGGTAAACTCATAGCCGCAATCGGACAGACCGTCGCAGAGCATATCCATTTTTTTCGCGTAGACTGAAATATCCACGCTCGCCCCCTGTATGGCGCCCACCACTCGTTGCATCAAAGCCGGGGCGTTGACAAATCCCAACACCCGGTTGGTCAAAGCCAGGCCGGCCAGCAATTTTTCCCTGTGGCGGCTTTTGGGGTTCACCGCCATAAAGCCGATGCGCTCCCCTGGGATGGAAATATCCTTTGAATAGGAGGTCGCCATGATGGTTTCATCATAGCATAAAAATATACTCGGAACAGATGCCCCCTTGTAAACGATTTTCCGGTAAGGCTCGTCAGACACCAGGTAAATGGTTTTATTCCATTTTTTTCCTTTTTCAGCCAAAAGACGGCCCAACTGTTTCAAATCCTCTTCCCGGTAAATCTGGCCCGTGGGATTATGGGGAGAGTTGATCAAAACGGCCTTTGTCTTTTCGGTGATCGCCGCTTCCATGGCGTCAATGTCCAGATGAAAGTCGGATGCCGTGGGGGCGATTTTCAAAACCCCGCCGTGATTGTCCACATATGAGCCGTATTCCACAAAATAAGGCCGGGGGGTCAAAACCTCGTCCCCTGGATCAAGAATGGCTTTGAAAATGGCGTTCAAGGCGCCCGAAGCCCCGGAGGTCATGATGACGTCGTCTCCGGAAAGAGAGACGTTTTGCTCGCGTGAAATAAATTTGGCCACCGCCTCCCGAACATGGGGATACCCGGTGTTTGGCATATACCCGTGATACATTTCCCGATCCGATATCTCGTCTGAGCAGACAAATTCTTTGAGCGTCTCTCTGAATATCGCCGGCGGTTTTACGTTGGGATTTCCCAGGCTAAAATCAAACACATTCCCGGCCCCGTTTTCCGCTTTTAACCGAGCCCCATCTTCAAACATTTTTCGTATCCAGGATGATTTTTCGATCATCGCATCCACTTTTTTCGCTATGGTCATTGACGCGTCTCCATCGTGTTTTCTTAGGCTTTTTTTTTTAAAAAAAACAGTTCTTAAAATAGTGTGAGTGTTGTCTTTCCTGTTTTTATGTCCGGCCGGTTTTTATGTTTTGTCGTTTGGCGCCTCTTCAACGGATTTAATTTCAGGAATCTGTTTTTTCAAAGCCGCCTCAATTCCGTTTTTTAAGGTCATCTGAGACATGGGACACCCGGACTTTTTCTTTCTTGATCGCCCTCCGGCGTTTCGTTTATTTGCAATCGCATACAAAGATAACGTATTCACCCATTTGTCAAAAGTCAATCGGCTCTTTTTTCCGGCGCTGGTAAAACGTTTTTTTAAACTCGTCAAACGAATCGTCGATGATGGCGGCCCTCATCTGTTTCATCAAAGAAATATAATAGTGAATATTATGAATGGTGGCCAGCCGATACCCCAAAAGCTCTCTGGAGATAAACAGGTGGCGAATGTAGGCCCGTGAATAGTTCTGGCAACTCTGGCATTCGCACTGATCATCCACAGGATTTGTGTCGTGGGAATGCGCCGCGTTTCGAATATTGATGTCTCCCCATTGCGTAAACAGCTTTCCGTTTCGCGCGTTTCGCGACGGCATCACGCAATCGAACATGTCCGCTCCCATGCCGACCAGATCCACAAGGTCTTCCGGGGTTCCCACGCCCATGATGTATTTGGGTTTGTCATCCGGGAGAATCGGAAGGGTAAAATCCGCGATTTTAAGCATCATCTCCTTGGGCTCCCCCACGGACAAGCCCCCAATGGCGTGGCCGGGAAAATCAAGCGCGGTGATGGCCGAAACGGAGCGTCGCCGCAAATCCGTGAACATCCCCCCCTGAACAATGCCAAACAATCGGCCCCCGGAGTCGCGGCCCGTCTCTTTCCATTTGTCCCTGCATCGCGCGGCCCACCGATGGGTCAGCTCCATGGCCGCTTCGGTCTCTTCACGGTCCGCCGGGTATTTGACGCATTGATCCAGGCACATCATGATGTCGGAGTCGAGGCGTTGTTGAATTTCCACGACGCTTTCCGGGGTCAGCTCATGCGCGGACCCGTCGATGTGGGACTGAAACCGGACGCCATTTTCAGTTATTTTCGCCAATTTTGCAAGAGAAAATATCTGGAAGCCGCCGCTGTCGGTCAAAATCGGCCGGTCCCAGTTCATAAACCGGTGAAGGCCGGAAAAAAGATCAATGATTTCGCAACCGGGTTTCAAGTAAAGATGGTACGCGTTTCCCAATATGATGCGGGCGCCAGCGGCCTTCAGTTCATCCGGGGAGATGGATTTGACCGAAGCCAGGGTTCCCACCGGCATAAAGATCGGGGTTTCAATCGTCCCCCTTGGGGTGGTGATGACGCCGGCCCGGGCTCGGGATGTCCCGGATTGGGCGGTTATTTCAAATTTGAATCGTCGTTTTTCCATATCTGTTTCCATGTTTGGTTTTCATGTTTGGTTTTCATGTGTCCTTGACCCATGGCTTCGCTTAAAAATAAATGACCCATTTTTTTTTTGGGTATGGGCCAAGTATAGAATGGCCGAAATAGTATTACAGGCTCTTTTCAAAGTCAATGCCCGCCTCTTTTAACGCGCGCGCCGTTGAAAACAAAGACGTTGCGTTCGCACACATTTAACCACATTTAACCCAATTAAACCAAATTATAAAATTGATCTCGGCCTCCCCCGTGTGATACGGATGCGGGGACAACGCGACCCCATTTTTCCAACTCTTTTAACCCTTTTTATTTAAGATAGGAACAGTCATGGAAACAGACGCCCTTTCAGACGGACAGATCGCCGGACAACGGATCATGGCCGGGTTTGACGGACAGACATTCAACGACGACCTGAAATATCTCATCGGCGAAATCCAGGTCGGGGGAATCATCCTTTTTTCCCGCAACCTGTCCGATCCTAAAGGGGTGGGACAGATGTGCCTGGCGGCTCAGGAATACGCGGCCGAATGCGGCCAGCCCCCCCTGTTTATTTCCATTGACCAGGAAGGCGGCGTCGTGGCCCGGCTCAAAGAGCCCTTTGAACAGTTTCCAGGCGCCGCCGCCATGACCCAGGAGGCGGACGCCGTCTATTTCGCCCAAAGAACCGCGTCGGATTTGACGCGCATCGGGATAAACATGAACATGGCCCCGGTCATGGACACGGCGCCGAATTCCCCGGACAGCCCCATCCGGGGAAGATCATTTGGAAACGACCCGAAATGGGTGTCGAAAATGGGGATCGCCGTCATCAACGGCTTGTGGAAAAACAGGGTCGTTCCCGTGGCCAAACATTTTCCGGGCATCGGTGGAACCACTCTGGACTCGCACCTGGAGATGCCGACATTTGCCGGGGATCAACGCGAGCTGGAATCGTTTCATCTGATCCCTTTCGAGGCCGCCGTCAAAAACCCCGGCGTCAAAAATGGGGTTCCCTGCATCATGATCTCCCATGTGCTTTACCCGGACATTGACCCGATTTGGCCCGCCAGCCTCTCCCGAAAAATCTCCCACACGCTTCTTCGAAAAAAAATGGGGTACGACGGGGTGACCATCACCGATGATCTGGACATGGGGGCCATCAAAAAACGACTCCCGATCCAAACCGTCATTGAGCGGGTCATGGCCGCGGACATCGACATCGCCCTGATATGCCACAAAGGACCGGATATAAAAGCGGCGCGTCATGAAATGATCCGGCGGGCCAAAGACCCTTTGGCCCGGGCCATGCATCTGAAATCGGCGGAGCGGATACAAAGGCTCAAGGGGGAATTTTGGGGGCTTGGGCGAATGGGGCTATAGTTTTGATTTGTCAGTTTTGGTTTGTCAGTTTTGGGCGTCGGCTTGCGAATCCGATTTTTTACGAGCGCATCATTTTTCAGCCCGCCCTAAGACGTTTTAGGCCTTTTTTTGGAAATCGGAGGCCGGGGAATTTTGGAAAACACATCCGCGTCAAACCCGCTTTTCCGGCGGGCGGGGTCTTGTTCCAAAAGATGATAATAACCGGTGGCGGCAATCATGGCGGCATTGTCTCCGCACAGGCTCGGGGACGGAAGAAAGGCTTGGATTCCATGCTCCGCCGCGTCCGCTGCGACCCTTTCCCTAAGGCGTCTGTTGGCGGCCACACCGCCCACCACCGCAATCTGGCGGCACTCTTTTTTCAACGCCGCCTGAATCAATTTCCAGACCAGAACCTCGGTGACCGCCTCCTGAAACTCTGCGGCGATGTCCTGCTTGGAAAGCCGCCCCTCATCAGTCTCCATCTGGCCGGTCTCCATCTGGATATACCGGTTCACGGCTGTTTTTATCCCGCTGAAACTAAAATCAAAGGCCTCTTTGTCGAGATAAGACCGGGGAAAAGAGACTTTCCCAGGCGTTCCGGCATGGGCCAGATCGTCGATGATCTTTCCGCCGGGATAACCGCTTCCCAGCATGGCCGACACTTTGTCATAGGCCTCCCCGGCCGCGTCGTCGCGGGTTTGACCCATCAACTCCATCCGGGTGTGGGAGACGACGTGATAAATGCTGGTGTGCCCCCCGGAAGCCAACAGCGCCACAAAAGGAAACGACGGGGAGTCCGGCTCCAGAAAGACGGAATTGACATGGCCCTCCAAATGGTTCACCCCCACCCAGGGAATATCCAGGGCAAAGGCGCAGGCTTTGGCGAAGGAGAATCCCACCAGAAGGGAGCCGATGAGACCCGGCCCCATGGTGGCGGCGATGGCGTCGATCTCGTTGAAGGCGACCCCCGCCGTCTGAAGCGCCTCTTCCACCACAGGCGCAATGGCCGCCATATGCTCCCTGGACGCGATCTCCGGGACCACGCCGCCAAAGGGATGGTGGGCTTCCAACTGTGAGGAGACCACCGATGATAAAATATCGACCCCCTGAGACACCACCGCCGCCGCCGTGTCGTCACAAGATGATTCAATGCCCAGTATGATCACAATGCCATCCGATGTTTAAACGCCGATTGACGCATGGTTATTGCCCCGTCCATTCCACCCGCCGCCCTGTTTTCGCCAGCGGCGCGATCTCGCCGATTAAAAACCCGGTTTCGTTTCGCTCTTTAAGACGGGCCATCACAGGATCCACCGCCTCTTTGGGAACAATGGCCGTCAACCCGACGCCATTGTTGAACGTCCGCATCATCTCAGTTTCCGACACATTCCCGCCCTCTTTTAAAAAAGTGAAAATGGCGGGGATCTCCCAGCTTTTTCGTTGGATCACCACTCTGTATTTTTCAGGAACCACCCGGATGATGTTGTCGGACAACCCTCCCCCGGTGATGTGGGCCAGTCCGTGAACCGGAAAATCAGAGATGAGATTTCCAATGGTTTCCACGTATATTCGCGTGGGGGTCAGCAACTCTTCGCCGATGGTTTTTTCGGACGAAGGCCCCGGATCGTCCACGTTCAGGCTCAACGCCTCAAAGCATATCTTTCGCGCCAGTGAGTAGCCATTGCTGTGCAGACCGCTGGAGGCGATCCCGATGATCTGGTCCCCGGCGCCTATTTTCGACCCGTCGATGATTTTTTTCCGATCCGCCAGGCCAACGGAAAATCCGGCCAAATCGTATTCCCCGGCGCTGTACAACCCCGGCATCTCAGCGGTCTCCCCGCCCAAAAGGGCGCATCCGGCCATTTTGCATCCCTCGGCCACGCCCACAATAATATCTGCGGCCACCGCCGAATCCAGGATTCCCATGGAGATGTAATCCAGAAAAAAAAGCGGTTTCGCCCCGGACACCGCGATGTCATTGACGCACATGGCCACCAGATCAATGCCCAGGGTGTCATGCGCATTCATCATGAACGCGATTTTCAGCTTGGTGCCGACGCCGTCTGTGGAGCTGACCAGAACCGGCTCTTTGATCCCCGCAAGATTCGGGGAGAACAACCCCCCAAACCCTCCGATTCCGCCAATAACGCCGGGAATATGGGTTTGGGCGGCGATTTTTTTGATCGTCCCCACCATCTGGTCCGCTTTTTCAATATCGACGCCCGCGTCCGCGTATGTGATCGATTTTTTCATTTTTTCAACACCTTTAAAAAAACAGTGGCTCGTTTGAAACCCCACCTATTAAATTAAAAACAACCCATCTATAGGAGAAATCATCAAAAAAAGTCAACGCATTTTTCAAAACATTTTTTTTGACATCAGGGGCGTTGTGGTGTAATAACGGACATATTTTTTTCAAATAATTAAGGAAGATTAATCATGAAACAATTTGCCAGGCTGGATCGGTTGCCCCCGTATGTTTTCGCCACTGTCAATAAAATCAAGATGGATGCGAGACATGCCGGAGAAGACATCGTTGATTTGGGAATGGGAAACCCGGATTTGGGGACCCCTCAACACATTGTGGACAAACTCACAGAGGCGGCGGGCAAGCCGCATAACCATCGGTATTCAGCCTCCATGGGCATCACCAAACTGCGCTCGGCCATCTCCGACTGGTACCAAAGACGCTTTGACGTTCAGATTGATCCCGATTCAGAGGCCATCGTCACCATCGGGGTCAAGGAGGGCATGTCTCATCTGGTTCTGGTGGCCATCCGGCCCGGAGACGTGGTCTTCACGCCGAATCCGACGTACCCGATCCATCCCTATTCCGCCATCATCTCCGGGGGGGATGTCCGGGGCATACCGGTGGGCCCCGAATCGGATTTCTTTGAAAATCTCATGGCGGCCACGCGTCAGACCTGGCCCAAGCCAAAAATACTCATACTGTCCTATCCCCACAACCCCACCACAGAGGTGGTGGACATTGCGTTTTTTGAAAAAATAGTCGATTACGCCAAAGAGCATAATATCCTGGTGATCCATGATTTTGCTTACGCCGACCTGGTGTTTGACGATTACAAGGCGCCCAGTTTTCTTCAGGCCAAAGGCGCCAAGGATGTGGGGGTCGAATTTTTTTCACTGTCAAAAAGCTACAGCATGGCCGGGTGGCGCGTCGGGTTCTGCGTGGGAAATCCGGCGACCATCGCCGCGCTGAAACGGATCAAAAGTTATCTGGATTACGGAATTTTTCAGCCCATACAGATCGCCTCCATCATCGCCTTAAACGGCCCCCAGGAATGCGTGGCCGACATTCGGAACACGTACATGGATCGACGGGACGCCCTGATCTCCGGTCTAAGCCGCGTGGGATGGGACATTCCCTCGCCAAAGGGAACCATGTTTGTGTGGGGGAAAATTCCCGACCAGTTTTCGCATATGGGATCGGTGGAATTTTCCAAATTTCTCATCAAAGAGGCCAAAGTGGCGGTCTCTCCGGGACTTGGATTCGGAGAGTACGGCGACGATTACGTCCGTTTTGCTCTGATTGAAAACAACATGAGAATCAACCAGGCGGTCAGGGGCATCCGAAAAGTAATGTGATGACGTCCCATGGGCTTCTCAAAAATAAATTCACCATCGTGCTTTTTTATGAGTTTATCAATTTTGAGAACGCCCCCATGCCCGCCAGATTCCATCTTCATTTAAAAAAAAGGTTTCCGTCTTTATGAAAAAAATAAAAATAGGTCTGATCGGACTCGGAACTGTCGGCACAGGGGTCGCAAAAATTATAGCCGAAAAAAAAGAGCTTCTGACATCGCGGTTGGGAGCCTGTCTGGATATGGTCCGCGTGGCCGATCTGGACATTGTGACCGACCGGGGGCTTTCGTTTCAAGACGGTGTGCTGACCACAGACGCTTTTTTGGCGCTGGATGATCCCGACATCGACATCATCGTGGAAATGATCGGCGGAACCGGTTTTGCCAAAGAGATCGTTTTGCGCGCCATTGAAAATGGCAAGCATGTCGTGACGGCCAACAAAGCGCTTTTGGCCGATTGCGGAAAAGAGTTGTTCGAAAAAGCCATGGAAAAAAAGGTGGATATCGCCTTTGAAGCCAGCGTCGGAGGGTGCATGCCCATCATAAAGACCCTCCGGGAATCCATGATCGGAAATGAGATCAAAGGCATCACCGGAATTTTGAACGGGACATGCAATTACATTCTCTCCAAAATGTATCGCGACAAAACCAGTTTCAAAGACGCGCTGAAAGAGGCCATGGACAAAGGCTTTGCCGAGGCCGATCCCACGTTGGACATCAGCGGCGAAGACTCGGCTCACAAACTGGCGGTGTTAACCTCCCTGGCCTATGGAACGGACGTGAATTTGGCGGACATTTATCTGGAAGGGATTGAAAATATTCACAGAATAGACATCGCCTTCGCCGAGGAATTCGGGTACAGAATCAAGCTGATCGCCACAAACAAACCCAGGGGAAACGCCATTGAAGCGCGGGTTCATCCGGCCATGATCTCCAACGACAACCTGCTGGCCAACGTGGAAGAGAATCTGAACGCGGTCACGGTGACCGGGGATTCCACCGGAGACATTCTCCTGTACGGGTACGGCGCGGGAATGATGCCCACGGCCAGCGCCGTCGTCGGAGACATTGTGGACATCGCCCGAAACATCATGTCCGGCGCCGCCGGGCGAATCCCCCTGATTTTCAATTCCGGAAAATCGAAAAACATTCCCATCATGCCCATAGATGACATACAGACCCATTATTATATTCGATTTTCAGCCATCGACCAGCCAGGGGTTCTTTCAAAAATCTCCGGCGCTCTGGGAAAACATCAGATCAGCATCAAGACCGTGCATCAAAAAAGCCGCCGAATCAACAACAAGGTTCCGGTGGTGATGCTCACACACCGGGCCAGGGAATCAAACATGAAAACCGCCCTGGCCCTGATCAAACAGATGAACATCATCGACCCGGACCCGGTTTTAATCCGCATCGAAGGGGAGATGGATGATGATGAATAAAGGAAAAACATGCACATAATCTGCACCGACATGGAAGGGGTTCTGGTTCCTGAAATTTGGATCAACGTCGCCAACGAGACCGGAATCAAAGAGTTGAGGCTCACCACCCGCGATATCTCCGATTATGACGTTTTGATGAAAAAACGTCTGGCCATACTCAAAGAAAACCGACTTAAAATAGACGACATCAAAAACGTCATCGCCCGGATGCAACCTATGGAAGGGGCCCGTGAATTTTTGGAGTGGCTTCACTCAAAGGCCCAGACCATCATTGTGTCGGACACATTCACTCAGTTCGCCGACCCGCTCATCGAAAAGCTGGGCTGGCCCACTCTGTTTTGCAACTCCCTTTCCATTGCCCCGGACGGCTCGATCACGGATTACCGCCTGCGACAAAAAGACGGCAAACGCCACACCGCGCTGGCCTTGAAAAGCCTGAATTACACGATCATTTCCGTGGGGGATTCCTACAACGACATCTCCATGCTCCAGGAGGCGGACACGGGCATCCTGTTTCGGCCCCCGGAAAACGTGAAAAGCGAATACCCCGATTTTCCCGTGACCGAAACATACGATCAGCTCAAGGCGGCCATCGCAACGGCGCTGGAAATGGACTGAAAATAAACTGGAAATAAGATAGAAATAGACTGGAAATAGACTGAAAATAGACTGAAAATAGACTGGAAATAAGGTCGAAATAAGCTGGAAATAAGGTCGAAATAAGGTCGAAATAAGGTCGAAATAAAATAGCCTCGTAAAAAAACCCCAAAAAAAAGAATGGAAGGATCCACGCCATGAACATTTTGATCGTCGGAGGCGGAGGCCGGGAGCATGCCCTGGCATGGAAAATATCGCAAAGCCCCAGGGTGAAAAAAATATACGTCGCGCCCGGCAATCCGGGAATGGACCCTCTGGCCACGCGCGTTCCGATTTCAGCCAACGACATCGACGCGCTGCTAAATTTTGCCCGTGAAAAAAAGATCGACCTGACCGTTGTCGGCCCTGAAGACCCATTGTCCATGGGCATTGTGGATCTGTTTGAAGAAAACGGCCTGAAAATATTCGGGGCGTCCAAAGCCGCGGCGCGCATTGAGTCCAGCAAATTTTTCGCCAAATCCCTGATGAACAAATACGGCATTCCCACCTCCAAAGGCCAGGCCTTCACCAGCCTGAAAAAGGCCGGGGACTATCTCCAAAAAACCGGAGGCTCCGTGGTGGTCAAGGCCGACGGGCTGGCCGCCGGAAAAGGGGTGATGGTCTGCTCAACGGTCCAAGAGGCCACAGACGCCTTAAATGAAATCATGGAAAAAAAGGCGTTTGGAGAGGCGGGCCGAAAGGTGGTCATTGAGGAGAAACTGGAGGGGGAAGAGGCCTCGTTTTTGGCCTTTGTCGATGGCAAAACCGCGTTGCCCCTTCCCACGTCCCAGGACCACAAACCGATTTTTGATGATGACAAAGGCCCCAACACCGGGGGCATGGGGGCCTACTCCCCGGCGCCGGTGGTGGACCCGATCATGGAAGAAAAGATCATGAAGACCGTCATCCTCCCGGCGGTTAACGCCATGGCCGCCGAAGGATGCCCGTACAAGGGCGTTTTATACGCGGGCTTAATGATCAAAGACAACGACGTCAAGGTGTTGGAATTCAACGGGCGGTTTGGCGACCCCGAAGCCCAGCCCCTTTTGATGCGGGTCAAAAACGACATCGTTCCCTTGATGGAGGCGGTGATTGAGGGGCGCCTTGACGCCTGCTCGCTGGAAATAGACGAACGGGCCTCCATCTGCGTGGTCATGGCCTCCGGGGGATATCCCGGCTCTTATAAAAAAGGGGCGCCCATCACCGGTCTGGACGCGGTCCGACGCATGAAAGATATTTTTGTGTTTCACTCGGGCACGGCCCTTGAAAACGAGACGATTGTCGCCTCCGGGGGACGGGTTCTGGGCGTCTCGGCATTGGGCGACACCATTGAAAACGCCATTGAAAAAGCGTATGGCGCCGTGGCCAAAATCGACTGGAAAGGCGTTCAATACCGAAAAGACATCGGAAAAAAAGCCGTGGCCCGGCTAAACATTCCCCCCAAAGTCGGCATTGTCATGGGCAGCGACTCGGATCTTTCGGTCATGAAAGAGGCCGCGGCCGCGCTGAAAGAGTTTGGCATTCCCCTGGAGATGACCATCGCCTCGGCGCACCGAAGCCCGGCCCGGGCCCAGGCCTTTGCCGCTGGCGCCGCCGACCGGGGCATCCAGGTCATCATCGCCGGAGCCGGTCATGCGGCTCATCTGGCGGGCGCTATGGCGGCCCACACGTGGCTTCCGGTCATCGGAGTCCCCATCGACTCCTCCTGTTTAAACGGTCTGGACGCTCTGCTTTCAACGGTCCAGATGCCCCCTGGAATGCCGGTGGCCACCATGGCGCTGGGAAAATCAGGGGCGAGAAACGCCGGAATACTGGCGGCCCAGATCGTGGCGCTGTCGGACCCGACGGTGGGGCAAAAACTTCAGCGCTTCAAAGAAAAGATGGCCAGAGGCGTTGAGGAAAAAGCCAAAAAACTGACCGCCTACCGATAGATACAAAAATAGATAAAAAAGAGGCGAAAGCCAAAAAACTGGCCGTCTAAAAATAGATAAAAAAATAGATAAAAAAACGGAGAACGCCAAAAAACTGGTCGCCTAAAGATAGCTAAAAAAACGGACCCAACCATTATTAAAAAAAGAATCCAGGACACCGGCATGACAAACACCGCCTTTGACGCCATCGACCATCGCCTGATCGAAACGGCGCGGCGCGTGGCCCAAAACGGCGGCGTCATTCTTTTTCCGGCCCGGTGCATGTACGGGCTGGGCGCCGACGCTCTGAATGAGGCGGCCGTGGAAAAAATCTTCGTCATCAAACAACGGGACCGGGGCAAACCGCTTCTGGTTCTGGCCAAGGACATGGACGCCGTCCAACGACTGGCGGCCCATATCCCCCAAGACGCCAAAACCCTGGCCCGGCATTTTTGGCCTGGGGATGTGACCCTGGTGTTTGACGCCAAAAAGGGGCTGCCGGAAAATCTCACCGCAGGTACGGGAAAAATCGGCGTTCGGATTCCCGGCCACCCCTTGACCGCCGCCCTGGTCAAGGCCCTGGATTGCCCTCTCACCGGAACCAGCGCCAATATTTCAGGGGCGCCCGGATGCCGCCGGATTTCGGATATTCCGGCGCAAATTCGACTGGCCGCCGACATTGTTTTGGATGCGGGGGTTCTGGAAGGGGGCGTTGGCTCCACCGTGGTTGATGTCACGGGATCGCGGCCCGCCGTCATCCGGGAGGGGGTCGTTTTAAAAAAGGATATTTTTTCGCGCCTGTGATTTTTGATTTTTCACGCGGATAACACGCTTGCAAAAAAAGAGGCCGCCATATGGATGGCGTTGGCTGGATGCCGCTGGCTGGATGGCGTTGGTTTTCGACGACTCTTTTTTTTGCCAACTTTTTTACCAACTTTTTTTTTGCCGACTTTTTTTGCTGGCTTTTTATTGACAACGCCCCGATAGTCGCGTATAAAAAACTACTTTACGCCGGAGTGGTGAAACTGGTAGACGCAGAGGACTCAAAATCCTCCGGACTCACGTCCGTGTCGGTTCAATTCCGACCTCCGGCACCATTTAAATATAGGGCCATCTGGCTAAATATAAGGGGCCATCTGGCCAAATACAAAAGGGGCCATCCGGATTCGGATCGCCCCTTTTTTGCTTTTGCAAATGTTGCTTTTGCGAAAAAATCGCTTTTTACGAGCCTTATTACGCTTAGGGTTCGCTTAAAAATAACGTTACATGTTTGAAGGCCCATTCATCGACGTCTGGCCCATCATATATCAAATGGAGAAAAAATGGCGACTGAAAAAAAACTCACCCGCAAAGAATTGTTAAAAGAACCCGATGAATTCCTGACCGTTTCCAGCAAACTGGCGGAGTACATCAACCAGCACAGAACCCAAACCATAGGCGGGGTCTGCGCCTTTTTTCTCATTATCGCAAGCGTTTTGGGGGTGCAATACATGCTTAAAAAGTCTGAGCTGGCCTCCTTTACCCTCCTTAGCCAGGCCACGACAAAATACAAAAAGTCCCTGGCTGAAAACGACGCCGAAAAGGCGTATCTGAATGTGGCCGGGGATTTTGACGCCATTTTGGATCGGTATCCAAACAAAAACGGCGGGAAGCTGGCCTTGATGACATACGCTGGCATATGCATGGACGCCGGTAAAATAGACAAAGCCATTGACCTGTACACACAGGTTCTGGACAAATTTAAAGACGCCCCCGTTGTTGCAAACGCCGCTCAAAACGCCATCGCCTATGCCTTTGAAGCGAAAAAAAGGAGTACCGGACCGCCGCCACCTGGTTTGAGCGCCTGGCATCCGATGATCGGTACACCATGAAAGACGCGGCGTTGTTTAACCTGGGGCGTCTGTATGAGACCCTTGGCGAAACCGAGAAAAGCGCGGCGGCCTTTAAACGGATCGTGGAAGAATTTTCCGATTCGCCCTACGCCAACCTGGTTAAATCCAAATCGGCCGGGCCGCTTGGGTCTTAGCGGAGGCTAACGCCCTATGTTTGGCCCGATGTTTGGAATGCGTTCCCTCAAGATATTCGATTTTATGAACTGGCCTCTGAAACGCCCTTGGCAAACTACTGAGGGCGTCGGCTTTTGGCGTTGACCTTAAAAAAAACCAAGGGTCGCGCCTTAATCCAAATAAGGGCTTGCAATCACTCACTATTGTAGGTTGGGTTGAGGAACGAAACCCAACAATGGCCCCATCCGAACCATATTACGGCCGACCCGTTGTTATGGCCGACCCATCGTTAATGACGGGAATGAAACGCCCCTCTCTGATTTTTAAAAAAAATTTAAGGCGCTTCGCGCAAAAGCCCCGCAAAAAAAAACCCAAAAACCCCATGACTCCGTGGAGTGGATATTCGCCCCGCCCCGCCTTTATTTATCCTTACGTTTTATTATTATATTTTTGTTTTATACGCCTTGTCGTGATGTTGGAAACGATGAAATAAAATTATTTTTTCGACTTCTTTTATTTCAAAAATTAAAACATAACTCCCGATGTGAATACGTTGCATGCCTTTAAAAATATTGCGGAGGGATTTATATTGATAAGGATTATCACCAATTTCATAAATTTTTTTTTCAAGTCTTTCTTGTAATTTAGAATCTATTTTTTTAAAATCCTTCTCGAATTTTTTGGAATATTTGCGCTTAAATATGTTTTTGTTCATTGTTTTTTTTTAAGGATTCAAAAAACTTATTTTCCTCCTCCCTTGTTTCAAAGCTTACATACCGTCCCTCTTGAAAATCTTTTTCACTTTCCTTGACTAATTTTATAAATTCAGGTTTAAAATCTTCCTCTGGCGGCATATTAGCCTCTTCATCAGGTTCATAAATAATTCGGACATATTCCGCCTCTCTCAATTTTTCACGAACGTGTCTTGGCAAGACGCTTCGATGAACGGATTCAATAATTTGATTTTGCATGATTTAAATCCTTTTTGATTATTATTTTATCAATTTTTGTTTTAATTCTTTTCGGAAGATTTGGCAAGATTTAAAAGAACAAATTTTTATTATCAAGGATTGATTCATTATCGGAAATTGGCTGATCATCCCGGTCTATCCGGCCTATTTTTTTTATCGCCATCCCGTTCATCATCGGCGCTCCATGCGCCGGAGGCGTCCGGGAGGATGCCCACGCAGGGGCATCCCCACAAACCATAATCCCATAAACAGGCGTTTTGATATATCGGGGCGATGAACCCTTTCCATTTTGGCGCAGCATGACCGCCGCCCGCGTCCGCCAACCAGATGCCGCATGCCCGGCAGGGACGCCCCTGCGTGGGCGTCCCCGTAATGGACCCGCCCATTGTCATTGGCCAAAACATCCAATCATGGCCGACCCATCGTTAATGACGGGAATGAAGCGCCCCGTTCTGATTTTCAAAAAAATTTTCCCGGCGCTTCGCGCAAAACCCCCAAAAAAAACCCAAAACCCCCATCTCCCCGTGGATCGGATATTCACCCTCCCTGCCTTAGAAAAAAACCAGATCAGAGATCAGAGAAAAAAAACAAGAGAAAAAAAGAGGTCAAGGGCCGGGGGACACGACCCGAAAACCCAAGTTGTGATACCGGTTGAACGGGTAGTACCTGAAGCGAAAGGCGCAGCGAACGAGGGCAGCATCGTTCCAAAAACCGCCGCCCCGCAACACACGAGGCTCATCCCCTTCGGGATTCTCATCCATCTCCTTCTCGTCTCCCTGATCCCCTTCCCTCCATTTTGTGGCGCACCACTCCAAAACATTGCCAGACATATCCAGACACCCATACGGACTTTTCCCCAAATTAAAGATTCCCACCGGACTTGTGGAGTGAATGCCTGTATTACTCATATTGCACCGCTCTGGATCAAAATCATCGCCCCAGGGATAAACCCATCCGTTCACCCCCCGCGCGGCTTTCTCCCATTCGGTTTCAGACGGAAGACGAAACTCTCTCCCCTTCTCTCTGCTCAGCCAGTCGCAATACTGTCGGGCATCATACCAGCTTACATTCACAACCGGATGGGTCAGCCATTCCACCGGCGATTTTTTCCCTTTCCAATGGTCCGGGGGTTCATGATCCGTGGATGCGATAAATTCAGCGTACTGGCGGTTTGTGACCGGGTATTTGCCGATTGAAAAATCCGTTGCAAAAACCGAACGCCTCGGTGTTTCGCTATCCAAATATTTTTCCCATGCAGATACAGAATTTTGAGTCTTTAACCGTTCCACCTCATCTTCAGAACTCCCCATGATAAATTCCCCCTCCGGGATAAAAATCATGGCATCCAAATCGTCCGGCCACCCCATGACCCCCAAAAAAGACCCGGCATCGGCCCGTTCCTTTGGCTCAAGGCGATCGCCCTGGACCAATCTCTGGAGATTTTTTTTCACCTGCCCCGCAATCTGTGGACCCATATTCCGTAAACATGCCGAACTTGAAAAACCGATCTCATTCAGACAGTATCCAGCCAGAAGGACGCGGCGCCACCCTTTCTCGTCATCCAACTCCGGAGCATGTTCAGGGGAAAGCGACCCGGCCAAAAAAAGAGCCGCCTCGACGCGACCCTCCCCATGCGTCAGCCATCCCACGGCCATCAGAATCACCTCCCGCCAGAAAGGCCCCTGTTCAGACAACTGGATCGCCGTTTTGGTAAAATCGGCCTGAAGACTCAAATGCCGCCCGGCCAAATATTCCTGAAATGTCCGGTGGGGAAAACGATAAACGCCGGGACTCCCCTCCAGAAGCAACCCGGCGCGAATCTGCATGATCTGGACCATCTTTTCAGCCCACCCCATTCTTCTGTCCGGGTGGATGTCCCGCAGCGCTTCGATCAGCTCGCCTTGAGAAACATCCGCCACCGCCTCGCCGTTTGCATTGGAAATAACCTGCCCATGCATGTCAAACGCCAGTTTCCACAAAATCCTTTTCAGATCAATCTCACTGGCCCCGGCCTCCCCCAGCAACTGACGCAGTGTGATCCGCCCGCCGTCCTTCTCGCAAAGTTTGGCGCCCTCCCATTTCCACAAAAGCAGATCCACAACCGCGTCATACAACAATACCCTTTTATCCGGCAACTCCCCTTTTTGGGTATGGACCAATGCCATGACCGTCAGCAACAAAGGGTTTTCAGCGAGCTTTCGCAAATCGTCCCGCCCCGCCGCTCTGATCAATTTGGCGGCGGCCTGTTTTTCGTCATTGACCCCGTTGATTTTTTCAAGCTGATCATGCCAGGCCCTGATAAAATAATCGATTTTTTCCCGACTCAGTTTGGCCAACTCAAACACCGACCATTTTTCGGATGCCAATTTCCACCGGGGATCGTCGTAACTAAGGATCCGGCATGTGACCAGCATGGGGCCAGGATAGACCGACGGCAAATCGTCGCACATCCCTTTTATCGCCGTGAGAACGTCCTTTTTGACCGCGATTTCATCCAGCCCGTCCAGAAACAGAATGGCCTGGCCGTTTCTTAACCGGGTGATCAGATCGTCGTAAAAATCCTCCACCCCCATATTCTTCAACCAGAATTTCAGGTATTCTTGAAACATCCCGATTTTGCGCTCCGGTGGCTGAACCGTTCCGAACCAGGCCGCCACATCCCGCAACGCCACCGGAATCGGAATCATGCCCGACCAGCCTTCCGGCCACTGTTTCAACCGCCCCAGCCAGCCTTGCCCCGGATACAATTTTTCACTGGCCAGACAATAGGCGAGATGATTGACAAAGGTCGATTTTCCGCTTCCAGGGCCTCCCTTGAGAACCATGCATCCGCTTTTTGCAACCGCCTCCACCGATGTCAGGGGCCGCGTTTTTTCCCCAAAAGACATGGTCTCTTTTTCTGTTTCGGTTTCGGATTTGATTTCAAAATGGGCGGTGGTGTCCATGTCGATATAGACATCCGCCATTCTTAAACGCTCTTTTTCCGGGGTGCCTGGATCGGCGGTTTTTGCGTCCAGGCTTTGAAGGGGCAGATATTTAAATTTATCTTTGATTTTTCCGAGGTATGTTTTTATTCGCTGTTCATACTCGTCGTGGCTCATGGCGTTGCCATTGTCTTTGGCGGGGCCGTCTTTTTTGCTTCGAATTTTTATAACCGCGCCAATCACTGAAACAATAAATGACGCGGCGCACACCCCCCATAGCCCCATGCTGTAAACGTTGCCAATATCATTGCCAACGAGGAAACTGGCCGCCAGACTTCCAAGAAATGTGATTGGCGCCACAACTTCAGGTATGACCCTGGCCAAACTTTTTTTAAATTTCATAGCATGCCCCGTCCCTCATTTTTTTATAACCGCCCGCCGATGAATGACCCGGCGCTTTGGAATGGTGAACCACCCTGTCCCGGAATGGCGCGGCGCTGATCAGGCGGCGTTTGGGTTCGTGAATTAAAAAATTCACGTACGGGCCGGGGCGGTAGCTCTCTGCGGCCAGCTCATCCTGAAGTCTGACCAGATTATTTTCCAGATTGAACTCAAACATGGCGGCCGGCGCTCGCCCCCGCTTCCCTTTGGCGGCCCGGCGATACCCCCGGTAAAGATTTTCCCAGGTGTGTATGTCTTTGTACGCGGCCTTTGACTGAACGATCATTTTTTTATCCTTGGTTCATTATCGACTCCATTTATTGGCTATGGCCGCCATTAATTCGATGCGCTTATTTGATATTATTATTCGATGCAACCGGCGCCCGGCTCTGATTTTCAAAAAAAATTTTCCGGCGCTTCGCGCAAAAACCCCCATCGCCCCGTGGAGTGGATATTTGCCCCGCCCTGCCTTAGAAAAAAAACAGATCAGAGATCAGAGAGAAAAAAAAGAGAAAAAAAGAGGTCAACGGCCGGGGGACACGACCCGAAAACCCAAGCTGTGATTCCGGTTGAGCGGGTAGCTCCAGTTGCGAAAGGCGCAGCGAACGCTGGCTCCATTGTTCCAAAAACCGCCGCCCCGCAACACACGAGTCTCATCCCCTTCGGGATTCTCATCCACTTTATCCGGGTATCCCTCGTAATTGTCAAGCCATTTTGTGGCGCACCACTCCCACACATTTCCGGACATGTCGGAAGCGCCGCACTCTGCATCGCCATTCGGGAACATCCCCGCCGCCGATGTATGATCGATGTCAGTATCCCCCATATTGCATTTGTTCTTGTCAAAAACATTCCCATATGGATACATCCTGCCATCTGTATGACGCGCGGCCCGCTCCCATTGGGCTTCCGAAGGCAGCGCCACGGGTTTCCCCGTCTCTTCTGAAAGCCAACTGCAAAAGGCCATTGCCTCATACCAACTCACCCTGACCTGTGGATGATTGGGGGTCTGAAGTAGATCATGATCTACATCGGGGGCCACAATTTTATCAGCGACCCGCCACTGCCATCCCGCTTTTGTCCAGTATTTTTCCCGGTCATACCCCCCCGCGTTGCCAAATGCTTGATACTGGCCAACCGTCACCAAGTATTTGCTGATCAAAAAAGGCTCCTTGATGAGATCGCATTCAAAGCTGGGCGTGTCACTTTCCCTGGCGTCTTTGTCAACCGCCGGATCGCTCCCCATAAAAAACGGCCCTTTTTCAACCCTGACCCATTTGATGTCCGGCAAAGCATTCGCAAGGCCGATCCCTTCCCGGTCGTCCCCCAGCATTCCGAGTGTGGCCCCGGCCCGCGCCCTGGCGTTTGGCTGAAATGTGTCATGATCCAACATCATATCCCGCAGTTTTCTTTTTATCTCCGCATAGCACGCATGACCCACGCCGGATGGCCCGGTGTCCATGATGGCCTTTCCCGCCAGTATAAGGGCGTCCCCTGAATGTCCGATCTCCCTGTCCATCAGTTTCGCCAATATGGCCCCGGCGGCTTTTTCACGCCTTTGAATGATTCCAATGTACCCGATGGACAACTGGATCACCTCATGCCAGTTGTCATCATCCCTCCGTTTTTCAATAAACTCAACCACGGGATCAATGCTCTCCTGACCTTTCTGCGCCACGGCGACAGCGGCCAGGTACTCTTGAAAGGTGAGATGGAGGAACCCGTATTCCTCATACCCTCGCTCCACAAGAAGACTCGCGTCTTTGCGCACATCTTTAAGAAATTCTCGGGCCGCCCAAATCGGGTTTTCCACGTGACGTTTTTTGTGGACAGAATCGAGTCTCCGGCGAAGGTCTTCCTGTTTTACAAGGCCTTTTTGGGGGCTTTGTTCATGCATCCACAGGGCGACCTGGGCCAAAATTTCCACGGTCTCGGGGAGATCCACTTCACGGGTTTTGGACGCATCCAGGCCACGGGCCAAATTCCAGTGTTTAAGAAGGGTGTCCACATATTGTTTATACAACTCCACGCGCCTTTCCGGCAAAGTCACTCCCTGGCGCTTCATCAGAGCCAGGATGGTCAAAAGAAGGGGATTGGATGCCAGACGCCCCACGCTTTGATTCCGATTCACCGCGGCGATCAGCTCATCTTTCTCTTTTTTGGCTCCCCTTTTCGCGGCGCCGGTCTCGCCTTTGACATTTTGCTCAATGGCCAGGGTCCATTTTTCAACAAACGCATGGATTTCATCCGACGAAAAATCGACGATCGTGCATTCGCCCAAGCCCTTTATGACCGGGCGGACATCCCGGTATCCCACAATTCGGCTGGTGATGATGAATTTGTTCCCTTTTTCCCGTTGATCTGTAAAAAACACAATCACGCTATCGACCACCTTTTTCCGCTGGTCTATTTTCCGGACCTCGTCAAGGCCATCCAGGAGCAACAGCGTTTTCCCCTGGGCCAACGATTTTTTCAAGGGACCCTCAATGTGAGCCCCGAATCGTTTGCTGTAATGGTCGATGATAAAATCAAACAACAACATGTCGGTATGGTCTTCATATGCCGACAGAGGGAATAAAATCGGGAGAAATCCGTTGAGATTAACCGCATGGCCCCGGCCTTCGACCAGTTCCAATGTCAGATATTTCAAAAGAGTTGTCTTGCCCGCGCCGGGATCGCCCAAAACGATCAAGCCGTCATGTTGCTCCATTAATTTGATGATGGGCGCCGGCTCGCCCAGGCGCTTTTCCATAAAGTCGGTCTCTTCATCGCTTACTTTGCGCCCGGCGAGTTTCAGTTCGCGGTTCCATGTCTCCCCTTTGGGAATCTCTATGCGGGCTTTTAAAGGGACATACATATTGATCAAACCAAGCTTCAACGGGACCCGGTCGGAAATACCCATGCCCTTAAAATCCAGGTATCGGTAGCGTTCCAACAACTGTTTTTTGTATTTGGCGATGGCTTTGCCATTTTTTATTGGCGGTTTTTTTTTCCTGCCTTCTTTTATAAAATCAAAAATACCATATACTAAATTTAGAATCGTCAATGGCATAGACACGAGTATTATGATATTGAGGAACCCGCTGATTCTTTTATTGAACGATTCATTTTCCAATAATTCGAATGGAATCAGGGTCAGAGCCAGGAACCATTGGTCTTTTATGAAAAAAGAAAGAACAGACGCTCCCATGATAAAAATACAACTCCAAAATAATATTTTTTTACTGCCCATTTTCCCCCCGTTTTAAAAAAGACACACATGCTCAAATTGCGTTTGGATGGATCGTGAATGAGATACTAAAAGAAAATAATGCGCGCGTCAACCATTTGGGGCGCTCCGTTGCGAGTCGTCTGTTAAAAAAAACACCTCCGATCGGCGCATAATGGCCGCTGTCAGCCGCGCCGCCATCCACATATTTGAATTGATTTGACGGGCTGGCTATGATATTTATGTTATAAAAAAACATCTTGGCAGGGTTCTAAAAAATAAAAGCAAACATCAAAAAAAGAGGTTGCCCGATGAGATTCATAGACCCGCGAATTAATTTTGCGTTTAAAACAATATTCGGAGACCCGAACGCCAGGGACATTCTCATAAATTTTCTTGAAAGCCTGTTGGAGCTTGACGACGACAAAAAAATAAAAACCGTTGAGGAGTTGGACACGTATCTGGAGCCAAAGAAAAACGAACTTCAATGCGCCATTCTTTTTGTAAAATGCACGGATCGCAGGGGGATCAGCTATAGCGTTGAAATACAGGTGGTGAAAGTCGACGCCCTTTTCAAACCGATGCAATGCAATTCATCCGCAACCCGTGTGAACCAGATCGAAAGAGGAGACGACTACCCCAAATTAAACCAGGTCATCGCCGTCACCATCACCGATTTCTCCCTTTTTGACGATTTCAGCGACTATGTCTCATGCCACGTCACCCAAGAGATTAAAAACGGAGGAAATCGCCTTTCCGGGGTCATCTATTATTTCATTGAGCTTTCCAAATTTTCAAAGGAATCCGGGGATATTGAAACCGCTCTGGATAAATGGATTTACTTTATCAAATGCGTCTCTGATCTCGAAGATATCCCGGCCAATTTCAGGGAAGGCATGTTTGTCAATGCCTTTGAAAAAGCCAAAATGGGAAACATGAGCAAGGAAGAGCTTGAGCTTTATGACAAGGCTGGAATCGCCATCGCCGACGCCAAAGGGGTCATTGAATTTGCCAGGGAAGAAGGAATAGCGGCTGGAATAAAAAAAGTCAGAGAAGAACGCGACATCCAAATCGCCAAAAATCTGCTCGCAGAAAAGATGGATTATGATCTGATCAGCAAAGCCACCGGCCTGGAAAAAAGCGCGATACAAAAACTCGACGACGCATAACGCTAAGCTAACCAGCGCAAAAGGGTGGAGGGAGCGATAGCGACCGGAACCCTTTTGCATCCGAGTTCAGCGCCGGGTTAGGCTGTTTTATTTTTTGATTTATAGTGAAAATGTTTAGCTGGAAAAAATAATTTTATACAGTGTTTAGTTTGATTTATTTTCGAATAATTCTTCTACTTCACTAATAATTCTTTTTGCTTGTGCTGTGGCTACTGATGCTAAATTGCAAGGTTTTTCACGAAATGTATCATTATAATCTGCTTTTTTCCTATTTGTATGAATCATTTTAAGCTGGTTTGCTATTGTTCTTTTTTTTTCATCTCCACTTTTTGTGAGATGCATTTGAATTCTTTTATGACTATCTCCACCTCTAAATGCTTCACCATCAATATTTCTAATATAAACACAAACAACACCATAAGCCGCATAATATGCTCTGCTTACTGCTGCACGACAACATGCTTCTTTATCAGGAAAAGTTTCTGAATTTTTGTGTAAATATTGTGCTAACTCCAAATATTTTTCCCAATCAAAGCCCATTATTCCCCCACCATTTCGATATTGAAATGTAAAACATTACTTTTCAAATCATATTCATTCTCTATAAACCATTTTTCAAAAGCGCTGTATCTTTCCATTCCATCATTGATATCACCATACCATTGAATCCATGCTACCAATTCATCTTCATGACCAGGTTCAGGCATTACTTCTAAAATTATATTTAAAGGGGTAGCAAAAAATTGGATTAATCCAGGATTAAAAAGATTACGTATTTCCAATAGATTTGGATTATTACGAATAAACTCATAATATTTTTTTGAATCGTTAATTAAATATAATGGAAAAAATGTAAGGTAATGGTTACTTCTATTTATTTTTTCCCATTCTTTTATGTATCTTTCAAAGTTATCTTTTTCATTAAAAATACAAGAAATACTAATGATTGCATCAAGACTTGATAGATGCAATGGGTCTCTTTCATATGCCTTTAAGGCATATTTATAAGCTTCATCAAATAAGTTAGAGCTAACAAGAGACTTGACATAATTTGCAATATATCTTGCATCATAACCTGATTGTTCTATGGCTCTTTTGTGACAGCTTTTCATTTCTTCTAAGTCATCTTCGTAAAAAGCTATCATTCCAAGTAATTCAAATCCATTTGCTAAATTAACATTATCTTTAACTTGGTTTGCATCTTTTTTTAATCTTTTCAAATCAAAAGGAGTAAAATTACCTGTTTCTCTAAATGTATTAAGAGCATCAAATACACTTTCATACTTTGATGCAGGCTGTTTAACAGGATTCATATTTTTTCTCCAAGTTATTCCACATATTATTTTACAATTAATTTGATGTCGAGTAGACCGGTTTCTTCAAGTAACAGGTCGCGAAGCGTCTTAGACTACGCCTTGCCGCACGCGGCTACTACATATCATAAGATCACATCACTTTTGGTTACTTTGTCGGCCCCGGCCCCTC
>Ga0307987_1000100_pt1 | contig 51246 bp, 43 predicted proteins | sample EllFjometagen181_FD_203157 | JGI IMG/M metagenome (GOLD analysis project Ga0307987, IMG submission 203157) | Marine microbial communities from Ellis Fjord, Antarctic Ocean - #181 | ecosystem: Environmental > Aquatic > Marine > Unclassified | place: Southern Ocean | collected 2014-10-08 | reverse complement strand
GCGATCTACTTCCCCATAAACCGATGTTATCGAAACGTCAATTTAACCTTTTGACGCCGGGCCAGACGCACTCGCTGAACGTCTCTTTTGACAGGCCAGACGGTCATGATCTCAAATATCGATAAAACCAATAAATCGTTTGCGCATCGTTCTTTTTCGGGGCATAAATTAAACTTGGCATCCATACACCCGGCATGCCGCCCCGCCAATGGCATGACTCTTTTTGCCAAAACGGTCGAAAACTGAATTTGATTTTGATATGGTAATTTTATCCCGCCATTTTTATTATTATGATATACAATGCATGAATAAATATGTCTATATTTTTTTAAAAAATTATATTCAGTATCTGTTTTTATTTTTCGTGATCTCTTCTAAAGAGCCGGTTTGGGGGACTAAATCGGCTCGCCATTTCAGGGGGTTGAATCGCCTGCCCGACAAGTCATGAACACTTTATGATGGGAATCGGACAGGATGAATCGTCGGCCATAATGTAAAAAAATCAGCGAACCCCTTTTTTAAACTTTATACCATCCCCTTGAAGGCAAAAAACGCCAGGGCGATGATCCCGGCCGTGACCAGACCGATGGATGTGTCTTGAAGGGGCCTTGGAACTCTGGCCAGAAGTATCCGCTCCCGAAGCCCGGCAAAGATAATCAGAGCCACGCCAAAACCAACGGCATAGGAGAAAGAGGCCACCAGGGCGCTTAAGAAATCGTATTCTTCCTTGATGTTGATCAGACACACACCCATCACCGCGCAGTTGGTGGTGATCAAAGGGAGAAAAATTCCCAGACCCGCGTAAAGCGCGGGGATGCTTTTTTTCAAGAACATTTCAACAAACTGGACCAGAGACGCGATCACCAGAATAAACGATATGGTGCGCAGATACTCCAGGCCGAATGGTTTAAGGATGTGCGTGTCCGTGAGCCAGGTGATGACGCCCGCCATGACCAGGACAAATATGACGGCCATGGACATGCCGATGGCGGTTTCCATCTTTTTGGATGTGCCAAGAAAAGGGCAGTTGCCCAGGTATTGCGCCAGCAAAATATTGTTGACAAATATGCAACTTATGGCAAGGACTAAGTAATCGGCCATTTATAATCTCCTATTTTTTCCCCAAAAGATTCATGCCGCAAAGCATAAGACCCAGGCAGATAAACGCGCCAGGCGCTTCCACCATGAATGAAAAAGGCTGAAAAGACGGGCCAAACAGGGTGATGGGAGTTTCCCAAAACGTCAGGGTTCCGACCCCCAGAGATTCCCGAACCGCTCCCAGAGCGGCCAAAGAGAGTGTGAATCCCATGCCGATGCCAAGGCCGTCGGCCACAGAGGCGACCACGCTGTTTTTGTACGCGAATGCCTCGGCCCTGCCCAAAACGATGCAATTGACGACAATCAGCGGTATGAATATACCCAGCTTTTGAAACAGAGGGTAGGCATACGCCTGCATGACCAGCTCCACAATGGTGACAAATGTCGCGATCACAATGATAAAACAGGCGATCCTCACTTTCTGTGGTATGTTTTTCCGCAACGCGGAAACCAGAAGATTTGAGCAGACCAACACAAATGTCGTGGCCAGACCCATTCCGATTCCGTTTTCCACGCTCTTTGTCACCGCAAGCACAGGACAAAGGCCCAGAACCAGCCGAAACGGCGCTATTTCAGCCCAAAGGCCTTTTGTGAATTCCTGGACGATCGACTTAGCCATTGTTATCTCCCGTTATATTTGTTTTTCCCATTGTATATATTTATGGCGTCGTAAAAAATCCGATCTACTGCGTTCTATTGCTTTTTCGCTCGTTCGGCATACTACATGTTATGTATGGCCCCGCTCCCGAAAAACCACTACGCCTTGTTATCGAATTTTTTGGCCCATTCGCTATGAATTGGGCCATCCGTGCTTTTTTACGAGTTTATCATTTAGTGGACAGCGCCAAAAATGCTACTCTATTTTCTGGCTTCCTGTATTTTTTTGACCAACTCCGGCTTCAACCTTTTATAAATGGCTCCCGCCTCTGTGAGCGCGTCCGCGACTCCTCTGGAGGTGATTGTGGCGCCTGAAACAGCGTCAACCGTTCCTCCGTCCATTTTGACTTTAAACGGAGCGATGATGGGAAGGCCCATAAACTGCCGGGTGAAGGCCGGGTCTGTTTTGGCGCGGGACCCGACTCCCGGAGTCTCGCTGTGGGTCGTGATTCCAACGCCTCCGATCATATCATCTTCCATATTGACCCCGGCCATGACGCCGATGTCTCCGGAAAATCCCTTGCCCGAGCTTTCAAAGGCGATCATGTCCGGCTTCTGATCAAATCGGCCGATAAAAAAACTTCGCTCCACATCGCCGTCCATGATTTTAAACCGATCTTCAAGGGGATTATTTAAAGAGCCGTCAAGGATGGCCCGGATGGCCGGGCCTTTGACGAATGTCAGCTCCTGGTATTCGATCTTTTCTTGTGTTCCATTTCTCACCGAGGCCAGAAGACCTCCTGAGAACGCGCATAAAACAGTGAGAACAACCGCCATTTTTATCATTTCACGCATGTTACGCAACCTTTCCCAGGGCTTTGGGTCTAATTCTGTCGAGCAGGGGGTTTATCAGATTGAAAAGCAGTATGGAAAAAACAACGCCGTCCGCATAGGCCCCGATGTTTCTAATGAGGATCACAAATACCCCGGCGCCCGCGCCGTATATCAACATGGGGATAAAATTAACCGGCGACGACGAATCTTCCGTGGCCAGGAAAAACGCCCCGATCAGGGTGTATCCCGTCAGGAGATGAAAAAAGGGTCCGGCATACGCCTCAGGGTTCGCCAGATTGAAAATAAACGCGGAGACAAACAGACCCACCAGAAAAGAGACGGATATCTCCCACCGTATGAATCCCCGATAAATCAGGTACGCTCCCCCGAGAATAAGCCCCAGCCCAAAGGTGGAGCCGATGCCGCCGACCTGTTTGCCCATTAAAAGATCCATGACCCCAAAACCCTGGACCGCGTCAACGCCAAAATATTTAAGGGCCGCGGGGGGGTAGAGCATTTTGAACCCCAGGTCGTAGTTTAAAAGAGCGGCGTCGAAATCAAAAAAGTCTTTCCATGAGATCATCAGTATGGCCACAGACAAAAGAACCGGGTTCACCGGGTTTCCGCCGATGCCGCCGAAGATATGTTTTCCGATGACAATGGCGACAAATGTTCCGGTGATGACCATCCACCAAGGCGTTATGGCGGGCATCATGGCCGCGAGCAACAGACCAATGAGCGCCGCGTTTCCATCTCCCAGAGTGATGGGGCGTTTGACCGCCAGATTGGAAAGAATCTCCCATATCATGGCCGTTGACATGGACAGGGCGATGACTCCCAGCGCCGGGACTCCGTAAAAAAAGATTCCCAGAAGAACCGCCGGAAGCGCCGCGAAGATCGTATGATAGCTTCTTTCAGAAATCCGGTTCCCCGAATGGATGAAAGGAGCGTGTGAAACGATTAATTTTTTTTGGTTCATCATGTAAATGGTATCCTCAATGTTGATGGCGTCGTAAAAAAATGCGTCATGTCTTTTTTTACTCGCCCGGCATACTATTTTATCAATGTTGCCAAGCTCTTAAAAAAACTTGATTTGGGCCGTCCCGTCTCCGCCCCGAAATACGCGTCTGGAATAAACATCCAAAACAAAAAACCCAGAATAAAAACCCCAAAATAAAAACCAGAGCATAAAAACCAGAGACAAAAAATAAAAGCGCCCATGCGGAGTCTCTATATTGGCGTCTCTATATTATATCACGATTATATTACGCCTCCGCCTCCGACATCCTCAAAAGTTCGCATTTTCCCAGTCGGATATACTGATAAACAGGCATCCTCGACACGCAGACAAAACTGCACAGGCCGCATTCAACGCATGACATCAGGTCATACGAGTCAGCCGCCTCTTGATATTTCCCCGCCTCCAGAAATCGCACCAGCATATTGACCGGCACGTTTGCGGGGCAAGCCCGGACGCATTCTCCGCAATTGACGCAGGCGTAATCGGAATAATAATGAATCTCTTTTTCATCGCGGATCATGAGGCCATCGGTGTCGGGCTTCACGGGAAACGTCTCGGAATAAACGGCGGATCCGGTCATGGGACCTCCCATGATCAGAATGTCGTTTTCGTTGATTTCGCCGTCATATTTTTTAATGATATCGCCGATGGGAGTTCCAATTTTGGCCTGAACCAGACGTTTGACGCCCCTTTTGTCAACAAAGGTCAGGATTTTCCCGGTGGGAATTCGCCCGGAGGCAAAGGCCGATCCAATGGACGCCACCGCCTCGACGCTGAAAAAAGCCACCCCGGCGCTGGCAAACGATTCCCCGGCGGGAACCTCAATGTTCAAGATATTTTTCATGATCAACGATGGATGGCCTTCCGGGTAAACCGGCGCAACCACCTTCATTTCCCCCCCGATGGAACCGTGGGACTGAACAAAATTTTGGGGAGCCACCAGAATAAACCGGGAGACGCCGGTGATCTCCTTTAAAATATCAACCCCTTTTTTTATATCGCCAAGGGCCGCGTCTGTGAAAAACTGGGAGGTCATGAGTCCCAGATCGCCGGGAACGCCATTGATGACAATGGTGTCGATGGGGGCGTCATCGTTTGAGAAGCCGTCCAGCGAAGGGGCGCCTGGAATGTGGCGAAGATAGCCCCGCGCCATCTCAAGGGATGGCGTCTTGCTCAGCTCGGCGAATTCAGAGTCCAGCTCTTCGCTGGAGGCGACGGTTATTCCGACCTGGGAAAAATCCCGGCCCAAATCGTCTTTGACCATTTGAATGGACGCCACCGTTCCTGTGACCGTGGAGATGGCGTATTCTTGGGCGCCCTGACGCAAAAAAAGCCGTTGACCGGTTTTCACCGAATCTCCTATGGACAGAGTTTGAGCGCCCGAAGATTTTCCTTCGGATTTTATCAGAAGCGTTATATTCTCAGAAACCGGGATGGTTTCCATGACCGGAAGATCACTCCCCGGCCGTTCATATTCGAGCGCCGCGCCGCCCCATCCAAACAAGGATTTTTTTATCATAATCAAACCTTTTTCTAAAATCTTTCAATGGTGTCGGATAAATCGTAAAGCCAAGTCATTAGGGTTAAAACCAAACCCGTCAGATCGCATGACACGATCCGCAATCTTCCGGCCCGGCCCCGCCTTCTTTATGACAATCAATGCATTGTTTGTGAAAGGCGTCGGACTTTATCAATGGATCGCCGACGTCGATTTCATCGGCGTCATGGCAATCCAGACATGAGAGCCCGGCGGTTTTATTTTTTTCTTTGGCGTGGCACGAGCCGCAGGAGGCCAGATTCTCTTCCCCTTCGGGATGATGGTGGCATGTCAGACATTCGATTCCATAACCGGATGCGTCGACGTGTGTTTTATGATCAAACAAGACTTTCCCGGCCACGCTTTTGTACATCAGCCGGACGGGACTTTCAGGCTCGGGGTCCTGAAACCCGGCATAGGATGAGACGCCCGCAAACAATAAAACCACGGTCAGGATATACGCGATACGCAATTCTTTTTTTTCAGTCATTTTCTCCCAAACCCTTATAAAAAAATATTCTCATCATGAGAATATATGGTTGCTGAATCATTTTCACGATGCCATCGACGGCGAAAAAACAAAAACAAGGATTAGCTAACATAATTATTTACCGGTTTCAAGACTTTAAATTTTTTTTTAAAAAAACCGTCCAGTTTAAAAACATCCCGGTTTCAAAAAAATAAAAATCAGGCGAAGCAATGTGTTTTGCACACCGCGCAATCCACCATGGGACATGGAGGGGATGTTTTCTCATTTTGGGCCCGCTCATACTCACTCGCCAGAAACGTTTTTCCGATTCCGGAATCAATGATGTCCCAGGGCAAAATTTCATCTATGGGCCGGGCCCGCAAGGCGTGAAAATCGGCTTCGACTCTGGATTCTCGCAACACAGATTTCCATTTTCCCCCCTGTTTTGCGGCGGAGACGATCAGTTTCGACACCCTGCGATTCCCCCGTGATAGCAAGGCCTGAACATACGCCTCCCGCGCGCTGTTTCCATGCAGGCGGACGTTGGGCATGCCTTTAAGCCCCTTTGCCACGACCTTTATTTTCTTTTTCATCGCTGAAATGTCCGGCATTTCAGACCATTGAAACGGGGTGAACGGCTTGGGAACAAACGGATTCAGACTGACGGTGATGGTTCCCATGCGCCCGTTTTTCCGGCTGGCCTCAGAAAAGGTGTCCCGAACCCGAGCGCACAGATCCACAATGGCGTCGATATCCTCCGGTCGTTCCATTGGAAGGCCCGCCATAAAATAGAGTTTCAGATTCAAAATGCCGTGATTGACAAAGGAGGCCGCGGCGGACAGAATATCCGATTCAACGATCCCCTTGTTGATTATGCGGCGCATCCTCTCAGAGCCGGCTTCAGGGGCGATGACCGCCGTTTTCACGCCGCTTTGATTTAAGAATGAGGCGAATTCGTCATCAACGGAGTCGGCTCTCAAAGAGCTGAAAGAGAGGCTCAGATCGAGTTCACAGGCCATGCGCCGCAGCCGCTCCATATCCTTAAAATCGGACACAGCGGCCCCGGTCAAACCGATTCGATCCGCGCCTTTGGCGCCCTTTCGGATGACCTCTTCAAGGGCCTTTGCTGAAAAAAACATGGGGGGGCGGTAGGCGAATCCCGCGCCGCAGAAACGGCACCCCCGAAAACAGCCCCGACCGACTTCAACCAGGAACATGCGTTTGAACACCGTGTCGGGAGTCATGATGGCGGTGTGCGCCGGTTTTGCATGAATATCCCGGTGGATCATTCGTTTGACCCGAAACGGCGCGTCACCCAAAACCTCTGTTTTCTCAATGGCGCCATCCTCTTTATATGACACCTTGTAAAACGAGGGGACATACGCGCCGGGAACATCCCGGGCCAGCCGCGCCAGGCCGTTCTGTTTTCCGTCGCCGGGATCATACGCCGCCAAAAAATTTTCCAAAAGGGCCTCGGCCTCCCCGATCAAAAAAAAATCAATAAAATCGGCGATGGGCTCGGGATTAAGAAACGACGCGATTCCTCCGGCCATCACCAGGGGAAGGGGGAAATCCCGCTGATTGGAATAGAGGGGAAGACCCGCTTTTTCAAGGATGGTTAAAATGTTTGGGAAATCGTTTTCAAAGGAAAGGGAAAATGCGATGATGTCAAATTCGCTGATGGGGCGATCCGATTCAAGGGCTCGAATCCCCCCCCTGGACGCCTCGGTCTGATCCGGGAGAAACGCCCGTTCGCACACGACGTCCTCAAAGGCGTTAAACAGGCTGTAAACCGCCTGGAAGCCCAGATTCGACATGCCGATATGGTACTCATTGGGATAGACAAGGGCCACCCGGATTCTGTTTTTCCAGCTTTTGTGTATGGAGCCTGTCTCTTTTTTCAGGCGTTGGACTCGCGCCGAGCCGGGTCTTGATGCCATCCGCCCTCCAAAAATAATGCGTTATTTTTAATCAAGCCCTTATCAACCTTAAACCACAAAAACCTTTTGACCGGGATATATTTTGGAGCTTTTTCGCAGACCGTTGATCCTTAAAAACCGCGTCAATGACATCTTGTGTTTAATGGCGATTTCAAATGGCGTGTCGCCATGTTTGACCAGATACGTTCTAAATATCTTTTCCGTTCGGCCCGGTATTTTTAATTTTTTACCGATGACGATCAGTCGTTTTTTTGAAAGATCGTTGGCGCGGGCTATTTTTTTTACGCTGACCCGGTATCGCCGGGCGATTCCCGACAGGGTCTCCCCCGATTTTATTTTATGATAAAACGCCTGGTCCGAGGACCCATGACGGGTCACCGGTATTTTTTTCAGATTGGCCGTCAGTATGCGGCCTTTGCCCCTGGGAATCTTAAGGGGGTGATTTCCCGGGGGAAGAATCCCTCTGCGAAGGGACGGGTTCAACTCCCTGAGAATCTTTTCAGGGGTTCCGATAAACGACGACGCGTTTTTCAGACTGATCTGCCGAGCGACCCCGACGATTTCAAAATCAAGGGGATCATCGAGAATCGGGGGACTGAGGCCGTATTTCTCGGGATTTTTGACAATGTGAAGGGTCGCTAAAAATCGGGGGACATATCTCGCGGTCTCTTGGGGGAGCCGCTCGTATATGTCCCAAAAATTGTCAAAATATTTTCTCCCCTGCCTTTTCAGCGCCCTTAACACCCGGCCCTCTCCGCAATTATACGCGGCCAGAGCCATGCACCAGTCGCCGAAAATAGTGTGAAGATCGGATAAATAAGCGATGGCCGCATCCGTCGATTTGTACGGATCCATCCGTTCGTCAATGTAGCGGGTTCGCTTCAGGCCATATTTTTTTCCTGTGGGTCGAATAAACTGCCAAAGCCCCAGGGCATTGGCCTGGGACAATGCGTTGGACCGAAACCCGCTTTCGATGAGGGGAACCCACATCAGCTCGACGGGCATGCCGGCCGCTTGAAGTTTTTTAACGATGTGGTCGCTGTATTTCCCGGAACGCCGCCAGGACCGTTTGAAAAATTTTTTTTCCCCGCCTTTTGTAAACAGCCTGATTTCAGACTGGATGTGTTTGTTCATGACCATGGGAATCTCATTATGAATTCCGCCGATGGGGTCGCTTCCAGATTGCCGGGAGGCGTGGATTTCCATCACCCGTTTGGATATATTGAAACGGAGCTCTTCTTTCTGACGCGCCAGTCTGGCGTCATGGTCTTCATCCACCTTTCCCAAAAGTCCATACGCCCGGTCCAGGGTTGTCAAGGCGCTTTGAGCGTCTCCGTCTTCCCATAAATCCCGGGAATTCTCGCACAAATCAACCGCCTGATTTAAAAAAAACCATGATCCCGAATTCGGGAATCTCTCGGCTCCCATGGCCCGGGACGGGCCAAACGAGCGAAAATCAATGCAAAACGCCAACAAAACAATAAAAAAAATCCAAACGGACCGATTTTTTATAGACTCCAATTTTTCCACCTTTGACACGCTTGCAAAAAATAAAAATATGTTGGGTTTCATCCTTCAGACCAACCTACAAGTGACTGTAATTAATCATCATCAAAATCACACACGGGTGTGTCTTCTTACGAATCCGCTTTTTTACAAACACATCGCCTTTGATCATCCCGCCAATTTGATCATCCCGTCAAAAAGCCAGGGTTCTCCAAAGAATCCCCCGACAATTTTCAATGATCCCCAAAGAAAAAGATAGGTCTTTTTCAGGCCCCGTCAAGTGAAAGGGGCCATAAACACCACTTTTTGCGCGGCGATCCCATTTCATGGCCGCGCGTCTATTCAACGCATCTATCTAAAATAATGGTTAAAACAATGGCTAAAATAATAATTAAAACAATAATTAAAATAATAGCGCCGAAATATGGAAAACTTAACTCCGGCCACGCGTTTGACGCGTCCGTCGGACAGTCCCGGCCATTAATCCGCTTTTTTCCTCAAAAAGGCCGGGGTGTCAAACGCATGGGATTCATCATTCCCGGTCAGAGTCTCTTTCTGACTTTTGGCAGGCCCGTTTTCATAGGGACCCGACTCCCGTATGCGAATGAACGTCGGCTCGTCATAATTGACCTGTCGTTGCATATCCACATGCCGAATATCCTTTATCCGGCCCTGTTTTTTTGTGTCTTTGCCCGGTTTTCCATCATTGTCCCCTGAAATGCCGGTGGCAATGACCGTGACCCTCATTTCATCATCCAGAGTGTCGTCCACCACCGTGCCCCAAATAATGTCCGTATCCTCTCCCACTTCGTTGTAAATGCATTCAGAGGCTTCGGTCATCTCTTCCATGGTCAAATCGCTGGTGCACGTGATATTCATCAAAACGCCCTTGGCGCTTCCAATCTTGACATCTTCAAGAAGAGGATGGGACACCGCCCTTTTGGCGGCTTCAATGGCCCGGTTTTCACCTTTGGCCGTCCCGATTCCGATGATGGCCGTCCCGGCTTTGGACATGGTGGACCGGACATCGGCAAAATCCAGATTCACCAGACCCGGCATTAAAATAAGATCGGTGATGCCCCTGACGGAATGCAATAAAACCTCATCGGCTTTTTTAAACATTTCAATCATCGTGGCATTTTTTGACGCCAGCCCCCTCAAACGGTCATTGGGAACCGTTATAACAGTATCCGTCATTTCTTTCAATACCCGTATGCCCTCTTCGGCCTGTTTCATCCGCCTCTTTCCTTCAAAGGAGAACGGCTTGGTCACAACCGCGACCGTCAATGCGCCAATTTCTTTGCAAATTTCAGCGATGACCGGAGTGGCCCCCGTTCCGGTCCCCCCGCCGAATCCAGCGGTGATAAAAACCATATGGCTGTCTTCAAGGGCCTTTCGTATGGCGTCGCTGTTTTCAATGGCCGCTTCGCGCCCGATGTTTGGATCGGCCCCGGCCCCGAGGCCTCCGGTCAATTTTTCCCCGATCCGAAGCTGAACCGATGCCTTTGAAATATTTATGGCCTGGGCGTCCGTGTTGGCGATGATAAACTTTACACCCTGCAAATTGGACTCAATCATGTTGTTGACGGCGTTGCCTCCCGCTCCCCCCACTCCGATCACTTTTATTTTTGCAGAATCATCACTGCCGACATAAGTAAACATAGACATAAGAATCCTTCCCCTTTACTCTATCACTGAAAAAAATGATTATATAATCTCTTTGACCCAGTTTTTCATTCTATGCATGATGCGATTAAATATATTGGTGTCTCGTATCCGAAATTTATTTTTGGAGTTGTGCGCCGCTCCGTATAAAACAAGCCCCACCCCTGTGGAGTGCATGGAGCTGCTCACCACATCCGCCAGCCCCCCGATGCCTCTGGGGTTGCCCAGGCGCGTCGGGAGATTGAAAATCATTTCAGCCACGTCCACCACCCCTTCCAGAAGAGCGGACCCCCCGGTGACCACCACCCCGGACACCAGGCTGTTTTCCATTCCCGACCGATAGACTTCCCGTTTGATCAATTCAAAAATCTCCTCGACCCTCGGCTCAAGAATCTCCCCCAGTATCTGCCTGGGCAGACGCCTCGATTTTCTTCCGCCCATTCCGGGAATCTCTATCAACTCTTCGGGATTAATCTCCTGAGAGAGACATGTCCCATGCTGAATTTTGATTTTTTCCGCCGCGGCCAGGGAGGCCCGAACCCCCACGGCGATATCGTTGGTCAGATTATTTCCTCCCAGGGACAACACAAAGGTGTGTTTGATGTGGTCCTCTGAAAAAATCGCGAGATCGGTGGTTCCGCCTCCCAGATCAATCAGGGCCGTCCCGATTTCCCTTTCTTCTTTGGTCAACGCCGCCTCCCCGGAGGCGATGGATTCCAAAACAATGTCGCATACGTCAAGACCCGCCCGATTGGCGCATTTCACAATATTGTTGGCCGATGTCACAGCCCCGGTGACGATGTGAACCCTGGCTTCCAGTCTGACCCCGGACATGCCGATGGGATTATGGATTCCAGCCTGGTCGTCAATGATGTATTCCTGAGGAAGCACATGAATGACCTCCCGATCCATGGGGATGGCCACAGCCTTGGCCGCCTCGGTGACGCGCGCCACATCGTTTTCCGTGACCTCTGTGCCTTTGATGGCGATAATCCCCCGACTGTTGAATCCGGTGATATGCCCCCCGGCGATTCCGGCGTAAACGGATGAGATTTCGCATCCCGCCATCAACTCCGCCTCTTCCACGGCTTTTTTGATGGATTGCACTGTGGATTCGATATCGACCACCACCCCTTTGCGAAGCCCCTCCGAAGGGTGAGTTCCAAAACCGATGATATTCATTTCTCCATCGACGACCTCTCCCACAACCGCGCAAATTTTTGTCGTGCCTATATCGAGACCGACTATAACATTTTCTTCCTGTCCCCGCATGTGACACCTCAATCCCATCCCCTTTTAGGGGATTAATGTTCTGAATTTTTCGGCGAGCCTTAAGGCCGCACCACCACTCTGTTTAACGCGCTGATGTCAATGGATGAATAATCCAGAGAACCGCCTTTTTCCTCCATGTGCGCGGCCACCTTTGCCATGGCCGCAAATTTATCCGCATACGCCCCGCGTCCAATTTTGATCTCCCTCATGTCATCAAAGACTCTTAAGGAAAGCCCCAACTCCCGATCCACATGCATCTCTTTGAGATTCCCTCCTGAAAAAATATTTCCCGGCTTCCGGCAAAGTGTAAGCGCCGCCATGACATCCGAAAACAGAGGGGTTCTGTTTTTCCCCCCGGGATCGACGTCAAAAAAATCAAGGCCTTTGACCACCACCGGACTCGCCGGGTCCGAATCGGTCCGCTCTTTGAATATTTTCCCTGTCTGATCCATTAAAAACCGGCGGCCCATGTCCAGCTCCGCCAACGCCCGCCGCTCTTTGATCTGGATCGTGATCTGGTCAGGCAGGCGCCGACTCACGGTGGCCTCGGCGATCCATTCATGCGCCGCCAACCTTTTTCGGACCATGGAAATATTCACCGACAGCGCATTGACCCCCGCCTGGATTCCCGCCTGATCCAAAATTTGTTTCTCCCCCAGAAAACGCGCCCCCTGGATCTCTATTTTTTCTGTTTTAAACGCGTCCATTTTAATCATGGCGTTGTGACCATGCGCAAACAGAAAGCTCAGCAACGCCATAACCCCTAAAAAGAGGGCCAATTCGGCTAAAAATACCGCGCGGCGGCTCGCCATCTCCTGTCTTTTGACCCGATCTTTTTGATGCGCCACGTTTCCCCCAACTTATATGCCGACCATCTTGACCTCAGGCTCAAGGACAACGTTGAATTTTTCAAAGACGACCTCTTGGACCAGGGCCATCAGCGCCACGACATCATTGGCCGACGCGTTTTTTCGGTTCATGATAAAATTGGCGTGCAACTCTGAAATCCGCGCGTCTCCAACCTGTTTCCCCTTCAGCCCGGCCATCTCAATCAATTGCCCGGCGGGAGCGCCGTTGTCAGGATTTTTAAAAAAACATCCGGCGCTTCTCCCGGCGGGCTGGGTTTTGTTTCGCGCCGCTGCGATCATCCGCGCCTCTTCCTTGACCAGGCCCGGCTCAGACAGACAAAGCGCAAACTCGACTTCCAAAATAATACCCTGATTCCAATCTTTATCCCCATCTGCCCCGGCTTTGAAAAAACCCCGATCCGTGGCCTCGACATCTTTCAACTCGACATCTTTCAACTCGGTATCTTTCAACTCGATATCTTTCAACTGGGTATCTTTCAAATGGCCCGCCAAAAAATCAATATACCCGTCTTTGTCCAAAGTCCGTCGCTCTCCATCCGCTCCAATGATCTGGATTCGCTCCATCACTTCGTCCATTGATCCCCTGGAGGAACTGGCGTTCATCATGACGGCTCCTCCGACTGTGCCGGGAATGCCCACGGCGAAATTCATGCCGGACAACCCGTTTTTTGCGGCGAATGAACAGAGCCCGGGCAGACTCGCTCCGGCCATGGCCGTCAGTGTGGGGCGGCCGTCGGGCGACGTCTTTTGCGCGATCCTGTCGAAACCCTTTCCAATAAAAATAACCATCCCGTCAATCCCGTCGTCGCCGACCAGAAGATTCGTCCCCCCCCCGACCACAAGCCAGGGAATCTTTTCGTCAAACGCCCGTTTCAAGAGCGTGGCCACATCGGAAGGTCTTTTGGGCGCCACAACCGCCGCCGCCGGTCCTCCGATGCGAAAGGAGGTGTGATGAGACATGGGTTCGTCAAACCGGACGTCGGGTCCGAAAAAAGAGGCGAGCCATTTTTTTGTTTTCTCATCAATCATCGCAAATACAAAGTTCTCCCGCCTTCCAGACATCCCCGGCGCCCAGGGTCAAAATAACATCTCCCTTCCGGGCCTCTTTTTTCATGAGGTCCGCGGCCTCTTCCAGGCTTTCCACATAAACGACCCGGCCATGCCCCAAAGACCGGATGGCTTCGCACAATTTTTCGCTGTTCACGCCGGGGATGGCCTCCTCCCCCGCCGAATAGACCGGCAGAACATACAGCACATCGGCCTGGTGAAAAACAGAGGCGAAATCATGGAAAAGCGCTTGAGTTCGGGTGTGCCTGTGAGGCTGAAATAAAACAATTTTTCGCTGGCGGGGAAAACTTTCCCGCACGGCGTTTAGCGTGGTCTCTATCTCGGTGGGATGATGGGCGTAATCATCCAAAACCGTGGCCCCGGACGTCTCTCCTTTTATTTCAAGCCTCCGCGCCACCCCCTTCTGATTTTTAAGGGACGATGCGATGCGATCAAACGGCATTTCAAGCTCCAGCCCCACGACAATGGCCGCCGCGGCGTTGAGCGCATTGTGGGCGCCGGAAAGATTCAGCTCTATATTTCCCATATCCTGGCCATAATACGAAACGTCAAACCGGGTTCGCATTCCGTCAAATGAGATATTCTCCACCTTCAAATCGGCTCCGGGGGTCATCCCGTACGTAATGAAGCGCTTCTTGATCTTGGGGATCAACTCCCGGACATGGGGGTTGTCGAAGCACAAGACCGCCAGTCCGTAAAATGGCATCCCGTCAATGAACCGGGCAAAGGAATCCTTGATGTCATCCATGTCTTTATAAAAATCAAGGTGCTCCATATCAATGTTCGTCACCACGGCGATGGATGGAGACATTTTAAGAAACGAGCCGTCGCTTTCATCGGCCTCGGCCACGATAAAATCTCCCTGGCCCAACACGGCGTTATGCCCGACGCTTTTCAGTTTCCCGCCGATGACCACCGTGGGATCGAATCCCCCTTCATCCAGAATGGAGGCCACAATGGATGTGGTGGATGTTTTTCCGTGGGCTCCGGAGATGGCGATCCCATATTTGAAACGCATGAGTTCGGCCAGCATTTCGGCGCGGTGTATGACCGGAATCAAATCTTGCTTCGCCGCCAGAACTTCCAGATTCTCTTTGCCGATGGCATTGGATGTCACGACAATATCGGCGCCCGCCGCCTGCCCTGCGGCATGCCCTTCATAAATCGTCCCCCCCAGAACCTCCAGCCGTCGGGTGATGTCTGAAGATTTGATGTCGGAGCCACTCACCCGATAGCCAATCCTTAACAAAAGCTCGGCGATCCCGCTCATCCCGATCCCGCCGATTCCCACAAAATGTATCTTGTATTTTTTTTTATACATAATCAATCATCCGGGCGGCGCCGCCGCCGCTCCATTCGTCGCGCGCCCAACCGATCCATCCCATTGGGTCGTCCGACTCGTTAGGGTTCGTTCAACAATAAATTTACAATTTTGGGGGTTAAGGCGCCTGTCTGACAAGGCATAAAAACGCAGGCATATCTGGATCCGCCGAGTTTTTATAACGCAGTCAGACAGGATGAATTGGCCCTCAAAATGTAAAGTTATTTTTGAGCGGGCCCCTAAACTTATGACACCATCTTTCCATGGCCCCGGCGACGAACCCATTGACCGCAATCCTCCACGATCGCATAGGCGGCGTCGGGGCGCCCCATCGCCCTTGATTTTTCAGCCATTTCCAAACGTTTTTTTTCGTTGGATTGATAGCGGCTGATCCTCTCATAAATCAAGCGCCCGGTCAAATCATCCTCAAAAACAATTTCAGCGGCCCCTTTTTTTTCCATGGTTCTGGCGTTGAGGGTCTGATGATCATCCGCCGCAAAGGGAAACGGAATAAAAATAGCGACATTTCCCGTGGCTGAAATTTCCGACACAGAACCCGCTCCGGACCGGCATATGATTAAATCCGCGACGCTGTAACGCCGTTCCATATCATTGAAAAACGGTTTCACGCAGTGGGCCGCGCCGTGTCGTTCATAGGCCGTTTCAACCTCTCCGGCATCCGCCGCTCCGGTCTGATGAGTAAAATAAAAAGCCTGTTTCTCCTTGAAAAATTCCAACGCCTCCATGATCGCCACATTGATCTTATGGGCGCCCTGGCTTCCCCCGAGGATCAGAACATGAAACAAAGAATCGGATGTCTCGCGATCCCCGGCGTAATCAAGTATCTGTTTTCGGATGGGGTTGCCCACGACCATGACCTTTTTCGGGTGGATGGACGGCAAAAATCCCCCGGACCCTTTCAGGCGGGTCTCATCAAAAGAGACATAGACCCTTTTGGCGAAAATAGACAACGCCCGGTTTGTGATTCCCGGCAAAATATTCTGCTCGTGCAACGCCAGATCAATGCCCATCAGTTTGGCGGCCAGCGCCACCGGCCCGGAAGAGTACCCCCCCACGCCGATCACCAGATCAGGGCCGAACCGTTTTAAAATACGCGCGGCCTGATATATTCCCAGAGGAATCCGCGCCAAATTTTTTATCTGGCTCAGCCACCCCTTCCCTTTGAGTCCCCCGACGGTGATTTTTTCAAGATCAAAACCGACCATCGCCAGATTTTTTATCTCAAACTCATTGCCGGAGCTGATAAACAGAATCCGGGTCCGGGGGTCTTTTTCCATAAACGCGCCAGCCATGCTGATGGCCGGAAAAAGATGCCCGCCGGTGCCCCCCCCGGAGATGACCACGGAAAGGGGCCGTCTATTTTTTTCCGATTCCAGATGACTCATACTTTTTTTCCCTGAGGTTCGCGCCGATGTTCATCAGTATTCCAATGGAGGCCATATTAATCAGAAGAGAGGTTCCCCCATAGCTTAAAAACGGAAGAGCCAGCCCCTTTGTGGGGAGAAGCCCCATGACCACCCCCATATTCACAAGCGTTTGCAGGCCAATGGCGGTGATCAATCCCATGGCCAGAAAAGATCCAAAGGAATCTTTGGTCTGGATGGAAATTTTTATTCCCTGCCAGACAATGCCGCCATACAGCGCCAGTATAAAAAAAATGCCGACCAGTCCCAACTCTTCTCCGATCACAGAGAGTATAAAATCGGTGTGTGGCTCCGGCAGATAAAACAGTTTCTGATACCCCCCTCCGATTCCCGTTCCCCAGACGCCGCCGCTTCCAAACGCCATTAACGAATGGATGATCTGATAGCCATCCCCGCTGGCATAGTCCCATGGATTTAAAAACGTCTCGATCCGTTTGACCCGGTAGCTGGCGCTCATCATAAACAGATACACAACCGGCAGCAGAGCCAAAATGGTTCCCCCAAGATGGAGAATTCGGGCGCCCCCGACAAAAAGCATGATCCATGTCAACATGACCAACGCCACCGCCGATCCAAAATCCGGTTGCATGAATATCAGGGCGGTGAACAGGACAAGCACAATAATGTGGGGCAAAAAGCCCACATGAAAAATTTTCATGGCGTCCAATTTTTTGCTCATGGAATAAGACAGAAACACGACCATGGCAAATCGGGCGACTTCCGATGGCTGAAACGAAAAAAAACCCATATTTAACCATCGAATGGACCCGGTGGAGGCGTATCCCCAAAAAGGAACCTGAAGCGCCAGGAGAAACAGCGCCGATATTCCGAGGAGAGGATAGGCCATCGGTTTAAAATAATGGTATGAAATTTTTCGGCACCCCCCCATCACGGCCAGCCCCATCAGAAAAAAAATCGCCTGTTTTTTTAAAAAGAAATACTGAGACCCAAACTTTTGGCCCGCCAGAGCCGAGCTTGCGCTAAACACCATCACAATCCCGATTCCAGCCAGGCAAAGAACAAAAAACAGAAGCATGACATCGGTTGATATTTTTTTGTGAACATCCTTATCCAGACCAATCCGCAACATGGCTGTTCCCTTTTTAAGCGTTATGCGATTTTTTAAAATAACCGGCGCCGTTTTTTTTATATGTCTGATGGGGCCGTTTTTTCCACTCTATTTTTTCACTCTATCTGTTTTCCCCGGTCTCTAATGGCGGTCACGGCCAAGACAAACCGTTCCCCCCGGTCCGCGTAACTGGCGTACATGTCAAAGCTGGCGCATGCGGGCGACAACAAAACCGCGTCTCCCGGCCGGGCCCCCTGGCTCGCCAGGAGGACCGCCTCTTCCATGGAGTCGGCCCGTTGGGTGAAAAACTCATCTTTAAACAGCGACTCCATTTTTTCCCCGGCTTCTCCAATCAGAATCAGCTGTTTCACCTTTTGCCGCGCCCCGGGCCGAATGAGATTAAAATCGCTCTCCTTGTCCCGGCCTCCCATGATCAAAATGACCGGGCGATCCAGAGATTCCAGCGCTTTTACAACGGCGTCCACATTGGTGGCCTTTGAGTCATTATAATAGTCCGCGCCGTCTATGGAGGCGATCCATTCCATTCGGTGGGCCAATCCCTTAAACTGTCTCAGCGCGGACAAAATGCCCGCCAAGCTTCCCCCGGCGGCGGCGGCGGCCAAACATGACGCGGCGATATTTTCGTGATTATGCCGACCCACAAGCCGGGTTCCGCTCAAATCAATCCGCGCGCCGTTTAACTCCGCCATCCCCTTTGGGAGGGCCTTAAAGACGATCTCCCCCTCTTTGATGGCGGCGGCTTCCGATGGATGGGTTCCGTCGCCAAATATCAGCCGCCGGGCGCGCGTCCGGTCAACGCCTTTGCGGGTCTGGGGATCGCGTCCGTTTAAAACCGCAAAATCGCCCAAGCCCTGATTTTGAAAAAGCCCCCATTTGGATTCCGCATAGGCCTTAAAATCCGGGTATCGATCCAGATGATCCTCGGAAATATTGAGCATGACCCCCACCTGGGGTCTGAATGTCTGGACGCTGTCCAGCTGAAAGCTGCTGATCTCGGCCACAACAATGTCGCATCGGTCATGGGAACCCGCGTAATCAATGAGTGGATTTCCTATATTCCCTCCCACATGAACCCGAAGCCCCGACTCTTCCAGCATCCGTCCGATCAGGGTGACGACGGTGGTCTTTCCATTGGTTCCGGTGACAGCGATCATGGGCTCTTTGATAAACAACGAGGCCAGCTCGATCTCTCCGGTCACAGGAACGCCTCGTTTCATGGCGTTTTCAATGGGAGCGATGGTCCGGGGAACCCCTGGGCTGATGATGATATGCTCCGCTTCTTCAAAGGCGGCGTCGGCCGCGTCCTCCAATGCCAGTCCGATATCCATCTGCCGGGCCATGTCAAAAAAACGGCCCAGACTTTCCGGGCCGGCCGCGTCCGCCACCGTGACATCCGCGCCTCTGTTTTGTAAAAACCGGGCCACGCCGATTCCCGATCTCCCCAGGCCCGCCACCAAAAATCGTTTTCCGTCAATCTTCATTGCGTTATCTCAATTTCAACGTGCTCATGGAAATCAGCGCCAACGCGATGGCGATGATCCAGAACCGGACGATGACCTTGGGCTCGCTCCACCCTTTCAATTCAAAATGATGATGCAACGGGGCCATTCTGAAAATCCGCCGCCCCTGGGTCAGTTTAAAAAAACCGACCTGGAATATCACCGACAACGCCTCAATGACAAAAAGCCCCCCCACCAGGGTCAACAATATTTCGTGTTTGGTGATCACCGCCACAGTTCCCAGCATGGCGCCCAGAGACAGGGACCCGACATCCCCCATGAAAATCTGGGCGGGGTACGCGTTAAACCATAAAAATCCCAACCCGGCCCCGGCCATGGCCCCGCAGAAAACAGCCAGCTCGCCGCAGCCTTTCACGTAATGGATCTGAAGATACTCCGCGATGCTCATGTGTCCGGCCACATACGCGAATATCGCATAGGCCACCGCCGCGATCACCACCGGCCCGATGGCCAGCCCGTCAAGGCCATCCGTGAGATTGACGGCGTTGGAGCTGCCGATGATCACAAACGCCGCAAAAATAACATACCCCCAACCAAAATCCGGGAACACATTTTTAAAAAACGGGACGGCCACCACCGTGGAAAATCCAGGGGTCCGGTAAACCAGAAATCCAATCGCCAGCGCCAAAACCGACTGAAACAAAAGTTTATGGGCCACGCTCAAGCCCTTGCTCCTTTTTTTAACCAGCATTAAATAATCGTCCGCAAACCCGATGGCCCCGAAACCGATGGCGGCCAAAAGGATGATCCATATATGCGGGTTGGTCAGATCGGCCCATAAAAGCGTGGAGACGACGATGGAAAAAATAATGAGGATCCCCCCCATTGTGGGGGTTCCGGCCTTTTCCAGATGCGTTTTGGGGCCATTTTCCCGGATGTGCTGCCTGACCTGCATTCGCCTGAGGAACTCAATAACGACCGGACCCAGAATAAAGCAGATCAAAAACGCCATAAGACACGCGTAAATGGTTCTAAATGTAATGTAACGAAACACATTAAACACAGAAAAATAAGTGTGAAGCGGATATAAAAGATGATAAAGCATGTTTAAACCAACCTTTTTTCCTGTTTAGAAACAGCGTCGCGCAAGCGATGGACGATCTTTTCCATTTTCATGGCCCGGGATCCCTTCACCAGCGCCCAATCCCCAGGCTCAAGATATTTTTTAATATCCTCGACGATTTGATCCGGGGAACCCGCCGCGATTTTTTCAGGGGACATCCCCCCCTCCCGTGCCCCACGCGCCACCGCCTCCGCAAACAACCCGGCCGACCAGACCCTCTCCGCCCCGACTTCCGCGGCCTTTGAACCGACGCGCCGGTGCATGGATTCGGCGTTTTTGCCAAGCTCCATCATGTCTCCAATGACAATGAATTTTCTGTTCTCCCCGGCCAGCTCCCCCAGGGTCTCCATGGCGGCCTCCATGGACGCCGGGTTGGCGTTGTACGTGTCGTTGATCACCGTGACGCCGTCGCCGATCTGAACGATATCCATCCGTCCGGGATCGTGTTGAAACTGTTCCAGGCCGGTTTTGATATCCTCAATGGAAATCCCCATGCAATGCCCCGCGGCGGCGGCGGCCAGAGCATTTGCGATCATAAACCGGCCGGGCGCGCTTAAGGTCGCGCGAATTTTTCCTCCTGGCAAAACAAGGGTGAAATTAGCCCCCGCCCCCGTGGTTTCGATGGATTGGGCCCGGACGTCGGCCGCATCTGAAAAACCGAAATAAAGCGTCTTTTCCTCTGTTTTTCGGGCCAAGGCGCCGACGTTGGGATCATCCGCGTTCAAAATGGCGACCCCGCCCGGCCTGATCTTTTCCAGAAGCTCGCCTTTGGCGCTCACCACCCCCTCCATAGACCCGACTCCCTCAAGATGGGCCGGCCCCGTGTTGGTGATAATTCCGATGTCCGGGGAGCAAAGAGACGCCAGGTATGCGATTTCACCCAGATGGTTCATCCCCATTTCAAGAACCGCCCATTCATGGAACGCCGAAAGCCTGAAAACAGTCAATGGAAGCCCGATGTGATTGTTTAAATTTCCCTCGGTGGCCAGGGTCTGAAACCGCACAGACGCGATGGATCGGAGCATATTTTTTACGCTGGTTTTTCCGTTGGAGCCTGTGACGGCCGCCACCCGGGCGTTGGAGCGGGCGAGATTAAAAGAGGCCAGATATCCCAGGGAACGGACGGTTTCATCCGCGATCACCACCGCCACCCCATTTTTCATCCATTGTTCGAGGCGCTGTTTTCCGATCTTTTGCCCGACCCTGTTCTCGTCCACAATCAGTCCCCGGCCCCCGTTTTTGACCACATCCTCCAAAAAATCATGCCCGTCGTAAATATCGCCCTGGATGGCCGCAAACATATCCTGTGGGCCGCATGACCGCGAATCGATGGAGATTCCCGCAAACCCGCTTTTAAAGCGCTCCGTAAACCGGGCGCCCCCGGCCAGACGCCCCCGGGATCCGTCGATCACTTCGTCCAACGTCCAGGTCATTTTTTTAGGCATGGGTTGGATCGTCAACGTCCGCCTCCTCCAACGCCTCGACCACTTTGATCCGGTCGTCAAATGGAATTTTTTCGCCCTTGATCAATTGATAGTTTTCATGTCCCTTTCCGGCGATGAGAATCTGATCTCCCGGCCTGGCCGCCCGGATGGCGGCCCGGATGGCGGTTTCCCGGTCCAGCTCCGCCACATGCCCCTTTTCCCGAAAATCATCCCGACTCGGCGGCCGGGAATACGCGTGGGGGAGACTTAATTTGACGCCGGCCAAAATCTCTTTGATGATCTGTTCCGGATCTTCGTTTCTCGGGTTGTCCGATGTGATAATGGCCAGATCCGACCACTTGCCGGCGATGCGCCCCATCATGGGTCTTTTTTTCGCGTCCCGGTCCCCTCCGCATCCAAACAGACAGATCAGCCGCCCCTTTCCCAATTGTTTTACGGCGCGGCACACATTTTCAAGGGCGTCTGGAGTATGGGCGTAATCGACATAAATAAACAGGCCGCGGCGGTTTTCCACCCGCTCCAGGCGTCCGGGCGCCGACTCGCATCGTTCGATCCCCTTTTTTATGGTCTCCATGGAAAGACCCAGAGCCATTGCCGCGCCCGCCGCGCATAAAATATTTTCAAGGTTGTGTCGGCCCGGAAGCCTCGATTCAAAGTGGACGCCTGGCTTGTTTGGATTTTCCGGTTTAACGCCGTCCCGGCGGGGCTCTTCCCCTGAAAAAAAGCCGTCCGACGACACCTCAATCCGCCCTGAGACGCCGCTTAAGTCTATTTGAAAATGTATCGGCCACATCATATTCTCATCCGTAAAACCAACGGAAAGACATCTGATCTTGCTCTTTTTGTCACGGGTCAATTCGTCAAAAAAATCGCGACCCGTCCGGCGCTCCCGATTGATCACGGCCACCGGGCGCTTTTTTTCGCTTTGCTCCATGAACCGGGTGAAAAACCGCTTTTTTGTGGCCCGATAATCGTCCATGGTCTTATGGTAATCCAGATGATCCTGAGTCAGATTGGTGAACACGCCCACATCAAAATGACACCCCGCGATCCGTTGAAGAGCAATGGAGTGGGATGAGACTTCCAGAATCAGATGCGTCACCCCGTCATGGACCATATCGGCCATGATCCGTTGAAGATCCGCGGATTCCGGCGTGGTGGTCGCGCTTTCAAGGATCCGACCCATGTGGCGAGCATTGATGGTTCCGATGACCCCCACATTCAAGCCCGCCTCCCGCAACACGCTCTCCATAATAAACGACGTGGTGGTCTTTCCATTTGTGCCCGTGATTCCAATCACCGTCAACTTTTTTGACGGATGCCCGTAAAAGGCGGCGGCCAGGCGAGCCAGCGTGTTCCTGGAATCGTCCGTCTCAAGAAAAAGAACGCCGTCGGTCCGGGGGATTTTCTTTGGCTCCCAAACCGATTTTTCCACCGCCACAACAGACGCTCCCCGTTGCAAGGCGTCTTTGATGTAATCATGCCCATCCGTGACAAAGCCGGGAACGGCCACAAAGAGCCCCCCCGGCGTCACGTCCCCGGAGCGATGATGAATGGAGGCCACGTCCGGGTCTTTTTCCAAAACATGGCCGGGCATTCCGGCTGATTTCATCAAATCCGAAAGGATCATCCATTGACCTCATTTTCCCCTGACGCTCTTAAACCATCGTATTCCTTGTCAGGATACACATTTAAATAATTCAGGGTTTTACCGGCGATTTCCTGAAAAACCGGCGCCGCCACAACCCCGCCGTAGTATTCCCCTTTTGGCTCATTGATGATGACCACCACGGATATGGCGGGGGTTTTGGCCGGGGTAAACCCCACAAATGAGGCGATGTGCCGGTCGTCTGAATACCCGCCGGCTTCGTCGTGTTTCTGGGAGGTGCCTGTTTTTCCGCACACCGTGTGCCGTCTCAGCGCGGCTCTGACGCCAGTGCCGTTTTTTTCTGTGACGCTTTTCATCATCCCTTTGATGATTCCAGCGGTTCGCTCTGTCACGGCCCGCCTCACCTTCACAGGGTAAAACTGTTCGGCGCCTGTTCCGTCCGGCTCCCTGATCTCCTTGACCACATACGGTTTCATGAGATTTCCCCGGTTGGCGATGGCGGAGACGGCCGCGATCATCTGAATGGCTGAAACCGAGACCCCTTGCCCAAAGGCGATGGCCCCGGTGTCTATCTTTGACCATGACCGGTATGGAGCGATGAAGCCGGGGGTCTCGCCGGGGCAGTCAATGCCGGTCTTTTCGCCAAAACCAAAATAACGCAGGGCGCTGTGCAATGCCTCCGGCCCCGCCATTTCAGCTATTTTAACCGCTCCAATGTTGCTGGAATGTTTGATGACCTGACCCAATGAGAGCCAGCCATAGGATTTGATATCATGGATAATGTTTTTCCCCACCCGATATTTTCCGTTCTCGCAAAACACAATGGTGTCAGGAAAGACTTTACCCGATTCCAAAGCGGCGGCCGCCGTGAATATTTTCATGGTGGAACCCGGCTCAAACTGATCGGCGATGGATCGGTTTCGCCATCGTTCGCTCTTAAAATCGCTAAAGGCGTTGGGATTAAAGCCCGGATAATTGGCCACCGAAAGCAACTCGCCCGTGGACGGAACCATCACCAGCGCGATTCCCGATTTGGCGGAATAAAAATCGACCGCCCTTTTCAGCGCGTTTTCAGATATGAACTGAATCGTCTTGTCGATGGTCAAGACAATGCTCTGGCCGCTGTGGTCGGCGGCCCGGGCGCCCCCGGCGTCGATGCTCCGACCAAAGGCGTCTTGATAAACCGTCGATTTTCCCGTTCCTCCGGCGAGGCGATGGTTGTAATAAAACTCAATCCCTTCAAGGCCCGTTCCGTCCACCCCTGAAAATCCCAGGGCTTGTCCGGCAAAACGCTTGTCCGGGTAGTACCGCTGAAATTCAGGGAAAAAACCGACGCCGCCGATGTTTAACTTTTTCACCGCCGCCGTCTCTTTCGGGGAGATTTTTCGTTTGATCCAGACAAACGATTTGTCCGATTTGAGTTTTGAAAAAATCACGTTGGAATTGATGGAAAGGGCCGCGCCAAGACGCCGGGAGGCGCTTTTTTTGTTTTTGATTCGCTTGGGGTGCGCGGCGATGGAAGTCACCTTGACGCTCACGGCGAATTCTTTTCCATTTCGGTCGTAAATGGAGCCCCGACCGCCATGGGAGATGACGGATTTTTTATATTCGGACTCGGCTTTGGCGGAAAGATCCCCGCCGCTAAACACCTGAAGATGAACGGCCCGGACGCCCACCACCACAAAGGCCAGCCCGAAAAAAAAAGCGACGACAAAAATTCGGACTCGAATATATTTGGTCTGTTTTGCTCTCATGGCTCCCCAATGCTCCGCCTGTGCGACGGGGTCCCAAGCCCCAACTCTTTGTTCGCGATTTTTTCAATTCTCTCAAGGGATTGGAGGTGTTCCAGCTCTATTGTAAAATTGCTCCTCAACGCCGCGAGGCGCCGGTTGAAGGTGGTGTTTTCCGATATCTCGTAGCCCATGTTCAAACATTGCACCCGCAACAACGCGTAGCCCATCATTCCCCCTATAAAAAGAAACATAAAGGCAAAACATACCCAGATCGTTTTTATTCGCGGACTCTTTTTCATGACGCGCTCTTTGTGTGGTTAATGACGCCGACCCATGTGAAACGGTCATAGTTTTTCGGCGGCCCTTAATATGGCGCTTCTGGCCATGGGATTCGCCGCGACCTCTTTGGCGCTCGGACGCCGGGCTTTTCGGGTCAAATTGAGCGCCGCGGGTTTTTTCCCGCAAACGCAAATCGGAAAACCAGGGGGGCAGTCGCATCCTTTTTCAAGGGATTTAATGGCCTGTTTAACGATTCTGTCTTCCAGGGAATGATACGAAAGCACACAGATTCGTCCCCCTGGATTCAGCAGATCCATCACCCCCCCCATAAATTGTTTAAGGACATCCAGCTCGCCATTGACAGCGATCCTCAACGCCATAAAGACCCGGGTCGCGGGGTGGATTTTTGATTTGCCGGATTTTTTTGATCCGCCCTTTTTTTTTGATCCACCCTTTTCTTTTGATCCAATAGCGGCGGAAACGATTCCAGCCAGCTCCAGGCTGGTTTCAATCTTTTTTTTCCCCCGCTCCATCACGATTCTGCGGGCGATGCGGCGAGACATTCTCTCCTCGCCATATTTATAAAAAACATCGGCCAACTCTCTTTGATCCAGATGGTTCACCATATGGGCGGCTGTTTTGGAAATTCCGGGGTTCATTCGCATGTCAAGGGGTTCTTCTCTTTGAAAACTGAATCCCCGGCCACTGGATGTGATCTGGTTCAATGAAAGGCCCAAGTCGAGAAAAATGCCGTCCGCCCCCTGGATTCCCGCTTCTGAAAAAATCTCCGGGAGATGGACGTAGTTGTCATGAAAAAGTTGAATGTTGGATTGAAACGGCCTCAGTTTGACAACGGCGTTTTCCAAAGCCGCAGGATCCTGGTCGATTCCCACCAGGAGTCCGCCGGGGACAATTTTTTCTAAAATAGCTCTGGCATGGCCGGAGCCGCCCAGGGTGCAGTCCGCGTAAATCTTTCCCGGAGCGCAACCCAGATAGTGGATGGATTCGTCAAGCATCGCTGGAATATGGGCAAATTCCATGATTAAAGCCCGAATTTCGCGATTTCGTCTCCGACTTCCTTGTTGTTCATGTCGGAGTCAAGTTGTCTTTCTTCAAATTCATATCTGTCTTTGGACCAAATTTCAAAGTGATTGATCTGACCCACGATGACGACGTTTTTGTCCAGTTCCGCGTAGGCGCGCATGGGCACGGGAATCAAAATCCGGTCCTGCTTGTCCCGCTGGCATTCCATGGCGCCGCCGATGAAAATTCTCCTGAACCGACGCAACGCCGCGCCGGTGACTGGCTCGCTCAATATCCGCGATTCCACCATGTTCCATTCATCAAGGGCGTATGCGAAAAGGGCCCCGTCCAGACGCGTCATCATCACCGAACCTTGCCCTCCGGAGTTGATCGCATCCCGAAACCGCGCGGGCACGATGAACCTTCCTTTGGGGTCTAACGTATTGTATGACGTTCCTCTGAACATATCGTCCCCCCGGCAATGGCCTTTGGATCAAGGCGTCCATGCCACATCGTTCCAATCCACATAAAAACCACTTTACATCCCATTTAATCCACCGCGACCTAACTTATATGCTATTATTTTTTAAGTCAAGAACAAAAATAACCATTATTTATTTTAAATTATAAACAATTTTGAACTGTTAAAAAAAAATGACTAAGGTGGATTTTAGGGGTTGCAAACTCCCATATACCGAAAAATCCGGCCGCAAAAACATAAAGAAAATCCCTTGACTTTCAGTCTTAAAACGCCTATTTTTCAATCAAGAGTCTTTTAAATCATCGGGTTCATATCGTGGCATATTTGGTCACAATTTGGACATACTTTGGACATACTTTGGAGGGAAAAAATGATGCGCCGTCTAAAATACATGGCATGGCCCCTGTTGGCCGTCTTTCTTTTGAGCGGATGTTTTTTAACCAAGGTCATCACCACCCCCATGAGGATCGGCGGGGCCATTATATCCACCGTGCCTGTGGTGGGAAATGTGGTGGACAAGGTCATCGACACGGCCGCAGACGCGGTGGACAAGGTTCCTCTATAGAATTGATGGCGTCGTAAAAAGCAACGATATGTTGGGTTTCGTCCTCAACCCAACATGCAAGCGACTGTCATTAATCAGCGCCTAAATTCTGCAATGGCGGGCCTGCTTGCGAATCCGTTTTTTTATGAGCACATCAACTTTAAATCGGTTTTTTTTACACGGCGGCGTCGGTGGATGTTTTATGGCGGGGTCGCGCTATTTTTATTTTTTGGGATTATTTTTTAGCGCAAAATCTGGCGTCTCCACCCCGGTCTGAATCGTTGCGGGCATTTTGCATGGCGGGATTCTTTTAACGAAAATCCCAAACCATGATTTCCGTTGTTTCTGTTTTTTCCATTATTCAGAATGATTTTCTAAAATCACGCCCTGTCGCCGAGCGCCCGGTTCTATGGATTTCCAACGGCGCGGCGCGTCAAAGATTTTAAACGTGCCTTGGGATTAAACATATCTTGGTTTTAAGCGTACATTGAAATTAAATAGCCCAGATCAAAAACCCAAATACCACTCCACCACAGCCGAGCCAAAAAAAAGATACACCATGGCGCCGATGGAAAGAAACGGCCCAAAGGGAATCGCCAGTTTCATCCGGCTTTTTTCATCCCGGTTCACCGCCCCCCCGCTCGATTCATCTCCCTTCCCTTCCCCTGCTTTTCCGTCATCCGTTTTTCCAGAGTCCCCTTTTCCATCGTCCACTTTTCCATCCCCTGTTTTTCCGGCGTCCCCTTTCGCGCCGTCCCCTTTGAAAACCGCTTCGCCCATGACCAGCAACCCGGCCAGGGTTCCGATGATGGAGGCGGCGAAAAGAGCGAACAGCGCCCCGCCCCACCCCGTGAACGAACCGATCATGGCCAGCAGTTTGATGTCTCCCCCCCCCATTCCATCGACTCCCGTCATTTTTTTATACGACCACGCCACGGCGTAAAGAACCGCCCACCCGGCGGCCGCGCCGAGAACCGAATCGAAAAAGGATAGGCCCGGAAGAAAAAAAGAGGCGGCCAGACCAACGAACAGACCGGGAATGGTGATGGCGTCGGGTATGATCCCATGGTCCGCGTCGATGAATGTGACCACCACAAGAGATGAGATCAAGGCGAAATAGATGAAGGCCGACACGGAGGGGCCAAAAAAAACAAAGACCGACAGGGCCGACAGGCCCCCCAAAATCTCCACCACGGCATACCGAACCGATATGGTCCCCCCGCAACTCCGGCATCGGCCCTTTAACGCCAGATAACTCACCAAAGGGATGTTGTCGCGCCATTTGAGGGGGGTCCTGCATTTGGGGCACATGGACCCCGGCCAGACAATGGAGATCAATTTTGGAAGCCGGGCAATGCAGACGTTTAAAAAACTTCCCACAGCCATGCCCATTGTAAATACAACGATATTGATCAAAACATTTTCAATAAAAATAAATTCCATCATGTCATTAAGCCGTTCGCAGGGGCCTGCATAAAAAATCGATAAAAACTGGATAAAAAAAAACGCCAAAAACGCCCCGGTCCGTTGTAATTATCGAAATATGTTTTAGATTTATATTGTAAATAGATCATGATGTTTTGCCGGATCATGTCTGAGTCTGTTTTATTATCCCAAACCGGTTTAAAAAAACAGTTTTTTTTCATGTTCTTAAAGCATATTTTTTTAAAAAACCCATGGCGCCATTCATTTTAAGCATATTATTAACGCGCACCCGCTCTTAAGACAGGATTTTGCATCGGGGTTCGCTGAAAAATAAATTTGCAATTTTCAGCGAGTCCTAAGGGCCTCCGTTAAGAAAAATGGCCGCCAGCCATTATATTTAGAAAACACCAAATGGGAGACGCAATGGCTGAGACCGATAAAGACGATTTAATAAGCATTCTTGAAGAAGACGAAAAAAAAGCTGAACTCCCCGCATCCCTGCCCTTGATGGCGGTTCGGGACGTGGTTGTGTTCACCGACATGCTCCTCCCTCTTTTTGTGGGAAGAGAAAAATCCGTTCGCGCCATTGAAAAAGCGGTTTCAAAGGACGGCTATCTTTTTTTGGCCACCCAGAGGGATCAGGCCTCTGAAAATCCCAAGACATCAGACATCTACGAGGTGGGGACCATCTGCCGGGTGTTGCGCATGTTAAAGCTGCCGGATGGCCGCGTGAAAGCCCTGGTGCAGGGAATCGCAAAGGCAAAAGTCGTTCGATACACCCAGAAAAGAGACATGTTTTGCGTGGCGGCCGAAATCATCGACGATGCCGAGCTGAAGGAGACCTCCATCGAAATTGAGGCGTTGATGCAAAACATACGGGATTATTCGGAAAAAATCCTGGCGTTGCGCGGCGAGTTCACCGGGGATGTGGCCAATATTTTAAAAAGCATCACAGAGCCCGGAAAGCTGGCGGATCTGGTGGCCTCGAATCTCAGGCTTAAAATCGAAGAGTCCCAGATGATCCTGGAAATCACCGATCCGGTCAAACGATTGCGGACCGTCAATGACATGCTCACCAAAGAGGTGGAGCTCTCCTCCATGCAGGCGAAAATCCAGTCCGATGTCAAAGATGAAATCTCAAAGACGCAACGGGATCATTTTTTGCGGGAACAGGTCAGGATCATCCACCGGGAACTGGGGGAACAGGACGACCGGGCCGTTGAGATTGAGGAGTATCAAAAGAGCGTAAAAAAAGCGAAAATGCCAAAGCAGGCCAAAGAGGAGGCGGACAAGCAATTAAAACGCTTGGAGCAGATGCATCCCGAATCAGCGGAATCCGGAATCATCCGCACCTATCTGGACTGGCTCATCGACATGCCCTGGAGCAAACAGACCAAAGACGCCATTGATATTAAACAGTCGAAAATCGCTTTGGACAAGGAGCATTTTGGTCTGGCCAAAATCAAGGATCTCATCCTGGAATATCTCAGCGCCCGACAACTCAATCCCAACATGAAGGGCCCCATTCTCTGTTTTATCGGCCCCCCCGGCGTTGGAAAAACATCTTTGGGCCAGGCCATCGCCCGGGCCATGAAACGAAAATTCACCCGGATTTCCCTTGGGGGGATGCGGGATGAAGCCGAAATAAGGGGGCACCGGAGAACGTATATCGGGGCCATGCCCGGCCGAATTTTGCAGGGCTTAAAACAGTGCAAATCCAACAACCCGATCTTTATGATGGATGAAGTCGACAAGCTGGGATCTGACTACAGAGGCGATCCCTCCTCCGCTCTTCTCGAAGCGCTCGATCCGGAACAGAATTCGGAATTCAGCGATCACTATCTGAATCTTAATTTCGATCTGTCCAAAGTCATGTTCATCATGACCGCCAATCAGGCCGACACCATTCCCTCGGCCCTTCTGGACCGGATGGAGATCATTGAGCTTTCGGGATATGACCACGAAGAAAAACGGGTGATCGCCACAAAGCATCTTCTGCCGCGTCGAATCAAGGAAAATGGGTTGAAGTGGAATCAGCTCTCCATCACTCCAACGGCTCTGGACTCCATTATTTCGGGATACACATCCGAGGCTGGCGTGCGAAATCTGGAGCGCGAACTGGGAAGCATCTGCCGAAAAGTGGCGAGAAAAATCGCGGAAGGCGAAAAGGGTCGTTTCAAGGTGACGCGGATGAACCTGAAAAAATACCTGGGGGCGGAAAAATACCTCCCTGAAATGGATCAGGAAGAAAGCTCGACGGGCCTTTCCACGGGCCTGGCCTGGACCCAGGCCGGAGGCGAGACCCTCTATATCGAGACCGCTCTGATCAGCGGAAAAGGGGAGCTCATCGTGACCGGGCAGTTGGGGGACGTGATGCAGGAATCCGCCCGGGCCGCCATGACATACGCCAGGGCCAATCTGTCGGCCTTTGGAAAAAAAGAGACCTTTTTTGAAAACATCGACGTTCATATCCATGTTCCGGCCGGGGCCATTCCCAAGGACGGACCGTCCGCCGGCATTGCCATGGCCGTCTCTTTGATATCGACGATAGTGAACAAACCGGTGGACAAGCACATCGCCATGACCGGGGAAATCACCATCCGGGGAAGAGCGTTGCCCATCGGCGGCCTGAAGGAAAAAGCGTTGGGCGCCCTCCGGGGAGGCATTAAAACCATACTCATCCCGGCCAAAAACAAAAAAGATTTGGATGACATTCCGGCCAATGTGAAAAAGAAGATCAAATTTATTCCCATCACGCATGTGGACGAAGCGCTGAAACTGGCGCTGAAAGATTCGGAATGAAGATTCTGGCCGCGGACACCGGGACAAACCATTGCGGCGTGGCCATCTGCGACGACCAATCGATTCTTGCGGAGATCAGCGTCAAAATTCATGACACCCATTCAAAGCATCTTTTAAAATTGGTGGAGACCGCCCTGACCCTGTCAGGGCTTTCCATCTCTGAAATGGACGGCTTCGCCGCGGCGGCCGGACCCGGTTCTTTCACGGGGCTTCGCATCGGAATCAGCACGGCTCAGGGGCTGGCCCGCGCCTCTGGAAAACCGACCGTCGGAATACCGACGTTAGACGCCCTGGCCTGGCAAGTCTCCTTTGCCCCATGCCTGATCGTCCCGCTTATCGACGCGCGACGGGGGGAGGTCTATTGCTGCCGACGCCGTTTTGCCCAGGGAGAGCTTTTAAATGAGGGAACAGACGGGGTCATGCCACCGGAAAAAGCCATAGAAGGGATTGATGAGGCGACCCTGTTCATCGGAAGCGGGGCCCTGGCCCACCGGGAAATCATTGAAAAAAAAATGGGGGACATGGCCATCTTTCCCCCGCCGCTCCACCACGGGCTTCGCCCATCCACCGTGGCCGGCATGGCGCTGGAAAAATTCAAAACCGCCCCTCCCTCAACCCGCGAGGCCATGGTTCCCCATTACATTCGCCAGCCGGACGCCAAAGTCAAGAGGCATGACGCCATGACCCGATCCCGCGACGGCGCCCGCCAAGGACTCGCTGAAAAATAACGTTGCATTTTCAGGGCGGATTCATCCTGTCTGACTCAATCATATCTGCATGGTCATATATGCATGGGTTATAAAAACTCGGCGGATCCTATATCGGCCTTAAGTTTTTATGCCCGCACATATCGACCACACATATTGACCCACACATATCAAATGGGTCAGGCCGGCGACTTAACCCTCAAAATCGTAAATTTATTTTTCAGCGAACCCCAACAGAAAAAACGCCGAACCTGAATTTTCGGGGTTTCTCCCATTTTATTGTTGATTTTATTGTTTTTTTTGTTTAAATTACCAGATTGAAATTTTTTATAAAACCAAACCAATGGAAACGACTTGATGATAAAATTCAACCTTCCAGACAAAAAAAGCCGGGCGTTTCAGATCGCAAAGCCGGGATATCCGGCGATATTCTCCTGCGCCTTTATCACCGCTGTTTTTGCCCTGCTCGGACTCGTCGCCCTGACGCTGATCTGTTTGGGAATCACCCTTTTTGTCTGTTTTTTTTTCAGAGACCCCCAGCGCGCCATCCCCGAAGGGGATCGTCTGCTGGCGTCTCCGGCCGATGGAAAAATCGTTTTCGCCGGCCAGGTAAATGGAACTCATTTTTTTCAGGGAGAGTCCTTAAAAATAAGCATCTTCATGTCGGTGTTTAACGTCCATGTCAACCGCGTTCCCCATGACGGCGCAGTGAAAAAAATCTGGTATTTTCCAGGAAAATTTTTTTCCGCGAATCTGGACAAAGCATCGGATCAAAATGAACACAACGCGGTCTTTATTGAAACCCCCCAAGGGGACAATATATGCATGGTTCAGATCGCCGGCCTCATCGCCAGACGGATCATCTGCGACATTTCCGGAGGGGATTTTGTGAAGCGAGGGGATCGGTTCGGAATGATATGTTTCGGCTCCCGGGTCGATCTTTACCTGCCTCCCGACTTTGAACCGGCTGTCAAACTTGGAGACAAGGTTCGCGCGGGAGAGTCAATCATAGGATACCTAAAATAAAATGAAAAAAAAATTCGAAAAAGAACAGCTTAAAAAAGGGGTCTATATTCTTCCCAATCTGTGCACGACCCTCAATGTGTTTTGCGGGTTTTACGCCATCGTGGCCTCCATCGAAGGGAAGTACACCGCCGGGGCCATATCCATTTTGATCGCCACGATATTCGATTCTCTGGACGGAAAAATCGCCAGGGCCACCAACACATCCAGCCGGTTTGGAGTGGAATACGATTCCCTGGCCGATCTGGTCTCCTTTGGCATGGCCCCTGGAATCATGATGTTTTTATGGGCGCTTAAACCCATGGGGCGAATCGGGTGGCTGGCGGCCTTCCTTTTCATGGTGTGCGGCGCCCTGCGCCTCGCCCGTTTCAACACCAACACAGACACCATCAGCAGTAATTTTTTTCAGGGCCTTCCCATACCCGCCAGCGCGGGCATGGCGGCCACGACCATGCTCTTTTTCCAGAATTTCAATATTCCGGGAAACAGATTTCCCGCGTTGATCCTGGTCATGCTCTACAGTCTGGCTTTTTTAATGGTGAGCAATATAAAATACAACAGTTTCAAAAAAACCACCGCCTCATTTAAAACAATGAATTTCAACACGCTGGTCATCGCTGTTCTGGGCCTGATTTTCATTGCGGCGCAACCATCCATCGCGCTGTTTTCCATCTGTTTTTTATATGTGCTTTCAGGCCCCTTTCATCTCATATGGGTTCGTGTCAGACATAAGAAACCCGATGCGGACAAAACCAAAAATAAAAAAACCGATTCCCTTTAAATATCATGAACTCGTAAAAAAGAACGGATGGCCCAATTAATCGTGAATGGGTCAAAAAATTCCATAACCAAGGCGTCTCTTTTTTTGCACGCGCGGCCATGTCGTATGCCGGGCCAATAAAACCAAATGAGCAAAACCAAATGAGCAAAACCAGACCATACAACCAGACCAGTAAAACCAGACCAATAAAACCGGGCGAGTAAAAAAAAGACACGGCGCTTTTTTTTATGACGCCACCCACTATCCGCATCCCTTAAAATTCTGAATCGCAAACCCAATGCGCATTTTGAAATGGACCGTTGACCTATAAAAAAAAATATCGCATATATGCATGTTCACGGCATATTGCTTTTCAATGACGACCATAGTCATTCCCGCGCGACCGGGGCGGCGGGAGCTTGAAGAATCCATCAGTGATAAAAACCCTGTCACGGGGCATCCAGGGACCGGCGGTGAGAAAAATGAGCCTGTCCACCGCCGAGGCCGGGGAGATAATCGTAAAATACGCAATGCAACAAATGGAGAAGATTTAAATGACGCAAAAAAAATACAACGTCGCCGTGGTCGGAGCGACCGGGCTGGTGGGAACCCAGATGATCCAATGCCTTGAGGAACGGAATTTTCCGATCCAAACCATAAAATTTTTGGCCTCCAGTCGGTCCGCGGGGAAAACCCTTGAGTTTAAAGGGAAAAAAATAATCGTGGAGGAGCTTAAAGAAAATTCATTCAAAGGGATGGACATCGCTATTTTCTCTGCGGGAGGCTCTCCCAGCCTTCATTTCGCGCCATTCGCCGCAAAGGACGGATGTTGCGTGGTGGACAACTCCAGCGCCTGGCGCATGGACCCGGACGTCCCCCTGGTGGTTCCGGAAGTCAACCCCCACGCCGTGGCCCAATACACCCAAAAAGGGATCATCGCCAACCCGAACTGCTCCACCATCCAGATGGTCGTGGCGCTCAATCCCATACAAAAGGCATACGGAATAAAACGGATTGTCGTCTCCACCTACCAGGCGGTTTCGGGAACCGGGAAAGCGGCGGTGGACGAGCTGATGGCTCAGACCCGCGCCGTATTCCAGTTCTCCGAGCAGACGCCTTGCGTCTATCCCCACAAAATCGCATTCAACTGTCTGCCGCACATTGATCAATTTTTGGAAAACGGATACACCAAAGAAGAGATGAAGATGGTGAATGAAACCCGGAAAATCTTTGAGGACGACTCCATTGGCGTCACCGCCACAACGGTTCGCGTTCCAGTGATTTATGGGCACAGCGAATCCGTCAATATCGAAACGAAAACCCCCGCTTCAGCCGCCCAGGTCAAAGCGCTTCTGGAATCGGCCCCAGGGATCGTGGTGACGGACAATCCCGCTGAAAACATTTATCCCCTGGCCATTGACGCGGCGGGCCGGGATGAGACGTTTGTCGGACGCATACGGGATGACGAATCCATTGAAAACGGTTTAAACCTGTGGATTGTGGCGGACAATATCAGAAAAGGCGCGGCCACAAACGCGGTTCAAATCGCCGAGCTTTTGATTAAAAACCATTTATAAATCTTTACCCGTTTATAAATCTTTACAAGGAGAAGGAACTTGGAACAGGTCCCCATTACCAGGGAAGGTTACGAAAATTTAAAAAAAGAGTTGGAGCGCCTTAAAACCGTTGAACGCCCGGCCAATATCATTGCCATTGAAGAGGCCAGAGCCCACGGCGATCTTTCCGAAAACGCGGAGTTCGACGCCGCCAAGGATCGCCAGAGTTTTCTGGAAGGACGCATTGGAGAGCTGGAATACAAGCTTGGAAACGCCGACATCATCGACCCGGACAACATCCCGAAGGATCGCGCGGTCTTTGCATGCACCGTGGCCCTGGAAAACATAGACACCGGCGAGACGCTGGAATATCAACTCGTAGGGCCAGAGGAATCCAGCATTGAAAAAGGAAAAATATCGGTCACCTCTCCCCTGGGAAGAGCCATCATCGGAAAAAAAACCGGCGATGAGATCATGATGCAGGCCCCGGGCGGAAAACGATGTTATGAACTCATCGAAATTTCATAACGCTGGTCACACCAGGTATGGCGCCAAAGCGCGCCATCTGAAAAAATAACGCAAGGAAAAAAACAGATATGGCGAGAATAACAATCGAAGACGCCCTTAAAGCCGTCCCGAATCGGTTTAAAATTGTGAATATGGCGGTAAAACGGGTCAAACAGATCCGGGACGGGTCAGAGTATCTGATCAGGGCCCCAAAAAATGAGGACATTGTCATTGCCCTGCGTGAAATCGCGGCGCGAAAACTGACCGAAGCGACGGATGATGACCTTCAATAAAGATGATAAACCCGTAAAAAAGCGCGGATGGCCCAATTCATAGCGAATGGGTCAAAAAATTCGATAACCAAGGCGTAGTGGTTTTTCGGGAGCGGAGCCATACATAACATGGTGTATGCGCAAACGAGCGAAAAACCACACGACGCATTTTTTTACGACGCCGTCAAAAACCTTTGAACGCACCATTCGTATATCGTGGAATAGATGCCTCGACTATCATCTCCAGAATTCAATAAAACATACAAGTCAATGAACCGGACGACGGCCAAAGCCCTCCACGCCTACGACATGATATCCGACGGCGATCGGATCCTTGTGGGGATATCCGGGGGAAACGACAGCCTGAGTCTGATGTCCATTTTAGATGAGCGGCGCCCCAGGGTTCCCGTGAAGCACAGACTCTTCCCCGTTCATGTCGATTTGGGGTTCGGGGGCGATTTAAGCGCCAGGCTCAAAGACTATTTCAGACAACAGGGGCTTTCGTTGCGGGTGGAGACATCGGATTACGGTCCCTTGGCCCATAGCGACGCCAACAGGGAAAATCCCTGTTTTTTATGTTCCATGTTGCGAAGAAAACGGATTTTTCAGGTCGCGGATGAACTGAAATGCAACAAGGTGGCCTTGGGACACAACAAAGACGACATCATCGAAACCTTTTTTCTAAATATGCTTTATTCCGGGCAGATGGGCGCCATGTCTCCCCGGCAGTCATTTTTTGAAAACCGGTTCACGATTATACGGCCTTTGGCCTTCACTGAAAAAAAGACCATCCGCCGCTTTTCGGGTCAGATGAAATTTCCCGATTTCATCAATCCATGCCCGAGCGCGTCAAAAACAAAGCGGGAGGATGTAAAAAAGATGCTTGAGAATCTTTACGAAACCAACCCAGCGGTCAAGGGAAATATTTTCGCGGCCCTTCGCCGCCCGGTAAACGGACCGCTTTTATAAAAACGATCGGGGTAAAATAAAATTCTGTTGGCAATTTAAGAATGGACACACTCTTAAAAAATCTCGGAATGGCGCGTAAAAAATTCCATATAACCACATAGGCTTTTATAAGGGCCAGGCATGGCGCTTTTTCGCAAGAGAGGCCATCCATATTGTATGCGTAAACAAGCAAAAAAACGCCATAACGAAGTGGATCGGATTTTTGACGACGCGCCATCAACACACACAATACCATTAATGATCATCTCGCAAAGCAAAGGGGCTGGATGGCCCCTCCAGAGGCTCGCTGAAAAACAACTATGAAAGATATACAAAACCAGCCGGACTACCGAAACCTCCCCATTGACAAAGTCGGAATAAAAAACATACGCTATCCCATCACTGTTCTGGATCGAAAAAACAGGCTTCAGAACACGGTGGCTTCCGTCAACATGTATGTGGATCTCCCCCACAAAGCCAAGGGAACCCACATGAGCCGTTTTGTGGAGATACTCAATCTCATCAAATCCGAAGTCTCCCTTAAAAATATTTCTGCGGCGCTGGAGCAGATGAAAACGAATCTGACCGCAAAATCCGCCCATATTGAGCTCACATTCCCCTACTTCATCGAAAAAAAAGCCCCGGTGAGCGGCTCTTTGGGGCTGATGGATTATCTCTGCCGCATCGAAGGTTCCAGCGACCCCGACGGCAAGGTGGACATCATTTCCGAAACACGGATCCCCATATCCTCAGTCTGTCCCTGCTCAAAGGAGATCAGCGACGCCGGCGCCCATAATCAACGGGGAGAAGTCTGCTTAAGGATACGATTCAAGAAATTTATCTGGATAGAAGACATGATTGAGCTGGTGGAATCACAGGGCTCCTGCGAAGTCTTTTCAGTGTTAAAGCGGGTGGATGAAAAGCATGTGACGGAACAGGGATACAACAACCCGAAATTTGTGGAGGACATCGTCCGGGACATCGCCGAAAAATTAAACAAAGACTCAAACATCATCTGGTTTTCCGTAAGCGCCGAAAACTTTGAGTCGATCCATAACCACAGCGCCTACGCGAATATCACCAGCCCCCGCTGATTTTCCAACCCGCTGATTTTATAAATGGCCCGGACGCGATCCGGGCCGCTCAGTCTGGCGGTTGCCTTGGGTCCAGTAAAAAAAAACGAAAAAAGCCGTCCCTTTTTTGGGGTTGCGGCGCCTGCCCGGCTCATCATATATGGATGGGTTATCAAAACTCGGTGGATCCTATATGTGCCTCAAGTTTTTATGCCCACACATATCGAATGGGTCAGACAGGCGACTTAACCCTCAAAATTGCAAATTTATTTTTCAGCGAGCCTTCGTTTTGGCCTTCACACGTTCATCCCCCGCAACAGATATGAAAGGGGAACCGACCTCGCCTTTTCATGAATCGGGTATGATTTCAAACCGGGATAGACCAGATAAAGCTGGTCAAGCTTGAGATCGTCAAGGGCCACATGCATCGACTTGGTCATGACAGGGGCGTCTGTGCATTTGAATTCAACTCCCATCCGCTTGCCTTTGTGAAACAGAACCAAATCCAGTTCCGCCCCGCTATGAGTCCGCCAATAATATGCGTTCCTTTCCCCAAAAACGCTTAAAACCTGATCCAGAGCAAATCCTTCCCATGACGCCCCGTAAGACGGATGGGAACGCAACGCGGTCATGGAGTCCATTCCGAGCATGAAGTGGAGCAATCCGCTGTCTCGAATATAGACTTTGGGGGATTTGACCTGCCTTTTTTTTAAATTTTCAAACCAGGGAGGCAACACGCGTAAAACATATCCTCCGGTGAGAATATCCAGATAATTCGTTATGGTGGGAAGACTCGCGCCCACTGAACGAGCGATTTGTGAACCGTTCCATACCTGACCATGATAATGGGAGACCATCATCCAGAAGCGGCGCAACTTTTCAGGAGGCGTCCGTATTCCCAACTGCGGCATGTCCCGCTCCAGAAAAGTCTGAACAAAGGATTCACGCCAACGCATGCTGACCTCCTCATTTTGCGCAAGGAATGAACGGGGGAATGTTCCGCGCAACCAGAGACTGTTTTGGGAGTCATTCCCGGTTTCCGCCAGGGAGAATCCAGACACATGAATGAACAGAGCCCGACCAGCGAGGGATTCTGAAACTCCCTTTACAATGCTTGGAGACGCGCTTCCCAAAAGAAGAAACCGGGCGGGATTTTCCACGCGGTCGCACAGGGGCCGCAACGCCTCAAAGAGTTGAGGCATCCTTTGAACTTCATCAATAATAACCGTTCCCTCCAGCTCCGAAAGGGTCAACTCCGGAGTGGAAAGGGCGGCGCGCGACGCGGCGCGCTCAAGATCAAAATAATGGACGTCATCCAGACTTTTGGAAATACGCATGGCAAGAGTGGTCTTTCCCACCTGCCTGGCCCCCAACAGAACAACCACCGGGGCTTCATCCAGGCATTGACGAATTTTTGATTCCAAATCAGGGCGCGGAATATGTAAAGTTTGTCGCATATTGCGAACTATACCTTTCAATTTTCAACAAAGTCAACCCATTTTTCTTTGTATATTCAGGAACAGGGTATATTCAGGGACAGCGGGATACTCAGGGGACGGGGATTCCGCCGTTTTTATTTTATATGCCCATTAAAAAAAAATGGCGCCGCGACTACCCGGCGAAAAATCCCCCGGCCGCCGCCGCCGCCGCCATGGCCCAACAGTAAGGGGCAAACACATGCAGCCGCCCTTTTTTAACCAGTCGAATCAAAAGGCAAAGCGCGGCATATCCCGTGACGCCCGCCACCACCGCCCCGGCTGCCACCGCCAGCCACGGAAAAGCGGATTGATCCGGCAATGGAAAGGCGCTTAACAAAGCGGCCCCGGCCACCGCCGGGATGGAAAGGAGAAACGAATACCGGGCCGCGGTTTCCCGGTCCAGACCCAAAAAAAGACCGGCCACAATGGTGGAGCCGGAACGGGACAGCCCCGGCATGGCGGCCAGACCCTGAACCGTTCCGATGATCAGCGCGTTTTTCACGGACAACCCATCCATTTTTTCGGGTTTGATTTCTTTGGGCGTCTCTTCTGTTTTTGGATCGGGCGCCTCGACCTTTCGGGTCAGCCATAAAACGCCCCCGGTCAATGCCAGCATTCCGCTGACAATGAAGATGGAAGAAAAAAGACGCTCCGCCACTTCATTGATCAAAAGGCCGATGATGGCCGTGGGGATGGATCCGATGACGATAAAAAGGGCCATCCGTCCATTGGGTTCATTGTAAAAATCAGACACGGCGGCCTTTCCTCGAATGATTCCCCAAAAGAGTCTTGCCGAGGATGAAATGATGGCGATTAAATCCTTTCTGAAAAACAGCGCCACGGCCCCCAGGGTTCCCAAGTGCAACATCACATCGAAAAAAATCTCGGGTTGGTCCAGACCAAACAGTTTTTGAAATATCACCAAATGACCGGAGCTGCTCACCGGCAAAAATTCCGAGGCGCCCTGAATGACGCCCAACAGCATTGCTTTTAAAAAATCCATGAATGATTGATATCCTTTTTAAACGAATTCATCCTTTGATCCCCATCAGCGGCCGCATCCGGGCCACTTTTTTTGAAACTTTTCTTGAAACTTTTCTTGAAATTCCGGATCCATGAAACGGATCCGCCACCTGAGAAACGTTTTTGCAGGCGGCAGGCGCCTCTTCGGCCAGGGTAAGAACTCGCTGAAAAATAACTTACCATTTTCAGCGAGCCCCAAGCCAGCCGGTCCGCCGGACCCTGATTCCGTTATGCCGTTTCGTTTGCTTTGATGCGACCCGTTATAAGGGAGGCGTCTGTTTTTGTCAAAAGCAAAATGAATTCATGGCCAAAAATCAAACGCCGGTCGGCTCTGAGGGTGTCATCCCGCGTTTCAAATCTGGCTTTTCCCCAGAATTTTCACGATGAATTCTTCCCGTCAATTTTTCATTTCCCATCTTTTCTTCTTGATTTAACCCGCTGTCTATACTATCGTGCGACTATTTTTTTTTTAAAAAAAAAACAGCCCGTGTTGACACGGATCAACCGAGCCATAGAGTTATTTTTTTACCCCACTATAAACAGGAGAACATTATGTCTAAAATCGCGATACTTTATTGCAAACAGATCAAGGATTATTCATGCATTGCATGCGCAAAATGTTACAAAGGAATGGCGGAAAAAAACGGAGAATTCGCTCAACATGACGACATCGAGCTGGTGGCCATGACCGATTGCGGAGGCTGCCCCGGACTTGCGGTTCCCAGAGTGAAGCTATTGAGTGAAGTGACGGGAAATCTGGACCGAAAAATGGACACGGTTCATCTCGGGACATGCATGAAGCTGGCCATGGAGACGGCGGGTTGCCCCATTGATTACGATGATCTTAAAATAACCCTGGAAAAGAAATTTGGCGTCAACGTGATTCTTGGAACCCATTCATATTAAGGCTCGCTGAAAAATAAATTACCAATTTTGGGGGGTTAAGTCGCCAGTCTGACACGGCATAAAACCGCCCTTTTTAAATGTCTCACGAATCACGGATGATAAACTCGTAAAAAAGCACGGGTGGCCCAATCCATAGCCAATGGGTCAAAAAATTCGATAACCAAGGCGTAGTGGTTTTTCGGGAGCGGGGCCATACATAACATGTAGTATGCCGAACGAGTGAAAAACCACTACAACGCAGTAGATCGGATTTTTTACGACGCCATCACGGATGTCTGTTTTTAAATCCGTCTGGTTTTGGGCCGAAGGCGCGGCATGTCGCGCCTTTGCGCCCTCCCATTTAAAAAAAGGCTATTTCGTGCCGAAAATTTTATCCCCGGCATCGCCAAGCCCCGGCAAAATATACCCGATTTCATTTAATTTTTCATCCACCGCCGCCACATAAATATCGACATCGGGATGGCTCTCCTCCACCTTTTTTATCCCCTCGGGCGCCGCCACGATAAACAGCCCCTTGATCTTTTTGCACCCCGCCTCTTTTAATAAATCAATGGTCGCCACAGCGGTTCCGCCGGTGGCCAGCATGGGATCAATGAGCAACGCGGCCCGCTCCTCAATGTTGTGGGTCAATTTCACATAGTAGCGAACCGGCTCCAGAGTCGATTCGTTTCGATAAAGCCCCACCACGCTCACCTTGGCCAGGGGAACCAGATTGAGCGCCCCTTCCAGCATTCCCAGGCCCGCGCGCAAAATCGGCACAATGGTGATTTTCCTCCCCTTGATCCTTTCGACGTTGACCGGCCCGGCCCAGCCTTCGATCACCTTGTTCTCCACCACCAAATCTTTTGTGGCTTCATAGGTGATCAGGGTGGCCAACTCAGAGACCAGACCTCTGAATTCCTTGGTTTTGACATCTTTTTTTCGAAGAAGCCCCAACTTATGTTTGATTAATGGATGATCCACCACATGAACGGACATAGAATCTCCTTTTTTTTTAGTTTTGATACGTTCGTAAAAAATCGGATTTCCAACCAAACGCAACATTGCATAATTCAGATGCTGATTAATTACGATTATTTGTAGGTTGGGTTGGGTTAAGCGAAGCAACCCAACCTATCTTTACTTTTTACGAGCTTTTCAGTTTTGGTTTACTATTTTTCGCCGCCATCCATCCATACCAGAGGCGATTTGCAAATAAAAGCATAAAATCAACTTTTTGTCATTGCCATAATGTTATCCCGCCACCGATCATTTTTCAGGGCGGTGTGACCGGGTGTCGATTTTCTGAACCGCCGCCAGGGAGATGGCGCTCAAAACCGCCCCGGCCAGAAATGGAATCCGGTAATCAATCATCCACAACAGCCCACCCACCACCGGGAGAACCACCGCCGCAATGTGATTGATGGTAAATCCCACGGCCATGCTCGGAGCGATATCCTGAGGATCCCCGATTTTCTGGAAATAGGTTCGAATGGCGATGGCAAAGTTGAAAAAAATGTGATCCAGCACGTAAAGGCCGCCCACCACCATTTTGGATTCGGCAAAGGCGTATGCGACAAAGATAAAAATCAGGCTGAAATATTCCAGGGAAAGGACTTTCCGCTCGCCGAACCGGATAATGGCCCTTCCGATCAGGGGGCTTAAAAAAAAGTTCACCACGTTGTTGATCACAAATAAAATGGCGATCTCCTGGATGGTGAAATCAAATTTTTTCACCAGCAGAAAAACCGCAAAGGCGACAAATATCTGCCGCCGGGCCCCCGACATAAAATTCAGAAAATAAAAAAGCCAGTACCGGCTTTTAAAAATCATCTTTTTGCGCTGGGGGACGAGGTTGACGCGCGTGGGATCCTGAAAAAAAGCCCACCCGCCGACCGCCGCCACCAACGCCCCGATGACCAGATAAATCGTCTGATAACTTAAGTAAGGAATGATGGCATAGACCAGAATGCCCACGCCGATATTCGAGGCGGCGGCAAAACTCCGCTGTTTTCCAAAGACCCACGGAGCCAAATCCCGGTCAAAATATTGAAGGGTCAGGGATTGATTGGTGGTCTCATAATAATGGAACCCGAAGCTCATCACCACGGTGGTGACCAGAATGCCGGAATAACTGGGAAAAAATCCGGTCAGGGCCACGCCCACCCCCATGACAACCACCGACAACGCGGAAAGACGATTCTCTTTGATGATCATGATCACAAAAATAACCAGAAGCGTCAAAAAACCGGGGATTTCCCGGGCCGACTGAATCACGCCCATGTGGCTCCCCTCAAGAGAGGCCATTTCCACGGCGAAATTATTAAAAAGGGTTCTCCATGCCTGGAATCCAACGGTGGTGGCGATGGTCAGAAGAACCAGAAACCGATACATCGGATGGCTTTCGTGTTGTTTCATCTTATGGTTCTCAAAGGGGTATGGGGTAAGCGTTTGAGCAAGGCGTCTAATGGCGGGCCAGATGGGCGGCAAACAGGGGGAAAATCATGCGGGGCGTCTGTGTGCGGGACGGCCGTTTCCCCTTTTTTTTTAACCTGTCGGGCGCTGTCAACAATGAATCCGGATCGCGAATCACATGTCCGTGACGTCCAGATCCAGGGTTTTTAAATTCACAGCCGCTGGATTGAGAACCTTTGGAGGCGCCTTCTCCGCGGTCATGGACGAAAAAGGCGGCCCGTTTTTTAAATGAACCATGCGGGTCTCCTCTCCGCAACCATGAAATGAGATCAAGATGGAGAAGACGGATAAAACAGCAAGGGAAATAAAAATTCTGTTTTTTATATTCATTGATTCAGGCGTCATATTTTTTACTGGCATTTTCACTTTTTTTCATTGTATGATGGCACATTGGAATGGGGTAAATCTAAAAATTAAAGCCTATGGATTATTATCGAAACACACCCATTAATCAAGAAAAATTTTTTGTTTTCCACACATTTATTTCTCCAGACCGAAAAAGAGGGTAAAAAAAAAGAGTGCGTCCGAAAAAATCAAAAAAAGCGCCCTGCGTCGCTGTGATGGGAACCGGTTCGGATGTGGGGAAAAGCCTTGTGGTCACAGCCCTTTGCCGAATTTTTCTCCAACAGGGGTGGGTGGCCGCTCCCTTCAAAGCTCAGAACATGTCCAACAACTCCGGGGTGACGCCGGACGGCCTGGAAATAGGCCGGGCCCAGATCGTTCAGGCCGAGGCCGCCGGAATGGCTCCCCATGTGGATATGAACCCGATTTTATTAAAACCCTCGGGCGACGCCCGGTCCCAGACCGTGGTTTTGGGCCGGGCCGAAAAAGAGCGCTCGGCCAGAGATTTTTATCGAGAAAAAGACCGGCTCTTTAATGTCGCGAAACAGGCGCTGGATCGACTGCGCCGCTCCTGCGATGTGGTGGTCATGGAAGGCGCGGGCTCCTGCGCCGAGATGAACCTGATGGCCCATGACATCGTCAATCTTCCCATGGCCGAGTATGCCGACGCCCCGGTCATTCTGGTGGCGGACATCCACCGGGGAGGCGTTTTCGCCCAGATTATGGGAACCCTGGCCTGTCTGGACCCAAAGCATCGGGAGATGATCAAAGGGTTTGTCATCAATCGCTTTCGGGGCGATGCCCGCCTGTTTGACAGCGGCGTGGAATGGATTGAGGCGCGCTCGGGCAAAAAGGTGTTCGGGGTGTGGCCCTGGCATGACGATATTGTCATTGAGCCAGAGGACTCCACCGTCATCGAACGCCCGGAAATATCCCATGCCAAAGTCCCCGGCTCCCCGGCCATAGGCGTCCTTCGCCTTCCCCGAATATCCAATTTCAATGATTTTACGCCCCTTTCCCATGGGCCGGACCTGAATCTTTTTTTTCTGGAACGCGCCATTGACCTTGATTTTTTAAGCGCCCTGATTCTGCCCGGATCAAAAAACACGCGCGGCGATATGCAATGGATTCAATCGACGGGATGGGCCGATAAAATCAGAGACTACGCCGCCAAGGGGGGGCATATACTCGGGATATGCGGGGGGTATCAAATGCTGGGGGAATCCATCCGCGATCCCCTGGGGCTGGACGGCGCGCCGGGCCAAACCCCGGGATTGGGCCTGCTCCCCATTGTCACCGAACTGAAATCCCCAAAGATCACCACCCTTTCGACATTCTCCTGGGACGGGATTCCCGGATCGGGCTATGAGATACACATGGGGCGAACCATCCGAAAAAAAGGCGCTCCCCTGATTCGAATTTTATCCAGAGGCGCGACGCGCGCCCCGGCGCCAGACGCCCCTTTGGAACCCGACGCCCCTTTGAAACCCGATCAGACGGATCATATGGACCGCCATCAAGACGGGTGCGTGGCGCCATCCGGAAAAATAATGGGAACCTATATCCACGGCCTGTTTGACAACCCGGAAATAATGAAAAAATGGCTCGCCTCCATCGGGCTTCATCATGTGAACGTTCCCGAAAAAGGGGGCCTTGAGATGCGGAATGGTCAGTATGATCGCCTGGCCAAACACTTTCAGCGGCATGTGAATATAAACGAGATCATGACGTGGGTCCAATCTGAAATGGGGCGCTGATTTTTCGGCGAGTCCTTACTCCTTTACTTTGCCCGGCCCAAATGGTATGGCTTCCTTGAGGATTGACGGCGCGAAGCGCCCGACGCCAGCCAGCCATTTTGGATGGCTCGACCAATCTTTCTTTTCGGCATTTTTCATCAAACAGCAAAAAAAAACAAATTATCGCGCGGGAGCCGGTTACGGAAATGGATGGATTTTACGGACGCATTCTTAAAATTAATCTGACTGAAAAAAAACACGTCATAGAAAAAATAGATGATGAGACCCTCTCGTCATACCCCGGCGCCAAGGCCCTGGGCTCTTTTCTCCTCTGGAAATTAAACCCGGAAAACGTCGATCCCCTGACGCCTGAAAACCGGCTTATTTTTGCCACCGGCCCGGTTTGCCACAGCATGATATGGGGTTCAAGCCGTTACGGGGTCTTTACAAAATCGCCCCAAACCGGCATTTACTCCGAATCCTACGCCGGGGGAAAAACTCCCGAAGCCATGGATTCCGCTGGATTCGACGCCATTGTCATATCCGGAAAATCCAAGACCCCGATGGTTCTCGTGGTCCATCCCCAGGGCGCGACATTCCAAGAGGCCGACGATATCTGGGGCATGGAGACCTATGCCGCCGAAGACGCCGTCCGCGCCCGCTTTGGGACTCCCGGGAAAAAGGGTGAAAAATCGGGCGCCGTGGTCATCGGCCCGGCCGGGGAAAATCTCGTCCGGTTTGCGGCCATCGAAAACGACTACTGGCGAAGCGCCGGGCGAACCGGAGCCGGGGCCGTCATGGGGTCCAAAAGATTAAAGGCCATTTTGTTTTCAGGGAATATGAAGCGGCCCCTCCATGACCCGGACGCCGTGAAGGCATTCTCAAAGCAGACGGCGACCGAATCGAAAAAAAGCGCCGGGGTTCTTGAATTCGCCCGCCATGGAACCCCAAAAATGCTGGGCCAGCTCATGAAAATCGGAGCCTTCCCGTCCCGATACTGGTCCACTGACGAGTTTTCCGACTGGGAAAAACTAAGCGCCCAGACCCTTCACCAAACCTGCGATGTGACCCCCCGCGCCTGCGCCCGGTGCTTTATCGCCTGCGGCCGCATGACCACGGTTTTAAATGGGAGACACGCGGGCCTGAAAATGGAAGGCCCGGAATACGAAACCATATTTGCCTTTGGCGGCCTGTGCCTCATCAAAGAGATTGAGGAGGTCATCCATTTGAATGATCTGTGCGACCGCCTGGGCATGGACACAATTTCATCGGGAAATCTGTGCGGGTTGGCCATCGAGGCCAAAAAACGGGGAAAGATTGATTTCGACATCTCCTACGGCGATCCCGCAGGCGTGGCCCGGCTTCTTGAGATGATCTCGGCGCGAAAAGGGATTGGCGACGTTTTGGCCAACGGGATTCGATTCGCCGCCTCCCAATGGGGCATGGAAGACATGGCGGTGCATGTCAAAGGCCTGGAGCTTCCTGGGTACGATCCACGGGCGCTAAAAGGGAGCGCCCTGGCCTTTGCCGTCTCCAACCGGGGGGCGTGCCACCTTCGGGCCACCTTCCACTCGCCTGAGATCAGCGGACTCATCCCCCGAAATGAAATCAAAGGAAAAGCGGCGACGCTCATTGATTACGAAGACCGGTTGACCATGATGGACTGCATGATCCTGTGCCGTTTCTACAAGGATATCTACCCGTGGGATAAAATGGCGCGCATTTTTAAAATGATCACGGGAATGGACTGGGATCAAAGAAGCCTGGGGAAAAAAGCGGCCGACGTGGCCGACCTGATCCGGAGATTCAACGTGCGGGAAGGTCTTCTCCCCAAAGACGACGCCCTGCCGGAACGGCTTTACAAAGAACGCTTGAAAAATGGGGACGGCATATCGAAAAAAGAGCTTGAATTTATGGTCAACGATTACTATTTTCATCGCGGCTGGGATGAGAACGGAAATCCAGGGCCGCCGCCCGACGATTTGTAAACCGGGCGCGACCCATGTCATTTATCTTTTCTTTGTCCTTGGTTTTTGTCCCCGGATTAAACCCTAATGGCTCGCTGAAAAATCCGATTCGCAAGCAGGCACAACATGGCATCATTTAAATGCTGATTAATGACGGTCACTTGTAGATTGGGTTGAGGGACGAAACCCAACCTATCGTTACTTTTTACGAGCTTGTCAAAATGGGTGATTTATGGTTGACCCACCCCTCGCCTAAAGCCCCAGCACATACACCCGGTAAGTCACAACGCCGGTGTAAATCTGCGCCAGCGCCAGCGCCAGCATGATGAGATTGCATATGGCGTGGGCCAAGGGCAACGCCTTTCGTTTGGCCTTTTTCTTATCCATATACAGACCCGATCCAATGGCAAAGAGAATAAATGGAATCATTCCGATTCCGAGGTTGGAATGGGAACCGGTGATCATCCAGGCGTACCAACTGGTTTTCACCATGTATAGGCCTCCCAAAATCCCAAGGAGCCAGATGACCGACGCCATCAGACCCACGCGAACATGCCGTTTCCAGTTAAAACGCGCTTTTTGGTTCAGATGGACGGTCTTGAATCTGGCGATTCCAAGCGTCATGGCGTAAAAAGCCATGACCGTGGCCACAAATTGGACGATGGGATGAATCAGCAACATGGGGGGTCCGCTCCTTTTGCTTTTCTTGGTTTTTGGGCTTTGGCTTTCTCTCGTTCCAACGCTCTGCGTTGGAACGGTTTTTCGGCCGCTCTGCGGCCTGTGCCAGACAGGAGAAGCCGATCCTGGCCAATGACCTGGCCATTGTTGACAGATTATCTCGTCGCGGATGCCAGCCATATATCAACGGATGGCCACACCGGGCCATCCTGCGGGCCGCGCCCAAAAGCCATGCCGAAAAACCAATATTGAGCGCCATTTTTCACTGACTTATAAACTTTCGGCCTATTTCAATGAATGCACAAAAATAAAATCATTGTCCGCCGCCGCCTCATGGCACGCGATGCATCCCTTCGGCTTTCCAAATTTGTCCGCCTGACCGGCCGGTGAATATTTGGCCCAGAACCAGTCTCCGGAATCGGTGTTATAATCCATGACTTTATACATCACGGTGATGGCTTTAAGCAGCTTGTCTTTCCCGTAATTCTCCTTGACCACAATGGAGCCATACTGGGCGGATGGCAACGTGGACGTCAACGCCTGATCATTGACATAGACTTTGTGCAACGGGCCATGGGGGGCGCGTCCCGGTTGCATGCCGACATGATCCGGCCAGAAAGACCACTCAGTGTACGGGGATTCTTTGGTGATTTTGGTCCAAAGCTCATCGGGATCAGGGGATGTCATGCCGGCAAAGGCCACGACAGTCATTGCCAGGAAAATGGAAACAACGCTCATGCTGATCATCACTTTTTTCATGCCAGACTCCTTTTTTTTAGATGGTTATGTGAAAAAAAAATTAATTGAAACGCAATATAGTGTCTTGCCCGCGCAGGCCCTAGAATAACGGCCTAAGCATAACGGCCTAAGCATAACGGCCTGTGTATGAATGCCTGCGCATAAAACAGACCCGGCCTTTTTTTTGCCGCGCTTTTTTTTTGCCGCCGCTTGATTTTGCCGCGTTTGATTTTGCCGCGTTTGATATTGCCGCGTTTGATATTGCCGAGTTTGATATTACTACGGTCTGTGTTTACAACAGTCTATGTTTACAATGACCCGTGGCGCCCGAAGCAGTCTTTAAACCATGCTCAAATCCGTATCATAATATGGCTGTCATTTCAAATTAAAATTCCATGGCCATACCATTTCCTCATGCAACCTCCCCCTATCCAACGCCATACATCGTCGGGAGCAGCCAAGAGAGGACCGCCCACATGATCAGCGCCAGGGGAATCCCGATTTTAAGAAAATCATTAAAGGTGTATTGCCCGGCGTTCATCACCAGAAGGTTGGTCTTGTAGGCCATGGGGGTGGCGTAGCTCATATTGGCCCCAAACAGAACCGCCAGGACAAACGGCTCCGGGGGTTGACCCATCTGAGTCGCAATGGAAATGGAGATGGGAACCCCGATTAACGCCGCGGCATTGTTGGATAAAATATTGGTCAAAATGGCGATCAAAAGCATCAGGCCGCTGATCACAAAACCAGGGGAGGCCGATCCGGCCAGCGCCACAAAGACTCCGGCCAGATAATCCGCGCCGCCGGTTTTCAGCAGGGCCCCGCCCAGGGCCAGACTGGCCACCACAATGAGAATCACCTGGGCGCTCAGCGCGCTCGTGGCGTCCCGCCATCCCAGGCACCCTGTGAATATCATCAACAACGCCCCCAATGGCGCGCTGATGGCGATGGGCATGATCCCAAACGCCGCCAACAAAATCACCCCCAGCATAATCGCCAGGGCCATGGGCGCCTTTTCCGCAAAGGGAAGATCCATGGTGGCATCCAGTATGACCATGTCCTTTTCCCGTTTCAGGGCGGCGATCTTCTCCCTCGACCCCTGAAGCAAAAGAATATCCCCGGTTTCCAATCTCGTGGCGCCAATTTCATTGTACAGATTTTCCAGCGGTTTGCCCCGCCTGTGCATGGCCAGTATAATCACCCCGTATCGATCCGCAAACCGCATCCCGGCCAACGTTCTTCCCTGGAGCGGGGACCCGTCGATGACCACGATCTCGGCGATCTGCTGATCTTCAGCCTTTAACGGATGATCCTCGTCAATGGGCGCGTCATGCGAATCCTCTGGATAGAGCGTTCCCTCCAGCGCCGTTTCAAATTCCTTCAACCGTTTGGGGGTGTCCCGGATAATCAGGTGATCCCCGG
>Ga0307987_1000099_pt1 | contig 51261 bp, 45 predicted proteins | sample EllFjometagen181_FD_203157 | JGI IMG/M metagenome (GOLD analysis project Ga0307987, IMG submission 203157) | Marine microbial communities from Ellis Fjord, Antarctic Ocean - #181 | ecosystem: Environmental > Aquatic > Marine > Unclassified | place: Southern Ocean | collected 2014-10-08 | reverse complement strand
AAATGACGCCACCGCTTTCTTTGGGGGGAAGACAGATTCTTCCCCCCCTATCCGAGGCGGACACCGCCTCTCCCCCCCATCTTCGCCGCTTGATGAGCGGCGCGAGGCTGCATCCGCAGCCCCGATGATGAGCCATCTCGGCTTGTCGAACTGTCGGCGAACTGGGCTCATTCTGATCGGTGCCTGAAGCCCCGCCCAGGCGGAGCCGCCGGTTGGATCAGTCGTCTCCGCAGGGATCGTCGCAGACTGCGCCGCCGTCGAGCTGGCGCTGGACTTCCTGGACCCGCAGCTCCATGATCTCGGGCAGGTAGGTCTCCACGCTCCATTCCCAGGCGTTCATGGTGTAGTAGTCGCAGACGTCCGGGTCATCGGTGCAGGCGGGGGAGTCCGGCAGGTAGTAGCGGTCGGCCTCGAGCCAGGGGCGCATGGCCTCGGCGCGACCCTGCAGCCAGGCGGCGGTCTCGTCGGGGACGAACACCTCGTCGATGAACTCCTGGACGTTGTCCAGGTAGGCGTCGGTGTGGTTGTCCATCAGCCAGCGGGCCACCGCCGGGCCTTCGCGCACTGAGGACCAGCAGGGGTGGCTGCCCAGGATGTCGCCGGGGCACTGGCCGCCCGAGTACTCCTCGAGATCGACGAAGGACAGGTCGCGGTCGTAGGGCACCACCACGAAGCCTTGCTCGGGGTGGTCGTAGAGCAGGTAGTTTTTCTGGTTGCCGAACATGCCGTCGTAGTCCGGCATCACCATGTCCTGGGCGATCTCCCGCAGCCACTGGTCCACGTCCACCAGGCCGTCCATGGCGGCGGCGATGTCGGCATCGGGCTCGCCGTCTTCGATCATGTCGCCGACGGTCAGTAGATCCCGGAGACGGCCGGGGTCGGTGTCGGAGGTGTCCCCTTTGGGGATGTAGGTGCCCGCCCACTCGCCGTTGTCATCCCAGTAGTGCGACCAGATCTGGTCGCCATCGGTCTCGACCTTCCACAGGCCGCCGGGATCGGTCTCGGTGAAGCGCTGGCGCACAAAGCGGCCGGTGTCGGCTTCTTCCACCAGGCTGAACAGGCCTTCGTAGACCCCGTTGAAGCACACGCGGCCGTGGCCGGCCCGGGGCGCCACCACGCCGAACTGGTTGGCCAGCTTGTGGGCCAGCACCTCGCGCAGGTAGGCGGAGTCGGAGCCTTCCCGGGCGACGAGGTTGAAGGTCTGCTGGTCGGCGATCTCTTCGTCGAGACCGAACTCATCCATGGAGATCTTGAGGCTGGGCTTGCGCGCCAGCTGGTGGTCCAGGCATTGCTGCATGGCGTCGGGGATGGCGGTCTCGCCGTCATAGAACAGCGCGTAGATGGTGGTCCGACCGCGGAAGCGCACCCCGACGGGATCGTAGGTGACGCCTTGGAACTCCAGCACCGCGGGGGTGTATTCGTGCCGCAGGCGGGTGGGGTCCATGCTTTCGCCCAGCTCCCACAGGTAGTCCGCGTAGTCCTTGGCGTTTTCGCAGATCTGGGCCCAGGAGTCGTCCGGGAACGACAGCTCGAACAGCGGCAGTGCGTCGTCGGCGAAGAAGGCGTCGGCGTCGGCGTCGGCGGTGCCAACCAGCGCCATTTCGGGCGCGGAGTAGCCTTCGGGCAGCCAGCACGCGGTGGAGCCCGGGATGACCTCCGGCTCGTCGTCGAGCCCGCAGCCGGTCAGGCCGGCTCCGACAGCCAGCAGGATGGAGACGCTCGCGATGGATCGGTGTGGGTGCATTCCGCCGTCCCTGGGGTGTCGAAAGAATGAGTTTAGCAGGACTCGACCCCGGGTGCGCCAGCGGAAGGCTCCCGGCCCTCCCCGTGTTTCCCCCGCGCGCTCAGCGCACGAAGGGAGATGCCATGGCGAACGCTCACATCCTGGTGGTGGACGACAACCTGCGGCTCAGGGAGGTGCTGCGCTACGTCCTCGAGCGCGAGGGCTACCGGGTGAGCCAGGCCGCTAGCGGCCGTGATGCCCTCGACGCCCACCGCCGTGACCCAGCGGATCTGGTGGTGCTGGATGTGCTGATGCCGGATCTGGACGGCCTGTCGGTGTGCCGCATCCTGCGGGAGAGCTCCCGGGTGCCCATCATCTTCCTGTCGTCCCGGGGGGAAGCCGTGGACCGGGTGGCGGGGCTCGAGCTGGGCGCCGACGACTACCTGGCCAAGCCCTTCGCCAACAGCGAGCTGATCAGCCGGGTGCGGGCCGTGCTGCGTCGCACCCGCCCGGCCCAAGCCGAGGACCAACACGAGGCCACCCTCGAGGTGGGTGCCCTCCGGGTGGATCCCGTGACCCACCGCTGCCATGTGGGCCCCCGGGAGGTGGTGCTCACCCTGACCGAGATGCGGCTGCTGGCTACGCTCATGGCGCGGCCTGGCCGGGTCTACACCCGGGACGAGCTGGTGGCTCGGGCCTACGACGGGCCCCACTTCGTGGCGCCTCGCACGGTGGACTCCCACCTGCGCAACCTCCGACGCAAGATCGCGGCGGCGGGGGTGGAGCCCATCGAGACCGTTGTGGGGCTGGGCTACCGCCTCGAGGCCCGGCTGGCGCAGCTGTGAAGCGCGCCCTGTCCCTGCGCTCTTGGCTGGGCCTGTCCCATGTCCTGGTGCTGGCCCTGCCCATGCTGGCGCTGGTGGTCAGCGGTGCCTTGACCCGGGAGCTGGAGCTGGAGGCACGGGGGCAGCTCATGCAGCAGGGCGAGGCCGTCGCGGCACTGGCGGCGGCGCGGGTCCTGTCGGCGGAGGGCCCCGAGCTGGCGGCCCTGTCCAAGGAGCTCACCCGGCTGGGGCAGGCCACCCGCACCCGCATTCGCATCCTGGACCTCGAGGGTGTCGAGCGGGTCGTCTCCAAGGTGGCCCAGCCTCCTACGGACACCGCGCTGGTGGTGAACCTGGTGACCGTGTCGCTGCCCCTGCGGCGGGGATCGAAGGCCCTGGGCACGGTGGAGCTGAGCATGGCGCCCCGTCATCCCCTGCTGGCCATGCGCCTGGCCCGCTGGCGCCTGCTGGGGGCGGGGGGTGTGGCTCTGGTGCTGGCGGCGCTGCTGGGGCTGGTCTTGGCCCACCGCATCAGCCGGCCCCTGCGGGCCTTGAGCGGCAGCGCCCGCTCGGTACGGGGTGGTGGCGGTGACCTGGCTCTGCTGGCCGAACGTCGAGGCTCCCGGGTGGCCGAGGTGGGTGTGCTGGCCGCAGAGCTGGGGGGGATGGCCGAGCACCTCGAGGCCAGGCTGGCCTACATCGGTGAGTTCGCCAGCAACGCCTCCCACGAGCTGCGAACCCCGGTGACCACCCTGCGCTCCACCCTCGAGCTGCTGCGTGACGACCCGGACCTTCCCCCCGCGTTGCGAGCCCACTTCGTGGCGGGAGGGCTGGATGAGCTGTCCCGCATCGACCGCACCATCGGCGGCTTGCTGGCGCTGGCCCGGGCCGAAGAGCGTGTAGAGCGCGAGCCCATTCAGCTGGCGTCGGTGCTCGAGTCTCTGGCCGAGCGCCACCCCAGTGTGCGCATCGTCGCGGGCGACGGGGCCATCCTGGCGGAACCCACCCAGCTCGACCTCGCCCTGGACAATCTGGTGAACAACGCCTGGCAACACGGCGGCATGGGTACCGTGGTCACGGTGCGCGCCTGGCAGGACGGGGAGCGCGCGGGGATCAGCGTATGCGACGACGGGCATGGCATCTCGCCCGACAACTTGCCCCGGGTCTTCGATCGGTTCTTCACCACAGGCGGCGACGATGGTCGCACTGGGCTGGGCCTGCCCTTGGTGCGCACCATCGTCGAGGCCTGTGGGGGGGAACTGAAGGCGGAGAGCCAGCCAGGGGAGACGCTGATTTCCATGGTCTGGCCGGCTCTCCGAGATCAATTCAGGTAGCCCAGGGCCCGCAGCCCCTCGCTGATGTGGAGATCGGCCCCCTCCCAGCTGTCGCGGACGGTGGTGCGGTAGCTGCTCTTCTGCTTGTCCATGCGTCCGTCGAGCTGGGCGATGCGGGGGTCGTCGAGGCCCCTGGTGAGCTGGACCAGGCGCTGGCTGCCGCGCTCCAGCACCTGCTGGGCTTGGTCGCGCTCGCCGCGGTCCCAGGCCTCGCTGGCCCATTGCATGTGGCGGCCCACCTCGGCGGTGGAGGCCTGCACGGTGGCCCAGGGAACCCGCGAGCTGCGGAGCTGCGCGACGTCATCGGTGACGTCCAAGGTCACCAGGTGCTGATGGGTCAGGCGCTCGCCGGTCTGTGGGTCTTGCCAGCTGATCTCCACAGTTGCCACCTGCAGCTGCTCGCTGTGCTCGGAGGGCACCCTGGCGCGGATCACCACCTTGCGGGTCTCCTGGGCGGACAGGTCCCCCAGGAAAGCCTCGAAGCCGTCGGCGGTGGCCTTGCCGTCCCAGTCCTCGTAGCCGTAGACTTCGAGCACCTCGACCCCATCGGCCAGGTTCACGTCCACCCGCGTGTCGTGGGCGGCCACGGTGAATGCGCGGTCCAGCTCGGCCTCGAAGCGTTCCACCAGCTCGGTGGAGCGCCCGGCGTAGAGATAGCTGCCGCCGCCGGCGTCGCTCACCGCGTAGAGCAGATCACCATCGAAGTCCACGCCCAGGCCCAGCACACTCACGGTCACCCCTGCTTGGGTGGCGCGGGCGGCCAGGGTGGCGATGGCCTCGGGGTCGGTCACGCCGCGGTTGGTCAGCCCGTCGCTGAGCAGCACCACCCGGCGGTTGCCCCCCGGCTTGCTCGCGAGCTGTGCGATGCCCTGCTCGAGGCCGGCGTGCAGGTTGGTGTAGCCACCGGCCCGCACCCCCTGGATGGTGGCGGCCAGGAGCTCCTCGTCCCAGACAGCCTGGCGGGGGATGACGGTGTCTGCGGTGTCCGAGAAGCCCACCATGGAGAAGCTGTCCGCCGGGTTCAGGCGCTGCACCATGCTGATGGCCGCTCGCTTGGCGTTGTCCATGCTCTCCCCCTCCATGGAGCCCGAACGATCCATGACCACCGCCAGGTGCAGGGGCGGGCGGTCGGAGACGGCGGCCTCGGGGGCCTGCACTTCGACCACCAGGAAGCGCTCCTGGCTGCTGCCGATGGCGTGGGCCGTGCGGTCCATGGACGCGCGGCTGGCCATGCCGTCCTCGAGCTGCAGTGCGGTGACGGGCAGGGGCTCGGGGTCCGCGACGTCCACATCTGGAAGCACGGGCTTGGCCTGGGCCTCCTGGGGTGGCGCGCGCATGATGGTGACGGCCAGGGCGGCGGCGGCCAGGCCCAGGGCTGAGGTGATAATCCAGCGCTGCATGGGGACTCCGGGGGTGGGGTTCCCATGGGTTGTAGGCTGGGGGCTCGAAGGCCCTGCGGACATCGTGTCCAGATGGTGTGGAGCGGGTGTGCAGGTGGGGTGCAGGGCCGTTCGCTCGCCTCGGTGACGTGCCCTATTTGGTCACGGGTTGGGCTCCACTCCGAGCAGGTGCTGCTTCAAAAAAGTGATCTCCAGCTTTACGCTCTGTTCGAAGCTCTCGCCCAGGTAGAAGTCGAAGTGGGCGGCGTCGATCTCCTCGTAGCGGGCGTCGGGCATCTCCTCGGCGAGCTTGCGGGTGCCCTCGTTCCAGACCAGCTCGTCGCGTGTGGCCACCACGAACAGGGTGGGGGCGGTGACCTGCGCAGCGGCCTTGTCCGGATGGTACTCGTCCATGTCCAGCAGGACACCGGGGGCGATGACATTGGGCCAGCGGCCGTCCGCCAGGCCCAGCAGCTCTTCGATCTGGGGCCCGAAGCGGGGCATGAAGGCCAGCTCCTCGCCGTAGCCGTAGGCGCGCACGTAGATGCGCTCCTTGCCTCGTTTCTCTCGCCACTTGTCCATGAACGCCAGCCGCACCAGGGCCCAGAGTGTGCCCTTGGGGAACATGCTGTGGTCGTGGTCACCACTCTGGGCGATAGCGGGGACCTGGGCCACCACCGCGTCGATGCGCGGGTCCCGGGCTGCCGCGGACATGACGTGGCCACCGCTGGCGCTGCTGCCCCAGATGGCCAGCTTGTCGCCCCGGACCAGCGGGCTCGAGCGGGCCCAGGCCACGGCGGCGGCGTAGTCGTCGACCTGTTCCTCGGCCACGTAGACGTAGCGAGGCAGCCCACCGGAGTCGCCCCAGTGGCGGTAGTCGAAGGTCAGCGCCGCCAGCCCGGCCTGAGCGAAGCGCTCGGCGTACTCGGTCATCAACATCTGCCGCTCGCCGCAGAAGCCGTTGCCCATCACCACTACCGGGGCGAGCGCTGCGCCCTCGGGCAGGTAGAGCCAGGCGGCGCAGTGGGTGTCGCCGCAGGGGATGGCCACGTCCTGGCGGGTGAAGCCGTCGCCCTGGAGGATCTCGGATGAGGGCTCCCAGCCTGGGTCGACCGCCAGATCGGCGGGCAGGGCCTGGATGTGGTGATCGAGGGAGGAACAGGCCGTCAGGACGAAGCCGAGAAGTGAGCAGGGGAGAGGCCTCATGGGGTGTCCTCGTCGCGGGTGAGCAGGCCGTACCACAGGATGGTGCGGAGCTGGTGGGTGAAGGCGGAGGCGTCGGGCAGGATTCGCTGCCAGTCGCCTTCGTGGAAGAGCTCGCCGCACTTGCGCACGAGCAGCAGGTGGAACTCGAGCGAGATGTCGGCGCGGATCTCGCCACGTGCCTGGGCCCGCTTCAGGTTGGCCACGAAGCGGCGCTCGAACTCCGCCTGGATGCCCGCGGTGCTGGCCATGTCCTGGATCCAGTCCAGGTTCATGCTGTGCGCCTGCTGGGCTTTGAAGGCGGTCATCCGATCGATCTTGTCCCGGAAGGGGATGTCCAGCGCGTCGATTTCGTCGAAGGCCGCAAAGGTCTGCTCGGTGATGCGGTCGCGGATGGTCTCCACCAGGTGCACCTTGTTCGAGAAGTGGCGGTAGAAGGTCATCTTGCTGACGCCAGCCTCGCGGCAGAGCTCCTCGATGGTGACCCGCTTGGGGCCATGTTTGGAGAACAACGCCTGGGCGGTGGTGAGGATTTGCTCGCTCTTGGGACTGGACACCATGGCACCAAAGTTACGAAATTCGTATCATCAATACCAAAACGTAACAGGGCTGTCCACCCTGATTCTTGCCGCCCGCCGCGTTATCCAGCCGCCAGGAGAGCGATCGTGAAGACCATCGGCATCATCGGCGGCATGGGCCCCCAGGCCACGGCCGAGCTCTACATGGCCATCGTCGGAATCTTCCAGCGTCGCTACGGCGCCCGCTACGACGCCGACTTCCCACCCATGCTCATCCACTCGGTGCCAGCGCCCGAGGTGGTGGAGCGGCTCGAGGACGAGCGGGCGCTGGCCGCCATGCTCTGCGCTTCTGCCCGCACCCTCGAGGCTGGGGGCGCCGAGATCATCGCCATCGCCTGCAACACGGCCCACGTGGTGCATCCCGAAGTTGCGGCGGCCGTGGGCGTGCCCGTGTTGGACCTGCCCAGCCTGGCCGCCAAGGCGGTGGCGGGTGCGGGCTACCGGCGGGTGGGTCTGTTGGCCACCGGCCTGACCCTCGCCCGCGGGCTGTACCGAGCGCCGTGTCAGCGGCTGGGGGTGGAGCTCATCGAGCCGTCACCCGCGCAGCTCGAGCGCCTCACCGGGATCATCATGGCGGTTCTCGGGGGCGATGACCTGGCGCCGGCGCGGGCGGACATGGTGCGATTGGTGGAAGAGCTCAGGGCTCAGGGCGCCGAGGCTGTGCTGCTGGGCTGCACGGATCTGGGGCCGATCGTTGCGGAGCAGGACCTGCCTCTGCTGGTGCTGAACACCACGGTCCTCCTGGCTGAGGCGCTGGTTCGCGCGGCCAGGGACTGAACGGCGGTTTGTCTGTTTACCCCTGAGCGACCAGCCAGGCTTCGGCGTGGGGCAGTAGCAGGTCCCACAGCTCCTTGGCCTGTTCCATGGGCAGCCCCAGCTGCTTGAACGGCGGCAGGTGGCGGGTGGGCGAGGTGAACAGGAAGGTCACGAAGCCGCGGGTGCAGAAAGGCTGATGTGCGATCTGGCTGGTGATGAAGATCTTCTCGAGTGCCTTGGGGCCCGAGGCGTAGCCCAGCTCCACCAGCCGCTCGATCTTGCGATCCCGACTCCAGTCGAAGCGCAGAGGCGGCCGGTAGCTCACACCGTTGCGCTCGAAGAAGGGCTTGATGTGGGCCGCGAAATCGGGGTGCTGGATGAACACCTGGGTTTGGTCGATGGCCGCCCCGTCGGAGAAAGTGGGGATGTTGTGGGCCCTGGCATAGGCGATGACCTGAGTGACCGCCGCCATCTTGCAGGCCATGTCCACGGCCAGGGGTGAGCGCAGGCGGCGAGGCGCCCGCTTGGCGTGCCGTAGCAGCTCGTTCATCAGCGCGCGGGTGTCGATCTGCTCGTGTACCAGGCGGTCATGGCCGAGCTTGCTGTGGAGCTCGGCGACCCGGCGCCGGGCACCGCCACGGTTGACGCAGTGGCCGTTGTCGAAGGTGACCAGGTGCAGGACATCGAAGTCCTTCAGCAGTTCGACCACCTCGAGAGTGGTGTCGAGGCCGCCAGAGAACAGCAGCACTGCGTTGCGGGGCTGGGTACGATCTTCGCCGGATGTGGTCATGTGCCTTCCTCAACGCTGGGACGCAGGCCCGCCGCAGGCCGGCATCGGTCGATGGGCTGTTATCACCCCCGCCCGCAGATGCGTGATGAGGCTGTGTTTTCGGTAGTCGTCCCGGGGGGAGGCCTACCTTCGGGTGGTTGGGCTCACGGTTCCTGCACCGCCCTGGAGCGGCTGACGATCAGCGCGAACAGTTCGCGCACGAAGTCCGGGTCGAGCTCGAGACTCGCACCCTGCTCTTCCCGGGCATCGAGCAGCTCGGCTTCCCGCTGTGGGTCTCGAATGGGCCGGCCCTGCCGTGCCTTGTGCTGCCCGATGTCCACTGCCAGGCGGCAGCGCTGTGCCAGCAGGGCTAGGAGTTCCTGGTCCAGGCCATCGATGTGGCGCCGCAGCGCCTCCAGCTCGGGATCACTCATACGGTGAGCCTAGCCCGGAGCGCCGAGCACCGCCCGCTGGGCCGGAGGGCTATACTCATCGGGTCGCGGATGGTGGTCCCTCCGCCCTCTCCAGTCTCCGGAGCGTGCTGTCGAACATGCGGGTCTGGCTCGTCAATCCCCCTACCCAGGGCTCTCGGTCCCCCGGGATCAACGGCATCGTCGACACGTTGTTCTACAACTCACCGCCCCTGGGCTTGGCCTACCTGGCGGCTGTGCTCGAGGCGGAAGGCCACCAGGTGACCATCACCGACGCGCCGGTGGAGCGGCTCGATGTTGCTGCTGTGGTCAGCCTGGGCAGGGACCTCCGGCCGGATCTCATCGGGCTCACGGCCACCACCACCTACCTGCCCAGCGCCATGGAGACGGCCCTGGGGCTCCGTGCGGTGCTGCCCGCTGCCACCATCGGCCTGGGGGGCCCCCACCTCAGCGCGCACCCCGGGCTGCTGCTGGACCACCCGGTGCTGGACTTCGGCGTCTGTGGCGAAGGTGAGCGGACCCTCGCCGAGCTGGCGGCGGCCCTCGAGGCCTCCGAGCCCATCGATGCCATCCCCGGTGTGGTGGTGGTCCGGGACGGGCGCCTGCAGGTCGCTGCACCCCGGCCGCTCATCCAAGACCTCGATGTCCTGCCCATGCCGGCGCGGCACCTGCTCCCCCTGCAGCGCTACCGCCCGCTACCCAACGACCAGCTCCACCTGCCCAAGACCTCCCTGATCGTCAGCCGCGGCTGCCCCTTCTTCTGTACCTTCTGCGATAAGAGCACCTTCGGGGATGGCTATCGAGCCCACAGCCCCCAGCGCGTGGTGGCGGAGATGCGGGAGGTATTCCAGCGCTGGGGTGTCCGGGACATCGCCTTCGTGGACAGCACCTTCACCCCCTTCCCCGGTCGCCTCGAGGCCGTGCTCGACGCCATGGAGGCCGACCCTGTCCCGGTCACCTGGACTGCATCCTGTCGAGCTGACCAGCTGGATCGCCAGCTGCTGGCCCGCATGCGCGCATCGGGCTGCTGGCGCATTCGCATCGCCATTGAGAGCGGCAACCCCGCGATCCTGCGCACCATCCGCAAAGGCATCACCAAGGAACAGTTTGCATCGACCGTCCAGACCGCCAAGGATCTGGGCATCCAGGTCAAGGGCTTCTTCATGCTGGGCCACATCGGCGAGACCGCCAAGACTATGGCCGAGTCCATCGACTTCGCCTGCTCCTTGCCCCTGGACGACGTGACGGTGCAGATCAACACGCCCCTGCCGGGCACCCAGCAGTACGAGGTCTGCCGTGATCACGGGGACCTGCTCGAGGCTCCGCCGGAGAGCACCACCTTTTTCGAGCCGCTGTTCGTCCCCACCGGCCTGAGCCGCGAGCAGATCTTGGCGGCCCATCGCCGCTTCTACCGCAGCTTCTACCTGCGGCCACGCACGGCCCACCGACTGGTGCGCGACTTCCGCAACCCCGGCGATGTGCGCAAGTACCTGCGGGCTGTGCCCGCAGCCGTCAGCCTGATGTTCGCCAACCGCGGGCGTGGATAGTCGGCATGGCACGACACCCCCAGCGTGGCCCTGGGCTGTGGCCGGCGGCGGTGCTCGTCGCGCTGGCCGTGCCCGTACTGCCTGGCTGCAACCGCTCTGAGCCAGCCCCGGCCCCTGCTGTGGCCCTCCCAGGCATGGCGCTCATCCCAGGGGGGGCGTTCCAGCTGGGTGCTCTGGACGATGACTCCCAGGCCCGCCTCTGTGAGCGCCCGCGGCACCGGGTTGTGGTGGCGGACTTCCTGCTGGACGTCCGCGAGGTCACCGTCACCGACTACACCCGCGCGGTGGCGGCCGGGGTCGTGGCCGAGCCCGTGAACCGGGCTCACATGCCCTGGCACAGCGAGCTGGCGACCTGGGGCGACGAGACCAAGCTGGACCACCCCATCAACGGCGTCACCTGGGCTCAGGCCGATGGCTACTGCCGGCATCGCGGTGCGCGCCTACCCACCGAGGCGGAGTTCGAGTACGCCCTGCGCACAGGGGGCTCGGACGGGCTGTACCCCTGGGGCGACAACCACGCCCCACCCGAGGGCGCTGGCAACCACGCCTGCTCCGAGTGCCCGCCCCGCTATGCCGAGGGCAGCCCCATCGAGGGCTGCGATGACGGCTTCGTGCAGACCGCCCCGGTGGGCAGCTTCGCCCCCGACGCCCACGGGGTCTACGACCTGTCGGGCAATGTGTGGGAGTGGTGTTCCGACTGGTACTGGCCCGATGCCTACAGCGCGTTGGGTTCCGCGGATGGGCTCGGCTCTCCGCAGAGCCGGGAGAAGATCCTGCGCGGGGGGGGGCACCACTGCGTGCTGGCCGAGCTGCGCAGCTCCGAGCGCCACCACAAGCGCTGGGACGATGGCTCGGTGTTCTCGGGCTTCCGCTGCGCGGCGGACATCACAGCGCCCTGAGGTGGGACCTGGGGTCGGGTCGTGGGTCTACGGGGCGGCCTTCGAGCCGGGGACGCGGTAGGCGACGATGCCCTGGGCGTCGTAGACAGGGGCGCCGCAGGCGTCCTCGAGCCAGCGGTAGTCCTCCGCGCTGCGTCCCGTGCTCTCCCCATCCAGGGCCGCCTGGTGCAGCACGAGCCAGCGAACGTCCCAGGAAGCCAGGGTCGCCAGCAGCTCCCGCTGGGCCGCTGGGCTGGAGTCCACGCCTGGGAAGCTGGACAGGACGGGCGGCGTTGCCTCGTGGGCGTTGACCATCCGCTTGTCGGCCACTGCGGCGAGGAAGCAATACCGATGGGTCAGCTCTCGCTCACCTACCCTCGCGGGTGGCAGCTGCAGCAGGACGCCTTCGGGCTCCTGGGCCAGATCCTCGAAGAAGCTGGGGATCTCGGTGGGGGTGGTCTGGATGGGGAACAGCTCGGGGAATCGGATCGCGCTCTCGCCCAGGTAGAGCAGCGTGAACACTGCGGCTGCGAGCGCGCGACGTCGCTGGGTGCTGCTGGCGCCCTGTTGGGCCAGGGCGTAGGCCACGGATAGCGCCAGTCCCAGCATCACCATGGAGAGGATTCGCAGCGGGAAGGTCAGCGCTCGCCCGTAGGTGGAGGGCACCATCAGGTCGAGCAGGCGGTACGGGAGCGGGATCGTGTGGCCGGCGATCTGGACGGGTTCTCCACCGGCCATCAGGTACGGTCCCGCCGCCAGCAGCAGGAACACCGCGGTAGCGGCCAGCAGGAAGCGTGGCATGCCCCGGCCGCGCACAGCTGCGAGTACCGCGAGTGCGAGCACCACCACCGACAGCCCGATGGGCAGGGAGGTCGGGGCCGCCAGGGTCTGCTGCAGGGGGCGCAGGATGTCGAAGTACCCGTTGGGTTCGGCGAGGCCCGACAACCCGGGGGTGAAGGCGAGGTTCCTCTGGGTGCCGGAGAACCCCAGCAGCAGATCGGAGGCGTAGGCGAGGAACACCGACGACAGCAGCAGTGCCCCCACCCAGGCCAGGAAGCGGATGCTACGGCGCTGCCAGACGTCCCAGGCCGCGTAGAGCCCCAGCATGATCAGCGCGTACAGGCCGTACAGAGGGTACTGCTGGTAGACCGCCTGCAGGGCGACGGCGGCGATCGCGAGGCTCAGGGGATCGGGGCGCTGAGCGAAGCGATGGAGCGCCCACAGGAACAAGGGCAGGAAGCCCAGCGTGGACTTGTGGATGGAGCCCATGCTCAGCTTGAGCATGGTGTAGCTGTTGAAGGCGAAGACCACCCCCGCCGCGAACGCAGCGGCGCGGGAGCGCACCAGGGCGCGGGCCGCCAGGTACATGGCGAGGCCGTTGAAGACCAGCACCAGCAGCGCCACCAGGTTGTGGGCGGGGACAGGGTGGAGGAGCAGGTGGAAGGGGAAGGAAAAGTAGGGGTTGAGGGAGTGCACAATGGACGGCGAGAGCCGCTCGCCCACCGGGTAGTTGACCCGATCGGTCACGTACCAGCGCAGCAGCTTGCCCTCGCGGATGCTGCTCTCGAAGACGGTGGAGACGTAGACGTCGCCGTGCCACAGCGGGTGGTTGGCCTGGCCGATGCCCACGCTGTCCAGCTGCAGCACGGCGGGGGCCGTCAGCAGGATGGCCAGCAGTAGGAACGCCGCGCCCACCAGGGTGAGCTCCATGGTCCAGCGTCGGGTCCCGGGACTCATGGGCTGCCCTGCGTCGTGGGAGCGTCGGGGGTGAGCTGGAGCCCCTTGGGGATCTCGTAGACGGTCAGCCCGTCCTCCCGGGTGATCCGGCCGGTCTCAGCCAGGGCGGTGTCGAGCCAGATCAGGTCCACAGGGTCGACCTGGAGCCCTGCGAAGGCCGTATGGACCATCACGTAGCGGACACCGTGCTTCAGTAGTTCGTCCACGAAGTGCTGCTTGGCTGATTGTGGACTGTCGCCGCCGGGCACGTCGAGCCAGAGCCCCTCGCGGTCGTAGGGGTTCACGCTGCGCTTGCCCGCCATGGTGCTGAGGAAGCAGTAACGATGACAGGCCTCGGTCTCCCGACTCGCGGGCAAGTGCAGGATGGCCTCGGATGAGCTGTCTGCCCGAATGGTGTCCAGGACGCTTGGAAGCACCACAGGGCCGGAACGCACCGGCATCAGCTCGGGGAAGCGGATCAGGTGCTCGCCGGTGTGAGCCACGGCGACGAGGACAGCCACGACGGCCAGAGGAATCTTCAGCCAGCGGGCGATGTGTGCCACCCCATAGCCGGCGAGCAGGGCCAGGCAGAGGAACGCCACGGGCAGGGCCCGGATGGGGAAGAACAGGCCGACGCCGTCGCCGTATACGCTGGGGACCAAGTGGTACAGCAGCGCGTGGGGCAGCTGGATGACCACCCCGCCCAACTCGAGGGGGTGTCCATCGAGCATGATGTAGGGGCCCGCTGCCAGGATCACGAAGAACGCGGCCGCCGCCAGGAGGAAACGCGGCAGGCCACCGTCTCTTCGCAGGACGGCGACGATGGCCAGGAGCACCACGATGAAGGACAGCCCGATGGGGAGTCCCGTGGGCTCGGGCAGGAAGGTTCGGAACGGGTGCAGCAGGTCGAGGACACCGTTGGCGACGAAGATCGGGAGGTTCTTCGTCGCCATGTCGGTCGCTGCCATGGACTGCACCCCGAAGCCCAGGGCCTGGTCTATGGTGATGTTGACGACAACGAAGCCAGCCACCACCAGGGCCAAGTCCCTCACCAGGCGCAAGCGGCGCCGGCCCAACATGTCCCACAGGGCCAGCAGGCCGGCCAGGATCAACGCGTAGAATGCGTGCACCGGGTACAGCAGGAATCCGGCGGTCAGGGTTGCGACGCAGGCGACCGCGGGCTTCCAGCCACCGCGTTCGCGCATACGGACCAGGGTCAGCAGGAACAGGGGAAGCCAGAACAGGCTGCTCTTGTGTATGGAACCGATGGACAGCTTGACCAGGGAGTAGGCGTTGATCTGGAAGCACAGCCCTGCCACCATCGCCGCCAGATCGTTGCGCAGCAGCCGGCGTGCCACCAGGAACATGACGAAGCCGTTCAGCGCCAACATCGCTACGCCGGACAGGTTCACGCCCACCAGTGGCCCGAAGGGGAGGCACAGGGCCTGCTCGAGGTAGAGGTTGAGGGAGTGGGCGATGCGCGGCCCCAGGTTCTGTCCCTGAGGAAAGTTGACCATGTCGGTCTCGAACCAGCGCAGCAGGTTGCCGTGCAACAGGCTGTCGCGCATGGTCCCGGCCAGGAACACCTCGCCATTGATGGTCGGATGATCCAGGCCACCCAGCACGTGCTGGGAGGGGCTGACGGAGGCTGGGTAGGTGATGGCCACTGCGATCAGCAGGAACAGGGCCAGCGCCGCCAGATTCCTCCACAGGGCTTCCGAGGGCCGCACCGCGCCTCCATGTGGCAGCCAGCAGCGCACTATACCACGGGGCAGGGGGCCGGCTGGAGGGCTCGTCCTCCCGGGCTGGTGGCTCAAGGGGTCGGCTGCTGCCGGTCCTCGAGAGTGAAGTCGGACTGGACGAGCCCGTGCTGCTGAGCCCAGGTCTCGCAGCCCTCGATGCGCTGCTGGACCTCGGGTCGCAGCGCCAGCACCGGCTCTGCCCGGCCCGCCAAGATTTCGTTCGACGCCAGCACCCTGCGCGCGAGATCCTCGGGGAAGCCTCCGCGCTCGGCGGCCCAGGTTGCCGTGCGATCCGGGTGGTCGCGGCCCCAGGCCAGGGCGTCCTCGAGGGCCCGGTGGTATCGGACCCAGGTGTCGTTGTCGTGGTGCTCCGGGTAGATCATCACCACCGACCAGAAGGGGCTGCGCTCCACGATGCGGAAGGGGTGCTGGTCCATGGCTCGAGTGAGCCAGGGGTCCCAGAGCAGCACAGCGTCGACCTGTCCCAGCAGCAGCTGGCGCACGGCCTCGTCCCCGTGTCCTCCGGCCTGCTCGAGCCTCACGCTGCCTGCCAGATCTTCCCGCGCGAGCCAGGTGTCCATGGCGAGCTCGGCCGAGGCGCCGCCCAGCACCGCCACGCTGCCCCCGCGCAGGTCGGCCACACTCTGGACCTCGGCGTCTTGGCGCACCACCAGGGCCATCTCTCCCAGGGAGCCAGGGCTGCCGGTGATGGCGGTGCCTGGCAGGCGGTCCAGGTGGACCATGGCCGCGACCTCGCAGGAGAAGGTGGCATCCACGCCACCCTCCACGCAGCGCTCGTGCTGATCCTTGCCCCGCTCGAAGTCCAGGAACTCGCCCTGTAGGCCGTGATTTTCCAGCAGATCGGTATGTTCCAGGATCTCCCCCAGCGCGGCGTGTAGGGGAGTCAGGGACGATGTGCCGATGCGCACCCTGCGCAGCTCTGGCTGGGCGTGCTGCTCGTGCCGCGGGCTGCAGCCGGTGCCGAGGACCAGGGTCAACGCGGCCAGGTAGCGGCGGGATGCTCCGATCCGCTGCGAACGCTCGGGGATGTCGGGGCTCGGGTGCACGGGATTCGGCCTCGAGACCCACCATAGGCGTGGCCTTCGAGGGGCGCAAGCCCCGGGGGGCGGCGCTTGCCGGGAGCATCCCTCGCCCCCGGGATCGGATACGATCATGACGCAGGATTGGTGAGCTGGATCGCAGGATATGGTGGGTTCGTACGGTACGCCTGGTCCAGCTGTGGGGGCCGGTATACTGCGTTGGACACTACTGGAGTAGGCCCATGGGCTCGAGCGAGCAGCAGACGCGAACGCCCGGCAGTGAAGTGGTGGTGCTCTACTCGGGTGGGTCCGACTCCACCCTGACGGCGGTGCTGGAGGCGGACAAGGCCGAACGTATCCACCTGCTGACCTTCGGCCGGCACGGCATCTTCAACGTCGAAAACACCAGGCTGAACGTCGATCGCTTGCGAAGCGCCTGCGGCGGAGCCCAGTTCGAGCATCACATCCTGGATGTGGATCCTCTCTTCCGTTGGCTGTCCTACGACAACTACCTGGGCAACGTTCGCCGGCACGGCCTCATGCTGCTGTCCACCTGTGGGCTGTGCAAGCTGTCCATGCACCTGCGCACTCTGCTGTACTGCCTCGAGCACGGCGTCCATCGCGTGGCCGACGGCGCCAATCGCCAGATGAACATCTACCCGGCCCAGATGAGCCCGGTGCTGGATCGCCTCCGCGCCATGTACGCCCACTTCGGCATCGAGTACGGCAACCCGGTCTACGACTTCGACGGCCCATCCGAGATGGGAGTGCACCCTTCCCCCGCCGACCAGCCCCTCCCACAGGGGGGGCGCAGCGCCATCAAGGACGGGACCACCGACCACCGCCTATGGGAGCTTGGCATCCTGGACGAGCCCAGCACCAAGGGCAGCCAGGCCGACCACCAGATGCAGGCACGCTGCTTCCAGTTCGTGCTGTTCCGGCTGTGGGTCCACTGGGTCTACCTCCCCAAGCATGGCTACGATCACTACGTCGAGGAGACAACAGCGTTCTACGACGAGCGCATCGGCCAGCTGGTGGTGGAACTCGAGCGCTGGCGGGCCAACCCCGCCGAGTCCCGGATCACAGCGCTGCTCGCCCAGGCGGGAGGTGCCCCATGAGGCGCCTGCTCGGCCTGCTGCTCTGCGTGGTGGGGCTGCTGCTGCCCCACCGGCTGCGGGTGCTCTTCGTCGAGGCCTTGGGCTGGTTCGCCCAGGGTATGACCGCCCTGGTCAGCGCGCTGGTGCGGTTCATCCTGGTCCAGGCTGGCGGTCAGACCCCCGCCTCACCGCCAGCACCGGACGCCTCGGAGCAGGCTCCCCCCGCGGATGAGCGCTCGCCCGATGACCGCTAACCACGGGTCAGGGACGCTCACGCACCCGTGTTATCCTGGGTGCCGGGCTGCCTTTGGCCGCCTGGCGAGGTGCCCCCATGAGTGAACAGGACCCCGTGCAGCCGCCCAAAGGTTCCGACGCGCTTCAGGAGCTGCGGGCCAAGCCCCTCGGGACCAACCGGTCCGTGCTCCTGGCGCTGTTTCAGATGATCCGGCAGAACCGCAAGTGGTGGCTCATGCCCATCTTCCTGGTGCTGAGCTTCCTCTCGCTCTTCGTCTCCCTCACCGGGACCTCATCTGTCCTCCCTGCTATCTACGCCCTCTTTTAGCGAGCCGGGACCCCGTGTCCATCCCCCGCAGCGTCTTGTTGGTGCGCACCTTTCGTCCCCTGGGGACCGGCGGGCCCATCCCTCCCACCGGCCTGCTCTACGTGGCCGGTGCGCTGCGCCGAGCGTTCCCCGAGCTGCACATCGAGCTGGTGGACATGGGCCTGGGGCCCCTGTCGGTGGCCGATCTCGGCGATCTGGTCCAACAGCGACAGCCCGACCTGGTAGGGCTGAGCGCCATGACCTGCGAGGCCGAGTTGCTGCACGATGTGGTGGCCGAGCTGAATCGGCGGCTGCCCCAGCTTCCCGTGATCGTGGGGGGACCCCACGGCTCGGTGGCCTGGTCCACGGTGCTCGCGGACCCGGGGGTCGACGTGGTGGTGCTGGGCGAGGCCGAGGACACGGTGGTAGATCTGCTGCGGGTGCTCGACCAGCCGGATGAGCTCGCCGCCGTGGCGGGGATCGCGTTCAGGGACCCTCGAGGCGTGCCCACCCGCAGCGCGGAGCGTCCCCCCATCGCCGACCTGGATGCGGCGCCGGAGCCGGCCTGGGATCTGGTGGACCTGCGGGCCTATCGCGAGCTGCCCAGCTGGAACGGGGTGCGCAAGGAACCCTTCCACGCCCCGGTGCTCACGTCCCGGGGTTGCCCCTACGGTTGCCGCTTCTGCCACGGGCTGTTCGGGCGTCAGGTCCGGGTGCGCTCCCCCGAGCACGTGCTCGCCGAGCTTCGCCTGCTCCACCAGCGCGACGGTGTGCGCGAGTTCCACATCATCGATGACATCTTCAACCTCGACCCTGACCGAGCGGGCCGCATCTGCGACGGCATCGTGGCCGACGGCCTGGACATCGCCATCGCCTTCCCCAACGGGCTGCGGGCGGACATCCTCGAGCCCGCCTTGATCGAGAAGCTCGAGCGCGCCGGGACCTACAAGATCCACTTCGGGTTCGAGAGCTCGAGCCAGCGGCTGCAGCGGCTCACGGGCAAGGGCCTGGACATCCCGCGTGCGCTCGCTGCCATCTCCCAGGTCGCTCGCACTCGCATTCTGGTGGGGGCCTACTTCATGCTCGGACTGCCCACCGAGACCGAGGAAGAGGCCCGGGCGACCATCGCCTGCGCGGCAGGCTCGGACCTGGACGCCGCCTACTTTTTCAAGACCACCCTGTACCCGGGCACCGAGCTTGGCGATGCGGACCAGCAGGGCGAGGCGAGCCCTGCGGCGCTGGCCGACTACCACTTCTTCAGCTCCGATCGTTCCAACGACATCATCCCGGCGCCGGTGCTCAACGCGCTGCTGCTCGAGGCTCAGGCGCGCTTCTGGCTGCGGCCCCGGCGGCTGTGGCGCTCGTTCCGCAAGGCGCCCCGGAAGCTCGAGCATCTGCGCTCCCTGCTGGCCATGGTGGCCATGCTGCTGCAGGCCTGGCTGGTGACCAAGCTGGCGGATCCGCCCCGGGGAGCTGACCGTGGCTGACGCCCCCGTGGGAGCTCGCTGGGCTGGGCCTCTGCTGGGCTTGAGCCTGGCGGCGGTGTTCCTGCTGGCCCTCGAAGGTGTCGCGCAGCTGGTGTGGGAGCCAGGGCGCCTCGAGGGGATCCTGGCGATCCTCGAGCAGCACCCCGAGCTGATGTGGCGACAGCGGGCCGGGCTCGAGACCCGCTTCGAGGGCGAACCCCTGCTCACCGACGCTCTGGGCCTGCGCACCACCGCCAGTGGGCCCCCGGACGACTGGGAGCAGACATCTCCCAGGGTCCTGGTGTTGGGGGGCTCCCCCACCCTGGGCTGGGGGGTGGCCGGAGAGCAGGCCTACGCGGCCCAGCTCGAGGAGCTGCTGCGGACGGGGAGCGCACCCGGCGCGCGGGTGCGGAACGCCGGCCAGGTGGGCTGGTCGTCCCACCAGGGGCGCCGCTTCATGGAAGATGGGGCCGCAGGCCTCGAGGCCGATGTGGTGACCATCGCCTACGCCATCAACGACGTGGACAGCTACCGCTTCTTCCGCAGCGATGGCCGCCCGGATCGCGCGCTCGAACCCGGCCCGGCCGTGCTCATCGCGGTGCGCAACCGGCTCGAGCGCCTGGCGTTGTTTCGGCTCATGGATCGGGGCCTGCCCCAGGGCAGAGGTGGCCTCGCCCTCGAAGGCGCTGGAGGTCTGGCCGTGTTTCGCCCGGGCAGCCCGCGGGTCTCCCTCGAGGACTACCGCGACAACCTCAGCGCCATGGTCGCCCAGGTTCGATCCAGTGGGGCGTGGCCCCTGCTGGTGGTGATGCCGGTTCATCTGCCGGATGGTCCACAGGTCCCGGAGCCCGACGCCGAGCGTGCCCGGACGCACCAGGCCGAGGCCGTGCACCGGCTGGACGCGGGGGAGTGCGACAAGGCCGTGGGTGAGGCCAGCACGGCCGTGGCCCTGGACCCCCTCGCCAGCCAGGCCCACTACGTGCTGGCCGTCTGCTCGGACGCCGCGGGCGACCTCGATGCGTCTGGCACCCACCTCGAAGCTGCCATGGAGGCCGAGGGTCATCGCTGCTCCCGCGATGGCAAGCGCTACAACCAGGCCATGCGGCAGCTGGCAGCAGAGCTCGGTGTGCGGGTGGTGGATGCGGCCGCGGCGCTCGCGCCCATGGGGGATGCAGCCTTCGTAGATCCGGTCACAGACCCCATCCACCCCAGCCCCGCGGGCCACGCTCTCATCGCGCGGCTCATCGCTCAGCAGCTCACCACTCCTACAGAGGGTGAGACAGCATCGGGCCCGGCGCGTATATTCTCCTCGCCATGACGCCCAAGCCCCCCCTCGAGATGGCCCAAGCCAAGCCGGACAGCGCTGGCATCACCCTGGGTCTGGTCTCCCTGTACCTGGTCGAGAACCGTGCACTCCGCTGCCTGGCGGCCTTCCTGCGGCAGCGGGGCGTGCGGGTGGTCGAGGTCTACTTCAACGACTGGGCCAACAACCGGCTCGACGCCCCCGACGACGCGGAGCTCGAGCTGCTCGCAGGCCTGCTGCGGGACCAGGGCGTGGGGCTGGTGGGCATCAGCCTGCGGGCCTCGGGCTACCGGAACGTAGCCGCGGCTGTGACCCGGCACCTGCAGCAGCGACTGTCCGTGCCGGTGCTGTGGGGCGGGCTGCACGCGACCTCGGTCCCGGAAGACTGCATCGAGGTGGCCGACTACGTCTGCGTGGGCGAAGGCGAGCACACCACCCTCGAGCTGGTGCAGGCGCTGGAGCGAGGGGAGCGGCCCCAGGACATCCCGGGGCTGTGGGTCCGCACCCCCGATGGGGCCCAGCGGGGTCCATCGCGGCCCATCCTCCAGGACATCGATGCCCTACCGCTGCCGGACTACCACAGCCGCGACAAGTTCGCGCTGATGGGCGGAAAGGTCCGGCGGGGCGATCCCTTCGTCAGCTCGCCGCTGCTGCAGCTGTCCACCACCATGGGCTGCCCCTTCGCCACCTGCAGCTTCTGCGGAAACACCATCCTGCGTCGCCTGCTGGCCCCCGATGGCCGCTATTACCGCCAGCACTCCCCCGAGCGGGTCATCGAGGAGATCCGCTACTCCATGGAGCACTTCCGGCGGCTGCGGAGCATCCGCTTCGAGGATGGCGTGTTCGGCTTCGACCCCGCGTGGGTGCGTGCCTTCGCGCCCTTGTACCGCGCCGAGATCGGGCTGCCGTTCTCCTGCATGGCCGACCCTCGGGTGGTGAACGAGGATTGGATCGCCCAGCTGAAGGAGGCCGGACTGACCGAGGTGTTCCTGGGCATCCAGCACACCGAGCGGGTCAGCCGCACGCTGTACGATCGCAACGTGTCCAACGAGCGGGTCCTCGCCACCGCCCGCGCGCTGCACACCGCTGGGATCCGGGCCAGCTTCCACGTGGTGATGGACGACCCCATCTCCACTGCGGCCGACAAGCGGGATCTGCTGGAGCTGCTGCTGGCGCTTCCGAGGCCTTACAACCTCTTCCTGTTCTCCATGACCGTGTTCCCCAAGAGCCCCCTCGCTGACACCCTGCTGGGGATGGGGCTCATCGGCGACGATGACATCGAAGGTCGGGCCAGCAAGATCTTCAGCCAGTGGCGGGTCTCGCTGGAGTTCCCCCGGGCACCTGAGGACACCTTCTGGGCCGCGTTGATGGTGATCGCACCCAAGCGGGGCATCCCTCGGCGGCTCATCCGCAAGCTGGCCTCGAGCGAGCACCTCAAGCGGGACCCCCGGCTCCTCGTCTCGGTGGCCCAGACCATCAACACGGTGAAGATGCCGCTGATGGCCCTGGGCATGCTGCGCCGGGGTGAGGTGGACCTGCGCGTGGTGCGCCGCTGGACCTCGCGCCCGGGGCGCTGGGTGACGGCGTGAGTGCGGGGGAGCCCCGGGGTGGTGGGCGCCGCTGGGCTGCGCTGGCCGCGGGGAGCTACCTGGCCTTGGCCCTGGTCGCCGTCCTGCCGGTGCTGCGCCATCCCACCACCCAGCTGGCGGGGCGCGGTACGGACATGGACTTCATCGGACACATCTGGCACTGCTGGTGGTTCGGTCACAGCGCGGCCACGCTGTCCAGTCCCTATGTCTGCTCCATGGTGCTGCTGCCCCTCGGCAGCCCCGACCTGCTCATCAAGAGCGGTCCCTGCTTCAACGCAGCGCTCACCGTTCCCTGGCAGCCATTCGCGGGCGTGCTCGGCAGCTACAACCTGGTGCTGGTGCTGCTGCTGGGTCTCAACGCCTGGGCGGGGCGCCGCCTGGTGTTGCGCCTGACCGGTGCGCCCGTCGCGGCGTGGCTGGCCGGGGTGTTGGCGATGGTGAACCCCTATGTGCTCCACCACGCGGTCAGCGGCCGCATGGATCAGGCTTCCATGGGGTGGTTCCTGCTGGCTGTCGTGGCAGGTCTGGACCTGCTCGAGCGACCGCGACCCCGGGCGGCGATCCTGACCGGTGTCCTCACCGCCATCACCACGTTGTCGTACATGGGCTACGGCCAGATGCTCGTGATATTGCTGGCCTTCCTCGCGCTTGCCCGCCTTGCGGGTCAGCGGCGCCTCCCCGATCGGGGCACGTTGCTGCATGTGGGGCTGGCCATGGTCACCTTCGTGGTGCTCATGGCCCCCTTCCTGGTAGCCTTCGCGAGCCAGAGCGCAGCGCTGCCTGCCGAATCGGTACAGCACGTCTCCTTCCCCCTGTGGCTGCGGGGCTTCGATGGGCTCACGCTCCCGGAGCAGGTCATCGTCGCGGGTAGCGCCGAGCCAGGTCACTTCCTGCGGGCGCCCTGGGGAAGCGTCAGCACCGAGCTGCTCCTGCCTGTCAGCGTGCTGGCCCTGGCGGTCTTCGCGGGGATCATGGAGCCCCGATCGCGGCTGTGGCTCGCGGTGGCGGGGGGCTTCGCCCTGCTGTCCCTGGGCCCCTTCGCGAGTAGCGAGCGCATCACTGCCGTGGACGGTATGCCTCTGCCGGCCTGGCTGCTCTACAACCACGTCCCCACTATGGCCAGGATGCGCATGCCCGCGCGCATGCTGATGCCCGTCTGGGGCGCGTTGGTGGTGGTGGTGGGCTTTGCGCTGGCGCTCATGGGCCAGCTCATGGCCCGGCGCCCGCGGCTCGCCGGGGTAGCCGCGGGTGCGGTGCTCGCGCTGGTGCTCGCCGAGCAGCAGCTCCGCGGCGCTGTTGGGCTCCCCTTCCCAGCCGTGTCCCCTCCAGAGCCCTCGAGCTACCACAGCAGGACACCGGGAGAGCCCAGCTGTGGGATCATCGGTGTGCCCATCCAGGTGGGTAAGCCCTCTGAGGCCGACGAAGCCCGCCTGCCGGTGCCCCAGTGGCAGAACCTCGAGATGTACCTGCAGTCGGTGCACCGTCGCCCCATGCTCTCGGGGCTGCAGGTCTCCTTCGTCCACCCCTCGGAGCACCTGGACTTCCTGGCCAGCAATGGCGTCCTGGTGGACATCCAGCGCATCCAAGGGGGACGGCCGGTGGACCCAGGCGGTACAGGGGGGCTCGCGGAGCTCTCCCAGGCAGGGTTCTGCGAGATCGCGGTGACGGCACCGTGGTTGGTTCCGGCTGCGCGGGCGCCCATGGCTGCCTACCTCGAGGCCTTGCTGGGCGAACCCCGCCACTTCGCGGACCAGGGCATCGACGTCTACCGGCTGCCGGAGCCGTGATGGGCGCGGCTACTCGGCCGTGAGCACCCGTTCGACTTCCCGGGCCATCACCTCATGGCCCGCCTCGGTGCAGTGGTCGTCGTCGAACAGGTAACGATCGGCGGGCTCGGCTTCGAGCAGCTGGGTGAAGCGGCGCTGGTGGTCCACCAGCTGCAGCCCGTGTCGGTCGGCTGCGGCCTGAAGCTGGCGGTTCGCCAGCTCGTAGGGCACCGGGTAGCTGCCGAGCACCACCCGTGCCCCGCTGGCCTGGCCGGCCCTGACGATGGCGTCGAGGTCTTCTTCCAGCCAGCTCTCCACCGTGCGATCCCAGCCCTCGGCCCGCTCGAACATGGCGATGTGGTTCATCAGTTTGGGGTTGTTGGCCAGCTCGGGATGCTGGGTCACCAGGGTGTGGCAGCGGTCCAGCACCACCTGGGCGCTGTGGGTGCTCTGAAGGCTGTAGGCCTTGCTCATGGCGTAGTAGACGTACTCGTCATCGGGGATCAGGGGCATGGCCTCGAAGAGCCAGGGGATGGCCTGGTCCGGGTTGCCCCCCAGCAGCGCGTCGCGGCCCGCGTTGGAGTAGAAGAACGCCGCCAGCGCGTGCACGAAGCCTGAGCTCGGGAAGCGCTCGAGGGCCTGGGAGAAGCTGGCGTGGGCCTGTTCGAGCTGCCCTGTGCGGTAGTGGAAGTACCCCAGCGAGCAGGTGAGCTCCTCGTCGTCCGGGTGGGAGGCAAGGGCCTCGTTCCCCACCCGAATGGCGCGCTCGAGCTCCCCTTGGTTGTGGAGGTACCAGATCATGCTGAGGGGATCCGAGCCGGGTAGCTCCGTGGCCTCCCGCTCTGCCAGCCAGCGCTTGGCCTCCATGTAGGGGCTGTCGGCACCGCTGCGACCATCCACCCCCAGGGGGCGGGGGGAGCCGTCGTAGTGCACCCAGCTGCCCCGCCAGGCATCGCTGCGGCCCTGCAGGGCCAGTGAGATGAAGCGGGCCATCTTGACCACGCGTAGGCCCTGGAGGCCCCCGCTGAGCCTGGCCAGGCCCCCCGTGTCTTGGTCCCAGCCATAGCCCTGGGGGTTGAAGCGGTTGGCCGCGCCCACCAGCACCAGCACCAGCTCGGGCTGGTAGAGGTCGAGCCACTCGGGCAGCAACTCCAGCACCTGGCGCGTGTTGTACTCGCACACGCCCCGGTTGATCACCTGGTAGCGCTCTCCTGCAGGGGGCGTCAGGGATCGCTCCAGCAGTGCGGGGTAGGTGGCGTCTCGAGATGTACGTCCACCGAAGGTGAAGGAGTCGCCCACGCAGAGGATGCGATGGGTCTGGGGAGACAGGTCGATGCGGTCCTCGGGCAGCACCGTGCGCGCGAGGTAGGCGTGACCCGCGAGCCGCATACCCAGCTCGAGGGCGCCGATGGACAGCAGCAGGCTGGTCAGGCCGATGATCAGCTTGACCGGCAATGCGGTGTGCTGCGGGGGGCTCGCCGGGGGCGTGGTCACGGCGCGATCCCCCGGCGGTGCAGCTCCTCGTGGACCAGCCGCGCGACCTCCACGTGGCCCTGCTCGTTCAGGTGCACGCCGTCGATGAAGTTGGCCATGTCCACCCAGTGGGTGTCCAGGAAGTCGTAGACATCGGGGGAGACAGACTGCACACCCTTGTCGGGCTGGTAGTGCTCATCGATGACTATCGGCTGATCGTGCTCGTCCCAGACCTGGTGGTGCCACACCACGCCCCGCAGGCGCTCCACCGCCAGCTCGGGGTCCCAGGGGGTCTCGATGAGCACGCGTCCGCGTCCGCCTCGGTACTCCACCACCCGCTGCACGCCGCCGTCGTCCTCGAGACGCAGGCCGTGCTGGCGCTCCAGGAGATCCAGCTCCCTTGGCAGGTCGAGGATGGTGCCCTCGACCCCGTCGAGCAGCTCCCGGAAGGCGGCCTCGTGGCCTTCGTAGGGCCAGGGATAGAAGCTGCTGCGGGGCTCGATGGCGAACAGCATGTCGAGATCGTGCCGCTCCCGTAGGCGCAGCAGGCGCTCGAGGGCCAGGCGGTACAGGGCCACGGGGCGTTGCTTGTGGGTCAGCCCGTCGTTGACGCCGTAGCAGAAGATCACAAGATCGAAGTCCATCTCTACCGCCAGCTGATCCAGCAGGACGGTGCCGTCGTCGGTGGTGGAGCCGGGGATTGCCAGGTTGTAGACCTCGAAGGCCTGCTCGCTGGCCTCGAGGCGTTGCTCCAGCAGCAGGGGCCAGGGCCACTCGTCGTCCACGCCGTTGCCAAAGGAGACGCCGGTGCCGAAGACGCCGATCCTGAACACCCCGGAGCGCTTGGTCCGTGGGAGGTCCTCGGTGCCCCGAAAGGCCTCGGAGTTGGTGGAGTAGGTGTAGCTGCGCACGCGACGGCTGGGCAGCACATGGCCTTCGTGGGTGACCAGGTGGGGGATGTCGGGCAGGCGGCTGGTCGCCCCCCGCAGTCCCGGGTCCCTGCGGGGGCAGAGATCCCCCTTCGGGCCGGGATTGTAGACGTAGGGCTTCGCCTGCAGGACGATGGGGCGTCCGAGCTTCCACCAGGCGTAGCTCCCCAGGGCGGAGGCCAGCAGGACTGCGATGCTGGCGACCAGGACCAGGTGCCAGCGCCCGAGGCGGCCACGCCTGGGCTTGGCCGCGCGCTTGGGGGAGACGGTCATCTCGGGACCTCCGAATCGGGCGGGAACAGGTCTCCCGCCTGCTGCATCATGGCGCGGAACACCGCGGCGTGGGCGCGCTCGTCGAAGTGCCCTTCCTCGAACCACACATTCTTGGTGGCGTTGGCCTTGGCGAGCTCGTCGGTCGGGTCCACCACGATGAAGCCGTGTTCTGCAGCGAGGGGCTGCACCAGACCGTACATGCCGTTGCGGCGGAGCCGCAGCTCGCCTTCCTCGGGCAGGGTCACCACCACCAGCTGGGCGCCCCGTTTCCGCACGCGATCGGCCAGCTCCACCAGGCAGGCCTGGAAGGTGTCGCGATCACTGGTACTGGCTTGGTCGAGGAAGGACGGGATGGAGGGGCGGTCCTGTACGGTGTGCCCTGGTCCAGGCTCAGGGGCGCCCTGCGCCGCCTGGCCGCGGGAGTGAGCCAGCACGAAGAGGTGGGAGTTGGCCCCCAGCCAGCGCAGCAGCTCGCGCCCTGGCATGTCGGGCAGCTCGCGGGCCATGCGGGGTCCCAGCTCGCCCTGTTCGTCCAGGGCGTAGATGCCACCCCTGCCACACTCGCCCGGATCGTTGCCGAACGTCTCGAGCACTACCACTGCAGGCTCGAGGTCCCCCAGGACGGCCTCGAAGCGGGCGAGCTGCCAGCAGGTACCCGTGGCTGGGACCGCAGCGTTCACCACGCAGCCAGCCGTCCCCAGCCGGGTGCGCAGCAGCCCCGGGAAGCTGTCGGGCTCGAGCACGCCCATGCCGAAGCCGAAGGAGTCCCCCAGGACGGCCACGGAGGGTGCCTCGCAGGTGGGTGGCGTGCCCTGCTCTGGGATGCGGAATCCCCGCGTATCGCTACGGACCCAGGTGTCGAAGCTGCCTGGGACCCTGTGGCGCACGTTCAACCCTGGCAGGACCCGCTTTCCCATGGCCGCGTCGTCGGCGAAGAGGACCGGCAGGACCGGCTGGTACGCGAAGGTCCGGAGCATGATCTCGGCGATGCCCACACCAGCGATGCCCACCAGGAGCACCAGGATGCCGGAGAAGACGATTCGGCGACCCAGGAGCTTGGGGGAAGGGGAGATCCCCTCCACGCTCTGTTCGTCGCCTGCGGCCTGTTTCTGGTCGGCGCCTTGCATCAGGCCCCCCAGCCGGCCGAGCCTGTTCCACAGGGGCCAAGCGCCCAGGGCGACCGCCAGGCCGATGTGCAGGATCCAGGCGAGCCCGGCGACCGCCAAGGCCGAGGCCGGGTCCACGCCGAGGGCACCCAGTACCAGCACCGCGGCAGCGGCGGGACCGGCGGCGAAGCCGTGGGGCAGGGCGGTGACCAGCACCGAACCGGCGGCCTGGATCAGGCCCCCCGCCAGCCACGCCGCCCGGGGCTCGATGGACAGGGACTCGAACAGCGCCACCCAGATGGCCACCACCAGGAAGCCTTGCACCGCCGCCAGCAGCACGTTGAGGATCAGGCCCCCCAGGCCCAGGCCTCGGCCGCCCTCGGCCAGCCGGGTCAGGGGTGACGAAGTGCTGGCCTCGTCCTGTCGCTGGGTGCGGGTGAACAGGGCCCGCAGCACCAACAGCCCCACCACCACGGCCGCCGTGACCCCCGCGGTCAGCAGCGCCAGGTCCACGCTGTGGGGCAACAGCTCGATGGCGGTGGCGTGGGCGGTAAGGGTCGGCCCTTGCACGATGAGCAGCACCAGCAGGGCCACGCCGAAAGCGACAGCCTCGAGGCCGGACGCCAGCCCTACGGCCACCACTGCGGGGGCCAGGGGGGCGCCGCACTCGACCTTGAGCAGGGTGACCGCCAGCACGTCGCCTCCGCGGGCCGGAAGCACGGTGTTCACCAGCCCCGCGGTGAAGCCGACACCCAGCACCCGGGGCAGTGAGGCGCGCTTCCAGGGCAGCAGCGCCAGGTAGAGCCTCAGCTCGTGCAGGATCAGCAGCAGCGCTCGTGCCACGGCTGCCACCAGCAGCCAGCCTGGCCGCACCTGGGTGAGGATGTCCAGGGTGCGGTGGTGATCGACGCTGCGCAGCAGCAGCAGCAGCACCAGGGCCGAGCCGATGAACTGCAGGAGCACGGCATTTCGGCGCCGACTGCGGGCGCGTTCGGGTGCCCGTGGGGGTGGTGTGTGCATTCTGGCTCCTGCCGCTCCTATAGAGGCTGGTTCTGAGGACGGCAAGGGTGGGAGGGGCCGCGTGGAGCCTGCATCCTCCCCGCGATAGCACAGACTGTATGCACGCCTTCCAGAGCCTCCGGCCTCCCACCAGCCTCACCTCCGGCCCGAGGCTGGAGCGTCCGTGGCTCTCGGACTTCGGCCCGGTGCTGGCGCTCTGGCTGCCCCTGGTGTTCGTGGCGTGCCCGGGGGAGCCCACCCGGGATGCGCCTTCCGTTCGGCCGTCGGCCAGCGACCTGTCGGTGGATGATCCGATGGTGGCTGGTGCCGTGCTGCTGCAGCAGATCGTGCCCGTTGGCTACAGCGCTCGGGGCTTCACCCCCTCCCACGTTGGTGCTGGAACGCCTGGCGAGGTTGTGGAGCTGCCGGGTGGGCACGGCTGGATCGGGTCCACCGAGGCCGAGATCGATCAGCGGGTCGAGTGGTATGAGCGCTACGTGGAGGCGGCTGTGGGTCCCGCTTCGCGCGCACGCTACGAAGACGAGGTGCGGCGCCCGGTGCAGGTCTCCCCGCTTGGCATGGATCGCTTCGAGGTCACCACCAGCGCCTTCCGGCGCTTCGTCCAGGCCACGGGCTATGGGGCGGATCCCAGAGCCATCGAAGCTGCCCATGCTCCGAGGCTCCCCGTGACATGGGTGGACCTGGCCGATGCCTCGGCCTACTGCGCCTGGGTCGGGGGGCGGCTCCCCACCGCCGTGGAGTGGGAGTTCGCGGCCCGGGGTACGGCACCGCGGCGTTTTCCGTGGGGTGACACCCCCCCTGACGGTACGCGCGGCAACTTCTGCGACCTGCGCTGTCCGGAGGCCTGGGCCACGCCGGATCACGACGACGGCTGGGCTGCCCGCGCCCCGGTGGGTAGCTTCCCTGCGGGCGTGACCCCCAGGGGCCTCGAGGACCTCTCGGGCAACGTGCGGGAGTGGACGGCGAGCGCGGCGAGCGATGGGCAGGCCATGGTGAAGGGCGGCGGCTATCGCAACGCCTACGACGATATGATCTCAGCGGATGTCAGGGCCAACCCCTGGAGCACCCGTGTTCCGGACATCGGCTTTCGCTGTGTCTACCCCGCTGGAGAGCCAAGCCCGTAGCCGGTGCACCGGCAAACGGGGGTATGCTCCCCGGTACACCATCCCTTCCGGGAGTCCCATGTCCGTCGATCACTGCGTCCTGCTGTCGAGCCTCGTCGTCCTGGGGCTGTCGGTCGGGTGCAAGGATCCCGACACCGCCGTTGATGACTTCATCCAGGACATCACCATCGAGATGAGCGCCGAGATCTCCAGTGTGGTCACGGCCAGCTGGACCACCCGTGAGCCATCGCTCTGCTCGGTGGACTTCGGTGTCTCCGGGGAGACCATCGGCCACTGCTGCGTTGGCCATGAGCCCTCGCTGGAGCACCGCGCGGTCATGGTGGGGATCCAGCCGGGCTCGGACGGCTCCCTGGTGATCACCGCCGAGGCGGAGGACGCCAGCTACCAGAGCGATGAGCAGTTCTTCACCACGGGTTTACTGGCGGCGCAGCTGCCCAGCCTCGAGGTCGAGGGCGATGAAAACGATCGGCTGTGGGAGGGCTACACCCTGGTGCCCCTGCTGGGGGATGAGGTCAGCTGGGTCACGGTCATCGACGCCGAGGGTGTGATCGTCTGGGCCTACGAAGCGGGGCCCAGCGTGCACCGCATCCACATCGCCCCTGATGGATCAGGGCTGTTCTACAACGAGCACTCCCAGAACCCCGACGCGGACTTCCCCGACTTGTCCGAGAGCCTCCACCACGTGAGCTGGGAAGGTGAAAAGCTCTTGACCGTGCGTGGTGGTGAGTCGCCCCACCACGACTTCCTGGTTTTGGACAACGATCGCTTCGTTACCCTGGGGAACTCACTGCTGCCCTGGGATTTCGGAGAGGGTGAGGTGTTGCTGCAGGGCGACACCATCATGGAGATCGATCGCGAGGGCAAGCACTCGATCCTCTGGAACACCTTCGACCACATGGATCCCGATGTGGCGACCAGCACCGAGAACCAAGTTGGGCCCCACACGGGGGAGGTATTGGACTGGTCCCACGGCAACTACCTGTCCTACGACGAGGACGAAGGCGCCTACCTCGCCGTGCTCCGCCACCTGGACGCCGTGGTGTCGGTGGATGCCGGCAGCGGCGAGCTGCTCTGGTCCCTGGCCGAGGGCTGGGGTGACTACCAGAGCGGTGATGGCGAGCCGCTGTTGTCCTGGCCCCACAGCGTGGAGCGGACCGACGAAGGCCTGGTCGTCTTCAACCAGACCCACGGTGGCAGTGATGAATGCTCCCACTCGGTCACCATCGGCCTCGACGATGCCAGCGGTGTCGCGGAGCGCATCGGGGAGTACGCGACCGACGACTGCCGGCAGGTCGAGTACCTGGGGAGCACCCATCCGGTGCCCAATGGCAACTCCCTGGTGGTGTTCTCCCAGGCTGGGATAATGGACGAGCTGAGCCCCGAGGGCGAGCTGCTGCGACGGCTGCAGACCGAGCTGGGGTGGATGTACGGGTATGTCACCCACAGCCTCGAGTTGCTCCCCGAGAAGGACTAGCCAGCACCATGTCCATCCGGCCAGATGGCGAAGGCTCACCGCGCACGGTGCTCTGGCTGCTCATCGCCTGCCTGGTGGCGTGGCTCGCGCCCCTGCTGCTGCAACCCCCCGTGCCCCTGCCGCCTGGTGCAGCGCTGCTGGATCACGTCGATCTGACAGGACACTACTGGCACTACTGGCACTTCGCCAGGGCGGTGGAGCTGGGTCAGCCCATCCTCTCGTCCACGGATATCTACTTCCCGGTCGGTGGAGACCACGTGCTGCACCGCGGGGGGCATCTGCTAGTGGTGCTGTCCTGGCCCATCGTGGCCCTGACGAAGGACCCGGCGCTGGCCACCAACCTGCTGTCCCTGGGCTCGCTGGCCATCACCTGCTTTGCGGGCGCCGTGCTGGCGCGACGTTTCTCCCCGCGCTTGCCGGTGCTCCTGCTGGGTGCTGTGGGGCTGGGTACCCACCGGGCGCTGTTCCATCAGCTGCGGCAGGGGCAGACGGAAGAGGTGCTGGTGGGGTTGATCGTCTTCGCGCTGCTCGCGACCGGGACGGCCCTCGGTGGTGGTCGCAGGCTGTGGGTGCTGCTGGCGGGGGCTCTGCTGGCGCTGTGCCTGTACGCCAACCTCGAGTTCGGGGTGTTCCTGGCCATGCTCGCCGCCTGCGCGGCCGCCGCGATGCCCGGAGCCCTGCGCGCTGTCACCCTGCGCCGAGCCGTGGCGGTAGCGGGGGTGGCGGGGTTGCTGGCCAGCCCGGCGCTGGTGGTGTTTTGGCTGCACTCCCACCAGGCCCTCGGTGGCTCTGTTGGCTACTCCGGGGGCGAGGCCGGTCGCGACCTGTACTACCTCATCCAGGCCACCCAGAGCGTCTCCCTGGGCTCGCTCATCGGCCGGGGTGAGGTTGAGGTCGGCCTGCAGCCCTCGCTGGTGTTGCTGGGCTTCGCGGCCGTGGGTCTCTTCCTGAGCCCGCGGCGGGAGAGGGTCTTCTGGGCTGTGGTCGCGGTGATGTTCGCCACCTTGTCCCTGGGGCCCGAGCTGCGGGTGGGCGAGCTCGACGAGTCGGTGGGTGGGGGCCTGCGGCTGCCCCTGTACTACCTGTGCCAAGTGGTGCCTTTCCTCTCTCGTCTGCACTTCCCGTTGCGCTTCCTCATCGTCGCCCACCTGGGCCTTGTAGCCCTCGCTGCCCTCGGAGCCGAGGCCCTGATCGCCAGGGCGAAGCCCGACCTCCGGCGCTGGGTGGTGGCTGCTGTGGCGGTGGCGGCCCTGGTGGTGGCGGGGGAGCACCTCACGGGCTGGCAGGCGCTGGACACCGTTCCAGCGCCAGGTGCTCCCAGCGAGTCCACCGCCCTGCTGAGTGCCGGCGAGGGTGACTTCGCCATCATCGAGGTGCCAAGCTTCGACACCACCTCTATCGAGACCCACTCCCACTACCTGCAGCGCTGCCTGCACCGCCGCCCGACCCTCGACGGCATGGGCGCCGGGTTCCTGATCCCCGCCCCCATCCGGGAGCTGACCGGTACCCATCACCTGCTCTCCACGATCCGCCTGGCCCAGGGTGTGGTGGCCGACCCGGTCTGGACCCCCAAGCCGGCCAGCAGGGACGACCTCGAGCTGCTTGGCGCCATGGGCTTCCGCTACCTGGTCGTCCGGCACGAGCTGCTCGAGCCCATGGCCTCCTCCGATATTTCGCTGCTGCTGGAGCGCTGGTTGCCGCCTCCGGTGGTGACCGCCGATGCCGAGGTCTACACCCTGCCGTCCCCCGACGGTGAGCCCGCCCGGATCATCTCGGTGGAGCACTCCCGTGGCGTGCTGCAGGCCTACCTCGAGCAGGGCCGGCCGTGAGTCCGCGCCGAGGGCGTCGCGGGGGCATCCGGACCTGGACCGAGCGGGCTGCCGCTCTGCTGGGTGGGTTCGTACTGGCGGTGCTGGCAGCCGAGGTCGCGGTGCGCTGGACCCGGCGCGACCCCCTCCACGGAGGCTTCCAGGTCGGCATCGCCGACAGCTGGAACGGCGCCTGCACGCGCCTGGTCCCCGGCCATGGTTACGAGCTGCTGCCCGACCGCTGCGGCGCCAACGAGCTGGGCCTCCGGGATCGGCCCGGTGTCGGTGAGCGCAGGGACGGGGAGCTGCGGATCATCGCCTTGGGGGACTCCATCAGCGCCGATGGTGCCTGGACCGAGCTCCTGGAGGCCATGCTGAGTGACGCCAGCCATCGTCCCGTCCAGGTGCTGAACCTCGGGGTGCCCGGCTACAGCATCTTCAACGAGCTCGAGCTCTACCGCAGCCGTGCGGAGTCCCTGGATGCCGACGCCGTGTTGCTGCAGGTCTGCCTGAACGATTACTTCCCCACCCCCGTTTTCATGCACGCAGGGGACACCCTGCTGCGGGTGGACGACGACTCGGGGGAGCTGGCCCGGCTCAACAGGCCCCTGTTCGAGCACTCGGCGCTGTACCGGTTTTACCTTTACCAGGCCATCCGGATCGGCAGCGAGCGCTTCGCTCTGCGCGCGGCAGCCGGGGATGCAGCGCTGGACGAGCTGATCGCCCTGACCCGGGCACGTGACCAGCCACTGGCTGTCGCGGTGTTTCCACACCTCGGCCCCGTGGGGGCCCACACGCCCGAACAGCGTGAGACGGCCCAGCACGTGGCGGAGTTGTCCACCTCGCGGGGCACCCCACACCTGGATCTGCGCGACCGCTACGAAGCGGTGGGCTTCCAGCAGCTGCGCCTGCCTGCGGGCCCTGCGGCCTGGGCCGAGCTCGACGCCACCCTCGCCGAGCTTGGCCTGCCCGACGGGGCGGCGGCGCTGCTGCGCACAGTGGACCCCGACCAGCTCCAGCTCGCGCCCGATGGGATCGCCGATCCCACGGATCTGGTGCACCCCAACTTCCTCGGGCATTACATCGCCGCCCAATCCATGACCGACTGGCTGATGGCCGATCCCTCCTGGGCCCAGCTGCTGGCTGGCTCGTCGGGGCCCGTCCCCACGGGTATGTGATACAGCTGGTCTGCTGAACCGCGCAGAGGTGTCTCCAGTGGAAGAACAGAACGAGCTCGAGATCGTACGGCTGTCCCGTTCCAACATGGCCATCCTGGTGGGCACCATCCTGCTGTGCAGTATGTTGCTTGCGATCTTCATGGACTCCGTCTTGCGGGACGCAAGCATGGGGATGCCCATGGATCTCGTCGAGACACCTCGGTCCACCGCCTATGCTGGTGGTGCCGGTTCTGTGGAGGCCCCGCCTGACATGGCCGCTGTCGCGGAGTACCTCTCGTGGTCCTGGGATGGCGAGCTCGAAGGCGACCCCGCCGTCGCCCAGATGATCAAGGTGGGCAAGGCCCTCGGCCTGGCCTCGGTCGAGTCCAAGTCCCCTAGGGCCGTCCTGGAGCAGATGGTCAGCACCGGTGCCCTTCCCACAGAACTGGGTATCACCAGCGTGGCCCAGTTCGATGACTTCGACACGCTGCCCCTCGCTACCAAGAACGGCCTGTATCAAGCCATGGTCATGCATCTGGCCATCGTGGCCGGCGCTGGGGGTGGTGGCTCGACCAGCACGTCCGTCAGAACCTCGCCGAGCAAGACCGAGTCTGCGGTGACCACCAGCTCCGACGTCGGCACCGTCGATGCGCTGCTCTACCTCGAGCTCGAGATGGTGTGCTCCCAGAAGGGCCAGGATGTCTCCACCCTCGTACCGGCCCAGTCCCTCCGTCAGGCCGCCATCACCAGTGGCCGCCTCTCCACGCGCGAGACCGCCGAGCTGCTCGAGGCCTACACCCAGGCCTTCGCCGTCGCCGATGAAGGAACGACCACCCCCTGACCCACAGGTCGAGCCCTCCGCCGGCGGCGCGCTGCTTCCGGTGGGCGCTGCGGTATCGAGTGTCGCCTGCCCGCGAGCGCAGCGTGGCTAGGCCGCTGCTCGCGCCGCGCCTCGGGCCCAGCCCTTCGGGGGCGGCCCTGGCCTATGTGCCGGGCTTGCTGTTCAGCGCGGTGCTGCTGCTCTACCCCTTGAGCCTGGCCCCCGGCCGCTGGATAGCGGGGATGGGGGAGCTCCCCGACGGGCCGGGCACCATGAACTACCACTGGCTGGTCCACACCCGCGGCCTGCTGGCCAGCACCTGGTCCCGCATGCTGGGCTACCCTGCTGGGATCGATCGCATCGTTGTGGATGGCTTCCCCCTCGACGCTCTGGCCTCCGAGCCCTTCTGTGCCCTGCTCGGCTGGCCCCTGGGTTTCAACGTCTACCTGGTGGCGCTGTTGTGGCTGCTGGGGATCGCTGTCGCCTGGCTGGCAGCGCGCTGGTGGCGATCTACCGCCGCGGCCCTGGTGGCTGGCGCCACGATGCAGTCGGCGGGCATCGTCTGCGTCGAGATCGCCGAGGGTCGCTCCACCCAGGTCTTCGGCGCCCTGTTCCTGATCGCGGCGGTGGGTCTGACCGTCCAGGGGCTCGAGCGTCGCCGTACCCTACCCATGCTGCTCGCTGGGGCCTGCTGGGGACTGGGCGCGCTGTCCTATTGGTTCATGGGTTGGTTCGTGGCCTTGGCGTTGATGGTCCTGCTGCTGCTGGCGTGGCTCGAGGGACGATCGGTGGGGCGGCTGTCCTTGGCCCTCATCGCCGGCTGTCTGCTGGTGGTCGCTGCACCTCTGGCCTACACCATGCTACTCATCGACAGGCAGCCGGGCATGGCCGCCGGGCCCTGGTCCATCGTCGTGCATCGGGGAGAGGTGGGGTCCTTGGCTAGGTTGGTGGAGAGCCGCGCGCTGCGAGCGGTGGATCTGATCAGCGGTCCTCACCGCGTGCGCTTCGTGGTCCTCGTGCTGGGCTGTCTTGCGCTGGTGGCAGCCCGCATGCGTCGGGTGGCCGCTCCCCTGGCCTGGCTGGTCATCGGCGGGTGGACCACCATCGGCGTCTGGACGCTGGACAGCGAGTCCCTCGCCGTCCCAGGGCCCTTCGCCCTCACGCTGCACCTGCCGTTCCTCTCCCGTCTGTGGTGGCCGGACCGGGGCCTGCTCCTGCTCGCCCCCGGTGTGGCGCTCCTGGCGGGTGGTGGAGCGGCGCTGGTGGCACGCAAGCTCCGCACGGAGTTGGCGGTTGGGGGGATGCTCGCGCTGGCCATCCTGGCGGAGGTCATCGGACTAGGGAGCCTCTGGCCCATGCCGGTGGTGTCCTCCGCTGTGCGGCCCGAGGCCGACATCATCGCCGCCGATACCGGCCCGGCCTTGATCCTGCCGTTGCCGAGTGGTTCCCTCGGTGAGGACAGCATGGCGCTGTACGACCAGACCTTCCACGGCCGGCCCCTGCTGAACTGGACCACGGTACCCAGCACCAGCACAGCGCCTGCAGCGTACCGCCGCCTGGGTCGAGTCCCCGTGATCGCTGGGCTCGAAGACTGTGAGGCGGACACGGTAGACCCGCGGACCCAGGATGTGGTGGACGGGGCGGATCAGCTGCGGGCTTTGGGCTTGCGGCAGGTCTACCTGCACCTCACCCCCCTCGAGGAACTGGGGCCTCGGGGCGAAGCCTACCTGGCCTGTGTTCGCGCCCTGCTGGGGAGCGAGGGAGAGCTGGTCGAGCCCTATCTGGTCTTCGATCTCACGAGCGCTCCTGCGCCCAGCTCGCCGGCCCTGCCACCACCCACAGAGGGAAGCGACCCGCGACCCGCTGCTGTAGCTCCTGCAGCGGTGACGGGTCCTCTCCCCGATCCAGCGCCCCCGGCTCTGTGATCAGCAGCGCGACCCGCTGCTCGCTGCCGACAGACACCGCTTCACAGGCTGAAACCAGCTCGCCGGGGGAGCAGCCTGGCTCCGCCTGGTGATGGGGTGGGGTGCCCTCGGCCCCGTCGCCCCCTGGCAGCGCACCCAGCACCACGAGCTGCCAGTGCTCCGCCTCGCTGGCGAGCCAGGCCGGGAGCTCTTCGGCCGTGATGGACCGAGGGGGGATGTCGCGCTGTGGGAGCGGTGGTGTGAGTCGCGCAGGGCGCACCGCCTGCCGGGCGCTCGAGCGCACAAACCAGGCGACCAGCCCCAGGATGATGAGCAGCAGTGCACCCAGCAGGTAGCTTCCCAGGGAGAAGCTCTCGACCACGCGCGCCTCGAGCTCATCCAGGTCGGCGACGTCACTGACTCCCCAGCCCTCGGAACGGCCGCCCGGCTCCGACAGCTCGGCATCCAGCCGCCCTTCCCCTGCCAGGGTCAGCTCGAGGATGGGCTTGTCCATGCCCTCCAGCTGCAGGTTCAGCGTGCCCGTCCACCGGGCGGTGCCGGCGCTCACCACCACGCTGACGAGCCCTTCTTGCAGGCCCCCCAGGCCGCAGGACCAGATGTCGTCACCAGCGACGGCGTCCAAGCCGTTGCCGTTGTCCGCCGGCTTGACCGTGACGGAGGTGCCGTCCTCGGCGACGATGCTGACCTGCGGGTCCGCCGTGATGAGCTGGCCTTCGTCGAAGACCTTCAGCAGCATTCCGCTCACGGGCCCAGCGTGGGCTCCCAGGGACAACACCATCAGCAGGTGCAGCGCGATGAGGCTCACAGGAACTCCATGAAGGCGGCGTGGTGCAGGGCGTGTTCGCCCGATGGGTCCCAGTCTTGGGGCTCGATGAGCTGGTAGATCACCAGCAGCTCACCACCGTCGCTGCTGGTGGCGTGGGGCTCACCCGCCAGTTCGGAGAGGCAGCCGCGTAGGGGCTCGCGATCGTTGGGTGGGAACAGCAGGGGGCGGAGCGTCACGTGGCTGACACCCAGGGCGACCAGCCACTGCCGTAGCTGCGCGCGCTGCCCGTCGCTGTCTTCGAGGCAGCCTTCGAGGACGTAGTCGTTCAGGGCTCTGCCTGGCGTGTCGTTCACCCGTGTACCCAGGCAAGCGTGGGTGAGCGGCTTGTGGTGGACCCTCTGATAGCTGCAGGCCAGGTTGCGCATGAACAGCGCGTCGTCCACGTCGCTCGAGGTGAAGTAGGGCAGCAGCTCGAGCAGGCCCCCTTCCGGCGGGAGCCCCCTGTAGGCCGAGGGGACATCCAAGGGCAGGCGCGCGGTGCGCGCGGGCAGGCCGATGCCGAGGAAGCAGTCCACCACGGCGAACAGCAGCAGCGGGCCGGCGAGCCGCGGAGAGCGGGCGGCGAGTCTGGCCGCCACCGCGGCGGCGATGGCGCCCATGCATAGGTAGGCCACCGGCATCAAACGCACCGGGAAGCGGAACGCCGAGGCCCAGTCCATGTGGGTGAGGGGGGTGAGGACCCAGGGGAGGCGCTGGCCGGCGATCTCCACCACAGGCCCCATGGTGATGGTCAGCACCACCACCGCCAGAAGCATGAGGCGCCGGACATGGGGCAGCCTCTTCCAAACCAGCGGTGCCGTGAGGAAGAGCAGCAGGCATGTCCAGCCGAGCACCGGTGAGATGCTGTGGCCGATGAGCTCGGCGTCCGGGGACACCAAGGCCAGGTCGGCCACGCTGGCCGAGCCCGCTTCGAGGATGCGGCTGGTGGTGACCGCCGAGCTGAGGGTGTCGCCGCTGCCGCCGTCGCCCCGGAGGTAGAGCCAGGTGAAGCCAGCCCCGGTGGCCAGCATCAGTCCACACGCCAAGAGGACCGGCGGGCGGAGCAGGCGCCGTGGCGAGCGGGCGCCCAGGCCGAGCACCAGCAGCGACGCAGCGAGGCCGCAGTAGGCGGTGGTCAGCAGGCACAGCGTCCACATCACGGCCACCGCTACGCCGTGGATGGGGCGTGCGCGGGGTCCGGTCGCCAAAAGGGTGGCCATGGCCAGCAGGGGAAGCCAGGGGGTCACCATGGCGTAGTAGTGGCCCTCGAGTAGCGCGGTGGCCATCAGGCCGGAGAACCCGTAGCAGAGACCGGCGATAAGGGACCAGGGCCACGCCACGCGCAGGGAGTGCGCTGCGAAGCGCTCAGCTGCCCAGGCCGACAACACTGGGCCGAGAAGGGCCATGCTCGATGCCAGGAGCACCGGATTCACCACGCCGCGAAGGGCGGTTGCAGCGGCGAAGGCGATGAAGCTGTCGACCCGCACCAAACCGTGGCCGGTGGGCCAGGCGCTGCCGTGGCTGACCATGTCCCAGCCCAGGCGGGGGGCTTCGTCCAGTAGCCAGATCAGGCTGTAGGCGTCGAACTGGGGCGACACCGATAGCCCTGTGGGGTCGGTGACCAGGGGCCAGGTCCAGGCGCACACGATGACGGCGTACAGCGCGAGGGTCGCACCGTTCTGTGCCCACGGACGGCTCATGGGTCCGCCCGCCTCCGCACCAGCAGCCAGGTGATGTAGGCAGCCAGGAACAGGGCCCAGGACAGCGAGGCCGCGAGGCCCACCAGCTCGTTCACCGGCTCTTCGAAGCCCACCGAGGTGCTCGAGGTCCTGCGGGCGTACCAGGCCCCGTCCAGCTCCACCAGCCGCCAGGTCAGGGCCGCGCTGTAGGCATCGTCGATCCGCTCGATGCCGCTGTGCACCACCATCCTGGCCTCGCCGGGAAAGGTCACGCTCAGCTCGACGGGTAGGTAGCGGGCAAAGACCCCCGTGGAGTACCCCACGTATACGCCATCCCAGCTCAGATCACCGGGCTCGGTGCCGTCGTCGGACAGTCGAACCGGGATGGTGCGGCCGTCGGGTCGCTCGACCATGGCCGTGGCCCCGTCGAGCACTACGCCTGGAGGGGCTACCACCCTGAGCAGCAGGCGCTGCTGTACCGCTGCCTCACCGGGATCCGAGGCCTCGGATGCCCAGGCTGGCGTGACGAGCAGGCCGAGCGTGAGCGCCAGCCACAAGGCCCAAAAGGTTCGGTCACAAGAGGAAATCTCATGCTCCTTCAGCTGGGCGTAGCGTAGCGCGACCACTCGCGCGCAGGCAAGGCGCCGCGGGCGGGCCCGAGGGACTGGGCGGCCGATCCTCGAGCGCTTCGGCGGCGACCGCTACAGGGGGGTGACCGTGAACAGCTCGAAGGAGCAGCCGCCGGCCACCATGCGGCTGTGGACGATGTCCAGCGTGGCGCTGGACTCGAGCAGCTCCATGTGTCGGGCGATCTCGGGGTGCTTGGTGTACCAGATGTCCTCGTGCTGCGGGCAGACGTAGCTCGCCAGCACATGGGGGATGTCCTCGCGGGTCCCCAGGTAGAGCTCGTCGGCGCGGGTCAGCCTGAGGGAGCGCTCGCCCGCCAGGAACAGCTCGAAGCGGCCGGGCTCCTCGGCGAAGGGCTGGAACAGGCTGTGGTCCACGGTCACGTGGCAGGGTGCTTCCACCGTCCGAGCTCCGCAGGCCTCGTGCACCAGTGAGATGATCTCTTCGCCGGGGAGGTCGTCGAACACTCGGTCGTAGTTCTCTACACCCTCTTCGACATGGCGTAGGAGGGGCAGCACCGGCTTGGGGATCATGTGCGGCGTCATGCCATCGGGGAGCCAGGCCCCTGCGACGATGAGCATGGCCAGGCCCGCCTGTACCCAGGCCAGGCGGGGCTCGATTCGGACCAGCCCGGCGGCGGCGAGCAGGGCGAAGGCGACGGTCATCACCGGGAAGTTGTCCAGGCCCGCCTGGAAGACGAAGTACAGGGCGAAGGGCAGCAGCAGCCAGGCGTAGAGCGTCACCAGCAGGGATGACCACTTTCGGGGGTGAACGAAGAGCAGGTAGGTCACGCCGAGCAGCCCCAGCCCGGTCAGCGGAAGTCCGAGCTGTTGGAGGGTCAGCTGTAGCAAGCTGCTGGCGGTCATCAGGTGTTCGTATTGCCCGAGCATCTCGAGCTTCGAGGCGGTGTATTGCTCGATCGCGCGCAGCACGGGGAGCGCGCCGATCAACACGCCCCAGCCTACCAGGACGGCCCGTCGCCCCCCACCGGGGCGCTTCAGCCCCTGCCACAAGGCCAGGCCGATGCTCGGCGCGAGGGTCAGCAGCCAGATGGCTCCGCTGGGGCGCAGGGACAGGATGAGCAATGCGGAGATGCCGATCACCACGGCGCTGCTGGTGCGACGCAGGGCCCGATCTCGGCTGAGCACCATCAGGATGACCATCAGCAGGGCCAGCTCGGGGAAGTGGACCCATGCGAGCCGGGCCTGGGTGGTCAGGCCCTGGCAGCTCGCGGCCAGGGAGACCGCCAGCAGGCCCCCGGCGGGACCCAGCGTGCGGCGTGACACCATCGCGACGCCCCCCAGCACGGCGCAGAGCGACAGCAGATTGATGGCGAAGAACGCCAGCAGGGGTGGGATGCCCAGGGCCCCGGGGAGCAGCATCGCCAGCTGGTACCAGCCGGCGGGCTCGAGCACGGCGTGGAGCAGCACGGCGCCCCAGTCACCCTGCTCGCTGAGCCCCCGGGCCAGCTCCGGGATCTGCTTGTGGGCCTCGTTGAGGTCGGCTGGCAGGCGTCCATCGAGCAGTACGAACGCCAGGTGAGAGGCGATCACCACGCCCACGACGATGACGGTGGCGATGGTCTCGGGTCGTGGAGCTGGCTTGTTGGTGGACATACAATTCGAGAAATATCGTGCTCGCGATGCTCAGGAACGCCCAGGCTTGTCGAGAAAGCATCAACCCGGGCGCCTTCCCGCGCTTTGCGGGTGGCGCAGGGAACGCTATGGGTCGGCTTCGGTCGAGCATGTCCACCTCCCCGCACCAACGAACCGCTACGATCCTCGCCTGGGTTGCCCTGCTCGGCCTGGTGGGCTTCCACGTCTGGGCGCTGTCGCGGCCGTGGCTCCACGAGGTGGACCCGCTGTTCACTTGGCGTAAGGGACCGCTGGTGGCCGAGGCCAGCCCTTACAGCGCCCACCACGCGGCCCGGTACCTGTGGCCTGCGGTGGTGGGGATGCTGGATCTCTATCTGGCGGCTCTGCTGGCCTGGATCGCGGTGTCCAAGCGGCTGAGCGTCTCCGTCGCCCGCGTCCTGGGGCCGGTGGTCGCCACAGTGGTACTCGTCGTTGTGCTGGCGGTGGGGGAGCTTGGTGTGCGGGGGGCGGTTTGGCGCTTTCAGTTCACGCAGTACCACCCCGATCCTGAGCTGTTCTGGTACAACCGGCCCTTGCTGCGCGACCATCGCGACGCCACTGACGCTGCGCTGCGGAGCACCAACTCGAAGGGCTTCCGAGGGACCAGGGAGATCGATGGCCCCAAGGGTGAGGATGAGCTCCGGATCTTCCTTGTGGGGGACTCATCCACCTTCGGTCTGGGTGTAGAAGACGATCAGACCTATGGTGCGGTGCTGGAGCGCCTTCTGTCTGAGCAGACGCACCAGCGGGTCACCGTGGTCAACACGGCCAGCCCGGGCCACACCTCCTACCAGGGGTGGGTCCTGTGGCAGCGCTGGGTGGAGCTGGTGGACCCGGACATCCTGATCTGGGCCTACAACAACGACCCCTGCCTGGACATGGTTCCCGAGGATGAGCGGTTGGCGCGGCGGCCTGCTCTGCGCGCGATCGAGCGCGTGTTGTTCCGGAGTGATCTGTACCTGATGGCCAGGCAGGTCGTGCTGGGTGTGGCCCGTCGCTCCGATGGGGCCCGCTTCGCCCAGACTCACCCTGACGAAGCCGATGGGTGGGTTCCCCGAATCCCCTTCGACGACTACCATCGTTTCCTCGAGGACTTCGAGGAAGCTGCGGCGGAGCGGTGTGCCAACGCGGTGTTCGTGCGGATGCCGCTGAACCGCGCGAGCATCTTGGACCACCCCATCTACGCCACCTCCTTCGACGATCGTTATCGAGACCACCTCAGCGATGAGTTCTGCCAGCAGCCGGTCAGGTATTGTGCCAACCTCGAGCACGTCTTCGAGGGGCTGGGGGATCCCGAGCTGTTCCTGCCGCACCACCTGTTCCACCCCAGCGCCAAGGGTCACGAGATCATCGGCAAGGTGCTCGCGAGGACCATCGTGGACCAGGGGTTGCTCGAGCCTCGAGTGCCGCCCTGCGGGATCCCCGAGTAGTCAGGGGGCATCGTCCTGCTGGCCGCCTTGCTGGCCGCCTTGTTCTCGGACTGTCCGCAGCTGCCGGATCAGTCGGAGTACGCGGAGGCCACCATCGGCCTGCTCCGCCCCCGTAGCAGCTCCATCACGGCTCTCGACGCGAATGTTCTTCCCGGCACACATCTTGCGTATCACTCGGGCATGACAGCCCGAACATCCCTCCACCGCTTGGCCCTCGCCGCGCTGCTGCTGCTGACACCCCTGCTGATCTCGGCCACGGGTGCGGGTCTGCGCACCGAGCTCGAGGGGATCTTGGTGGATGGTCTCATCCCTCGCGATCTGGTGATCACGTACGAGGCCATGCACCCCTTCCACGGAGGCGCCATCGTGGAGGTCCGAGGGGACGGCTCGGCCCTGCGGCGCACCCGCAGGCGGGGTGATCTCCAGGCCAGCATCCGCCAGGTGGAGCTGGACCGGAACGACCTGTTGGGCCTGGTGGGCCTGATCGTGGAGATCGAGGCCTGGGAGCAGCGGGTCCCCGAACGGCCGCCCTTGCCCGACGAGGGCCGCGCGTCCCTCCACATCGTCCTGGGTGACCAGCAAGGCGGCTTCTGGGAGTGGTACAACGACATGGGCGAACATGACCGGCTGCTGCGGGTCAGCGCGCTGATGACCGAGCTGGTGCCGCGGTGATGGTCATCGTGCTCATCTTGGTGGGCCCAGGTGTCACCCAGGCGAAACCCGGCTGTATCCGGGGCTTGGAAGGGCTCGATGCGCTGGTAGAGCTGCTTGATTCCGGGGAGCTCCAGGACCTGGACAGCGACTGCGACGGGCTACCCGACGGTCGAGACGAGTACTTCGACGGGCCGGTGACCGTGGAGATCGAAGCGCCCTGGACCGACGGCGTCTACAGCTGGACCGCCGCCTTCACATTGACCACCATCGGCGAAGGCGAGCACACCGCCACCCTCGGCATCCACCTCGATGGACCCCGGGACGCCCAGCGTGAGGAAGGCTGGGAGCGGGCGGCGGAAGACCTATGGAGTCGCGACGGCTTGACCCTGGATTTGGTCTTCGTGGACAGTGCGGCCGAGGCCCACAGCACCGTCCAGGTTCGCCATGGGGAGGGCTGGGCCAACGCCGGCACCTGGTTCACGGCGGACGACGGCTTGGTGGTGGCCCACGAGCTGGGGCACCAGCTCGGACTGTGGGACGAGTACCCGGACCCTGCCGTGCCCACCCGGCCGGTGGGGGCGACGGACAGCATCATGCGCAGCGCCCGCGCCGCCGATCGTCCCCGCAGCTACCCAAGGCACCAGGAGGCGATCCAGGCGCTGTTCCGCTGTCCCTGACTGGGGCAAAGCGGTCGCACCGTGGTGGCGGAGGGACCCCATGAGAGGACCGGGACGACGGCCCGAGGGTGATCTTCGCCTCTTCGTGCTTGGCCCGTTTTTTGCGTTCTTACCGATCGAGGTGAACCCATGAAGATTCTGTGCCTGCTCCCGCTGCTCGTCGTCCCCCACAGCCGCGCCGACGCAGACTGCGGCGCACTGGATGCCGACGCCGGCCTGTCCGGTGACCTGGCTGCCGCGGTGTCCACCGCGCTGCCCGGGCGGGGCAACGGCAAGGTCCCCAAGGTGTACTACGGCACCGAGCGTCCCAGCTATGTGCCCATCTCCGACGGACAGATCATGGCCGTAGGCAGCTGGGGCACCTGCAGCGGGACCGTGATCGCTGACCGCTGGGTGCTCACCGCCAACCACTGCCGCATCTACGAAGGGCAGCGCTTCTGCATCGGGGCCGACGCCGACGATCCCATCGTGTCTCTGCAGGCCGAGCGAGTGGAGCGGAACCCCGACGCCGACATGACCCTGGTCTACCTGAATGGCTCGGCGACGGCCGCGGCCCCTGGACTGGAGCCCATCCCCTTGTTCGATGAGGCGCTGGACGAGGATTGGATCGGCGCCATGTCCGAGGCCGCCGGCTACGGTCAGCAGGAGGACGGCGGCTATGGGGAGCGGGAGTTCACCGCCGAGCCCATCGTGGACCTCGAGGGCCACGAGCTGACCATCGACGGCGAGGGGCGTCACGGGGTCTGCTACGGCGACTCCGGTGGACCGGTGATGGTCATCGACAGCGAGGGTTCGGTGGGGGTGGCCGGTGCCCTGAGCTGGGGCGATCCCGACTGCCTGGGTCGAGATCGTTACACCCGGGTGGACACCAACATGGACTGGTTGGAAGGGATCCTGGGCCCCTTGGATGAGCTGGACATGGGCGTCACCGAGCCGGTGAGCGATGCGGACGACCCCGAGGTGCTGCCCGACTACACCACCGGAGAGGGGTGGTGGGAGCCCATCGAGTGGCGGTAGGCCGCGGCCGCCTTCCACAGGGCGGCTTCGCCTCGCACCTCGAACAGCATCTCGAGCAGGGCCAGCAGGCGCTCCACCGCGAGGGGAACCTGCTGGGGGGACAGGCTGCCGTGCTCCACCCCGCGGGCCACGATGCGCTCGAGGGCCGCGCTCCAGGCCAGCAGGCCCAGGCAGCTTCGGAAGCGTGTGGCGCCGGTGGGGAAGCGCAAGGCCAGCACCGGCTTGTCCTCGCCGTCCAGCAGGTTGTCGGCGGCGGTGACGATGCTGCGTACCCCGTGGTTGATGGCCCCCAGCCAGCGCAGCTGATCGTCGCTCATGCTGATGGAGCGGTAGGTGCTGATGAGCAGCAGGGAGAAGAAGTGCCGCCCCGCGTAGCGCACGGGGTTGAGCTCCCTGGGGTTGGCGCCTCGCCAGCGCTCGGGCACCAGACCCTGGACCTCGCCCCGGGCCAGGGTCACGGCTTCGCGGTGGATCTCGATGCCCTGGTGGAGCTGCCACAACTGAGCCAACGCGCTCATGGAACCTCCTGTTTGCGCCAGGGTGGCGCGGTCTGCGGGGTGGGGGCGGTACGCTGAGTCACGGTTTCATGGGCTCGAGCGCATGTGATGCCCAGGCGGGCTTCCGGGCTTGGTGGTACCCTCATGTCTGGCGAGGAGGCGTAATGGCACCCAACATGCATGCCCGGCACCCCCGCACGCCGGCTGTGCGCCCCGCGTCTCCTCGCTACCCATCCCTGCGCCGCGCAAGCGTGGGCCTATTGGCGGGGCTGCTTCCCGTCTCCGCCCTGGCGGACACCGGCGACACGGACCCTGCGGACAGCGCCACCCCGGGTGAAGTCCGTGAGGACCAGGCCTGGGAGGCCATCAGCGACCTGCTGCTGGGCTACGCTGACGCCACCCAAGGCGAGCCCGTCCAGCTCATGCGCAAGGGCGAACCCTGGCACAGCGCCCGGGCTTTTCGTGCGGTCGGCGGCACCCGGTCGGTGTTCGTCGCCCTCGAGGCATCCCTGAGCGGCGTGGACGAGATGCTGGCGGACCCCACGGGCTGGGCGGCCGAGCACAGCTGCCTGCTGCTCGAGGTCGAGGGTGAGTGCCGGCGCGCGGCCTGTGGAGAGGATCTGGACCCCGCGGTCGAGGCTCGGGCCTGCGGGGTGGTGGGGGTGTTTCCCTACGGCCCCCACAGCTCGGCCAAAGACGACACCCTGTGGCTGTACGATGGCGCGGTCGAGGGCTTCATCGCTTGGGGGCAGGCCCACGACATGCTCTACGGATGGCAGCTTGCAGGCTGCGGCTGCGCCACCAGCGAAGGCCCCGCTCGAGACCCGTGGTACGCCGTGATGGCGGTGGTGCTGGGCCTGGCGTTCTTGGTCCGCCGGAGAGATCCATAGTGGTGCAGCGGTGGGCGTGAGATCCGAGATCACCCTTCGGCTGGGCGTGGGCTCCGATGCCGAAGCCATCGCCGAACTGACCGTCCGGAGTTGGCGCTTCGCCTACCGCGGGGTGCTCCCGCCGGCGGTCTTGGAGGGGATGGCCGTGGGTTCCAGGGTGGCGCGCTGGCGAGTTAGGCTGGAGGAGCCCGATGCGCGCTGGTGTGTGGTGGTGGCGGAGGAAGCGGGCGAGGTGACAGGCTTCGCCTGGTTCGGCGTGGGCAGCGCCCACCCCCTGCGGCCCTCCACCGAGGATGTGGGCGAGATCTACGCCTTCTACCTGGACCCATCGCGCTTTGGATCGGGTCTGGCGGACACGCTGGCGGAGCGCACGGAGGGCTGGCTCAGCGCCCGCTTCGAGCGCTCCATCCTGTGGGTGCTCGAGGGCAACGACCGCGCCCGTCGTTTCTACACCCGCCGTGGCTGGTTGGCCGACGGCGCGCGCACCCCCTACCCCAAGCCCGGCTGCCCCGGGGTGCACATCGTGCGGCACAGCTGGTCGCCCGAGGTGGCTGACGCTCGGCGAAAGCCCGGCGTTTAGAAGCGCGGCATCTTCGAGTCGAGCAGCTTTTCTCTCAAGGCGCTGATGCTCTTCCACTGGCGCTCGAGGCGGGGGTCTGCGCTGGCAAGCTCCAACAACTCGAGGGCCAGGTCCACCTTGCCGCTGGTCATCAGGCGCTCCACGAGCCGCTCCATGGTCTTGGGATCGACGAAGGCGCCTGAACGCAGCACCGCGTCGAACTGCGCTCGGACTTCGGGGGAGGTCGCCATGGGTCACCGCAGGGAGAAGGGGTCGAAGGATACCTATCCTCAGCGTCCCGCGTAGACCTCGCCGATGCTGCAGGCGAGCACGACGCTCACGGCGCCCTGGGACAGGCCGCTCTCGGCGGTCCAGGCGTTGAAGGCATGCTGTGTCCGAGCCAGGTCCCCCTTGCCCGTGGGCTTCTTGGACACCACGCCGGCGGCCACCATGGCGGCCACCACGTCCCCCGAGAGGCGGAAGGTGTCGCGGCCCACCAGGCGCAGGACCCATGGCGCGGTGTCGCCCCCGAGGCGGTTGCCCCGGGCCTTGAGCTCGGCCCACAGACCGACGGTGTCGTCCTTCGGCCAGGCCGCGAGCCAGGCGCCGAAGCCACCATGGTCCGCGGCGACCTCTTGGATGAACGCTGCGTTGTCGATGGTGGCCAGGATCTTGGGGCGGTTGCGCACGATGCGGGTGTCCTGGGCCAGCTCCGCCACGCCGTCGATCTCGAGGTCTGCCACCCAGCCCGGATCGAAGCCGCGGAAAGCTGCTTCGAAGCCGTCCCACTTGGCCTCGATGACCTTCCATCGGAACCCCGCGGCGAACACCCGCTTGGCCATGGCGGCCAGGTAGCGGTCGTCGGACAGGGCCGTGAGCTCATCGGTCGTGGCCGCCCGCGGGAAGCGGCTACGGAGCGCGTCCTCGCCGTGGCGTGCAATGGCGCGGCCGTAGAAGGTGGCGAAGGGGGTCATGGCGGTCCTCCAAGCTGTGGGTGCAACGGTATTCACCATGCTCCTTGCCCGCCCGGAGGCGTCCGCCCTCGGTGGGCTGCCCCACACCCTTGCCCCTGAAGCAACGAAGCCCACCGCAGGGGTGGGCCTCGAGGTACTGGCTGTCTTTGTCAGGGCGTGGTCAGGCAGAGCTCGTAGTCGCCGCTGCCACTGTAGCTGTTGACCAACCAGGTGTACTCGCCGCCGCCGCCACGGTAGCTGACCGTCTCGTCCGAAGCGCTGTCCTCGGATGAGGCGACCTCGCGCCAGGTGCCGCTGCGGCGGTTGTACTTGTACAGGTACAGGTCGAAGTCGGTGCCCGCGTCGCCGGAGAGCTGGGCTTCGTGGGTGCCGCGACGGGCGACGTAGCTGCCACCGTCGGGTTCGTAGGCCAGGTCGCCGTCACCGCTGAGGGTCCCGGTGTAGGTGTCGTCGAAGCCGCTGCAGCCCGTGGTGGTCGTGCCGCCGCCACTGCTGGTGCCGGTGTAGGAGGTGATCCAGGCGTCGTAGGCGTCGACCCGGGTGCTCACGCCGTACTGGCTGCAGTAATAGTCGCCGTAGCTGGTGACGCCGCCGAGGTAGGTGTCGCTGCCGCGGAAGACGAACAGGGGGCCGCCGCTGTCACCGGAGCAGGGACCGGCGGTGCTCTGGCGGTAGGAGACCTGCGTAGACGCATCGCCCGAGGTGGTGCAACCGGACACGGTGCAGCCCAGGCCGCCCAGCGCCAGGTCCACCTGCAGCTTCTGGCCGTAGCTGCCCGAGCGGGTCTCGCCGAAGCCGGCGAAGTTGACGGTCATGCCGGCGTCGGAGGACGTGAAGCCCTGGGTGGGGGGCAGGGGCTCGACCGGGGTGACAGACTCGGTCACCGGGGTGGACAGGGTGAGCAGGCCGATGTCGTTGGTGATGCGGCGGGAGTTGTAGCTGGGGTGCTGGGCGACATCGGTGACGGTGTAGATGTGTGACCCGATGTCGGCGTAGGGGTTGTCACCCACGTAGACAGCGATCTGGCTGGGGCGCATGGTGCCGCGGCCCGACTCGAGGCAGTGAGCGGCGGTGACCACGTGCTCGTCGCTGACCAGGGTGCCTGTGCAGAAGGGGTCGGTGTAGACGTAGCCGCCGGAGACCTCGTGCAGGGAGACCACCGCGTCGTGGTACCACGCGTCGGGAGCGTCGCCGCCGTAGATCTTCTGGCTGACGTCGGCGTCGGGGCCAATGCCGTCGACTTCGATGAGGCCGTCGGGCGCGCAGGCGGTGGAGCCGAGGGAGAACAGCAGAGCGGAGAGAGCGACGAGAGACGACTTCACGGGAGACTCCGGGGAAGGCTTCCAAGAGCAGCGGTCCGAACACAGTTCCGGCCGGGCACCCCTCTGTATGGCCCGCCCGCGGAGCGCTGTCTTGTCACGGAATGTCGTTCCTGAATGAGGGCTCATTCATTCCGCCAAAATCCAGCTTCTACCGTGTAGGGGGGGGGCGTTTTTCTTGTTTTGCACACAGTTTTGACCCCGGGCTGACCCCCGGGACTCGGCGGGTCATACCGGGCCCAGAGTCCGTCTGGACACGCCGTTGACAGATTCCGAGCTTCGTGGCCCCCAGGCTGCGGTATGATGCCGTCCATATTCCTGTAATTCTTCTGGCATTCGTCCCGGGGTACCCGATGCTCTCGCTCGCCCTCTGCGCTCTCCTCGCTGCTCCCGCCGATGCCGTGGAGTACATCACGGGTTGGGAGTACCGTGACTACCCCAACCAGTCCGAGATGGACGGCTACGACGGCTGGGTCTCGGGCTACGGCGCCGATTCCTGGTACGGTGTCGTGGCCGACACCGGCCCCTGGCTCCTCCCCCTCACCGACGACTCCGACTCGGGGAACTGGGGCGACGGGGGGGCCCACGACAACTGGCTCGTCAACCAGGCCCACAGCTTCGGCGACGCTCGCCTCGAGGGGTGCCTCTACAACGAGGACGACGACGGCATGGGCGTCGTCATCAACCACAGCGGCGACAGCTACTACCTGTTCTTTGTCACCGGCCACACGGGCTACTACAACGGGCGTGTATCCGAGGGCTCCCACCCCTTCGGTGACCGGACGGGGTTCTTCTCGGCGATCGTCAAGGTCACCGGCAACAGCGCCACCGTGCTGGCCGAAGTGGACGACAGCATCGACCAGTACGGATACCACGCGGTACGCTTCCAGCACGACGACGGGCGGTTGGTGGCGCAGCTCTGGGACGACCGAGAACCCGGTGGCAGCCCACGCATCGAGCTCGAGGTGGATGATCCCGATCCCCTGCCCCCCGGTAGCGTGGGCTTCTATGCCTGGAATACCGGCTACGCGGACGATGATCTCGCTTGGTTCGACGTCTTCGAGGTCGACTACGTGGACGAGGACGAAGACGGCACCGCCGACGACGAAGACAACTGCGAGAGCGTCTCCAACCCCGATCAGGAAGACGTCGACGGCGACGGCATCGGCGATGCCTGTGACGACGACCCGGTGGACCCCACCGACACGGGCGATCCCGATGATCCCGACGACACCGACGACCCGGACGATCCCAGCGACACCAGTGATCCCGACGACGCCAACCCGGACACTGGCCTGCCTGCGGTGGGCGGCGGCCTGATCTGCGGCTGCTCGGGTGCCCCGGCGCCCGCAGGTGTATTGCTGGGCCTGCTCGGCATGTTGGGCTTTGTGGGCGTGGCGCGTCGTCGTCGATAGCCGCTCATCCCTTGTGGTGAGGATCACCCGTATGCGCCCCGGCGCAGATGGGGTGGCGACCCCGTGATAGGCGCTCCAGGTTCAACGACCTGGAGTCACCATGACCCGCCGTGCCGCCGTCCTCACCGCTCTGCTGGGCCTCGCTCTGTCCGCCCCCATTTTCGCCGAGGAGCCCGCTGAGCAAGCCCCCGTCATCGACCCCACCTGGGATCGTGGCGACGAGCTCGAGCCCTACCTCATCGGCTTGGTCACCGCCGAGGTGGAGCAGGAACTGGCCGACGGCGCCCCGGGCT
>Ga0307987_1000098_pt1 | contig 51272 bp, 27 predicted proteins | sample EllFjometagen181_FD_203157 | JGI IMG/M metagenome (GOLD analysis project Ga0307987, IMG submission 203157) | Marine microbial communities from Ellis Fjord, Antarctic Ocean - #181 | ecosystem: Environmental > Aquatic > Marine > Unclassified | place: Southern Ocean | collected 2014-10-08 | reverse complement strand
AATTTATGAATTTTTAATGCGATATCACATATCTTTTTGCACTGCAATGAGTTACCTTTAGCAAACTAAAGGCTAACTCATCTTAGCACAAAAATATACGCAATCTCACATTAAACAGTAAACCCTATTTACACATATTTGACACACAGCCCATGTGAACACCTTTCCCAGAATCATTACACATTATACTCACACACGTCAACACTAATGCTAAAATAATAGGGCTGACACCTTTACTATTATTGTTCAATTCTTAGCTGTCTATCCATGGCAGAAAATCAACCCAATTATATATTCGGAGCAAACCTGAATGAGGCAATCGGGCGGGCTGGCCCTTTTTTTTGTGCCTCCCAATGCTTCATGTTATGGTTATTCACACACTTCTGACGACACTTCAGGTTTCCACTCCAGAGCATCAAGGGGGATGAGCCAAACGGACGAAGCTGTAACGGCAAGGAGTTCACTGCCATGTTTACGCAAAAAGAACGGTATTTCACCTTCAAGCGGGGCGATGTATCGCACCTTGTCTTTTACACGCTGAGCACTCTCAACAACCCATTTGTTTACCCCCATGAGCGTATATACGGACCATCCATCAAGAGGAACAAACCAGTCATGACCTGCCCACCCCCAACCGTCATCAGGAGATCCCTTGTAGGTGTCGTCCTCCAATGGTCCCCCAAGACGAGTAGCCTTGTCTGTAAGTGTATTCCAAAAAAAATATCGAACTGTGGCACGTCCTCCGCCGGCTCGATCCCCAGGCATATTTGCAACAAGATAGTTCCCGTCGTTCAACAGCCGGAATCCCTCAATCCATATTCCCTGCCTCTTACCCAGATCTTTCAGTTTTATTTCTGAAACACACCCCGAATTCAGATCATAGGCCCATAATTCTCCCAAATTCATCCATTCGTCCAAGTGCAGAATCAGGCGATTATTCGGCTCGTCATGTGTGATTGAACGAATTCGGTAAGGCTTGCAGTTGTCCAGACCGGATACTGTCTCTGCGCGTATACTACAAGCAAGTAACTCCAGAGCCCCGCCGCGTAAGTCTGCTTTGTAGAAGTAGCCAGCATCTCGTCGGGTATATGACTTGGATAGGGTTGGAACAGATGTCGTTTTTTCACGTGAACACGAGATATACAAGTGGTTTCCTACCCGAGTACATGCATCAACAATATCGGAGGGTAATCCGTCCTTTGAGTTAAGCGTCCATGGCTCTCCCCCATTCAAAGGCATGACGATCAACCCTTGAGTTGTTGGCACAAATGCCTGCTCTTCTGTGATGTGGAAATCAGCCGGAACATCTTTCCATTCGGGATCCAGCCGCCACGACATTCCAGGGGGTTTGGGCAGCGGGTATTCCTTGTGATACGTACGGCCACGAACTTTAAACGGCCACTGAGTAGGGTGAGATGCCAGTGTATCTACGGTACCGCCAACAATATCTACACATCGGATTTCGAGGGCACGCGGGAGGCCAACCGTCTCAACAAGCAGATACAGCTTGTCGCCTCTGAGTTCTCCAGCACAAATAGTTGCATCGGTAAAGGTCGTCACTTTTCTAGAAGCTATACTCGGGTCTATTGGCGAGTCTATTGGCGGGGCTACAATCGCGGGCCATTTTGGATAAACCCCATATCTTTTTCGGAAGAGAGACCGGAGTTTCTTATAGATGCCTTCCCAAGACGATTGGGGTACGGCCTCCGATCGCATACGTATCTGATCATAGGCCAAGCTCAAGTAATAACCGTCTTCCTTCCCATGCTTCCTATCCCACCAGTCAAGCGCCATCAAAGTTTCTGGACAGGCGCCAGTTTTGGCTTCCACTTCTTCATATATCTCACATAACGCGCTCACCACTACCTCTGCAGGAAAGGGTAGATTCACTTTCGGAGAATTCGCATAGGCTGTTCCTCCGATCTGGTGCAAATCCAATTGCTGATCTATAGCATAGCGCCCAGGAAGACAGATAGCAAACAGTTCCTCCTTGTGAGGAGATTCAAGAGCCAGTTGCTGGGCACTCAAAAGCAACTCTTTAACCTTATCAGGTGCTTCAAAGAGTTGGGGGAATAGTCCTGGAACTAGCGCCGCATTGAAAAACCATGGCATGCGTTTCTGCACCGTTGCATGCTCGTCATTAGCCATAAGTTTGCAGAAATCGAACAAGAGCCTCTTCCCGTCATCAGAGAGTTCGTATGCAATAAAACACCCTTCACAGCCCCTCATACTCGTGCATGCACCTGTTAACGACGCCCAGAGGTATCCGAAAGATGCCAGCTGCGACATGTAGTAATCATCTGGGCTGATTCTATCCCTTAATTTGAACACTAGACCAAGCGCCTCTTCGGATGAATGAGAGAAATTCCGAATGTCCTTCAGTTGAACCACTCGGCGGTGTTTAAGCCGAAGCTCTAAATGTTGTGTCTGCAATGCCCTAAAACGAGCCATTTGTGGCACGGTCCAGTCTGTCAACCTCCCATAATTTATCGTGTTGATTATCGTACAAGCTGTCCCGATGAAGTTAGCAGCACGAATAGCTTCGAGTTGGCGCTCAAGAAGAGAGAGCTTTCTGTCAATATCTGCACAGCTCTCAGCCATAATGTCTAGAACTATTGAAAGACGTCCCCAGGCTCTCGTATAATGCGGATCAGCGGCAACTGCAGCTTCAAGCAATACACAAGCTGCACCTGTAAACTTCGTATACCGAGACCTATCAACTATCCTAGTATGCGGCTCGAGCAGGAGAAGTTCCGCCTCCTGAACAAGACACTCTGGATCTGCGGCGGCAGGAGCGCAAGCGTTCAACGTCTTAGCGATGCGTGAGGACAGATCATCCGCTAGTCCCCAGAGCGTTTGAGGATCGCCTTCAACTGCAACACGCTTGACATCTCCCCCTGAAAGACTCTGAAGATTTGCACTGAATTGGACTCCTTCGTCGTCACCTTTGGATACATCCAGATCAAGGATAAAGGCAGAACCACGTAGGCCGGTGGGGACGTCGTTCCGCAACTTCATTTCCTCAAGAAGTTGCCCCAAACGCTCACGTTCGAGGATACAGATTTCTGGTGATACCAGCAAGCGTCGCTCAAGTATAGTTCCAAACTCCTCCGGAATATGTGCCTGACCTGCCGACAGGTCTATACTGCGAATTGTACATAAACTCACCGTTTGCGCATCACCTCTTAATACGCTTCGACATTTGGTCAAAGCTCTTACGATCTCTTCACTAACAAGCATTGCTGCATCCTCAACGGTGGCCGCTGCGGGCAGCATGACATCGCAGAGACGCGCTCCAGTTTCCACCTGAAACGCAGTCACAACACAAATGACTTCCCCGCTTTTCTCTACTGGTACAACTTCCACAGTTGCCAGCATATCGCAAACTAACGCCCGCCCCGCAACAACGGCAAGTGCGCCCGAAGTCCTGTTCTCAAGGCTGATTGAGTGTTCGTTTAAAATAGACTGCACATGTGTACGATCAAGAAGATCCACATCAGTGCAATTAGAGAGAAACACCTGAGACAAGTCAGCAACAGATGCAGCCATTGTGCCATCCTCTGCATATAATGCTAAACGCAGCGGTGTTGAGGGCTGTGGATTTAGAGCTTCTCCTGCCAACACACTCAAACTTCCCCCTCCAACAGTCAGACAACATATCAAAATTGAAATTGTTCTAAATATATTCATGTTTTTATAATGTTTCGTAGTTATGTATATTTAGGGCTTCCTGTTTAATTCATAACTAACGTATTAGCAACTATTAATAATTTGTTTTTAATATTAAAGTGCAATCTCGCCTTGCGGGACTAGCAAACTAGGTTAGCACATTTAGACCAAAAAGCTTGCAGATGAACTTTAAAAGAAAGTTCATGTTTGTTATGAATGTTTAATGCGACATCACGCATCTTGTAGGCCATTCGCTGTGCTCTTTGCTCTTGCAATTTTATTTTTAGTTTCAAAAGCCTCTCTACGACTTCGTCTTGAGTGTCACTGCAATGAGTTACCTTCAGCCAGCTAAAGACGAAATCATCTTAACACAAAAAGATACGCAACCTCACATTAAACAGTAAGCCCTATACACAGAAATCTATTACAGAGCCTTTGCTATTGTTTTACTCTTTCAAATACTTTTCTAGTTCAATGTCAAAATCTGATTGATATAATTTGTCTTGTACAACTCTAAATTTTTCATATTGATCTTCTGCCAGAGTTTTTGCTATTTCATGACTTACTTTTCCTTTATGCAAAAGAACTTCTTCTCCATTAAAGACAAGAAAAGCATTGAGTTTTTTCACCCAATCTGCCATATACATTACAATACCTTTTCTAGCTTGATTTTCAGCATAATCAAGATACATAGTTACAATGCGGTTCAGATTTTCTAATTCTTCTTTATTTAGATAGTTTTTCGCAATGCTCGTATCCTCTTTTCGTACTCTTCCTTGTGGAGCATTTTTCCAACTCGTCAACCCCATATTAGGCTTTTGACTATTAGCTCTTTCTGCAACTATTTCGGCCGCAGTATGCTCTGAAACTGCATAGTGCAATTTATTTTGAACAGTAGCAAAAAACTCTCTGGTTGTTTGTTCATTTACATCATAGTCTGCACTACACTGTGCATATATATCGGTTATCTTTTGGTAGAAACGTCGTTCACTACTACGAATATCTCTAATACGGGCAAGCTGTTCTTCAAAATAATCTTTTCCGAAAGGATTGTAAGGATTTTTAAGTCGTTCATCATCCATTGCAAATCCCTTTATTATATACTCTTTCAAAACTTGGGTTGCCCAGATTCGAAAGTGTGTGGCCTGTCTACTATTCACTCTGTAGCCAACAGAAATTATAGCATCAAGATTATAAAAATTTGTCTTGTATTTTTTACCATCGGATGCAGTATGTGCAAAAACTGCACATACTGACTCCTTGTCTAACTCTTTTTCATTAAAGATATTAGACAAGTGCTTTGTAATAACACTTCGTTCTACCCCAAAGAGTTCTGACAACTTTTGTTGAGTAAGCCAAATTGTTTCATTCTCCAAAAAAACCTCAAAATGCACACTGCCATCGGAAGTTGTATACAGTAGGTATTCCTGAGAATTATCGAGTATTTTATTATCCATAACTTTTCTCTCTCTTTTCAAAACAAGGTTATCTAAATAAGCTTGCATAAATCAAAAAACTAAGCTTTTATACTTCTTATCATATAACTCAATTGTATACAAACAATACCCACAAGTTAAAAACGATACCCATATTAATTAATAATTATTATACACCAAAATAATTACAAAGACAACGACCAAAAGCAAACGAAATCGCTATTTTCACACATTACTACAAAAGCCATACTACACCCAAATTACACCTTTACAGGTTTAGTATTACAATCCTTCATTTTCTTATTTTTTGTGGTCGTTTTTTTAAATCATTTTTTTTCATATACCCCCCGACCAATTAATCTGGTAAGATTTTAAGCCACACGTCTCCTTTAATGAGATCTTTTTTTTCTGCAATTGATTTTTCTATCTGCTTATAGGCAATATTTTCAGTCTTTATGATTTCCTTACCAACTGGACCAGAATATTTCAATGCAGGTAATTGGACCTCCTGTAGCAATCGTTCTGCTTCTTCAAATTGGCTCTCTTTTATATAGTAAGCTGCAGACAACATTTTGAGGCTACCATTGTCAGAATTTCTCTTAATTTCTTCCTGAAGCAACTGGTGACCGACAATCATATTCCTAACGTTTTCATCAGGAGCAAACAGCATAATTGAAGCAAGAATTCTTGTCCACTCAGGATCACAATTGCCACATAGTTGGAAGCACTTTAGTGCAGAACGAAATGTGTCAGCATCCCCAGCCATTCCAGAGCCATATGCAATAAACCCAAAATAGTTTTCTACAGATTGTCCAGCTGGAAGCCCATCAAGGGAGAATTTTTGAAACTTGGTATAGTCTTGCATAAGGCGATCAATAATTTTTTGTGCCTCGTATGCAATCCATGTTCTGGGATTTTTTAGCAATGAGTCTACGCACTCAACAAAGACAGAATTGCCATCCCCTTGCTTACACTTGGCATTCCATTTAGTCCCTTGCGCTTCTGCAATTTTTTGTTCAGCCCCAGCTTGAGTGGCGCGCTCTTCCAGAAGCCATTGCAGCATTTCAATTTTTACTGATGTTGGAATATCTACATGTCCACCAGGGAATGACCAGTCCTTGATAGTTGCATTAAAATTAGACAAGAACTTAGAATCTCGATTGCGCATTCTATTGCTACCTTTATCATCAACACCAGCACCTCGTGCCACAAGCAGTCCAGTTCCATGCCTAAACCAAGGTTCATATTCCATACCCAACCAACCACCTGCAGCCATTACTCCACAGATGCTTGCTGAATTCCAGCGTGCAATATTATATGACTGCCATGCACCTCCAGACATGCCCGCCGAAAATTGGGCAGTTGGATCAAACTCAATTCGATTTTGAACATCACGAAGCGTGGCAAACACACTACCAATAATATCAGATATAGGACGATTGTTACGATACGCTAACTCTCCAACAATAATCACCTGCAGTTGTTCACCCATGTCCTTGTAGGCATTGACCATTCCTCCACCGCCAGGGTTAGATGTATAGACAATAGGAAGCAATTTTTCTTTGCCATAGGATGTTGGAAGATATAGGTCATACCGATACTTTGGAGCATCAATACATTGTACTTTTCCTCGACCTCCCGGTGCAACATTAAGAGGAACAGTATTTGTCAAGGAAGCAGTTTCTAAAACATTAGTATTCTTAGTTGGAGCCCATTCAAGAAGAAATGCAAGAAGCTTTTCTTTATCGTATCCATTGGGTTTTTTAGTCTCAATAGATACTGGATTAAAACGCTTAACAAGCTTTTTATCCCACGAGAGAATGGCAATATTAGGAATCATACGAATAGATTTCACATTCGGCAGGAGGGTCTCAAACGAAGAATACCTGATATCCACGTGAATATAATTGCTCTCCACAATTGGTGCTATTGCGGGATCTTTTTTTAAAATATCATCCATAATACGACACCAGCCACACCACTTTGCCCCCACCACCAGCAACACATTTTTTTCTGACTTTTTTGCATTGATACAGGCCTCCTCAAAAGCTGGCTTATCAATTTTCAAGGCATCGGTTGCAGCCGCCTTTTGTTTTGCCTCCCTTTCTTTCTGTTCTGCCTCAGTCAACACTTTTTTTGAATATCCAACCACAGATGTACTGATGCATATACATAGGCATATCCCTACCATTTTCATAAAACTATTTTTCATTTTACTGTCTTTCCTGTTTGCTGTTGTTTATAACTTCTCGTACAATTCTAAATCCAAATCCTCTAGCTTTAACATCTGATGGAATTATAGCCTCTTCACAATAAAACGACGAACATTTCATATCATCAGAATACCTGCTTCCACCACGTGATACCCTACGCCATCCTTTTGTTGTCTGGCTCGGATTTACACAAGGTGTTAACTCATACTTCCACTGATACTTGTCTAGGCACCACTCTTCTACGCTACCGTGCATATCATATAAGCCCCAGCTATTAGGAGCAAAACTTGCTACAGGTAGCGGCTTAACTTCATCTATAATTCTTGGTTTCAATATGTCTGGATATATGCCATGTGAAATTCGCATATTTGCTTGCTTAGGTGTAAGGACATCACCAAAACAAGAGAAAGTCTCAGTGCCGGCTCTGCACGCATACTCCCACTCTGCTTCGGTTAACATTCTGTAAGAACCTTGCGGAACACCTTCTGCTTTACAAAGTCGCTGCAGAAATTTCTGACATTCATGCCAATTTACTTCCTCTACAGGAAAACTTTGACCTATAGGTCCCAAACGAACAGGATTACTTCCCATAATAGTCTTCCACTCGCCCTGTGTAATTTCAGTGCTACTCACATATATAGGATTGGTAAGTGTGACTTTACGTTCTGCGGATCGCCACATTCCAAAATGACCAAACGAACGCGGGCTCCCCATGGTAAAAGATCCAGGCGGAATAAGTCGAAATCTTATTTTAGTATGATTGATAGTTTCTAATGGCAGTGATGAAGCTCGGCAATATGCCAATTGTCGTTGCTGTGCATCTTTGCTTCCTGGTGCCAGACCTTCAAGCTTAGGTATTGTAAAAAAATCAACTGGCATCATATCAGAAAGAGACACATCTAAAGGCAAATCACCAAATTTACAAAAACCATATTGACAGTCTTCTTTTTCAACTTCGTGGTACCTTTCCGTATTAACTTTGCCACGCTGCGACAAATCGGAGATAGGCACAGACGTGGTCTGCATCACTCCCTGAGTACTAAAAGTAGAATTTTCTGATTTATTATGAGTCATCTCTAGCGATGCTAACGGCTCAACACTCCAAAGCTGAATTCTTAATTTCTTACTATCAATTGCAATAACTGCAAGTTGTTTGTCAGAAGGCATAATCTGAAAAATTTTCAAACCATTTTCAAGAAATTGAGTTCCATATTCTGTATTATCGCCATTGGATGATAAGCGAGAAAGTCTACCATCTGAGCTAACGCCCCAAATTTGATTTCGCCATTTAGTCATAGGCAGTGAAATATCAATTCTAGGAAATTCGGAACTCTTGTTTGATGATATATTGAAGTATGGCAAGTATGAGATAGAATCTAGATTAGGATTATAGAAATATGGACCAAATAACATTCCCTGTGGTTGTGCTACAAGAGCAGCATTATAAGGTTTTATTTCCCAATCAAAAGCATTCATTCTAATTCTAGTCCAGCTTTCGTTTGCAATATCATAGAAATGCGGAAATCCAAGAGTCCACCATGTTTCCATAACCCACAATCCGTTTCGCTCTTCATCTCCAACAAGTCCATTGATGGATACTGTTGTAGATCCCGCCAGTCTTCCCTCTCCCATGCCTGAACCATCTATATTGCGTACTTCATCAGTTTCAGAATCCAGTTCAAACAAAACAAATGGTCCACCACCAGCAAAGTGACGCCAATTCCACTCGTCTGTCAATGTGCTGCGTGAAATTCCATAAATTTTTTCACCTACCGAACTAATAGTTGTAACATTATCAGCAAAGAGACCATTTTTACTATTGTAAACATGCGCATCACCCGACTCAAGATCTATAGAAACTAGACCAGCTCGCAGAGGCTGCCAGAAACGTCCTGCACAAACCAAACCTGCATCCTGCACTACGCCTTCGTAACTGTGAATTGATCCTTCAAATGGTAGTTTGAGTCCTGCATAAGAAAAATCATCAGTATGCCCGGTCGTAAGGTTAATGCGCAGGATTTCTGAATTTCTGGTATCACATAAAAATACACTATTATCACAAAGTGTAAAGCTTTTCCAGTATGGTTTATTTACTGTTTTTCTGTTGGAAGTATCCATAAGTAAAACTGCTTTATTCCAAATAGGCAAATTTGTATTAATCACCCCCTGTTTTTTTTCAGCGGCAATAAGAGCTGACAGAATTTTGCTATATTCCTGTTCTCCAGGTTTGATATTCATTAGAGCTTCAGATGCTATATCAATAATTTGTTCATTTGCATTATGTTTTCGTAGCAGAGGCAGTATTTTTGTGGCAACAACAGCCTGACAGATTTTATTATACTCTTTGGTTTCCTCCCAACACTTCTGCAGTATGTCAACACCTGCACTATTCCACAAGTTATATCCACACCGCGAAAGTACCCTGCGTTTTTCAAGATATTTACGTCCAATAGCACCATCTTCATTTAGTTCTCCTGCAACTTCTATCAATGACAGCATGCATTGCTGTTGTACTTCTTGGCGACTAAGACCAGTTTTTATATTCGACGGAAGTTTGTACCATAATTGGTCGATAATGCGAGTTGACCAAAAGTTAGCAAGCGGTGTATCAATATTATTCAGCCAAGTAATAAATTCATCAAGGAGTTTCCAATCTTGAGAGCTACCAGACCGAAACCTTTTCACTATTATATCAGCTGGACGATAAAATAAAGTTGAATATCCTTTAACATAAACAGCACCTGGATTGTTCCATTGATACATACCACTCTCTTGCAAAAAATAGGTTTGAGCTGTCTCAAACAATACTCTATCATCTTTAATTAGATCCATATAAGTATATAATAGAGGTGGGCCAAAATGCTTTTCTCCACGAGGTCTATGTCTCATTCGAGCATCACCACTTTTCTCCATTACCTCCTTGTAAGTAAGACACAATTGAAATAAATTTTTCTTATGTAATTCAGCCAATGCTGGTATTTGATTCAGATTTAATAATTCAAATTGTTCTGGTCCCAGTTCGTATCCACCCTCCAACGCCCCCATTTTAAGAAATTCAATAGTTCCAAAAAGATTTGAATTGTTCTCTCGATAACATGCCATCAACCTAGCATAATAATCATTCATATACCAACATGCCTCTTCTTCTATTGTATTTTGTGCTTCATCACTTAGTTTACTCCATTTTTTAAATGAATCTGCAACCAACTTAGCATACAATCGCTCACTGAGCCTTCTAGCATTAAAAGATTTAGGATCAAGCACACATGCTGCTTGCGCCAGCTTATAAGCTTCATCAAAATCGTGTTTACGAGTCAACACATAGGCACGTATAAATAGACGCATCGCCTCTTCCTTTATGTCAGGTTCATTGCAATCTTCACCAGCTTGAGCTTTAAGAGATTTCAAAATTTGTTTTGCCTGTTCAAGAACTATGCTTATATCCATAACTTCAAACTTCACATCAGGAACAGTTTGCGCATCCTGACCAATAAAACTAGTTTTTAGCAAACTTTTTCCATCTGAAGTTTTTCGCATTTCAGATTCAATTGTGATATCCGCTCCCAGAGGAGGCTGTTGATATTCTATAAAACGTTCTAAAAGAGTTGTCCCCAGCTCTTTTCTGGTCAAAAGTGCTATGTCCGGCGATTCTATAAGGATACTTTCCAGTAAATTGATATAAGCCTGTGCCTGCGGAAAAAGATTGCGATTCCACGTTTCACAAACTACATCCGCAACAGCCACCCGTTTAATGCCTGTTGTACGACAGGGAAACTTCAACATGCCTTTTTTCACCAGTTCAACAGCATTTGCAACGACAGTATCAATGTCATCAGAATCGATTGGAACAGATACCATCGCATCGACCAGCTTGAGAGAACTGGCTACCTCAAATACCTGAACATGAATACTGAGTGGTTCGTTACTCTCCTGACTTACCGCCGATATGAGAGAACAGGATATCAAAACATCGGCAGAAATCAGTTTGCCAAGAGCAATACTATCTTCACCTTTGGTCATTCCCCCCAAAGCGGAACGGTGTTCAGAAAGAACTCGCCGAATACTTTCACGTTCAACAAATTCATACTCAGATGATTCAACAAGGCCTGCTTCAATCAAAGAATATATTGCTCCCTCCGTGCCAACAGCACGTGGATAGATAACCGCCACAACCGGAGCTTTATCTGTGTTTGCAATTGCCGGACTTGCGCAGACCAGACAACATATCAAAATTGAAATTGTTCTAAATATATTCATAATAATTCATTTTTCTTGAGTTAAACAACCATACACACTTTAGGATACATTCACATAGATTACTTTCAACATACACTTGGCACAACAAAAGTTCATCAGAATATATAGTAATCGTTTAATAATAAGTTTGTTCATTTTTCCTTTATTGCGTTTAAGTTCTTATTTAAATCAATCTATCCGTTTTCCATTTCTGAACATATAAGAGGCGCGCTCACGCCCAGATGAGGTCCATAAAATGCTCGGACCATCCCGTTCGTTTAGTGCATTAAGAGTATCTTCGCTCTTCTTGTTGCCAGTGATGTAGTAATGAGAGACACGATGGTGTATACCATCGCTTAAGAACTCGACCTCCGTCTTCTTGCTGCCAGTGATGTAGTAGTGAGTGATACGATGCTGTGTACCATCGCTCAGGAACTCGACCTTCGTATACGCCTGACCATTTGCACGTCTATGCACAACCATTCCATTCTCGATGCCATCCAAAGGGGCATCGTCAAGATTTGGTACAGAGATAATATACTTACCAATATGATTGTACATCATTCCGCAAATAACCAATCCGTCAAGAGGAGATTCGTGAAATGTAACATTTCCGATTGAGGATACCTCTGAAAAAACATGAACACTGAGATCTGCGAGATCGACGTAGCCAATCCGGCATTTGCCATACTCTTCGTTCCGTTCTCGAAAATAGAAGAACACCTTGTTCTGATACAATCGCAGTGCAGTTGTACTGTGGTTTAGATCCTCATAGTGCATTCCTCTAAGCTTCTCTTTGATATCAAGTATCGCCTCGATCTTCAGGTCATCCTTGCGCATTCGGAACAGAGTTCCATCGTGTTGGTAATCCCCTAACCAGTAGATATGTGTGCCGTCCTCCGCAAACTGTTGTATTGGAGACCGATGACCACCACTACGAGGAAACAGGCCTTCAGAGAATACAGAGACGTTCTTCGTATTGCAGTCAACAAGCAATGGATAGTGGCTACCCGATTTCCCCACAAGAACCTTGCGAGAGGACGGAGGACCAACTGCAACTGCAAAAGAGGGAGAGAATGCCCACTGAGTACTCACATCATCCCTCTCCCCTTGTAACTTTGCTTCATAAAACGTATCGATCACCACTCCCGTCTGTGTAGATTCTATTTCGATCAGCCATGTTTGTAAGCCACGCTTAGTTTTTCTTGTCCCGACCCAAACTGTGGAAACGTCATCGATAACAACTCCGTGACGATACACACCTACCGGCAAATCTTCTCCACATACCGTAGTATGCATCACCCGACCACTCTTGTTCGCCACGACTATCCCACCCTCAAAAGAGATCCATAGCATGTCATTGGCAAGGAGAACGGATTGAAATCGCCCCGTTGAGAAAGGGAGAGCCTCAGTAATGAAAGGTGCATAACTGCCATCGCTAGAAACACGTTGAAGGTCACGATTGGCGCGACTAAATGCAAGCAGAGTAAGGTCTGTACCGAAGTTTTCAAGCAAGTATACGTATTCTCCATGAGGTATATCTATCTTGGACAGAGTGTAGGTACTGTCTATCGGCTTCTTCTGTATGTCGATTACTTCCTGAGACTTATTCGGTTTGGCCTTATGTTCCACATTTATCCGTCGATTTCTCAGAGGAAGTAAGATGCGAGATCGAGTCTTCCTGAGACGTGTATACAGTCCTTTTTCAAAGCCCTTGCCGGATAAAGGTTCTATCCCCTGCTTAATTGAGTCTTCAATTAGTACGTCGATTTCCGAAACAAGCATCTCAATCTTAGCATCGTCATACTTGTATCTTCGTCGGGAATACCAGCCAAATCGAGCATATTTTGCCAAGAGTGGCCCCAATGGAGGATCAACGTGTGCTTCAACATCCGCCAAAAACGGTGTGAGTTGCTCCAACGTAACCGCATTGAGTCCCTCGAGCATCCGAATGGCCGACACAAGCTTGCTCTCAGGATCCGGCAGCGTCTTAAGCACATCTATGAGTTGCACAACATCACACAGAACATCAATAGTTTCTTCCGGCGTCTCAACTTCTGCAAATCTACGGGGAAAGATGTATGGATATGTTCCTTCTATGAAGCCCTGCCAGTGAGCTAATCGGATACCACTGTCATCAGGTCTTCGTTGATAGAACCGAAGCATCAGCTTCCGGATTTCACTCCAGGCTCTGACTGAATCCGATCTATCTTTAATGCACCTCCAAGCTCTATTCCAGTAGTCAATTGCGGCACAATCCTGCCCTTGGAGTCCTGGTGGTGGAAGTGATGAACGAAGGAGCTGTTCAATGAGTTGATTACCGATCTGCAGGAAATCAGAGCTCGCCGGAGTGAGACGCAGAAGCTTATCTCGCAAGACATCCTGCTGTCTCACTGGCACCCCGATCTGCGATGATGGCACTTTATACCCTGCCCACATATTTGAAGTGCATACTGCACTCTCAGGCACAACGAGTAGGGCTGCCTCTAAAGCCCCCCGTGCATTTATTGTCTGCCCTACTCTCATGAACTGATGCGCCAGCTCCCAGAAACTTGTGGCTTCCGCTTGCGGGTTATATTCTGCACTCGCGTTATCGTCCACACCTCCGATATGCAGGTGTACGGCCTCACGCAACCTAGAACCTACCTCATCATACGGAGCCTCGAAGAAAAATTTCTGTGTACCTTCCTCTCCTCCCTGCAGTTCAACATCTATCCTCACTCTGCGCCCGTTACCACTACCTGTATTCCTGTATTGTCCGTGAACAAAAAGTGGCAAGTGATGCATAAAGGAGGCGGACTGATCGGGATTCAGTTCGATTTCCCGCTTGAAAGATCTGGCCTCATTTACATCGACAACGAAACACCCGGATAGTTGTGAAACGAACAACTCTACCATCATCTGGTATCTAGCGATATCGGAGTCATGCATGTCGCCGAGATCATCTGAAACGAACGGAGCAACAGCTATGACACGTTCCCTCTTCTCGCTTACCTTCTTCAGGGCTCTATCGACTGTAAAAAGAACGCTTCGAATGTCTGCTTCCAAGTCTTCCGTTTCTTCCGAAAGGAAGCACTCTGCCAAGCGAAGTCCGGTTGCCACATCAACCACCTTGGCTCGTATCTTCGCATCCCGCAACTGTAACAGAACCAAAACATCCGCATTAAGTAGCTTGCCTATTCTCCGATTCGAAGCAAGAGCCTCATCACCCATAGCCAGCTCACGTACATGCTCCTCCAGCACTGTCTTAACGTACTGGCGGTCTAGAAGCTCAACATCCTGCCTCATCAGAAGATGTGCCTCTGTGAGTACAGCCAGTTTCATCAAGCTGTCGTGGTCAGAATCGGTGACTATGGCCAGTCGTTTGGCAGCCATTCCGAGATTCGTAAAACCCGCCCCCAGCAAAGCTATCATCAAGATAACTATCGTTGCCGTCCTTCTCATGAATTACCCCTTTGTTTATAGAAAAAACAAAGCAGTAACATCTGTTTCGCAGTTAGTTTGTTCATATTTTATTCCGTTATGATCTTACTAGTAAATGTTTTGTTAAGTTAAGTTGTTTCTAATGATTTGAAAAGGCTGTTTTACTCCTATTCCCCATACAACATAAACTTTCAGCTGTAAATTTAGAGATGTTCACTCTTCTTTCTTAGAACTAAAATCTTTATATAATTTATCACGTCGTTCTTTATATGTGGAGTTTTTGGGATCAAGAGCAACCAGTGCTTCGAAAAGGGATAGTGCTTTTTCATATTCTTTTGTTTGTTCAAAATATGTTGCCTGTGAATCCATCAGCCGCATTTTTGCCTTGATAGATTTTGTTACGTTGGTCTTTAGTTTGGCCTGCTTTGCAACGCTTGATGATTTCGAGACAAAGTTGACACCAAAGATCAACGGAAAAAATGAACCTCTGCTACTAGCTCTTTTCGAAAGTTTCATGTTTAAAGTATAATAATATTTTCCGTTTGCAGCTTTTCTGTAACACATATTTATGCTAACTGGAAAAACTGAGTCAATAAGTATTTCCGGAAATTTATCTTTAACCTGATTATCCGTTTCCGAAACAACCATCCTATCACGCTCAAGTACCAAGGAATCAAGATTCTCTAAATAAAGGATGTCAAGATACGATTCCGCAGCCCACCCTATCCAACGTTTATTCTCTGATTTTTCATCAGTTGTGGTCTTATCAAATTCAATTAATTTTATAGATTCAGGAAATTTATTGAGTTTATTGATCTTGCTTGAATATATAATTGCCAAATCTTTGGCGATCGCTTTCTGTTCTGATTTTTCCAGAGGGACATACAGAACCCTATCTGTCACTTTTAAGCCGTAACGGCAATCAAAAAACTGGATTCTTATTGGAACATATTTATTAGTAATTTGAGACCTACTGTTTTCGAGGAATTCAATAGTCAGTATTGCATTGGCATTACTGCAAGTCTGCCCCAAACCTTTATAATTCTTAAGGGTTGACGAGTCTCTTGACAAATCAGACAGCGCTTCTCCAACCACTTTGTCATCAACAGCTTCATACTTTACAAACTGCAATCTATTCGTGTTTGACAATCCTGCTATAAGATAATCCCGGAATCGAGTGCTTGAATCATTTTCTTTAAGTGTTGCGTCAATAACCGCAATCTTTTCTATACCAACAACAGGAAGCTGAGTAACCTTTTTGACCTCTGCAGGTGTTTGCGCAAGAGTCTTTTCAGCATTGATAATTTCTTTACTATCATTCTTCTGCACCTGTTTTTCAGGTAAAGGCTTACGGCGCATCTCCTCAGGGATAATATGTTCATATAACTTTGTATAACGTTCTTGATATGTCGAATTCTGTGGTTCAAGTTCTACCAAAGCCTTTAGAATAGCAAGTTCTTTGTTATACTCTTTTGTTTGCTTAAAATAGTCTGCTTGTATGCACATCAAGCGTGTTTTTGCTTGACCGACTTCTTTAACATCGCGATTTTGTATTATTCTTTGCCTGTTATAGAAATTTTTAGATATAGATGGAACATCATAAAGTAATATTTTGATGCTTTTTCCAATATATTTATCACTATAAGCTGGAATATATAGTGTATAATCTTCTCCAATAGTAGTTTTCTTCTGTTTAATATAAAATGACAGAGAGTCAACCTTTTTTCTGAGTTTCTCAGGAAATCTGGCATGAAACTTTTTCTGAGCTTCAAGTGCCCATTTAATATCTTCTGTGAATATCATCCTATCTTGTTCAATTAACAAATAATTGGGGTCATCAAGGTACAATGCATCATAATATAGTGGTGCCGACCAAAGTAACCAATTCACTTCCTTTGCATTACAATATTTTCTAATTTTTTCGTACCAAACTATTTTTTCTAATTTAGAAAGATCGCAAAGTTTATTTATCTTATTTGAGTATATAATTCCTAAATCTTTAACAAATTTTTCTAACTCAAACTTGTCTTTTGGAAGATGCATAACTATATCGGTCACCTTTAGTCCATAACGGCAATCTATAAGCTGAAATCTAATTCCAGCGTATGCATTAGTGATTGCTGTTTTGTCGTTTGCCAAAAAATCAATGAATATTATCGCATCAGCATTGCAAAGTTCGCCAAGTTTTTGATAGTTCGTGGAATCAAGATAGATTCCAGATAATGCAGATAATGCATCTTTAGACAAAGAGTCCTCAATGGAGGCCTGAGTTACAATCTGAATTCCATTCGTATTTGATAACTCTGTTAAAAGCATATCTCTGAATTGAGTACTTTGGCTATCTTCGTGAATAGTTGCATCAATAATTGCAACTTTTTTTATTTCACGATTAACTTCTTCTGTTCTAGCAATCTTATTATTCGTTTCCTCCTTATCATTCAAGTTGTTCAGATCTTCCTTCTGGCTAAAATCTTTATACAACTTATCTCGTTGTAACTTATATAAATAGCTGTTAGGGTCAAAAGCAAGCAGTACTTCAGCGATGGCCAGTGCTTTGTCGTATTCTCCTACCTTTTCAAAATATTTAGCCTGTGTAGCCATCAACCTAATCTCAGCATTGATAGATTCTGTTATATTGTCTTTTAGCTTGAGATACCTTGCCATACCTGATGCCTTTGATGTTAAATTAATGCCTTTGAAGAATGGCATAGTATAACTTATATTGCCTTTTCCATTTAAAGAATTCAATATCAAAGTATAATAATACTTTCCTTTGTCGTTCTTTTGGTAAGCTACTCTTATATCTAAAGTTAACATTGAATCAATAAATACTGCTGGAACTTTATCTCCAATTAGGTTATCTACCCATGAAGCACCCATCCTATCACGCTCAAGAACCAAACAATCAATATTCTCAGAATAAAGAGTATCAAGATACAATTCAGCAGCCCACCCTATCCAACGTTTATTTTTTGATTTTTCATCAGTTGTTGTTCTGTTGAATTTAACTAATTTAGTAGATTCAGAGAATTTATCGAGTTTACTTATTTTATTTGAATATATAGTTGCCAAATCTTTGATAACCTTGTGCAATTCTGACTTAGACTTTGATACATATAAAACTCTATCTGCTACCTTAAAGCCATACCGACAATCAAACATTTGAATTCTTATTGCAGCGTATTTATCATTAATTTGAGACTTACTTTTTTCTAGAAATTCAATGGCTATCACTGCATTAGCATTACTACAAACTTGCCCCAAATCTTTATAATCCTGAAGAGTTGATGAGTATAATGATACTGCAGATAGTGCTTCTTTGGTTACTTTGCTATCAAAAGATGCATACTTTACAAACTGCACTTCCTGCTTATTTGATAACTCTTTTAAAAGCATATCTCTAAATTGAGTACTTAGACTATTTTCTTGAAGTGTTGCATCAATAATCGCAACCCTCTCAACCGTATGATTGACATCTTCTATTCTGGCAGTCTTATTATTTGCATTACCCTTATCGTTCAAGTTATTAAGCTCTTCTTTAGATGCACTCTTTTCCTTGATGGTAATATCTTCAGTTTGTTTCAAGCGATGTTTCTCTATATCTTTTTTGACGTCATCTTTTAAATGTAACAGAAGTAACCTTTTAAAGCCGGATGACCTCACATTTATAAGAGAACTGATTACCAGAACAGCATTTCCTGAGTCAACTACTGCAACCGGAGTTATTCTATCAAATTCTTCTATAACCGGAGGCAGGAATACAATCGTGCCATCCGGCTTTTCGATTCGAAAAGGATAGGTCTCGGGACCGCCTCGATTCAGCCATTTTGAACTCCACTTGTCATCCCCAACTTGAATTTCTCGATCAGAAAACACTTGTTTAGATCTATATACAGTATCGTTTTCTAAAGGATTAGTATATTTCATCTCAACGGCATTTCCAGATTCAAAGTCATAACGGAATAATTTTTTTTGCATGTAAAGGTATCTACCATTTTGACGTATTCTAAATTTTCGTGTCCAAAGACGTACACCTTTACCGTCTGTATCTAACGAGCAATATTCTATCGCAAATTCTTCAGAATCCAGAATATTCTTTTTTTCACGGCGCAAGGTAGATGCAAGCATTTTGATTTCTCCTGTATGTATATTATACAATAAAAGGTTTGAGCCCTCGTTGTGGACGTTTAGTATAATATTGTCTCCGATTGGTGCCACAAATTCAACCTTATTTCCGGGCAATCCACTTTCCTCGTTCAAAATCTTGGGCGAACTGCCATCCAGAGGAAGTATAACCAACCCAGATTGAGTTGCAACATAGCAATTCTGTTTGTCGCTTGATGAACAACGTCTACCAGACCAATCTATCTCAACATTAATCCGTCTTTTGGTCGGTTTCTTTGCTGTATCAAATGGAACTGTAATCAATTTACTATAGATGCCTTCTTGATCAAAACCAGTACATACCAAAAGAGCATAATCATTATATACAAGTACCTCCGCAATTCTATCCTCAGCTTTGAGAAGCAATTCAACTTTATCCCACGGAACATCAACCTGACTGGTTTGTGCACCCAACATTTTCTGATTATGAACAAGTTTTTGCAAAAATGCAGGGACAGGCTTAGACTTCTCCTTGTAGTCCTCCGAGATATCGTCTAATATCGTCACCCACTCCTGTCTGATAGTTCCCTCTTGCATTGTGTTTGAACTCATCAAAAAAGCAAACTTCATGAATAATTTCTCATTTAGCTTGCCGTTTTCCAATAGTTCTCGCACAACATGCATCGTCAGCTTATCACGATCATCATTTTCCATTGGAACAATATTCAACATAACAACTGCAGCTGGAATTGCCTGTTTATTTCCTGAAAGATATAATTTCAGAATATCATTAAGTCTCTCCTTGGCTGATATGGCAATTTTTGTTAGAGGTTCGTTGTCATTCAATGCCAAGGCTCGTAACTCTCCAATATTTCCATAAACCTTTACAACTTTATTTGGGTGTTCGTTCATTGCCTGGATAACTAGAGCTGGAGTAATTCCTTCTGGAATATCATCAACTCCATATATTCCCATTACATCAAGAGATGCCAAACCTGTAAGATGTATAACATCTTTGTTCTTTCTCAAGCATTCATTAAGAAATTTAGTCGCCAGTTCTGGTTGTGGCAACGTTGATTCAACACCGTTATCCACAGGCTCTGCCAAAGCAAGTGAACAATACAAAAATACCATTCCGGTAAACACTAATAAACGCATATGATAGATTTCCTTTATTTTTGAGTTACTATTATTAAACATTTTTATCCTAATTTTAAGTTTTTAATATTAAACAGCATAGTAAAAAACCTTCATTGACAAACACTAATTGTTCTTTTTAGAAGGGACACTACATCACTGTTTTAGTTTTTCGTCTATCGCTTCCACTATATTCTTCATGCCAGATTCAACAGCAAGATCACGGGCAGTTTTTCCTTCGTAGTTTTTCAGTGATAGATCCGCTCCAAGTTCAATTAGAGTTTGTGCACAAAGTGGATGTTTCTCTTTAATAGCTTCCATGAGAGGTGTACCATTGTCATATTCGCTCGGATAATTAAGGTCGGCTCCGTGTTTCACCAAATATCTTATAACAACATCATACTGAAGGTCAGCCCATGCATCCAAGTGTGTGTAGCGAAAAGAATAGCCACTTATTCTGTGAATAACTCCTCCATTACGATAATATGACTTTGCTTGTGTGTCAGCTCCGCATTCAACAAGGTTCTTCAGAACTTGAAAATTGCTTAGAGCTGCGAGATAAATCAATCGTGAATCTTTTGTATTGGCTCCGTTTTTTATTGCATAATCTAGAAGATCCCAGCGTCTGCTCTTGACTGCATTCATGGCCAGGTGGTCAAATGTCATATCTGGATTAAGCATCTTCATACTGGAGAACTCTTTCGCAGGAGTTGTTTTGCTGTATACAAGTAAACCTGAGTTCTTTTCCATGCTCATTGTTTCCTGAGAAATTTTACCTGTTTTTTTAATGTCATTAATGGCTCTTTTAAGCTTTTCAATGTGTACAAATATACCAAGATCTCCTTCGGCAAAATATTTATTAATATGGTATGCCCTACTTATGGCCGATCCGCGGAATTTCCATCCGCCGGGTTGATCTGTTTTTACACCCGCACCATTGAAAAATAGTTCAAGCATGGCGTCAAGTTTATGGATGCTCAGATCATTACTGTTTAGTATCGCCATTGATGCATTTATCTGATAATCAGCAAGTGTCATTCTATTAAGATCAGAATCATAAATAGCACATGCAGCCTCTGCAGAACGCAGTGCGGCAAATGGTCTATCTTTCTTCTTCAACCTAGAAGCTTCTTGCATAAGCATACACGACTCTACTAGAGGATCTGACTCTTCTGCCACCTTTTCTCCTTGACCAACTTCTTGTTCAATAAAGGGCCAAATGGCTGCAAAAACATCCTGGGCTTTCATACTGGAACTCAGACATGTCTGCTTGCCTATCTCATTCCTTTGCTTGTCTTTAATCCAGACTGTAACAGCACAACCTGGTTTTCCATCAGCTCTTCGTATTAATTCTGTCTCAATATAACGTCCACTGCCGAGTAGCAGTTTGGCTTCGTTAGCGCTAGACTGTGCAGAGAATCCCATCAATTTGTCGCGTAGAAGGTAGTTCAACTGTTTTCTTTCAAGAAGAACAACCGTAGGAAGTTTCAGCAGGGATTGCTCGACAAGCATATCCACTCCCGAACATAAAACATTTTCCTTGTCTGAAAATTCGGCATTCTGCATAGGTATTACTGATACAGTAAATATTTTACTCTGATCCGATGTGACTTTGACTGTCATTTTTTTTATAGAGTTTACAATTGCATCAGCTAATAATTCGACATCATAATCCACGAACGTTTCATGTAGTAACCGAATTCCTGTTTTTGTGTGAAAAGCAACGAGGCTAATAGCTCTATTATCAACATCACTACGTTGCAAAACAACAAAACTTTCTACTCCTAGTATATTTCCAAGCTTCAAGGCATCCTCGGCATCAACAAAACCAGTGAGATTAACTTTATGCTCGTCAAGCAGTTTTCTCATTTGGTCTCGTTCAAGCAGAACTATGTCTTTTTTTTTGCTAAGTTCAACTTCAGCCAAGTCGGTAGCAGCCAATAAAGTATTATCATCACTAGGTGTAACGATAGCAACATGCAACACATTTGTTGCGGCATATGATTTTGACATTGCGGTTATACACAATGTCATAATGAAGCTTTTTGACAAGAATATAGATATTTGTTTTATCATGGTGTTATCCTTAGAGGTCTAGATATGAAATGGTAATAATTCTGTGGTGCTAATTGGTTCCCTGTTATATTCTTTTTTTCCACGATTCTCCAAACACCGTAGTCAGGAATTGCATAGTAGGATATACCATCCTGACTAATTGCACCTGAGAAATACGATGTTGTGCTTAGCTCTATTTTACCATTCCGTTGACAAATGCTGAATAATGCCCCTTTTTCAGGGGTAGCGGCAGTAGTCAAGGCAACCGTCCTATATAGCTGAATAAATGCATCTGTAAACAAAACTTTATGGTTTATCGAGAAATACTCAGACAAAAACGCAGGATAATCCCCATATTCAGGGACATAGTCAGGTGGTTTTGTGTTTTCTCCTTCAGGTTGGAGATAAAAATACGGTCTTTTTGTACTTCCAACAAACCAATCCTTGCTATTTGTGCTTGTTGGTAGAAATAAATACATACCTTTAACAGCCCATCCATTGCTAGTTGCGCCTTTTTGTAGAAATATAAACTTACCTTTGTAGGCTTGTTTGTAATTTTCCTCTGGAGGGAAAAACAATCTGGCAAAAATATACCCCTCTTTAGTCCCTGAATCATTTCTTTCAATAAGCGCAAACCATGGTTCGGAATATTTAGAATTTTTGATGACAGACCTTAAATCGCGTTCATCATCCTGAGACAAGGGTTGTATCGGGCCAAAGTAGCGTATGGGAAATTCATTTGTCTTCGCTAAAACAGAGCTTGTTGTTAGCAAGCATATAACAATAGCCATACAAACTACTGTCATTTTCGATATTGATTTATTCATGTTTTCCTTTATTGTGTTTAGGTTGTTTTAATTTATAATTATACAGTTGAAAGTTATATTTTTCACTAAATTACGATGGTTTTAATTATGTTTATTATAAGAGCTTACATAGTCGAATTACGTTCACTTCAACTCCTTATCCTTTTGGTCAGTAAATGTTTCAGTATTTGACAAAAAGTAGTATTTTTGTCGCTGATCATCGGGAAGTTCGGCAACCCTATTTTCTATTTCTTCCTTTGGCACATTGTCAGAAATAAGACCATGGAGATTTGCCAAAAACGATGACTTATTGATCTCACCTATTAAGACTTTATTGAAACGGTTTCCGCTAGATGGAGCAATCCACAGTTTGTCATAAGAGTTTTCCATTGCTATAATGGTTTTGCAATTAGGAACTTCAAATTGGCCAAGCCAACGGAATGTTTTCTTGTTTAAAACAAATACTCGTGGCTTCTGCCAAGGCGGATTGCTATGTCCAGTATTCAATATGTCATAAGGCCTAGTTGCAATATATAGAAATTCATCATCTTCCGTTAGAGCTGTAATTTTTCCCGCAAGACGAGTGATCGGAACAGCATCTCGATAGTCAGGATTTTTCTGACTTCGCCTGAGAAAGTATTCCTGTCTTTTCGCAAACAAAGGATTAGATTCCTTAATGAGCAAATTGTGAGCAGGCATCCAGGAGCTGACTGTATCAATACGTGGATTGTAATGGATTAAGCCATCATGGCTTCCAATCCAGAAGCCGGTCTGATCAGACTTAATTGATGTTACTTTCATAATCGGCTCAAACTTCTTATGCCATCCATTCCATTTTACCAACTTTGAATCCTTGAACAGTTTTAGCCCAACATCAGTCCATATCCCTGAACGGCTATTGTACAAGTACAAATAGGCAGAAGAGTCATTTTCTGAACGAGAATCATAACGTTCAAAGGTGTCAGACCACCCACCGCTACCGCCATAGATGAGAAGCCAGTCATCAAACGAACCCATGACAGTGATAGGAGCCGGTGGCAACAGTTTGCCTGCAAACTTCCTTATCAGTGGCACTTTCAAATCCAACCAACTATCTTTCTCTGCATCATAATAGCCGCAAGCAGCCTGCGTCTTGCCTCCACCAACATAAATGTGCCCATTCATGAGCGTGCTACACTCAATATGCATTGTGGGTAGTCCATCACGAAACGTGAAATGGCGTGATGGCTTTAAAATTATCGCCCCATCTGAAGGTCCGAGAAACCACATTTTGCTATCATTACACAGTATTGATACTATATGCGACTTTACACCTAATTCCTCAGTCAAGCTTTGCTGAGAGCCAGTCTTTGGGTTGTAGCAACCTACTTTGGATTGATAACCAGAAGACCACTCAGTAGTCTGCCCCGTAGTGAAGTAGAGCTGTTCTTGGAGGAACGCCATAGTCCGACATTGTTTTGGCTTCTGAAATTTTTCCAAAGGCAAACTGCGCATATTTACATTCAAACTGTAGGGTAAACACTCTGGAGCATAAAAACTAAACCTTTTTTTTGCACTAGACGATGAAGCTTTCTTTGTATGTGCAATCTTAATATCCTCTGACTTCTCTGTTTTAGTAAGAGAGCTGAAAGAGTTTTTGTGCATAACCGGCATACTTTCAAGTATACCAAGACTCTTGTAGGCCTTCTTTATTGCAGGTAAGTTTTTACTCCAACAGTTGTCTGTGTCATTCTCGAATAGATAAGAAGAAACAATATTCAAAAAACGAACACGTTGATTTGGATCAATATCTTCTAAGGAGCGTCCAAACCAGAGCCTAGCTACAGGAATCCAATCTGTTAACTCTTTATCACTAAATACCATTTCTAGACTGTCAAGATATTGACGACTCCAATTTTCCCTGTATAAATTCTTTTCATCAGAAGATAAAGACGCATAATAATTGTTTGCAGGCCACGATTCTCCAGATAGACGCAAGTAACTTTCAAAATAGATTCTCCCGCCTTCATAAGGAAACATTCGCTCATCACGAATTTTCTTACCCTTGATTGTCCGCATATATTGAATATCAAAGTCGAATCCGTAGCAATCTGCATATTTTATCCAGTCTCGAGCCTGATTAATATGAATTTGATCCCATTTGTAATTGTGCGCCCAATGTGACTTGTCGGATAGAAAGACTCGATTGTACTTCTCAATTAACAATTCACGAGCAATAACATCGCTCTCCGGGTAGAAAAAATGAGCCGTTTCTAGCATCCTAAGGATTCTTCTGTGTTGACTTTTCATGTTATCATTTATTGCTGACATCTCACAGTGGTTTCTATCGAGAAAGGTATTATCAATATCAAGCATGGCTTGCTGAAACAAGCTATCCGCAACAGTCTTCCTCAACTCATCAGAATATGCAGAGCTTTCCTTGTCATGACCAATAGAGTTCATTGCTGTATGAAGAATGCGCTGATAAGCGTTTGTGAGATTGTCAACCCGCCCTTCAAAAGAAAATGACTTTGGTGTCGACATACCGTCCCACGTAAAGATGGTAAATTGCACTGTAACCTTCTCAAAAGGGATTTTGGAGTGATATTGTTCCTTGTAGAAACCCCAAACATAATGATCAGCCAAACCTCGCCACACATCTGACTCTGCATCAACAAGACCACTGAGAGCAAGGCTATGTTCAGCGGTAGCAGAGGCAGCTCGCGATAAACTCAGAAAATGTATTTGCTCCTGGTTTTTGTTCTCCGCAGCAAAGGCATCCAGCAAATCTCTTTCTGCAAAATCAAGGCGCTCAGTTTCCTCTGATTTATTGCTAAAGAAAAGTGGTGCAATAAAGGTTTTTAGACTATTACTTTCACGCAGCTCAATAGCTTTAGATATGATTTCGTTAAGCGATGCGAGTAGTATGTTGTTATCAACAGAATACTTATATTTCACAGGGCCACGAGGAGATGTTATCACTATAGTTGAGGGTGGGGCTTGATGTGCATGGGTATTATTGATTTTTTGCTCGTGTTGTTGTATCGGTATCCGTGTTGCGGCAAGTGACTCTGCTCGAGACAAGTCTATAACTTCTAAAACTAAAATACGGCCATCTTCTTCCTTCTCTGCAAAAGCAATGCCTCCTTGAATTAGAAGATCAGCTTCAACCCAGTGACCAATCTTGAGATACGTACCAAGCTCACGAGGAACACTCAATTGAAACAACTCCTTTATTGCTAAATCTATATTTGCTCGATCAACACACTCTATATCTGAATAATTTAACAGTTCAGCATAAAGAACGTCTGTAAAACTGTGAGCGGCACTCACACATGGCGAAGAGTCATCTTCTGACCATAAAGGAGCTAATGCCACTACTACAGTCGGTTTCCGCCTCACCATTTCCCCATCTGAGGCTTTATTTGTGGTCGCAATTGCCGGGCTTATGCCGACTAGGCAACATATCAAAATTGAAATTGTTCTAAATATATTCATGTCAGTCACTTCACCTCTGGGGATTTTCGGATGTGACGAGTAATCGTCTGGTTCATCTCCATAAGCACAAACGTGTCTTCGTTTATGGCCAGAATGGGATTGATGTCTTTATTCTCTCTCTTGGGATGAGACAGCCCACCGCCAGAATACCACACGATATTTTGATTCTCTATCTCCCAGCGACCGTCAGAAATCTTCTTTCCTTCCCGCCTCACGACAAAACTCCCATCCGAATAGAGTTCCTCAACAATACCGTTACATAACCACGTGCCCACAAATTTGTTGCGAAGTTCACCGCTGTCTGCAAGAGTTCGGACACGACTGGTAACAACTTCTGATTTTTGCCATGGTGGAATCTGGTCGGCGTAACCAGGAACCTTTGACACATCAGCACACACCAGTGCTTCCCTGCTGGCTGAGGATCCTTTACCAATCCAAAGCTTCCCACCTATACGGCACATTGATTGTGCACTCCCATTCATCTCAATAGAAATATTTGCACAGAAACTCATAGACGGTCTATGCAACACATATACTCGAGCACCATTACAGGCAACCCAAAGATAATCACCGTCCACAAATACTGAGGTTGGAGTACTCGGCATTCTAAAACACTGCTCTAATTCACCTGTAATTCCAGACACTTTGACTAAATAGTTACCAGATACAAGCCATGCACTCCACTCATCCACAGTTGCTATCATTGAAAATCGAGAGTGGCGCTTCTGAAAAATTTCAGGATACCGAGGTTGAATTTTTTCCAAAACATCTACCCATGTCCCATCATCCAGACGACAGATAAAAATATTATATCCACCACCCCATATATTTCTACAGTAAATAGCAAATAATTTCTGGTTCGCAGCTATTGATGTAATTTGTACAGGCTTTATCTCCCCATCCAAAAAAGGTGATCTGTAATGACTCCATCCTCCGTTTTTCTTGTCAAGTACCCCAATCCAGTGACCAAAAGTCGACTTACCTGCAGCGAAAATTTCGTCATCCGTATCAGCCAAACACGATATGTGAGAGGGAACAAGTCCGTCACGCATACTGTGCTTCCTAGGAGTCAAGGTAGATGCATCTACCTCCCATAAACCATCACCGTCGAGCCCCATCCACACGGTATTGTTCCCAGCTGATACCGATGTAGGCATTGCATGTCTGCCATAAAGTTTCGACAAACGCGCCAAAACATCTGTGGTTGGGTCATACAGATAGACAACTGCACCATTGACCGTTGATAGTTTTTGACCCGACACACAGACCCAGAGACAACCATTCTCAGCACAAACACTCTCTACGCCTCGTACAAAGAAATCCCTCAGAAAAGAGACGCTGTCACAAGAAACAGAAATGCTGGCGGGCAAAACTGGCTCGTGTATGATTATCGGCTCATTGTTATGAACAGGAAGATGGTCTCCATTCTGTTGAGACTCGGAGTTTTTCTGCTTAGCAACACACATTTCATTGGTTACATTGCTTATACGTGGTCTCCTGATCTTTGACAAGGGATCCTTAACAAGCCTCCCGCTCTTAAATCGTGTTTCCTGAGCAAATTTAATTTTCTTCTTGGCAATATCGAGTTTGGTCTGCGCAAGAAGAACCTCCCGAACATCATCCGGCAAGCCGTTCTGGGCATTGGCTAGACTATCCCGTAGATTGCTCAGCGACCTTAAACATATTTCTCCAGCAGTTCTCAATTGATCTTGCCGAAAATCATTCGCACAAATCCATTCCCTAAGAATGCGGTCTGGCATCTCCCATTCGTAACCAAATTCATCACAAAATTCACTCCATAGTTGTGCTCGCTCCAACAGCCATGAAAAGGACCAATGACCTCGTGTCAAATAGCTGCTTAAAATGTCCGTACGTGAGTACTCGAACAGCAGTTCAAAGCGAAGTTCCACATCAGTTGGATCTACAAATGAGGCAACCGCCAGAAGATCCACCGCACTCTTCCACCGCTGTAGCCAAGTCGCAGACTGAAAGTTCCACAAATCCTCAGAGCCAATAATGAGATCCTGTACCTTTCTTGCATACGTTCTCATACTTAGCGCCATCTGGCGGCGTACGTCGGTATCCAGATCCTTATCTTCAGGCATATGAATGCCATGCTCAATCGTCTCGTCTACAATCCGCCGAACCATCGTAGCAAGATCCCCAACTGTGTTGGTCACAGCGAACACTTGATGTCCATCCGCACCATCCCAGAGCGTAATGGTCGCAACAACTGGCACCTCTGCAAAGACTACCCCCTGCGTATAAACCTCAGAGTAAGTTCCCCAAACATAGACATCAGCAAGGTCAAGGGCGTTGGTCGCACTTTGTGTAAATCCCAGCAACGAAAGATCTATCTCCCCTATCGACTGCGAGGCTCTAGGAAGAGTCGTAAACCGCACTGACTCGGCATCATATCTCCTATCAAGAAAACCATTACGTATGTCATCAGCCAGAAAATCCAGCCTAGTTCCAGGCATCTCATTTTGAAACAACAGTGGTGCAATGACGATTCTATCTTCAATTCTTTTCAACGTGAGACGAGCCTCCGACAATGCATCCAACACAAGCAAACTTGCCCGCTCAACATCCTTATCTGTCAGACGAAGATTGGCTCCACCTGTACGTGACATTTCAAGTTTTCGACTGACAACAAGGTCAGCATGCCGTGGCTCGATAATCTCGATGGTCAAACACCATACATCCTTGCCCCCACCTGAAAAACTACCAGACACCATCAAGTCGCACTGCGCCAATTCACCCATAGCAAGAGCCGATTGAGTACCCAACATACTGCTAAAATTAAACTCTAGTTCTCTCTTGACTGAAGGCAGCATCTCACGATCAATCCATTCAAAGTCAGTACTGGAACTGCCCAAGAACTTCGCCATCATGAGTTCCGAGAAACCCAATGCTTGCTGACGGTCGTCATATGAAGCTCCGTGCGCTGTGAATGGTCCAACCGTCACAGTAACCATTTCCGTATGGGCAAGAGCCCAGCTCGGAACGAGACAAGTCAGGATTAGGACAAAAGCTATGCTCAATCTATATCGTTTCATCAATTCTTAATTCTTTCCATTCTCGACAACATAATCACAAGACGTCTCGGCATGTCTTCACAGCACGCCAGACTTGCCTCCAACAATTTTGTGGCAATTCTCTACTTCTTCACCAGCTTCGGCAACATACGCCCAGCAATCATATCAGCAGCTTTCTGAAGTGCTTTTTTGCCAGCAATCTGTTCGGTTAAATCTACTTCTACAGCAACTTGACGATCAACGGCAATAATTTTGTCTGTGGCTGGATCAATTGCTTTGACTTCCAGCCTTGCTTTAACACTCACAAGATTTCCACGGCGCATTGCAAATTCACTAAAACCTTCGCCTTTTATAATGATATCAGCACCTTTTGTTCCTCCTGCAGCATCCAACACAGTAAATCCAGTTTCTTTGCATAGTAGCTCAAACTCAGTCTCTGCGGCAGGGTCAATTGTAAATTGTCCAACATGGCGTTCTTTGATTGAAACAAGAACTGTTGGTCTCTTTGCATCGCCCATGAGTTTGTTAAGCTTTGCAATACGATTTTTACGTGTTACAACTTTTGCGACAAGTGTATCAGCACTTTTCCTGATTTTTGCGGCAACCTTTTCAGCAAGCTGCTCAACGAGTGGACCGATTTCATCGCTTGTGCGCCCTTTGACCGACTCACCTAAGACGCGTGAAGTCTCTGTACCAATAATCTTGGCTACAACATAGATTGTTTTATCCGCTTCAATGACTGATCCCGTAATTAGAAGTTTTGCTCCCGTTAGCTGACCAACCTGTACCGCTTGAGCGGAATTTACCATGCCAGAAATATTCAGCTCTTGCTCACCAAGGGTCTTGTTCAATTCCTCACGATCAACTAGAATAATATTGGGATCTATTACAAGTTGAGCAAACAGAATGTCGCTCACTTTTGAACCGTAACCTTTAACACCGGCACCTCGTTCGGCAAACGGAAAAATTGCGGTTGGATACATATTAGTTGAGAACATATCTTGAGCATACACGCCAGTTATAACTAGCACCATCATTACCATTACTACTACTCTTTTCATTATTTACTCCTCTATTTTACGGCAGGCTGAGCCTGCACCCAATTATTACAATTTACGAAATCTAGACGTTTCTGTCTAATTCTTTTTTTTCCGCTCATAGAGCGGACACTACATTGTCTCCAATCAACGTTAGTCGTCCCGCCAAGCGGGATAGCGTCCGTTCTGTGAACGAAAATATTTCTGATTGAAAGCAATCTTTGCTTTTCAAACAACATCTAACACAGATGGGCTGTCAGCCATTTCGGCGATGAACCATCGCCGCTACAATTCAGCAGTCGTTCTTCTTATAGTACTCTGGTCAAGCAATACTCTACTTGCAAAATTAGCATGAGAACAACTTACAAAACAATTTTATACTTTTCAACGTTTCATGATAACGAGGACGTTATCGCTCCCAACTGCTAACCTCAAAGTTGTTTAAGAATGCAAACATGCATTGTTCCATAAGCTTTTGGTTTATTGCTTTTTCTAAAAAAAAAACAATAGAACAAAAGGTTTAATGGCAATGCATATCTTAGAGCAAAGCGACTTTCGTGTATTTTCGTGCGTTGCCACTTCGCTACGCTCCGTTGCTCCAGATGAACTGAAGCCTCTTACCCTGCGGTCGTGCGTGGTTGTCATCTTCTTAAAAATCATTCTGCTGTAAATCATTCTGCTATTTTTTTCTTATCTGCGTTAATCTGCGTAATCTGCGGATAAAACTCTTTTTTGGCACATGTTTTCTAATATATTTAACAGTAAATATTGAGGAACAGGACTTCGTTTCCAGTTTTTTATTATTTGAAATTGACATAAAACAAGTTTAGTATCGGCACCTTCAAATGACTGTTCCAGCCATAACCAGTTGTTACACCCTTTTTCAACACTTGCTATAATTTGTCCACGTTCCGCTTTAAATATTATACTTTGAGATGCCACCATACGCTCTCCACACCACGATTGCCTATCAAGTATTTTGTTTAGGTCAGTAATTGCCTGATATCGTTTGAATGCTAGCATTGATAATTTTGCTGACTTTTCTGTTATTCCAACACCGGGAATCCTCATCTCACCTTCTCGGAGAGCTAAGCAAAGTACAGGAATATTTCGTAATGCGACATCAACAAGAACATTCCACAATCCCTTGTTTTCGTTTAGCGATACACCCTCGCCAACAATCACAATTCCATGATCTACTTCAGTTAAAGCATCGGTGTTTTTAGTAAAACTATATGGAATTTCAAGATTATCAAATAGGTCACTCGTGGTCTTCTCGGGGTCAAAGAGTACAATATCAATCGACTTCAACCATTCGTCTCTATCAACAAATGCATCTTGAGAAAAGCTCTTAATTATTTTATTTGTCGTAACTAATTTATTGCCGGAATCTACATCAACAACAGATAGGTCCAGCATGAGGTCAACAATTATGCCGGGGTTAATTTCTGGCAATGTGAATGATATATTAAATGGTACTATACCATTTGCCATATTCAAAGCCTTTTCCCCGCGTGCTACGGTATGATTGGCAACCGAAAGTCGCCACTGTCCAGATAATGATTCAGTTTCTATTCCTGAAATGCTAAATACATTTTTCACCTCACCTCCAGCAAACCAACATTGCGATTCTGTTATATCAGAAATGATAGGTTCTGCATTACAGAATGTGCCAATAAAACATATTATTAAAAGAATTTTATGCATTTTCATCCAATCTTGTAATGGTTTGTAATACTTTATATTCAATGCCTTCTTCCGTTAAGGACATAAGCTCCGTAGAGTCACCAGGCTTCACTATATTAGTATTTTGAACTGCAAAACGCACAGGTCCATCAAGTTTAATACTTGTATCAACTGCTAACTTACCGTCATCAAGAGAATATACCCATAAAGTTATTATGTCATCATTATCTCTGGTAGGAGCAATTTCTACAATCTCTTCATCACGAAGAGTAATATCTGTACTCCACTCTGATTTCCAGACTTTTGATCCCCGTTCTCTTGAAACAATAAATATTTTAATAAGTAGTGGGGCTGATGAATTAGCATTATCACGAGTTTCAAGACCAAGATTTATCTTTCCATCTGATTCAGAAATCCACCGTAAATTATCTGGAAACAATTCCTGCATATAACTAAATAGCTTTTCACCATTTGCAATTTGTGCATAAGAACTATCAACTTGTGATGAAGGTGTATCTCTACAGTTTATTAGCAGCATAATAAGAATTGCAGCTGCCGCCCCTATTCCTGAATATAATAGTTTTTGAAAAAAGAGTACCTTTGTAACAACAATATTTTCTACATTCAAATTACTATTACTTGAAATTTTTTCATTAATCTTCAAGGATAAATCATGTAAATGATCCTTGTCAGGACTTTTAGTGGCAGCCCAATTTTTTAACATTGTATCCAATTTATTATTCATTGTTACACTTGATCCAGTAATTTTGTTTTTAATATTCTTCTTGCTTCATGTACTCGCCAATACATGGTAGCTGTTACACAGCACGAAACATCAGCAGCTTCTCGTATACTTAATCCATTAATGCAAGTCATCGTTATTGCTGATCGCAAAACTGGTGAAAGACTTGATAATGCTTTAGTTATTTTATTATTTAGTTCTGACTCAACTAAACATGTATCCGGCTTTAGCTTCCAGTCCAGCATTTCCGGCGGTTCTGCCCAGTTGTCAATCCGACTCTTACTACTTTTACTCCAAAAACTCTTAACTGTATTAATTGCTATTTTGTATAACCATGTAGAAAACTTTGATTTACCTTTAAATCTATCAATATTTCTAACAACTTTCAGGAATACTTCCTGAGTGAGCTCGTCAGCATCAGCATCATTAAGAACCATTGGATAAATCATAGCCCGTATTTTACCGATATGACGTCTTACTAATTCCTCAAAATAGTTTATTTCTTTAGAGTTTATAAAAAACTCTATTAATTTTTCATCGCTAAATTCATCCATAGATAATATTTCTTTACTAGATAAGACTTATCTTTTTGAAAAATCTTTGATTTTTTATCACTAAATTCCATAAGGAGCGAAAAAAGCACCTGTTTTTTGGCTGATATATTGCGTTTTGCAATACTTAGAAAACAAAAAACAGCCAAAACGGATACTAACATCTTCCATCAGGTAATTCAACTAATTTTAAAATGATTATCCGATAAACTTGCTTTCGAAAAAGATAAAAAGCCAAGAACATTCAGCTCTATAGTCATGTTGTATCTTTGGTTTGTGGTCATTTAGCACATGCAAGTTACTTGTTGGTATATGAGTATCTTCTGATTCATTTATCAAGTAAGCTATTTCGGAGAGTTATGGATTAATGGCTTCGTGCCACATAAGACAACTAGACATAAGGAAACCAATAGAACCCCAAAAAGTTGAGAAATCACTTCCCCAATATATATCAGTATGACCTTGGGTAGAAGCACCAAACCAGGCACATAGAAGAAAACCAACGGCACCAATCAGATTAAACAGACCTGCATACCAGCCAATATCGTGCACATTAGGATGTTTCCAAGTTGTCTGCACTTCAAACATTGCCATAGTGGAAGCAATAATAAAGCATACTGCACCAATCATCTGAGGAATCCAGAACAAAGCAATCATTGGCACATTAAAATATAAGGAAAAAACTCCTGAAACACATGCTAAGAAAAAAATCAAAGCACCTAGCATCTGGACTGTATTCATCCACCATGCCCACTCGCGAGGTTTGAGACGCATCCATCTAAGTCGTTTCAATCTTCTATGCGGAATTGCGTGATAAACAGGAGCTTCATCAGTAGACTCAGAAGCTGTTTCAATAGTCACCTTGTAGGACTGGTTGAAAACTTCGAGCATAGCGGCATACCCAGCTATAATAAAAGTAAGTCCCCCCGCAAATGCACTCCAGGAAACTAGTTGGCTTTGAAGAGCAGCGTTAGTTAATGGCCACATACAAAAACAACCATTAACAAGCCATACCATACTGCCAACCGTAAATAGAAAAGCAACCCACCATGATAAATTAGTCCATTCTACCGTGAACCAGTTCTTTCTAACGTGAGAATACTGACGTTCACTATTCAAAAACAAAACTTGCCGACGATTTTTACGCTGCGCCCTTGGATTGAACTGTATAGTCCACGTTTGTCCGCCTGCTTTATGGGTAAACAGTCGAGTACGTCCCTTCAGATGGGATATATCCAGCACATGACGTATATCTTTCTTACCGATGTGAGTACTTCTAGATTCCATATGTTTGTTCTTGTTTTTTTTCATCTTACTACTACAAATACCATATACGTTAAAAAAAAACAATACATCTTTCAGTATTTAATCTATCCTGTAAATTATAAGATCAACTGCGAAATATTTAGACAAAAAAAAAGACCGACTTTAAAAGTTGGTCTTTTTCTTGGACTAGTCTCAACTTGTTTTTTGTATATCTTGAATCATTTGTTGAATTTTAGGGTGATTGGCCGATCATCAAAAACTGCTTATCCATTGAGATATATTAAAATCAATCGAATATATTTTGGTCCAATAGATGTATAATCAACAGACATATGTCAAGCTTACTTGGCGCGTTGCGCAGGATGCTTCTTATAGACGCGTACGTAATCAATGTAGGCATAGGATGGCAAACGCGATTCCGGGTTGTCCTCGAATTTACCGACGGCATGTCCCCAACTGTTCTTGTTACCCTTCTCTGGGTCGCCGTTGGCTATTTCAATCGTCATCCGCAGGCCGTGGGTGTCATCAGTTGAGACGTTCTTGGTGTTCACCCAGTAGGGTTTTCCATCGAGATAGAAGACTTGGCGGTCCTTAGTCCAATGCAAGCCCCAAGTGTGCCACTGTTCTGCATCGAATTTAGTGTGACCGTATGGGCGAGGAGGCGAAGCGGAGGTTGGCCCCCCATTCGCAATATGAACTGCGGCGTTGAATATGTTCATTAGGCTGTAGGCATCATTTTGAAACGGAACGTATTCCATCACATCGATCTCCGATCCCTTGGCGGGGTCGCCTGTGTATGGTGTATCGGAGTACAGCCACAGAGCGAACCAGGCGGCGTACGCCTTGAATTGTGAAACGTTCGCCCGCCATTCTATGAAAATACCATTCTCGCCAGGGCCGAATGTGATACTCTTGTCCTTAGGATAGGTGCCCTTTTCGGAGGTGGCTAGATAAGGTGCGAGTCGCTTGCCACCCTCATAGCGAGTACGCATGACGAGATTTCCCTTGCCGTCCAAATAGGCCTCATCCCGTGAGAGGGTTGCATCACGCCATGTCCCGTCTTTTTTCCAGATTGCACCAGCTCGCCAATGCTCTGCTGGTGCGCTATCCTTGGCTCCGTTGAACTCATCATTCCAGAGCAGTCCCCATTCAGCACCAAGAAGAAAGCCATCGGTGCTGTTCATAGTTGCTCCTGCTTCACTCTGCTTGAACTTAACATTGTCGATGTAAAGTGGAGACATCGTTCCACCACTAGCAATCTTGACTAGGCCGATGTGTGCCCAATTGCAATTGGTATCAAATTTCTCGTTTGCAACATATTGCCATTCGACGTGGCATGTTCTTCCTTCCGCTTCATTCAGGGCCAGTTCAACATCATGCGTCATGTCGAATGCGGCAATATCACCTTGACCACCAAAAAGCCGCACCTGCAACTTGGCCCATCCGTTAGTGGGTAAAACGCCCTCTGGTACATAAAGATCGAAAGACAAGGCATCTGAACCCTTAATGGAAGGCAGCAACTCTTGATTAACAGCCAACTGACACCACGTACCGCCAGTATCGGAAATTAGCTTCAGGCAACTCTTGCCCTCAGTGATTGCTGCCGCCGGTGCTCCATCTGCTACCGTCGCAATCAGCGAAGAAGCAGGAGCAGTAGAGGCCCATCCTCCTGTTGAGGATTCAAAGGATTCATTTGCCACTCCCAATAGAGAGAGTAGCGAGAATGAATATATAAACAGTAAGGCAATAATATTTTTCATAGATGTGGGGTAATCATAAGTTGTTGGTTTAAAGTCAGTAAGTCAAGTATGGCCACGGTGGGCTACTAGACTGTGATAACTGTAAATGTTTTTAACAAAAATTATTGGACGACTACCAATGTTCCCATTGAGCCTTCTTCTTCATAGGTTATCAAACTTGGTTTGTTTGGTGTTGCCACCCATGTTCGAGGAGAAAATTGAAGTTTCTTCCAAGAATTACCTCCCGTAGCAACAAAAGCAAAACTAACTATATTATTAGTACTAGCCATGACAAAATCAGCTAATGCTTCAGATTGAAATTTCATCAAAGCAACCGCTGTTGGCGGAACAATATCAACATCCTGCGTAAAAAGAGCCGTACCAAAAGGTGGTTTATTATTCCAAGTCATAGTTGTTTCATCAAAACTTTCTCCAACACTTCCATCTTCTAGACCATAAACAGTAACTGTGATGCTAAAGCTCTCGTCCGTCGGATTAACATTGTAAAGGCGAAGACTTATAGCAGCATCTGATAAGTTTTCAAAAGCAGTAGCGTAGTTAAAACGAAGATAAAACTGAGCACTTTGACCACCTGCCCTCATTAAAGCTAAATCACCACTGTTCTGATTACCGTCTGCATCGTTTTCTTTCACATAAATATCTTGTGAAACATTATTAGTAGTACTGGCATGTAGCACTCCACCTAAAACAAAGATTGAGATTACCACGCTAGAAAAAAAGTTAGTTTTTTTCATATTTCTATTCTCCTATTTTGAAGTTTGATATTAATGTGCATTTGAAAAATTCAAAGCATAGATTAATTATTAATTTGAATTTACATAAATATTTATATTTTGTCAATAATTTTTTGTCATGTATTTGAAATGTAAAAAGTGTAAGCTTAAATGAGAATAGTAACTAGGCAAAAAAAAACCGACTTTAAAAGTCGATTTTTTTTAACCTAGTCTCCTCTTATTTTTTGTATATCTTAACTCATCTTTTGCATTTGAGATTGGATGGTCGAGCTGACCGTGTTAGGCGAAGCTCGTAGAGCAAAGACTGATAACAGTGTCCCCGTGGAGCCATGATAAAATCTTACTAAAGGCATAACACGAGCAACGCTCGTTCCTGCCCACGGCAATGTCCTGCGTTGGTTGTTGGATATTGAGTGTTGGATATTGGATATTATTTTTATCTTTCTTTCATCATTGGTAGTTGAACGTTCGATGTTGGACGTTCTTTTTGTCCTCCCTAGCCCCATATCATTATTTCTTTTTCTTGGTGTTTATTTTACAGAGTCAGCGCTCACAGGATCAGGCAATTCCTCAGCTGCGTTGCTCCACCTATAAACGGCGATAGCCTTGAGTTCACGAATAAATACCTGATCCCCTGCAACAGCGATATGCCCCCATGTGCTCTGTTTTGATATCTTACGACGATCCAGAAGGTTGAAACTCTCTGGGCTTGCATCAATCAGCAACAGGTCACCCTTTTGATTAAGTCCAAGAATCCTTGTACCGTTGGCAATTAAAGAACAGTACTGTCCATAAACAGGAGATTTCCACAGTATTGTTTTTGTTTCTGGGTTCAGACAACTGAAACGCTGGTCTCGGCGGTGGAAGTAGATGTTACCGTCAATAACTACAGGTGTCGACATATATGCCTGCGATTTCTTGTCCCGCCATACCTCGGATATGGTAAAGACATCACCCTCTTTTTTCAAATCAAACAATATGGAGGCACCGTCATAGCAACTGGTAAAAAGGGTGTTACCTACAACAACTGGAGTCTGTATATTCATCCCTCGGAATGCCTTCACCTTCTGTTTCCATAAAACGGTTCCGTTTGCAGGATCTACACCCGCCAGCATCCCCCGTGTCTGCACAATCAACTGCTCCACACCGCAAATCTTCTGTTTAATAGGAGAAGAGAAGGCACCGCCGTACATTCCTCCGCTGTCTTTGAGGGTGCGCCATAATGTAGCACCTGTATGCTTATTGAGTTTAACAAAACTGGCTCCAGCTTGAACATATACGCCTTCTTTATCCACCAGCGGAGAGCAAACAAAACCAAATTTGGGCAAAGGGGTTTCAAAACGTTTTGCAAAATCCACCTGCCATTTGATGCTGCCATCTTCTGCATTTAAGCAGACCAATAGATCTTGCATGCCGGCAACGTAAAGGTTTTGGCCGTCAAAGGCTGGCGTCGAGCGTACCCAACTGCCGTTTTTTGCAGAGAAGAATGGTACTCTCATGCTTCCACCCCATGATGTTTCCCATACCTGCTTGCCTAAAAAACGGTCAAAGGCACGTACGACCTCCTGCTTTTTGTCAAGCGTTTCCACCGTAAAGACAAGATTAGTGCTTACTATCGGTCCCGGATAACCCTCGCCAATCTCCTTTCTCCACATTTGTTTAAGATGATTGTTGTCAATTTTGCTCGGCCATGGCAATCCCGTCACTATAGAATTACGTTTTGCCCCGCGCCATTGCGTCCAAGTGCCTGGGTCAATAGCGGCGGAGGACTCTCCATAAACAAATTTAATACTTACGCATAGGATTACCATCAATAGAAATCGTATTATCATTCTAGCCTGCTTTTTCAAAACATTTACTTTCATAGAATATCCTTATATAATAATTATCACTCTTGTAATAATGGCTCTATCAAGGTTTGTGTGGGTGATGCCTTTTTGTTCGCCCCGTAGGCCATAGTCTTAGAACAGCAAAGCTGTTCAACATAAATAGCCATGTATGAAATGCATGGTCAACAAAACAATTAATATACAAAGCTTAACTGGTAAATAACTTATTAATATAAATTATAGTTATTACCAAACAGCCTTCTTGCTGGCAAAACAGATACACAACTGGCAAAATCCTTATTTAAACATTAAAAGTGGTAAAACAATTACAACACCAATAATCATAGTGCGGACACTCGTGACAGAGCCATAAAAAATATGTTTCCAAAAAATGAACAGCATAATTATTTCACATATACCAAGTATCCTTTAAAAATGCAAAGAATGATATATACAAGTAACTGCATAGAAAGTTTAAACAAGAGAACAAGGAGAACTATTTCAATCATACTCCCAGCGGATTATTACGGTCGACTAGAGGAAAATCGATAGCTTTACGGGAAAGTTGAGATCCGTAAACACCGTAAATCATTTCCAGAACCGTGCGTGCATTATAAATATTGGAAACAGGCTGACGGTCTTCCTCAATTGAGCGCATCAAATCCCATACCCCATAGCGGTTGCTTTCGAGAAACCATGATGCACTTGGCGTATGGCGACCACATAACGATTGATCCAAAGAAGCAGCGCCAAAAATGATGCGTTCGTCCAAGACCTCAACATCTTCAAAACACGCATCGACATCCGGCGGATTTTTACTGCGACTAATTTTGAGAGAGGCATCTCTATAGTCATCAAAACGCAGAGATAAAGTTCCTTCTGTTCCAATTACAGCAATGCCCATTGGAGATCTTTGTTTTCCATGCTCAAAAAGACCTCGTCTGCTTTCAAACAGTCCTCGCACACCATTGGAAAAACTAAATGAAGCAAATATATTGTCGCCAGATGTGAGTCCAATCGGTTCGATTGTCTCACATATATCACCCTTGACAATAGGTTTTCCAGCAGATCTCACTTCTGCCCAAACAGACTCCGGCTGACCAAAGAAAAAGATTTCCAGATCAAGGATGTGTGTTCCCAGCACCATCAAGTCTTCGCCTCCGCCGCGATGATCGCTTTTGCCTCGACCATGGATAGTTAGTGGAATTCCAATCTCGCCATCCTCAATCATTTTCTTCATCTGCAAAAAAGCAGAACTATATCGGGCTGGATGTGCCATGCAAAGCTTGATATTATGCGCCTCCACTAACTCAACAATTTCGTCAGCTTCCTTCAAACTCACAGTCATAGGTTTTTCACAATAGATATGAATCCCCCTCGCAGTCGCTGCCTTGATCTGGTCAAGATGGTCATATGGATGACGAGAGCAAAGTACTACAATATCAGGTTTTTCACTATCCAGCATCTGCAAGTAATCGCGATAATGTCGTTTTGCTTTGGTTGCCTCCATAACGTCATCAAGGTCTTCGGCTTTTGAATCAAAGAACCCCACCACCTCAACGTTCGGAATTCCACAAAATCCAACATGCAGGCCATGAAAACCAAGACATTTTACAGCCGTGTCTCTTGCGATCGCTACTTTCCAATTTTTCCTAATCATACTTTTATTCCTTAAGTTCTTTTAATGCATCTTCTTCCAATCGAACACAATCCCTAATGGCACTTTTTCTTCTTCTGCAAGACGTTTATAGACTTTCGGTGCCTCTTCCGGAGAAACAACTTCAGAAATAATCGGATGAACCTTAATTTTTTTCGCAGCAATAAGTTTCAGGAATGTCCTGTAATCGTCATGTTCAGTCCAGCGTCCTATAGAAGATTCACATTTTGCCCTAGTAGAAGTATGAGCCCCGATTAACGAAATTCCGCGCCTATGAACATACTTATAAAAATCAATCGGCACATCGGATATACGAGTGCAGCCAAGAAGAGAGATTCTTCCTTCCCAGGCAATATATTCCAAAGCTTGTTGTAATGCGGCTGCCGAACCACTTACCTCTACTACTACATTAGGCCCTTCGCCTTCAGTTATTTCTTTGACCTTTTCAACGAAATCTTCATCAACTGGCGAAAATGCATACGCAGCTCCCAGCTTCAGTGCGAGTTCACGACGAGTGGCATCGAAATCGGAAACCATCACTGGAATAGCTCCAGAGAGAGCTGCTATCTGAAGAGCAAATATACCTAGAAGACCTTGCCCTGTAATCATTGCCGATTCGCCAATTTCAATTTTTAATTTGCGCACTCCTAAAAAAGCAAATGCAGCAATTGGAGCAAATGCAGCAGCAAGGAGATCAACTGAATCATCTTCTACTTTTACTACCTGACTTGCACATTTAGTGGTGTGAGATTTGTGCCCCCCCCAGTTAACGACAACACGATCTCCAATTTTCAAATTCTCAACACCATCTCCGATTGCACAAACTCTTCCCGCCCCACAATAACCAGGTCTAAATGGAAATCCATTTTCAGAGGTCCCTGTATTTGGCAATTGAACTAAGTTTGCCCGTTCGGTGCCGGCACTAATAACTGTATACTCATTTTCAATTAATACGACTCCGGGTTGGGGTTGCGTAATATCATATTCTTTCAACACCGCTTTGCCTATCGATTCAAATTCAACGTAATGTCCCTTCATAAACAACTTCCTTTCTGATTTTCGGGTGGTGGTTTTGGAGTTATATTTCTGTCATCTAGTTCTTCTGATTTTCTAGCATTCTATCAAGTTCATATTTTATGTCAATTAAAGATGTTATTTTGTATTTATATAAATTGTCTTCACAGTGTTCTATTAGACAAGCACATATTAAATTCATAGTACTATCTTCATTTGGAAAGCTTCCTCTTATTTTTATAGTTTCCTTATCTTTTTGTTTAAACTTTCTATGCAGTTAATTGTATATAGGGCTTACTGTTTAATGTGAGATAGGACGCTTCGCTACTGTCGCAGGCTCCAGCCTCAGCAAGCTGGTTCCTGATATCGCATTAAAGATTCATAAAAAACATGAACTTTATATAAAAGTTCATCTGCAAGCTTGTTTGCCTAAATGTGCTAAAAACCTTGCACTTTGACATTAGAAATAAAGTATTAATAGTTACTAATACATTAGTTATGAATTAAACAGGAAGCCATACTTACGTTAATTTATACATGGAATCCTCGCAATTCCATGTTTTATTAACAAATAGAGGATTAGAGAACTGTGATACCGAGAATAGAACATAAATCCTTCAGCATCTCAGAATTATCACCATATGAAATAATATAGTGCTGCCCCATAACCTTTTGAATGAATTCTTCGGTATTGTTATCAAAAACTATTTCCAGGCTCGGGAGCTGCGGTGCCGGTGCTGCCCAACCAGCTTCTTCCCAAACAATTGGTGTCCGCGCGGTGCCTGTCATGAAGTGCATCTGATATTGGTTGCCACAATATCCGAGCCGAGCAATCGTGACTTTACCTGTTTTTAGCTTAGATACATTGAGAAGACCTTCTCCAAAGTCGCCAAAGGAGCTCGGTAGCACAGTAACTTTTCCGTCAACAATCTCAGCGGGTACATAGTCTGGCACTCCCATCAAGGCACCATCAGTCATAAACTCATAGAATTCAAGATAAGCAGCTATCTGGCCAGTTAGAAATCGAACGATTAGTTGAGTCACAGCTCCCATGCTATCATTTTCAGGAACGGTTGGAATATCCATCTCGTCGTGCAACAGCGTCATAGCGCCGGCTGGAGCAAACCCCATGAGTTTCTTAATTCCATCCACGTCAACAAACGAGAAAGCATCATATCCCCCATCCTCTATTTTCTTGCGTAGCGCCAAATATAATCTGACTGAGCTCTCAACCGTGCCGGGCTGTGGCTCTTTCTTGAAATCCCAGCGATCACGAAGAGTTTCAACAATTTCCGTCAACTGGTCATCAGTAATAGATTCCATGATTTGCTGCAGTTCCAGAAGATCGAAATGCTGAATTTCTGGACCGATTTTTCCCTTGAGCGATACACCATCATACAATGTACCATAGAGCCGCATATCGCGGTATCCAGCCATTCCAACTGTCGCCTTCTTCAATCGTGCTGCGGCTCCGGCCGCACGGCAATAGGAGATAATGCGGTCTAAGGGGAGTGGTTTATTTCGATAGTTAACAATATACTTGAACGTGTAGCCCATATCTTCCATAGGCTTTCGCAATGCTGTTGATCCAGCCTGGTCTGCTGTCGTCACAAACTTGTCGCCTTCTTGCCATCCGGTCAGACCGAGTAGAACCATCGGTTTATGTTTGAATGGTTCGATAACGGAGATCACTGCCCATGTTGGAATCCAACCTGCAATACAAACCACCAGCACATCAAAGGATTCTGCAGAAAGTTCAGTCACAGCTCGCGCGACCTGTTCCCCCTTTGGATCATCCGCCACTGGAGCTGTTGTTACCAAATCTAGTCCTGCGTCTTTTAGTGCGACGGCAACATCCTCGCATCGTCCGTTAATAAACTCACGAGGTGTATTCACTTCGCCAAAACAGACAAGGCCTGTTTTAATTTTCTCATTCAGATTAATCATTTTTTTCTCCAAAGGTTGGTAGTAGTGTTTTATTTAGACATAAATAGTTTTCATAGGCTTTTTGATAGATGTTAACAGCATCGGGTGAAGGATGATACGTGCAATCGAAGCGTATCATGCCCCGAACAGCTTCATCTACCGATGCGTAGAACCCGGCAGCAACAGAAGCCAGAATTGCCACCCCCATACAGGTTGCTTCTTCCGTATCCACCGTAACAATATCACGATTCAGGACATCTGCCTTGATTTGGAGCCATAGCGGACTTTGTGCTCCTCCTCCTAACGAACAGACGAATTCCACGGGAATGCCCAATGTTCCCAGCATATCTAAGTTTTCTCGAAGCATAAAAGCCACCGATTCAAACAAAGCTCGAACAAAGTGTCCACGTGTGTGGGCAAGAGAGAATCCGTAGAAAACCCCTTTGGCATCCGGATTACTCGATGGACATACCGCACCGTTGAGATGTGGTAGCAACAATAGATCATTAGATCCGCGAGGAATAGCAGCAGCTTCGAGGTCGAGTTCCTTATATGATTTCCCCCCTCCAAATTCATCACGAAACCAGCGAAAGACCATGCCTGCCGTCGGCACCCATGGCAAGAGAACATACACACCATCAGCAGCATGACGATAAAGTCCCACTCGCTTTTTGGGGTCATACAAAGTATCCATGCAAGTAGCACAAATCGCCATGGCACTACCAGTTGTCTCCGTAACCATACCTGAACGAATATTACCGGCACCTATAGCGCCTGCAACCTGGTCTATGGGAGCAGTGGTAACATGGGTGCCACAGGCTAACCCCACCTCTGCGGTAACTGTGCCGATAGGCGTGCCCGATAGCTTCAGCTCCGGTAGCTGTCCGGAGGTAATATCAAGGAAACTGAGCATGCCTTCCCACCAGATGCCATCGACCAGATTATAATATAACGTCGAGGGATTCATCGCATGATCGCTCACATAACGATTGGTCAACTTGTAAATGATGTAGTCAGCTACCAAGCAAAACATTTCCACTTTTTTAAATACGTCGGGTTCGTGATTGCGTATCCACAGAATCTTGGTCGCCGTCCAAGTGGGAACAATCGCCTGCTGCCCAGTGATTCGGTAGACTTCATCAATGTCGAATGCCCTCGAAATCTGTTCAACTTCTTCCGTTGTGCGGTTGTCTAACCAAACGATTGCTTTCCGAAGAGGCGTTCCATCCTTGTCCAGCACTATCAACGTCTCGCCTTGACTGGTAACACCTACCGACAAAATGCTAGCGGGCGCCACCTTCGAGTCTGCTAGTACTCTGCGAATAGCCGTCTGCGTTGATTGCCAGTAGATATCCGGATCCAGTTCAACAATCTCTGGGGACGGCGTCTCCAGCGTGTACTCCTGAACATGAACGGCCGCTTGTTGCCCAATGGCATCAAACAGCACGACTTTGACCGAAGATGTCCCCACATCAACTGCCAAAAAATATGATTGTTTGGTCATTATCGCTCTCCTAACATGATGATTCGAACATTTTTCTGATGTCAGAGACTGTTTCATCTACAAGCATCCTGCCACCATCAGCACCAACAATTCCATTAATAATCTCGCCGCCGTAACCACCCAGTTCTTCTGCCCGCTTACTCGGCAAATAGCCACCGACACCATTGGCAAGTTGAACGACAAACGTCTGTCCAGCAAGACTGCGCGCCTTCATGCACTGCCCAAATTCAAGATACAACTCAAATGGATTTGAGGCAAATACTACATCTCCAAGGCGAAGAATGTGCAAATACATTATGAAATCAGGTTCAGTGTTCTGGGTTTCATATCGTTTAATTATCGCCTCACAATTTCTGATTTGGACGAAATGATGCAATTTACTGTCATAGGGTCCGGGGCGTCCCGGTATCTTCTCGTTTGTATGGATTTCCGCGCAGAACACCTCAAATGCTGTTGCCGAATCCTGAAGAGCTTCTAGGCGAGGTATTTCATTCTTTGCTGCAACATAGTCTGCATAGGATGCACGTCGACTCGGCAAGCCAAGCTTCCGCACGCTATGTTTCATAAACTCGTTATATCTGATAGATTCAACAGAAGCGGGATATGCGCGTCTTACAGTGTTAAGTAGGCGCTCTGATAGTACTTCAACGCCTTCTTCACTCCAGAAACTAGAATCTTTTTGGCGTATCAAATCTCGAGGAGATTGGCACCCCGCTGCACTTATTTGTGCGACCGTGACAAACTCAGAACCAAACTCTATCTTAAGCTTTTCACGCAAAGCGCCCATGAAATCGGATGAAATTTTGTACGTTGCCTCCATTACCTGTGATGGACAGACAACATTAACAATTACACCTATTGGTTTTTTGTTCTCAGCAAAAAAGAATAGCAGATCAACGATCGAGTCTTCACCACCTTCCATACCCACAAAGTCATCACGATCAGTGCGACCATACATCTCAGCCTTTTCATTAGAATAAACGGCTCTTCGGCAATGCCCAATCCTCGCATAATCCATAATATTGGATATTCCACCCGGACGTAGTGACTTCCACGCTTGTTTTACTGCGGCAATAATTTGCTTATCAACCAGATCCTGATATTCCTCAATCTTCATCGTAGCAGTGTCTGGTTTCCACCAATTTCTGCCTATTCGCAAGCCAGGTGCATTGTGTGTATGAATGGCATTGATAATAATCTTATCTTCCGTTATACCTGGAAACTTCTTCGCAATAGACTTCTGGATACGTGCGCAATAGTCTTCAGGAACCCCAACCACATCAAGCGTAATCATGACGGAGCATTCGTTGTGCTGTTTTAAAATCAACACACACGTCTTTAATTGGGAATGAATCCCCGTAGCCACACGCTGATAGTACTGCCCAGACAACTCAACAATTTTATCAGCTGGCGTGATATCCGCCTCTCCAAACCCTACATACAACACATCTTTATTATCAATACTCACTATTTTATTCCTTTCAATTGTCTCATTATACTAAAATCTCTCCCAACGGAAAGTATTGCAGGCATCCATAAACATCACGATCGTCAGGCGAAAGGCGCGTCGCGGCCAATCGCATAACCTCATAAATCACAGACAACAACGTTGTTTTCATAATCATACGTAAAATTCCTTTTGTTTAGATGCGTTATCATCGACTTTCGTTTGCTCACTTACTTGCTTCTTGAATTCCCGTGGACTCATTCCTGACAGCGAGCGGAATACACGTGAGAAATGGAGCGGATCGCGAAATCCCACTACGGCGGAAATTTCGGAAATACGCATCGCAGAATGCTGTATAAGTAAACGCGCACGCTCGATACGAATATGGCGGAGATATTGCATGGGAGATATTCCAGCCTGCTTTCCAAAAATACGTCCAAAATGATCCGAACTGCATCCGGCAGCAGCGGCAATCTCAGGCAACCTCAGAGAAGAACGCATATAGTTTCTCCCCATAAATTCGATGGCTACTCGAACAGCTCCTACAGGTACCACGGCACCTGTGGAAGGCATTCCGGCTTCAGTCAGAAAGATGGCTAGCAGTTCCAATATGGCTGCCTTAAGGCGCAGTCGTTTGCTCTCATTGTGATTAGATAACAGTTCTGGATTATATGATAACGGACCCTCAATGAATCCTCGGGAAATTTCGAGCCCAGATTCCACCGTGATGGCACCAATTTTCTCAAAGGCTTCGATTAGGAGATCAGGATCTGCGATAGGCATCGTGCAGACTAATGGTACTTTTTCAATTCCCGCCAATTCCGGCACATCCGAGACATCTAAAAACAGACACCACGACTGCAGATCATTAAGAGATATGTCAGAAGTGTTACCAAAGTGAACATTGCAAAACAATGCATCCCCCGGATTTCTCTCAATATGTCGATCGCCGATATTAAGTCCATATTTTATGTATGATTTATGAGAATACGAGAATTGTACACACGGTGATGGAGGATTTTCACATCCTATATGGGTGAATCCGGCATACGGTATTCTAGGAACATCACCGTGCGAAATCCATTGCGCAATGCGTTCAACCCATAAGGCGAAGCTCTCCCTGTCTGTTCCATTTAAATTTTTTGTATCATTCTTCATTTTGACTTAATTATTCCTAAGTAAAACGCGCTTACCTATATCATGCTTTTTGTGCCAGTTTTTAAAGAATTAAAACACAAACGCAGTTAAAGCACAAGTATTATTTTGCATTGCTATAACAATATTTAACAAGTATACATAACGCATATGCACTTAACGAAAGATTATAGGTGCTATCTTTACATCTTGACCGCAGATTTTATCCATATCTTTGTCGTTTTTCACCATCTAAATACTATTGCTAATTTTCCCGTTAATATGATATCTTTGTCTCCAATGGAACAGTTTTCAAAGTGAGGTAAAAATTGAAAACTACACGAAGAGCGATCATAGGTGAAAACCATAACATAAAGGAGAATGGAACATGAAAACCTCGTGTCTATTTGGGTACTATGTTTATAGTGAAATAACATTCCGAGTCTGCTTTCACAAAAGCTGTCTCGTACTATCCAGGGCCCCCCTGATGAAAGGCGTAATGTGGATTATTTAATAAGAGAATTTGGAGCCATCGGCAATGAAGTGTCATTTGATACGAATGCGATACAGCAAGCTATTGATAAATGTGCAGCAAGTGGTGGCGGAAGAGTGGTCGTTGAACCAGGTGTCTATCTAACAAAAACGATCTACTTGCGAAGTCATGTCGAACTACATCTATGTGCTGGCTCAAAGCTTTTGGGAAGCACAGTCCCTGACGATTACGACAACTTCACGGCCAAAGGATTCATGAAACCTGAAGCGGCACCGGAGGGTAATACAAAGTGTCTCATCTGCGCATCAAATGCCAAAAACATAGCCATCACGGGAACAGGAGAAATCAATGGTGCCGGACCGACTTTTTATGACACCGATATTACGGATGATCACAAATTCTACAGTAAACTTGATATCGCCAGACCCCGTATGATTCTTTTCTACAGATGCCGGAATATCAGAATTCAGGACACATCCTTTATAGATTCTCCTTTATGGACAATGTGGCTCGTTGCATGCGAAGATGTTAACATTAATCGCGTGAAGGTAATCGGTGACCAGAAGATGATCAACAATGATGGAATCGATATTGATTCCTGCCAGAATGTTACCATCAGTGACAGTTTCTTAAAAACCGGCGATGACTGTATTATCCTCCGTGCTATCCAGCAACCCCAAGAAAAGTATGTCATTTGCGAAAGGGTGACGGTGACCAACTGCGTTCTGAACAGCTACTGCCAGGGTATCCGTGTCGGATGCCCAAACGACAGCATCATTCGTAACTGCATATTCAGCAATCTTGTAATTGATGGGGATGGAAACGGCATCGTTTTTGAAAACCCGCAACGCTATTTCAAAGCGACCCGTAGTGGGAGACTGGATATTCATAATATAATGTTTTCAAATATTACGATAACCTCTGATGGATACCCAATATGTATCAACGTTGAAGAAGGGATTAAGCTTCGACGACTATCCGGCATAACATTCTCCGATATTCGGATAAAGAGTACGAAACCCATTACGTTGACCGGATGTGAAGATACGTTTATTGAAGATATCCGTTTGAGCAACATTCAAGTTGAGACAAGAACTAATACCCCTATTATTCTCTCGCATTGTCGAAAATTAGTCATGAACAATGTAGAACTGACAACGAAGACAGAAGTGAATATAAAATAAGTTAAATAGCATTGTGAATTCGGGATGCATCTTAATTACCGCTAGACAGACATTAACCACACTCAGAGAATTCTTCAATCATGGAAACACCACAAGAACAACATGTTCATAGGTCACAAACATTCGCGATTATTTCCGCGTGCTTCGGATCTTTATCCGTAATAATGATTAATGACAGCGCGGTAATAATTCTCTTTGCAGGTATATTGGGAGCAAGCAGCATGTTAGCCATGGCAACAACTGCTTTATTCGGAGTGATGAATTGTCTGTTTTTAATTCCAGCTGCTTATATCGCGGCAAAGGTTGGCTACAAGCGCCAGATCCTCTATACAGCTTTTGGGGGCTCTCTTGCTATTATCATGCTAGCTTTGTCTCCATATCTAAACTCATACGCTAAATATGGAATGATATTTTCCCTAATATGCTTTGGTATTGTCATGACACTTTATTTCTCAGCATGGTTTCCATTTCTGGACGAATTCTTACCTAAAAAGGAACGTAGCAATTTCTTTGGGATGCTACGTTTTTCGTGGCAGTCATGCTGTGTGGTATTCTTCTTTATTTGTGGTTTAGTTATGGGAGAAACTCCTGCTTTATGGGTATTACAGATAATAATTATAATTACGGGGGTTGCTCTACTGGGAAGAGCATATTTTGTAAATAAAATCAAAATCAACGAATCCGAGTGCAAGACTTTGTTGCCGTTTCGCAAAAGTATGGAAATGGTCTTGAACAATAAACCTCTGGTGGGATTCTCTGTGTATCTGGCATTTTTATATCTAATGGCTCAGGGCACCATTCCGTTAACTTTTATTTATCTGAAAAACTATCTTAACACACCAGATAATATAGTTGTGATAATTTCATCTATCGCTCTGGCTGGTACAATTATTGGATTTTTTTTTGCTGGACGAATGATTGCCAGACTTGGAGTAAAAAAGATTTTACTGGTTATTCATCTTTCATTTGCTCTGATTAATGTTTTGCTATTTGCATGCAGTGACACCGAAACCATTCCGCTTATTATCATTACTACACTGCTCGTGTGTTATGGATTTTTCATGGCTATTTCGTCGGTAGCGATAAGCTCTGAGATGATAGCTTTGGCAGATCCTGCCAACAAAGCGTTAGCTATGGCATTCTGTGGTAGTATGTACGCTGCGGGAACAGGTGGCTCTCGGCTTTTGTCTTCAATGCTAATAGGCACCGGAATATTGGCGCCTCAATGGAATATAGGCACAATGACATTTAGCATGTTCCACACTATGTATTTAGGATATGGAGTTGGAATCTTATTTGTCAGTCTTTTATTGGTGATAGTCCCGGCAATTTTCCCTAAAGGCGAATACCATTATATTCCTTAATCGACATCGGTATTCTATAAAATCAAGCAGATTAACTTTAAAACAAAGTTCATCTGCAAGCTTTTTGGTCAAAACATGTCAAAAGTCTTACACTTTTAACGTTTTAACCATAGTATAACAATCTGTCAATAGGCAGTTTATGAATTGAACAGGACTTGGATTCAAGTTTAAAGTGCAACGATGTATAATATAGCAGATAAATCTTAAGTATCTTATTTAAGGTGGACATTTCTTTAAAAAAAAGTTAATTGCTTGTATTATGTTTCCTTTTTTAACGACCAAGATAAGAAGGGAAACAATGAAAAAATACAAGCAATTAACAGATAGCCAAAGATACTATATTGAGATAT
>Ga0307987_1000097_pt1 | contig 51295 bp, 48 predicted proteins | sample EllFjometagen181_FD_203157 | JGI IMG/M metagenome (GOLD analysis project Ga0307987, IMG submission 203157) | Marine microbial communities from Ellis Fjord, Antarctic Ocean - #181 | ecosystem: Environmental > Aquatic > Marine > Unclassified | place: Southern Ocean | collected 2014-10-08 | reverse complement strand
TTGTATTCTCCCACGGCATAACCCGTGCCGTCGGCTTTGGTCAGTTTTCCCTGATAATTGATTAAATGCGGGACTCCGGCATTGGCTGATGTTGTTAAAACGAAGAAGACCGCTGAAATGATGATGGCTAAAAATATATTTTTTGTTTTCATGTATTGTCCCCATTTTTGATGATTCCCAGGTGGTGGTTTCAACCCGGTAGAGACGTTGCATGCAACGTCTCTATTGCATGCAACGTCTCTACTGTTGCATCGTGGCAACCAAAATCCCGCTGAAAAACTGTTTTGTCCTTTCACTGAAAACCCCTGAAACGGACAATGAAAAAGTTCCGTTAAGAATAGCGCTGGCCACGAATTTTTGATTGGCAATGTCAAAGTCGTTTACGGTCAGAGTCAATAAATGGGTCATGGTTTTAAGACTGCCAGCGGATGTTGTCACGGGGCTGTCCGCGTTAAAGGTTGTGATGACGGAATCGGAAACAAAACTGTCCGATGTCGAGTCACACTCAAAAACCATTTGCAATACATTTCCAGAATACGATGCCGTTGTCGCCGGAATAGCGGTCCTCCCAGCGTCACAGCCCAATCCCGTTGAACTGGCCGCGTTCAGCGTGGCGCTCTGTATCCCATTGCCTGAAAACATTATGGAAACATTGGCTTTTCGTGCAAAGAGTGTTCCGGGGAAACCGGTTCCACGTGCGGTGTTGCCGTCAACTCCAGGTGTTTGCGCGCCTAAAATAAAAATATAGTCGACGGATGTTTGGGCCGGATTGTCCCGCACGGTCATTGTGTGGGTTCTGTTTTGCCCCAATGTGTAACTTGCGGAAGGAAGAAGAGAGAGAGAGATGGTTTCAGCGCCCTCAAATTCAGTGTCGGATCGAAGCGCCACTGGAATGGAAACACTGGAACTGCCCGCTGTCACAGAAACAGAGCCGGGCAGAGTGGCAAAATCAGACGTGCTGTCGGCGGTTCCACCGATGGTATAGTTCACTGTCCCTGTAAACGGTCTGGAAAAGGCAAGAACGATATTGCGGGTTCCGGCGGTTTCCTCTGTGTCTGAAGTCGCATCTGAAAAACCGACTTCGACCATTCGCATGAAACGTATGAGATCGGACACATCAAGAAAATTATCTCTGTTTACGTCCATTTTCTGCAATTGTTCCGAAGTAAATGTTTGATTTCCCAGAATAGCGTCTTTAATATTCTGCTCCGTGACAATTTCATCCAGCGCAAAAGACAGCGATGTCCGCAATAAAATTAAAATGAAAAGCAGAAGATACGTCTTGAAACTTGCGGGACCTTCTTTCACAAACCAAAAGATTTTTTTTTGAATGTGCAAATCAAACATCTCTTTCTCCTTTTGCTGAGTGGCTATTTTTTGATTTTAAAACAGCTCCTTTATACTTTATATCAGTGCGCGCGGGTTTCCCAGGATAAACGATGCAAAGCCCATGGTTCATCAGTATGAGTTCGATTTTTCAAGTAAACCGCCTCGCAGTCGAAACATCTGTCAAAAATTTTATTCTGCAATGTTCAATCACCGAAAGTCCAAAATCATGCCTTACAATATTTCAGGAAGAGGGTATTTTCCCCCCATACCTCCAGTGTAACCGCAGACTCCCGCCCTTGGAGAATTGGGCGCAGGCAAAAACATTTCATCCCCGCATTCATGGTCCGCCCCGCATTTTTTACATAGCCAGTTATCGCCCTCCCATTGGCATTCACCGCAAATATGAACCGCTGGAAAGTCGCCGCATTCATCGCATGGGATTTCAGGTCGGGCATTTCGTGATAAAATGACAATTTTTTCACGATTTTTTAGGGCGCCATCAAATGTTCCGAGAAATTTGACAGACAACTCTGTGCTGCTTCCAAAATCATACACGTACGTTAATATGCTTCCAATGCTGAAAATAGTCTTTATTTTTGTTTTCTTGGGTATGTCTCCACCCCGTTTTTGCCAGGAAAACGCGCTCATATGGCCGCAACATTCAAGCCAGATTTTTCTTAAAAAAATGTCCAGATCCTTTAATGTTGAATTTTGAGACGCCAGTAAAAATAAAAAGTAGTCATTATTGTAAGCGTCCCGGACAGAAAAATAGTAGCGCCTTTTTGGTGATTCGATTTTTGTTTTTACAGACTGCTTTTTTAAACATGCGGTGATATGTCGTCCCATGCCCCTTGTCTTAAATTTGGATTTGCAGAGTAAACAAGCGCTTTCAGGCATTTGATATTCCATGGCCCTTCTCCTTTATTGTTTTCTTGTCAAGGGGCGATGCCGCCCATCGACAGAAAAAATAGGTTGTTTTTTTCATATGACAGATGGGTTGTCTGACCGTCTATCCGTTAATTTTATTTTTTTTAAAAAAAGAGAGTGGTTTTGCTAACCCAAGAGAGAGACATCATCATCACTTTATCCGATTGAACAGGAATATAGATAAAAAAATAAGAAATCAAGAGAAAAATAAAAAGGAAGAAAATGAAGAGAAGGGGAAGACATCAGAATGGATGGGATAAACGAAAAATAAGAAAGAAAAAAATGCGGGATGAACTCGTAAAAAAATAGACTCTCTCTCTCTCTCTCTCTCTCTCTCTCTCTCTCTCTCTTTCTCAAGAGCCGGTCCAGGACAGAGACGCGAATTTGGCATTTCATGGATGCGATTCATTCCCTTTGACGCCCTCCCTCTCTTTTCATCTTTGGGGTAAAAAAGAAAGGAGGGGGGAAGGGGGATGCGCGCCAACAGAGAACAGGGGTGGTGGAAGGGAACAGGAGGCGGGCCCTGACCGGGTAAAAAAACCGGACCCGCCGGGCCAGACGACGCGGCGTTTACGGCCGCCCAAAGCCCAGGGGCTCCAATTTGCGCTCCCGAATATGCGCGGTGACGGCGGCTGTAAATTCATCTTGGGGCGTCGCGTGTCGAACGTTGCCGTCAAGGGTTCTCACGGAAAGGGTACCGGACTCTTTTTCTTTGTTTCCCAAAGTTAGAATCAGCGGAATTTTATTCAACTGAGCGTCCCGGACTTTTTTGTTGAGGCTCTCGGTTCGGTCATCTATTTCCACGCGAAAGTCGTTTTTTTCAAACTCCGCTTTCACGCCTTTGGCAAATTCGATCAGATCATCATTGATGGGAAGGAGGATCATTTGAACCGGGGCGATCCAAAGGGGAAAGTTTCCGGCGAAATGCTCGATTAAAATTCCCATGAAACGCTCGATGGATCCGTAAATGACGCGGTGGATCATAATGGGGCGGGATTTTTTGTTGTCCGCGCCGATGTACGAGAGGTCGAAACGCTCGGGAAGGGACATGTCCAGCTGAATGGTTCCGCATTGCCAGGTCCGTTTCAGAGCGTCTTCAATGTGAATGTCTATTTTGGGTCCGTAAAACGCGCCGTCCCCCTCATTCACCTCGTAATCCCGGCCATAGACTTCCAGCGCCGATATCAGACCGTGGGTGGCGGTCTCCCATTGTTCGTCGCTTCCCAGGGATTTTTCAGGCCGGGTGGACAATTCCAGGCGGAATTTAAGCCCAAAGGCGCCGTATATTCGTTCCATGAGGCTCAACACTCCCAAAATTTCGTCCCGGATCTGATCCGGGGTCATGAAAATATGGGCGTCGTCCTGGTGAAAGGCCCTGACCCGGAACAGGCCGTTTAAGACGCCGCTCAATTCGTGGCGGTGAACCAGCCCGATTTCTCCGGCGCGGATGGGGAGATCCTTGTATGAGCGGGGCTTCATGCCGTAAAGGATCATGCCACCCGGGCAATTCATCGGCTTGATGGCGTATTCTTCCTCGTCGATGGCAAAGGTGTACATGTTGGATCGGTAGTTGTCCCAGTGCCCGCTTTTTTCCCACAGTTTTTTGGAAAGGGCCACCGGGGTTTTGGTCTCAATGTAGCCGGCGGTTTTGTGCTCTTTTTTCCAGTAATTCAAAAGCTCGTTTAGAATGCTCATGCCGTTGGCGTGGAAAAAAGGCATTCCGGGCGCCTCTTCGTGAAAACTGAAAAGATCCAGGTGTTTTCCGATTTTTTTGTGATCCCTTTTTTTGGCCTCTTCAATGAAATGAAGGCGACTGGCCAGCTCTTTTTTTGAAAAAAAGGCGGTTCCGTATATTCTCTGGAGTTGGATTCGGCTCTGATCCGCCCGCCAGTAAGCGCCGGAGACTTTCATCAGTTTTACGGCCTTTATGAAACCGGTGTGGGGAATATGGGGGCCCCGGCACAGATCCGTGAAGTCTCCCTGGTTGTAAAATGTGATTCCCCCGTCTTCAAGCTCGGAAATGATTTCAAGCTTGCACGGCTCGTCTTTGTAGAATTCACCGGCCTCGGATTTGGATTTTTTGGCGCGTGTAAACGGGATTTTTTCCTTGATGATTTTTTTCATTTCCGCTTCGATGGCGGGCAGGTCGTCTTCGGAGATGGGGTCCATGTCGATGTCATAATAAAATCCGTCCTCCACCACCGGACCGATGGTCAGTTTGGCGTCTTTGTAGATCCTTAAAACGGCCTGCGCCATGACATGGGCCGCGCTGTGGCGCAATATCTCCAAAGACTCTTTGTCTCGGGTGGTCAACAGTCGGATGGCGGCGTCGGATTGGATTTCAGAGTGCAGATCCGATATCCCGTCGTTGGCTCCGCCGGGCTCTTTGTGCGTTATTTCGATGGCCACGCAGTCTCTGGCCAGGCTGTTTGAAATGCTTTTCGCCACGTCAAAACCGGTGACCGGTTTTTTAAAACTCTTTATATTGCCGTCCGGAAGCGCTATGTTGATCATCTGTTTCACCTGTATTTGTTTAGAATGTTTTTTTTAACCAAACCCGTAACATAAAGACAAAGCGACATGCGGGTCAAGAGAAAATTTGAAATTAAAGGATTATGACCATAAATTATCAGTTAATAGAGACCCGATCGAAACTGGAGGCCTTTTTGGACGAGATCGCCGGGGCAAAAAGCGTCTCGGTGGATATGGAAGCCGATTCCATGCATCATTTCAAAGAGCGGATATGTTTGATACAGATGGCGGCAAACGGCTCCCATGCCTTGATCGACCCCCTGGCGGTGGAGGACATGTCCGCGTTGAAACCCCTGTTCGCCGACCCTGGCGTGGAAAAAATTTTTCATGGGGCCGATTATGACATTCGAAGTTTTTACCGGGATTTTAAGATAGAGGTGAATCATCTGTTCGACACCCAGATCGCCGCAGTCTGCGTCGGGGACAGGGAGACCGGCCTGGAGGCCCTTTTGAAATCGAGGCTGGGGATTTCCATCACCAAAAAATACCAGAAAAAAGACTGGTCCATGCGTCCGTTGCCCGAAGGGATGCTCCAGTACGCCATCATGGATGTCGATCGCCTGTTTGATCTGGCCAGCGCCCTTAAACAGGATCTAGAACATTTGGGCCGCCGGGGCTGGGTGGAGGAAGAATGCGAAAATCTGACCCAGGTCCGATACAATGAAAACGGGTCGAATCCCCTGTATTTAAAAGTCAAGGGCGCGGGACGTCTAAAGTCGAAATCTCTGGCCGCGCTTGAGGCGATTCTGGTTTTTCGGAAGAGCATCGCCGAGAAAAAGAACAGACCCCTTTTTAAAATCATAAACGACCGGTCTCTCATGGGGATCGCCCAGTCCATGCCCGGCGACATTCATGAATTGGAAAGTTCGGGAATGTTAAGCGGAAAACAGTCGGCCATGTATGGGGGCGGGCTTTTAAAGAGTTTGAGCCGCGTCAGACAGATGGACCCGGAAAAATACCCGGTTTATCCGAAACAAAAGACGGCGCGGCGCTATTCGTCCCGGGTGGCCAGACGTCTGGACATCCTCAAATCATGGAGGGATAAAAAGGCCCGGGAACTGGATCTTCCCGAAGGATGGGTCTGCAATAAAAAGAATCTGATCGCCATTGCCGAGCTGAATCCCGAAAAACCAGAGGAGCTTAAAAATATTGTCGAGCTGACACAGTGGCGCGGCCAGGAGTTTGGCCAGGAGATGATTTTGGCGTTGAATCAAAATAGACCCTAAATATGTGTCATTCAGATATGTGAGACATATCTGTCACATGAGTCGGATTCCCGGAGCGACAGGCCCGATTCCGGCGGTATTTAGGGCGTTTTTATCGTGGCGCTGTTTTTGCATTTAATACGACCAGAGATGTAAGACCAAAGATATAAGACCAGAGATATAATAGATATAAAAGAGACGATCTTTGGCGTCATGGGACGCAACATACGATCATTGCCACAGGAGGACAATATGACCGGATTAAATGAAATAAAAAATGACATGAATCTTGTGAACAACATCGACTGGGAAATGACTCCGGAAGAGGCGGTCAAACTTTATCTGGAATGGGGAAACAACTGGGCCAGCGGAAATTATGTGATTCGCTCCAAAGATGACGTCTCTCATTATTTTGTCATCAACACATGGAAGGGCGATCCGGTGATCTATCTGGTTCGACGAAATTCAGATGAGGCCCAAAATCTTGCCGAAATCAGAATGCCCAGTGATTTAAAAACAAAATACAACAATGAAAATGGAACGTTAAAGGGCGTCTTCGCGGTGGAAGGGGAGGTTCGGGACTGGCTGAAAAAAGAACTCAAAGCCGATTGAGCCCATTGACCGGGGGGTGAGGTCGTCCCCCCCGGCGGCAAAAAAAAAACAGGTCAAACCCGTTTTTGGGTTTAATCCCTTTCAACGAGTCCTGATTTCATATCGGCTTGATTTTCGATATGGAGGCGGCGTCCGGCTTTTTCGCCTGACTTGATAAAAAGTTTAATTTTTTATTATTTCAATATATTATAGTTGCTTCCTTAATCCTTTTTGTTAAGGGCTCGCTGAAAAATAACGCTGTTTTTACATGACCGTTCAGGGCATGATTTTATACGCTTCAGCGGTTTTAAGAGCGTTTTCACATGGGTTTTCATTCCCCGACTTCCCGCTCAACAGAGCGGCGGCGGCGCCGATGGGTCCGAAAAGGGCGACGCCGCCAATGGCTTTGCCGATGGTCGAGATGGCATGGGTGGTATCTATGTGCAGAGACGGCTTGGCCAATGTTCCCCGGATTCGAAATGTTCGGGTCAATTCCCCAAGGCTTATGCCAATTTTTCCCGTCAACTTTGTCCCGATGCCCCCCTTTGGGTTCAGCTGAAGGGTGGCGTCAATGGATTCGGTTTTCAAATCAATCCGGCCGTCGCCGATAAAGCCCATGACGGGAGTGTCCAATACCAGAGTTCGGATTTTGGCCATCCCCCCCTGAAAGTCAAACAGACCCACAAAACAGTCGATTTCCACAGACGGCCCTTTTTCTTTGGCGGGATTCAGCAGGCTGAACAGACCTGTGGTCAGATCCTGGCCCAGAATTTTGATGGTTCGGTTGTCCATGCGCCCATCTTTCATCACGGCCCGGGCGTTTCCGGAAAGCCCCCCCATCCATTCGGCTATTGACGAACCAACGGCCCTGACGCTGATATCCATGTCCAATTCCCCTTCAAGGGCGTGTTTCATTCCGACGCCGGGCATGATGTGGTTTATATCCAGGCTCCGAAGCGCCACGTCCGCTGAAACCGAGGCGGATTTTTTTTTGAATTCCAGTCGGCCGGTCCCGTTTATATGGTTTTGGTTTATATGGCTTTGGTTTATATGACTTTGAGCCATGCTCGCTTCAAAGGACTTTGCCAGAAGGACGCCATTTTTAAGCGTCGCATGAACAAACAGAGACTCCATATTTATTTTTGGCGACGCGAACTTTTTTATTTTTATTTTCATATCGGCGTTTATTTTGTTCAGCCGATCAAAGGGGAGGGGCTTTTTTGAAAAAAGACGCGTCGATTTTTCAGGGGTCCCGCGCCGCTTTTCAAGGGTCCGATTTTTTTTGGGGGGCTCTTTTTCCGTGCGAAAAAAGGGCGAGATATCCATTCTCTCTGAAACAAGAGACCCGTTGACAAACGGTTTTTTCCCGGACAGGTCGATGTTTACAGAGCCCCTGGCGTCATTTTTTCCCACAAAACAGGTCAGATTGGAAAGTTCGTATTTCCCAGGGGTCGGCGCGTTGATTTTTCCTGAAAGGGCAAAGGGTCCGTCAAGGGGAATCGCGGCGATGGCCCCGGCCTGAATCTGGCTTAGTTTCTCGCCGTTCAACTGAAAATCAAGATGGATTCCAGATCCGGACAACGGGTTTTTGACGCTTCCAGAGACGTTCAGACGGACCCCCATGACCGCGCCGCTCAGAGTCAGGGGCCAGGGCTGTTTTGGGTTCATGAGGCCATCGAGCGAGCCTGTCTTTCCTGAAAGATTAAATGTCATTTTTTCCAGGGTGCCGTTTAACGAAATTTTAACGGGGGACTCGTCATCTAAAGCGGACGCCGTAAAACTCTGGATGCGAAGGGTCCGGACGCGTCCCGTGGCGCCATTTAAATATGAGACGGTTCCGTTTTTAATTTGAAAATCATTAAACAGCAGAGAGGGGATTTTTTTGGCGTCGCGGTTTTTTCGTTTCTTTCCGGGCGCCTGGTTTTTTTCGTCTTTGTCTTTGCGGGGGTGAAATGAGAGATTCGATTCCCCTTTGGCGCTGGTCTCAATAAAAATGTCTGGCTCCGCGATGATCAGACGCTTTACCCGGACATCCCCTTTGAGCAATGGAATCAGCGCGGCTTTGATTTCAAGCCTCTTTATCTTTGCCATGTCGGGATAAACGGCCCATGACGGGTTGGTTAAGCGGGCGTCGCGCGCCACCAGTTTTGGAGAGACGCCCAGTTTCAGGGTGATTTTTCCGTCGAGAATGAGTTCCCGGCCGGAGGCCTGTCTCACCGCGTCGATGATTTGAGGTTTGAGTCTGTTGTAATCGAATCGTGTCAAAATGAAATACGCGGCGCTGGTCAGGGCGGTCGCTATAAGCATGACCATGGCGATTATTTTTTTGATGCTCATTTTAAACCCCTGGTTTTTTCTAAAATCCCGTCGATCGGTTTTTTTAAAAAACCCGGTTTCCAATAAACATTTTTCCGGTCCGGGCAAAAACAGTTGATTTTATCTTTTATCTTTGTTTTAAATGAAGCGCAATGGATAAAAAAAATAGGCTAAAAATAGGTTAAATTAATTAAAGAGCGCCCGGCCATGGGGCGTCGTGAAAATTAACAACGCCGCTGTTTTTAAACCCGGTTCGCGGACTCAATGAAACCATAATAAAACCATAATAAAACCACAATGAAACCCTAAGGATATGGATCCATGCTTAAAACGGAAAATCTGGTTTTTATCATCATTGATATTCAGGGAAAGCTGGCCCGGCTCATGCGCCAATCCGATGAGCTGTTCAAACGCGTTGAAATTTTAACCCAGGGGATGCGAACACTGAATGTGCCTGTGATCTGGCTGGAGCAGGTTCCCAAAAATCTGGGCCCCACCATTCCTGAAATCGCGGCCCTTTTGCCCGATATTCAGCCCATTGCCAAATCATCGTTCAGCGCGTGCAGAAATGATGAATTTATGGAGGCGCTAAACGGGCTGGGAAAACGCCAAGCCCTGCTTGCCGGGATCGAAACGCACATATGCGTGTATCAGACCGCCAGGGATTTGACCCGGATGGGGTATGATGTGGAGGTGGCTGTGGACGCCGTCTCATCCAGAACCGCGTTGGACAAAGAGATCGGGCTTGAAAAAATCAGGAGCGCGGGCGCCGCGTTGACCACCGTGGAAACGGTTTTTTTTGAGCTGCTGAAAGAGGCTGGCGGGGATCGGTTTAAGAAAATCGCGGCTCTGATTAAATAATCATGGATCCAATGACATGATGGCGTCGCGTCAAATCCGTTTTCAGCGAACCCTTAGACTCTGCTGATGATGGACGCCCTTAGACTCTGTTGATGATGGACGCCATGTAACCCGCGCCGAATCCGTTGTCAATATTCACAACGGCCACATTTGAGCTGCAACTGTTTAACATGGCGAACAGGGCCGTCAACCCGCCAAAGCTGGTTCCATACCCCACGCTTGTGGGAACCGCGATGACCGGCCTGGCTGTGATTCCGGCCACAACGCTGGGGAGCGCCCCCTCCATTCCGGCGGCCACCACCAAAACCGAGGCGGCGTCGATTTTTTCTTTGTGGGCAAACAGCCGATGGATTCCAGACACCCCGACGTCAAACACAGACTCCACCCGGTTTCCCATGGCTGTGGCCGTGATCAACGCTTCTTTGGCCACCGGTATGTCCAGGGTTCCGGCTGAAATGACCAGTATCATTCCCTTTGTCTTTTTCCTGGCCGCGCCCGGTTTTTCCCATACGATCATTCGTGAATCCGTGTCGTAGGAGGCGTCTGGAAATGCCGGGAGTATTTTTTCAGCGGTTTGGGAATCCACCCGGGTGGCCAGAAGAACATTTTCCTGGGATGTGATTTTTTCCATGATTCCGATGATTTGTTCGGCTGTTTTTCCTTCTCCGAATATCACTTCAGGAAATCCCTTGCGAAGGCTCCGATGATGGTCTATATGAGCATAATCAATATCTTCGTATGACATATTGATCAGTTTCTCAGCCGTCTGATCAATGGACGCGTTTCCGGACGCGACATGCGTTAAAATTTTTTTTAATGAATCAATATCCATATGGATGTGTTCCTTCCAGGAGATTAGAATGAAAATTGTCGTTATGATTCCCGCCAGATTCGGCTCAAACCGATTCAATGGCAAACCTCTGGCCATGATCGCGGACAAGCCCATGATACAGATGGTCTATGAACGGGTCGCCATGGCCAAGCGCGTCACCGACGCCATCGTGGCCACCGATGACCAAAGAATCCGCGAGGCGGTCATGGAGTTTGGCGGCCGCGTGATCATGACATCGCCAAAAAACCGATCCGGAACGGACCGGCTCTGTGAGGCCGCCGATCAAATGGGGCTGGCTCCGGATGACATTGTCGTCAATGTCCAGGGCGATCAGCCGTTGATACATCCCGGTTGCATCAACGAAGTCGTGGCGCCTTTTTTTTCAGAGCCAACGCTTGAGATGAGCACGCTGGCCTTTAAAATCGTGGACGAACAAGAGATTCATAATCCCAAAGATGTGAAAACCACATTTGACCATCGCGGATACGCCCTTTATTTTTCAAGATCACCGATTCCACATGGTCGGGACGAGGGGGTGGAATTCGACACATACAAGCATCTGGGCATTTATGCCTATACCCGACGGTTTTTAAACATATTCGCCACTCTTCCCGAAGGGCGCCTGGAAGCCATTGAAAAGCTTGAGCAATTGCGGGCCCTGGAACACGGTCATCGAATCAAAGTCGTGGTCACCCGGCATGATTCCCCTGAAGTGGATCTTCCCGAGGATATCGCGCGGGTGGAAAAAATGATAAACTCGTAAAAAGTAAAGATAGGTTGGGTTTCGTCTATCAACCATTCAAGTGGCCGTCATTAGTCAGCATGGTTTAGGGTTCGCTGAAAAATAAAGTTACAATTTTCAGCGAAGCCTAAACCATGCCATCGGGCGCCTGATTGAAAATCCGATTTTTTACGAGCGTGTCAAAAATGATGAAAAAAGTGTGATTTTTTTTAATCAGCCGGAAGATCGCTTTCGATGATCTCCCTTGATTTCCTACCTTTATTGCCTGGATGGGATGGGCTTAAAATCTTTAATATTTTCGCGGTCTCCTGTTTCTGAAAATAGATTTCGCTTTGAATGGCGTCTATTTTGGTCATCTTCGTTTCAAGTGAATCGATTCTTTTTTCAATGTCGCCAAAGGAGATCGCCTTTTGTTCAATCCGCCTCAGTCTGTCCCGTGCCTTGCTAAGCGCATTTATCTTGTTTTCCATCTGAGCGGTTTTTTTATTGAGTCCGGCGATATTTTTGTCCAAAGCGGTTTCAAGGCTCTTTTTCGCCCCCGCCAATTTTGTCCTGAACATTTTTTGGGCGACTTTGTCCGTGGCCAGGGACGTGATGTCGGCCTGGGCCAGGATCAGATCGTTTCTGATATCTTTAATCTGGATTTTCATGGCGGACAACTCCCTGGCCATATCCCCCTGAAAGGCGCTCATTTGACTCGTGGCATGGTCCAGGCCATCGCCTATGGTCTGGATCTCATCGTCTGTTTTTTTCAATGCATCCGTGAAAAGAGTTTTTTCCATATACAGGGCTCTGGCTTCGGACATGTTTTTTTCAAGATCGGACTTCATGTCGGATATGGCCAGGCCCATCTTTTTGGATTGGGCGTCGGCTTTGGCTTTGTAAGCATTAAAGGCCGCGTCTGTTTCTTTGTTTTTTTTGTCGATTGATGTTTTAATCTCCGCATAGCGGTCGGTCAAGGCGCTTATTTTGGTTTCAAATTCTTTTGAAACAGATCGGACGTTTTTGGTTCCTTCAATGTTGACCGTCCCCAATTTGTCACTGATGTCCAGATAGGTGAAATAAAATAAGATGCACATGGCCGCGATGATCGGAAAAATAATATAAAGCAGAGTGAGCTTCCGGTTTATTTTTTTAGCGGCGCCGCCGGGGGAATCATTTTGGCCAAAAGATATGGCGGAATCATCATTCCGAGGGTCGATGGCAAAATCCAAATTCCGGTTTTTTTCGTTCATGATTGGTTATTCCCATTCTATGGTGCTTGGCGGCTTTGAGCTGATATCGTAAACCACCCGATTGACTCCATCCACTTCGTTTATGATTCTGTTTGAGATATTTCCCAAAAGCTCATGGGGAAGTTTGGCCCAATCGGCGGTCATGGCGTCTTTGCTGGTGACGGCGCGGATGGCCGTCACATTGTCATAGGTTCTTTTGTCGCCCATCACCCCGACTGTTTTGATGGGCAAAAGAACCGCAAACACTTGCCACAGTTTCCGTCCGTATCCGCTTTTGTGGATTTCATCCAGCAAAACCACGTCGATTTTTCTGAGCAGAGACAGCCTTTTTTCGTTGACATCCCCCATGATGCGAATGGCCAGGCCCGGCCCTGGAAAGGGATGTCTCCAGATCAGTTCATCGCTTAACCCCAGCTCGACGCCCAACTCGCGCACTTCATCCTTGAAAAGAGGGGTCAAGGGCTCGATCAATTCAAGATCCATTTTTTCAGGAAGCCCCCCCACATTGTGATGGGACTTAATCACGGAGCTGGGGCCGCCGTGAGCCGATTTGGATTCGATGATGTCGGGATAGATGGTTCCCTGGGCTAAGAATTTCACCCCTTTGATTTTTTTGGCTTCCGCGTCAAATGTCTCGACAAATACGCGGCCGATGATTTTTCTTTTTTCCTCAGGATCGACAACGCCGGCAAGCTTGGATAAAAACGCCTCTTTCGCGTCCACGAAACGAATGTTTGAGGCGGCGTGGTCCGCAAAGGTTTTTTTCACCTCCTGGGCTTCATTTTCTCTTAACAGGCCGTTGTCTATAAATATGCAGGTGAGTTGATCTCCGATGGCCTGATGAACCAGGGAGGCCGTGACCGATGAGTCGACTCCCCCGCTTAGACCGAGTATGACATGTTTGTCCCCGACGTCTGCTTGAATTTTTTCCATGGCCTCTTTGGCAAAGGACTTCATGGTCCAGGACGTTTGGCAGCCACAGATGTCAAAAAGAAAATTTTTCATGATTTCAGGGCCGCCCGGGGTATGGTCCACCTCGGGGTGAAATTGAAGCCCGTAAAGTTTTTTTTCCATGTTCGCCGCGGCGGCGATGGGTGTGTTTTCAGTGGACCCGATGACGACAAACCCCTGGGGCAGTTTTTCGATGGAATCGCCATGGCTCATCCAGCAGGTCTCCTCTTTAACGCCGGCAAACAGAGGGGACTTTTTTTCAATCGCCAGACGGGCGTGGCCGTATTCGCTTTTTTCAGACTTTTTAACGTCGCCGCCCAAAGCGTGCATCATAAACTGCATTCCGTAGCATATCCCTAAAACCGGAATTCCCAGATCAAAGATGGCGCGATCCATTTGGGGGCTCTTTGCTTCATAGATGCTTGAAGGCCCCCCGGAAAGGATGATCCCCTCCGGCTTCATGGCCGTGGCCTCATCCAGGGTTATCTGCGGGGGCTCAATGCGGCAATAGACATGGTTTTCCCTGACGCGCCGGGCAATGAGCTGGTTGTACTGTGATCCAAAATCTATAATCAAAATCATAAGGGCCTCTTGGCTGGTTTTTTTTAAAACAATTTGATCAAACAGTATAAATATGTTAAATATTAAAAAAAAGTCAACGATTCTTTTTGTCGGAAGCGGTTTTAAAAAAACGTTGGTGAGCTATGGTTATCTGAATTAAAAAAATCAATATGCAATGATGAGGATGGAGGATCAAAAAAATATGTACGAAAGCGCGGATTTGCGAAAAGGTCTTAAACTGGAAATAGACGGGGATCCATATGTCGTGACGCAATTTTCATTTGTCAAGCCCGGCAAGGGGCAGTCCCTTTACAAGTGCCGCCTGAAAAACATGATCAACGGGACTCAATTCGACCGAACGTTTCGATCCGGGGACAAATTCAACAAGCCGGATCTCGAAGAGGTCGAAATGGAGTATCTCTACGCCGATGGGGAACAATTTTGTTTTATGAACACCTCCAACTATGAGCAGGAATTTATGGATGAGGATCATCTGGGGGAGGCCAAGGACTTTTTAAAGGAGAACACGGTCTGCGCGGCCCTTTTTTTTCAGGGCAGAGCCATCGGGTTGTCCTTGCCCAATTTTGTCGAGCTTGAAGTGACCAAGGCCGATCCCTGGGTAAAGGGGGACACCGCGTCCGGAGATTCAAAACCGGCCACCCTTTCAACCGGTTACGTGTTAAATGTGCCGACGTTTGTGGAAGAGGGCGAAATCGTAAAGATCGACACCCGCACCGGGGAGTATGTGGAGCGGGTGAAAAAATAGCGCCATGGTATGGGCTCGCTCAAAAATAACTTTACATTTTGGAGGCTAATTCATCGAAGTCTGACTGCGTTATAAAAACTCGGTGTATCCCGATATGCATGCGTTTTTATGCCTTGTCAGACAGGCGCCTTAACCCCCAAAATTGCAAACTTATTGTTGAGCGAACCCTATGGAAAAAAGGGGGGCGTCCCCATGCATGGCGGGGAAAGGGGGGAACGTCCCTATGGACCATTAAAATGGGCCGCCCGCCACGCGCGCCTGTCCCTCCCCCATTTTGTGGTCTTTCTCAGGGCGCCGCAACCAGGGCGCCGCAGGTTGCATAATCATATCGTCACTACCATATGAAAAGATAGAAAAGTTGCGACGCAAGAACAATATGTCGTCGTTTGCCATTACGAATCGCATTGTTGTATAAAATATTTTTATTAGAGGTGATCACAGTGACAACCGCCGTAAGAGTTTCTGACGATTTAGTCCGGGAAGCAAGAATATTTAGCAAAGTGGACCAAAGATCTTTAACTGGTCAAATTGAACATTGGGCAAAAATTGGCAAATGCGCTGAAGAAAACCCCGATTTAACTTACACTTTAATAAAAGAAATCCTTACAGGCATTGCTGAACTTGAGCAAGGGGAATCCTCAGAATATAAATTCGGATAACCATCAATGAAAATTTTACAGTCAAGGCTGTTTGTTACTCTCGTTCCCACGCTCTGCGTGGGAATGCGTTCGGGACGCTCTGCGTCCCATACATCCAAAGGATATCAATATTTTTTATGCGCCGTAAAATCGACGCCCAACCATACTCTCTACTCTCTCTTTTGTTTTTTTCCTGTTCTTTCTTTTGATTTGTACTCTGCCTTATGGCCGCAGAGCGGCCGGGAAACGTTCCAACGCGGAGCGTTGGAACGAGAAAGGCTATGAATGAATTGGTTTAACAAACAACCTGTTGGTGTCAGGGCTGCAATTATAACCGTATGCGGAATGATTGCGGTTGCTACAATATCAGCGCTATCAAGCTGGATGAATACGAGTTCGCTCAAAGAAGACATTGAAAAAGAGCATCAGCAACTTAGAGAAAAGTTGTCGAACGAAAAATCTTTTAATATCCAAAAGAATTTTAAACCATACGATGTTTCTAATTTTCAGACTGAATTGACTGCTGATGTGTCCCTTGTGGCATTCACTTTGGATACAAGACACAACGACCTAAAAGTGGAGGAGATTAAACAGGAAGACTATTCAATGCATGTTAGAGGCAATACTTACCCTGTTTTTATTTGTGCATTCCACAATGGGGCTGACAAGCCCGCTATCTTCACTGGCGCCGAGATAGTTGATCACGGAAAAGAAAGAGATTGGGTACAATTAAGTGGCGTAAGAATTGAACCTTTTGAATCTGTTCATATTTACATCGAAACTGGTTTTCAGCCATTTGTCCCTCCGTTAATGCTACCATCAAGTGAAGTTGGCGCAATTCATGTCATGCTTACCGAATCTCAAAAGATAAAAGGAATTGATTTTGGACTCTATCATTTAATATTTCGAGTAAATGATAAAGAAATAGAAACGCCTGTTTTTTTATGGACACAATAATAAAATCCTTACAGGCATTGCTGAACTTGAGCAAGGGGAATCCTCTAATATTCTGGCCATTCATCTATCTCCATTTCGAAACCTTCCTCAGACAATGCCTGTTCAATTTTGGGGTCAAGTTTGGCACACTCCCGAGCAAGCCTGCTCTTTTCAATCCGCTGAATCTTTTCCACCACAGCTTCCTGAATGGCGCGACTGCGATTAGGAAACAAATTAGACTTTACAATCAAATCTAATCGATTCAATGTGTTTTGATCTATTGTGATTGCAATTTTTGATGTAGCCATGATTTTGCCTTAAGAAATGGCGCCCCCGGCAAGAATCGAACTTGCGGCGCATGGATTAGGAATCCAATGCTCTATCCACTGAGCTACGGGGGCTTTTTTTGATTTTGAATCTTTAATATTGAACAACAGAAGGGGACTGAATATTTAAAATCAGTCGTCTTTTACCCCATCCGTTGTGGTTTGGCAAGTTTTTTTCTGATATTTTCTTTGGCGCTCGGGTCAGGGCGGGCATGTCGGGCGATGATGGATTATGGCATGGCGTCGCGCCGGCGCCATGCCATGCCATGACCAACAGGCGCCTAAAAAAAAAAGATCACTCCAACCGTTTCATGATGTCTTTGATCGGGGCGCCATCTTTTCTCCAGAAATGGCATGTGTCTGTGAAAAAATGCGTCATGAGATAAGAAAGGGTCTTTTTTGGAAGCGCCTCCTTGGAGCGGCTGGTGAAAAATCCCTGGAGCGCGGCGGGCGCCATGGCCAGCAACAGGGCGGACAGGTGGCGGCATCCTTTGGGGCCGCCGGTTTTTTCATTCACCCTGGCGGAAAATCCCTTTGCAATGGTTTGGCCCTTTAGCCAGTCCAGGCTTTTTTGGGTCTCTATGCATTCGTCATGGGGCACATGGGGCAGTTCCACTTCGATGTCCGTGATGGTCATTTTCGGGTCTTCCAGCTTGATCCTGATGATCATGTCATGGACCACGCCTGGGGGGGCGTCATGCCCGGTGATCAATGATATTTCAATGAGTCGTCTGTCTGTCAGCCGCCCCTCGACAATGACGCCGCCGTCGTCGCACTCAAAAGTGGATATGGAGATGTCTCTGCCGTGAATTTTTCGGTCGGTTTTTTTTTCTTCAAGAAGACTCATATTATTTCCATTTTTTGTCTGTCTGTTTTTTACGATCTGTTTTTGCGTTAAAAGGAGAGGCCTTTTTCAAGGTTGTACATAAACACCCGGCCGAGCGCCGTGTAGGAGACATCCTGTCCATTGTTTGAAATGCGGATCCGGGTGACCATGGATTTTTTGATCTCTTCTTTGCTTGGCAGACGTCCTTTGAGGCGAAGGGGAGACGGGCCCGTTGGATTTTTTTTGTATTGATCCCAGATTCTCTGAACATCATGGGCGCCATGATACTCCCGCCCCTGGCTGATCACGGACCAGGCCGGAAATATCCAGGTTTCCTTGCCATACGGATGGTAATAGATGGACAGGCCCTGGACGCTTTCCGGGAATGGCGTTTTTATCGCTGATTTTTTTTTCGAGGAAATAAAATGTCTCAACTCGGCAAAAAGGGCGCCTTGATGAAATATCTGATGGCCTTTGACGACCAGTTCCTTGTCTGGAATCGGGTAGGCGACTTTTTTCCATTCCGGAGTGGGGGCGGCGCAACTAAAAAACAGAAGCGCACCGAAAAACCCGAAAAAAAGGGCCGCCATTTTCATGGAAAATGAATTTTTCATAGTAGAAAGGCTCCTTAAAAAAGAGGGATGAGACATGAGGCCGATCGGCTCAAGGCGTCATTTTTTTTTCTCGCACGGCTCGCTGGAAAAAATAGAGCATTCTCCGGCTTGATCCGTTTGATTTTTCAACAGGTTTCTTAAATCTTTGATTTTATTCCCCTGGTCCGCGGCCTTTTGTTTCGCCGCCATTTGCTCTGCGGTCATCCGGTCTGAAAAGAGCCTGTTTGAAATGGGCCTGTTGGGGATGGCTCTTTTTGAAATGGCGCCCTTTGAAATGGCTCTATTTGAAATAATCAGGGGAACTCTCTGAGAGCCGATTTGGAGAAGGCGGGTTTTGTTTGAGAAGAGCCTCCATTTTAGTTTCAGGGAATCGATGACGCCAAAGTCGGGGTCCGGGGTTCCACGCATGATGGATTTGGAAAAAGCCGCTCGCATCGTGTCATTTTTTTCAATGAAATCAAACATGCGGGCGATGATTTTTTTGTCCGGGGCATTTTTTGCAATGGGATAAAACGCGGCGCTTTCAGGGTCTGTGTCGATGATTTCAAAGACCAGATCAATGCAGGCGCGGCATGTGGGGGAAAAGTAAACCTGAGCGGAGCCGTTGCCATAGATGGCCCAGGGTTTCATGGATTCTTTGACCACTGAAAAAACATTCGGCGAAAACGCGAAAAACCAGAGTGTGACGCAAAGAATCGGAGAGACAAAGGAGGTCCAGGGATTTTCTTTTTTGCGCGCCCATGCGATGGCCCCAAATGAAAGCGCGAAAAAAAGACCGGCGATCAGGCATGAGGAGCATGCGGGGCCAAATCCCATCCAGATTAAAAGAGCCGAATCCGCCATGAGAAACGCAAAAGAGATTTTGTATCCCAGATGACGTTGCTGGAAAAGAGAGAGGGCCGCCAAGAGCAAAAAGGCCCCGGCCCCATACATATAAAGAGAAAAACCCAGAATTTGAACATTCTGAAACGCCGCGCACCCTTGGGTAAAACAGAGCGCATCCACGGCTCCCAATGCGGCGGCCACACAATATATCGCCCCGGCCAGGGGAATAAAAACGGCAAGGTATTTGATAAGTTTAGTCATTTTCTTTTTTTTAATTTTAGACCCCGTCCCCCGGGCTCTGGCTGGCGTCCGGTCTTTTTTTCCGGGCCGGCCAGCCAACGCGCGATTTCTGGAGTCCGACCTCCAATGCACATTTATTCAAGCAGATCGTCCATTTCAGACGGTTGAAATCCTCTGATCAGATCGCCGTCAATGATAATGAACGGAACGCTGGTCACTCCAAATTTGATCAACAGGTCTTTTTCTTTTTTCACTTTGGCCCCGTAGATATTTTTTAGATGGTTGTAAAATACCCTGGGTTCCATTCCATCGGAAATTTCAGGAAATTTCTGAATGATTTTTGTCGCGATGGTCATGCGAACCTCATCCAGGCTTTTTTCCATCTCTTTCCGGCTCGGTTTCAAAGAGGTGTAGGCAAAATCAATGAGTCGCGGCCCCAGTCCTTTTTTTTCGGCATGTTTGATGGCCCAGGCCGTCAGAATCGCCCCTGGATGCGAGGCAAGGGGGAAATGAGCCAGATTGATCTTTTTTATGCGATGTTTATTTTTCATTAAATACAGATAGGCTTTGCCGCAAAACGGGCAAAAGGGGTCTGAAACAAGGATGACCTCATGTTTTCCAGAGCCATTGAAAAAGGTCGTTCCAAAATCAGGCGGAATCCGAACCGGTTTTACCGGCGGTTTTTTTTCCTTTTTCGCCCCGGTTGGAGATTTTATCATCTCAAGAGCCGCCGATGTAATGCTCCGGCCGGATTCCAGTTTGCGGATATTGTCAAATTGCAGCGTTCCGCTTTGATCGGTGACAAAGGATATCTCAGGTGGAAGCTTGCCTTTGGCGCCCGGAATTTCCGGAACTTTTATTTTAACGACAAAAAAAGTCATGGAATCCCATTGGATCGGCGTTTTTTGGACAATGACGATGGAATCGGCCGTGATGTTTTTCAAATCATACCCATCCACTTTTGACAGGCTTTGAAACATTTTAAAAACGCCCCGCTTGACCTGGGCCTCGTTGAGTTGATTTTTTTCAACGGCCTGGGCTTGAAACGCGGCGGCCGTCAATGTAAAAATAAAAAGTAAAACCGCTATTTTTTTCATGTAAAAAACTCCCTGTATTCCTTTTTTCTATTCTGCTTGGTCTGTTTTGTTTTGGTTGGGTCTGTTTTGGCTTTGATGTTTTTTTATTTTTCATTCCCAGGGCCATTATTTTTGATGGCGTCGTAAAAAATCCGATCTACTGCGTTGTAGTGGTTTTTCACTCGTTCGGCATACTACATGTTATGTATGGACCCGCTCCCGAAAAACCACTACGCCTTGGTTATCGAATTTTTTGACCCATTAGCTATGAATTGGGCCATCCGTGCTTTTTTACGAGTTTATCATTTTTGACAAATAATGGCCAAATAATGAAGCGCGATCCGTTATTAAAAAATACATTACTATATACGTCAAATTTCAATAAATCAAGGAAAGATTTTTCAATTTTCGGTCATCCACTTTATATTTAAAATGATTGCAATAAACCCGTTATGCTGATACCTCATGGCAAAATGATGGAGAATCCAAATTCAGAACAGACTATTTTTCCGGGTCTTTGCGTCCATGTCGGCAACCGCCTGGACCGACTGGCCAAGCAGCTGGCCAATCTATTGCAAACGCCCATTTCCTCCCCGGTCGCACCCGAGATCATCGTGGCGCAGAGCCGGGGGATGGAACGATGGGTATCCATGTCCTTGGCCCGGGAGCATGGGATCGCCGCGAACCTGTCGTTTCAGTTCCCGAAAACATTTGTAAACGAGATATTTAAAAAAGCGGTTCCCGACGCGCCGGAAACATCTGTGTTTGACCGGGACATCATGACGTTTCAACTGATGGGGCTGATCCCGGAGCATGTCGATCAGCCAGGGTTTGAAACCTTGAAGCGATACCTTGCCGATGATCCCAACGGACTCAAGTTGTTTCAGCTTTGCCAACGGGTGGCCGGGGTGTTTGACCAGTATCCTGTTTTTCGGCCGGAGATGATTTTCAAATGGGAGGAGGGAAAGGGGGAGAGCCAGTCCCCCTGGCAGGCCCGATTGTGGCGCGCCCTTGTTTCAAGAAACGGAAATCGCCACCCGGCCCGCCTGAAAAAAAGCCTTTTTCAGAGAATCGGAGAAGGCAAGATCAGAGCCGGGGATCTGGGCCAGCGGATATCGGTGTTTGGAATTTCCTATTTGCCCCCCTTTTTTATAGACGTTTTTGGCCTGTTGTCCCGAGTCATGCAGGTGAATCTTTTTTTCACCAACCCCTGTCAGGAATACTGGGCCGATATTGTTTCCCTCCGGGAGGAGCAGAGGATCAAGGGGAAATACAAAGAGTCCGACTCGTGGGAGATGCTTCATCTGGACCATGGGAACCGCCTCCTTGGAGAGCTGGGAGGGCAGGGCCGGGATTTTTTGAAAATCGTCTCTGAATTGGAATGCCAGTTTTATGAAACCTTTGACGAGCCTGACGCCAAGACCATGCTGGCCTGGATTCAATCGGATATTCTTCATTTGAGGCAAACCCCCCGAACCATGGACATCGCCGACCGGTCCATACAGATTCATTCATGCCACAGCCCCATGCGGGAAATGGAGACGCTGTATGACCATCTTTTGGACATGTTTCAAAATGACCCTGACCTTTCGCCAAAGGATATTATGGTCATGACCCCGGACATCGCCGAGTACGCGCCGTTTGTGCATGCGGTTTTTGGGGATTTAAGACAGGATGGCCCCCATATTCCCTATGGCGTCGCGGACCAGGGGTTTGATCGGGAAAGCGGGGTGGTGAAAGGATTTCTTGCGATCCTTGACTTGAGGGCCACCCGGTTCGAGGCGTCCGCTCTGCTGGCTGTTTTTGAGTATCCGGGCGTCAAAGAGAGATTCGGCCTTGAAAAATCAGACATCGACCCGGCGGTCCAGTGGATTGAGCAGACCCGCATCCGGTGGGGAATTGATGAAAAAGACAGAGTGGATATGGGTCTTCCCGGTTTTTCTGAAAATACCTGGAAGGCCGGCATCCAACGGTTGCTTCTGGGATATGCCATGCCCGCGGACGAGGCGTTTATGTTTTCAGGCATTTTGCCCTACGATGATATGGAAGGGGAGGCGGCCATTCGCATGGGACGGTTTCTGGAATGTCTGGAGTCGTTGTTTGCTCTGGCCGAATGCTTTGATGATTTGAAAACCCTCGGGGAATGGGCCTCGGTGTTCAACCAGATTCTGGACCAATTTTTCAAGGCGGACGAGAAGACCGAGGGGGAATTCCAGTTTTTAAGGAAACAGTTTGGCGAGCTTAAGGCCATTGAAAAAAAATCCGGGTTTGACGGAAAAATAAATCTGGACGCGGCGCTCTCCTTTATTTCCAATCGCTTGAAAAATGAAACCGTCGGCCGGGGGTTCATTTCCGGGGGCGTGACCTTTTGCTCCATGCTGCCCATGAGAAGCATACCGGCGGATGTCATCTGTCTGGTGGGAATGAACGGCGGGGCGTTTCCTGGGAAATCACCGTCTTTAAGCTTTGATCTGATCTCAAAACACCGGGCGCCCGGCGACCGGTCCAAATCAGACGATGACAAATATCTTTTTTTGGAGGCGATTCTTTCGGCCCGGAAAAGATTATACATCAGTTATACGGGGCAAAGCATGCACGACAACTCCGGCATCCCCCCCTCGGCGGTGGTCTTGTCCCTGATGGATGTCATTAAAGAGACATTCGACGCGCCTGACAAAAAAGAAGAGGGAAGAGAAGACGGGAGAGGGGGAGAAGAGGGGAGAGGGGAAGAAGAAGACGGGGGAGGGGGAGAGGTTTTGGATCATGTCATGACGCGGCATCGGCTCCAGGCGTTTTCCAGGGACTATTTTATAGGTCCATTTGGGTTTACAGGTCCGTTTGGGGGGGATGACGGCGGCGGGGCCAAGGCCGACGGACCCATCCATTCCCCCGCAAAACGCCCCGACAAATGGTTTAGCTTTTCAACGTTGAATTTTAACGCGGCCCAGGCGTTTGCGTCGCCGGAAAAAAAGCCGGTTCCGTTTATTTCCACCGGTCTTTCCCCTCCATCCGATGAATGGAAACAGGTGGACATCGAAGATATCGCCCGGTTTTTTTCGCATCCATCCCGATTTCTCCTTGAAAAACGTCTGGGTCTGTTTTTAAGAGACGACGCGCCCGGAATCGAGGCGACGGAGCATTTCAGTCTGGATCCGTTGATGGCGTATCAGCTGGGAGACGATCTGGCGGGAAAGGGATTCAAAGGGGAGGAGACCGGCGATTTTTTTTCTCTGGAACAGGCCCGGGGGAGACTTCCCCACGGAACTCCGGGCCGGGTCTATTATCAGCGGACCAAAGTCGGCGCCAACGCCTTTGCCCGAAAAGTCGGCCAGTATTCGGGTCTGAAACCGGGCGAGAGTCTGGCCGCCCTGAAAACCGGACGCGTCATTGAGGGTTCCATTGAACTGTCTGGTGAATTGGCCGGTGAGCTGGCCGGCGCGACCATCGCTGGCGCCATCCATTGCATCGGCCCCCGAGGCGCCATATTCGCCCGGTTTGCCAGACAAAAGGCAAAGGATATGTTAAACGCATGGATTCGGCATTTGTTTATCTGCGCGCTTCAAAATGAAACCGGACCGGGCAAGACTGAAACCGGACAAAGCGGAACTGGACAAACCGGAACCGGATATGGGGAGGCCGAAAACAGGCCTGAAAAAATTAAAAAAAGTATCCTGATATGCGCCGATTCGGCGTGGGAGTTTGATGATGTCATGGACGCCGAAGGGGCGCTGGAATCTCTTTTGGATCTTTTCTGGCAGGGGCTCAGGCATCCGTTGCCTTTTTTTCCTGAATCCTCTTATGCGTTTGCCACGCGGATGGCGGGAAAAAAGAGCGTCCGGGAAGGGTTAAAGGCGGCCATGTCGAAATGGGAGGGGGGCGATTTTGCCATGGGGGAAAGCCAGGACCTTTATTACGCCCGCTGCTTTGGCCTGGGCCACCCGTTGGATGACGCGTTTATGGATATCTCAACCCGAGTGTTTCAGCCAATGTTGGCCCATTGTCGGCCCATCGTGGAGGTATAGATTTGATGGCGTCGTAAAAAAAATGCGTCGTGTGGTTTTTCACTCGTTCGGCATACTAAATGTATGGCCTCACTCCCGAAAAACCACTACGCCTTGTATATCGAATTTTTTGACTTAGCCATTCGTACTTTTTTACGAGTTTATCAAAAATGCGGAACATGATAAAAAAGCGTTCAATGGCGTTAATGGCTCGCTTAAAAATAATAGTGTAAACCAACGAAAGGAAAAAAATGGCTTCACATTCTCATGATTTTGTCGAACAATACGATGGCATGGTCGCATTTGGATATGACCGAAAAACCGATGAAAAAACAATTATTTATTATCTCCAAAAATTTTCGGATGACACGTTGATGAAACATCTGGCGCCGCAGATGTCCGATGAAGAGCTTGAGGAATTTTTTGTTCTGGTGAATCGTTGCTTGAAAAAACATCTTTCCGACGACGAATACCATTCTCTTTTTTTAAAAGACGAGCATCATCATCATTGATAGAAGGATGGCCTCTCTGTCCGTATGGGGGAGGGGGAGCCAATGGGGAATGGGGAAGATTTGTGAGCGCGCCATTATTTATGGCGGCCGCAATGGTAGCCACAATGGCGTTCACATTTTGCTTGACATACATCCCATAATATGTTCAATGTCTGAACAAACAATAATAGTATGATGTTTGTTAATATCTAAACATGTAAACATTATAACTAAACAAAACAGGGATTTATGGATTTTTTCTCCATGTGTCCCACCCGGCGGAGCTATGCGCGTCTCTTTATCTTTATCTGGATTTTTACCTATATTTTTATCTGGCATTCCCGAGCATGCCCCCTTGGCGTCATGATATCGCCGCTTTTTTTTAGTATGTGTATCCTTTACGTATCCTTCGCGTTTTAAATCATTTCATACGTTGCGAATAATCGTTGCGAATGACACGCGTTGCAAATAATACGTTTCCAACCCCCTCATGCCGATCGTGAGCGCCTCAACCTCTTTTGAGCGCCATCAGCGCCTTCAACACCAATAAAAATGGATCAGGAATCAATACGAACGCTTAAAATTCTTGAGCAGCTGGACGCGGACCGATCTCCCAGTCAGCGGGATATCGCCGAGAGTCTCAATATATCTCTGGGCCTGGTCAACTCCTTTATCAAACGCCTGGTCAGCAAGGGGTATTTCAAAGCGACCCATATTCCAAAAAAACGGATGCGCTACATCCTCACCCCCCAGGGGGCCGCTGAAAAAACCCGGCTGACTTACGAATACATCAGACATTCATTTGGATTTTACAGGGAAACCCGCCAAAGACTTTCGGCGCTGTTTAGCGGTCTTGAGAAAAAGGGGGTGTCCAAAATCGTCTTTTTTGGAGTCACCGACATCGCCGAGATCGCCTATATCTGCCTTCATGAAACATCCATGGAGTTGGTCGCCGTTGTCGGAGGGCCGGAAAGCCGGAACCTTTTTTTGAGCACAAAAATAATATTTCCGGAAAAATTAAAGGATGTCGCCTTTGACGCGGCGCTGATCACCCTGATTGATCCTGATCAAAAAGCGATTGAGGGCATTGTGAAATCCGGCGTGCCAAAGGAAAAAATTATTTTATTTTAAAAAATAGACACAGAGCGTTTAAGAAAATGACCGCACAGTGTGAAAAACCGATTGAAACGGTTTAACTCCTTGTAAAAATGTTTTTTTGCAGTGGCAGGAATTATACGGATTATAACGAAATAACGGCAAAGAATAACGGCATGGACTATTATAAAAAACTGGAAACCCGATACCCTGAGTTAAAACCGGCGCTCCAAAATATCAAGGACGCGGTTTTGACGCTGAAACAGAGCGTTTTGAACGGGAATAAAATTTTCGCCGCCGGAAACGGGGGGAGCGCCGCCGACGCCGAGCATATTGTGGGGGAGTTGATGAAGGGCTTTCGCCTGAAACGATCATTGACCGACTTGCAAAAGCGGGAGATTGAGCGGCGGTGTCCCGATGGCGCGGACGAGATGGCCGACCACCTTCAACAGGCGATTCCCGCCATATCCTTGGTAAGCGGTGTGGCGTTGCCCACGGCGTTTGCCAATGATATCCATGGGGATTATGTCTTTGCCCAGCAGTTGTATGGCCTTGGCAAAAAAGGGGATGTGTTGATCGCCATCTCCACCTCCGGCCATTCCGTGAACGTCATACATGCGGCGAAAGTGGCCCGAGTGATTGGCGTTCGTGTCATCGGATTGACCGGACGGGACGGCGGGAAACTGGCCGGGCTTTCTGATATTGCCATCCAGGTTCCGGCGGATGATGTGGCTGACATTCAGGAGTTTCATCTTCCTGTTTATCATTGCTTGTGCAGCCAGCTGGAGAGCGAGATTTTTGGGGATGGTTGTTAAACGGATTGGCAATAGAGATGAGCGCCTGCTGTTTATCCTCTTATGATGGCGCCGTAAAAAATCCAACCTATCGAGTTGTGGCCTTTTTTTTCTACTCGTTCGCATACAAGATGCAAGGCGCACACGCAAAAAAACGCTGCGCTTTGCATATCGAATTGTTTTAACTTGGCCATATAACCTTATTTTACGAGTGCATCAAACTATAAAAAAAATAAAATAATGAAAATAAAAGGCAATATCATCGTTACAGGAGGCGCGGGTTATATTGGTTCTCATACATGCAAAGCTCTTGCCGCATCAGGATATACTCCAGTGGTTTATGATAACCTCAGCAATGGGCATTTTGAAGCTGTAAAATGGGGGCCGCTGGAACAGGGTGATATCCTGGATCGGAAACAGCTTGATTCTGTTTTAAAAAAATATGAGCCTGAATGTATATTGCACTTTGCAGCTTATACGGCTGTGGGTGAATCTATGCAGGAACCAGGAAAGTTTTATCGAAATAATGTGATGGGGTCGCTGAATATTTTGGAAGCCATGCAGGAAAATCATATTGATAAAATAGTTTTTTCAAGCACCTGCGCTATTTATGGCATGCCTGAGAAAATTCCTCTCGCCGAAGATCATCCTCAGAATCCAATAAATCCTTATGGCGCGTCAAAAGCTATGACAGAAAAAATGTTAGTGGACTTTGCCACAGCATATGGCATGAAGACAATATCTCTTCGCTATTTCAACGCAGCTGGAGCTGATCCAGAAAAAGAGATTGGCGCATCTCATCATCTGATGACTCATATCATACCGATCGTCATTGAAGCGGCGCTGGGAGAACGACCTTTTGTAGAAATTTATGGGACGGATTATCCCACACCAGACGGAACTGGAGTTCGTGATTATATACATGTAAGCGATCTTGCCAATGCTCATATTCTGGCATTGGAATATCTTAAGAATGGCGGCGCAAGCACAGCGTTTAATCTTGGCTCGGGAGCTGGGCATTCTGTGTATGATGTTATTCGAGCTGTGGAAAAAGTGAGTGGCCAAACTGTAAATGTTAAAGAAGGGCCAAGACGCCCTGGAGATGCTTCCATGTTTGTTGCAAAATCCGATTACGCTCAGAAAAAGCTTGGCTGGAAAGTTCGTTATGATGATTTGGAGTATATCGTAAAAACGGCTTATGAATGGCATAAAAACAGACGCGCGGCAAAAAATAAAGAGTAATCATAGCTGTTTTGAGTGGATAAATTATTGAAAAAAATCTCCCGTGGCGCTGGCAAGCCTGGCCGCTGATTTTTGAGAGAATTCCAAGTGAAATTGTTATATAAATTAAGGGAATTATTTATTGCATTTACAAAATAAACGAATTTTAGTAACCGGCGCAGATGGCTTTATAGGATCTCACCTTGTAGAGGCTTTGGTTTCGGAAGGGGCCAATGTAAAAGCCTTATCCCAGTATAATTCTTTTAATCATTGGGGATGGCTGGAAGATATCGGCTGTTTAAGTAATATTGAAGTTATATCAGGCGATGTTCGAGATCCGCATTTTTGTAAAAAAATCACAAGAGATACTGATATTATTTTTCATCTTGCCGCATTGATTGCCATTCCTTATTCCTATGTTGCGCCGGATAGTTATGTGGACACTAATATAAAAGGAACATTGAATATTTGCCAAGCGGCGCTTGAAAATAATTGCAAAAGACTCATTCATACATCCACTTCAGAAGTGTATGGAACCGCCCAATATGTTCCCATAGATGAAAGTCATCCGAAGCAGCCGCAATCGCCATATTCAGCGTCCAAAATTGGGGCGGATGCGCTGGCCATGAGTTATCATAATGCCTTTAATCTTCCTTTAACCATTGCAAGGCCCTTTAACACATACGGTCCCCGCCAATCCGCCAGGGCAGTGATTCCAACTATAATCACCCAGATTGCAAGCGGGGCCGAAAAAATAAAGCTGGGAGATCTGCAACCCACCCGGGATTTTAACTTTGTCACGGACACCTGCAATGGATTAATCGCTCTGGCAAAATCAGACGAGGCTATAGGCATGGAAGTAAACATATCTTCGAACAGCGAAATTTCAATCCGAGACACATTAGAATTAATAAAACAAATTATGAGCTCAAATGTCGAATTTATTGAAGAAAAACAAAGGATTAGGCCTGTAAATTCCGAAGTATTTCGGCTTTTTGGTGATAATTCGTTCATTAAAAAACTGACTGATTTTAGACCTTTGTTTCCGATTGAAGAAGGATTAAAGATAACCTGTGAATGGTTTGCCGATCCTATTAATTTGAAAAAATATAAAGCCGATCTATATAATGTTTGATGAAATTATATGTTATATCAGGAAATTGATGGGTAAAGAGATCGGGGTTGTGCCTCTTCATGAGCCCATATTTCCTGAAAATGAAAAAAAATATCTTTTGGATTGCATAGATTCAACATTTGTCTCATCAGTGGGCAAGTACGTGGATCGTTTTGAAAATATGGTCGCGGAGTATTCAAATGCAAAATATGCCATAGCAACCGTCAATGGAACCGTTGCGTTGCATGTCGCACTCCTGCTTTCAGGCATTCAAAGAGATGATGAAGTCATCACACAGGCGCTGACTTTTGTGGCGACTGCCAACGCCATAGCATACACCGGCGCAAAACCTGTATTTATTGATGTGGATAAAGAGACTCTCGGATTGTCGCCGGATAAATTGGATAGATTTCTTTCTGAAAAAACCAAACAAGCAAATGGTTATTGCGTTAATAAATACACCGGCAAAAAAATAAAAGCGTGCATTCCAATGCATACGTTTGGACACCCTTGTAGAATTGATGAAATTAAAGATATTTGCGACGCGCGTAATATTATTTTGATTGAAGATGCCAGCGAGTCCCTTGGATCTTTTTATAAAGGCAAACACACCGGGACTTTTGGAAGCTTCGGTGTGTTTAGTTTTAACGGGAATAAAATTATTACCACAGGCGGGGGGGGGATAATCGTAACCGACGATAAAACCCTGGCCCAAAGAGCAAAACATATCACCACAACATCAAAATGCTCCCATAAATGGGAATATGTTCATGATCAAATCGCCTACAATTACAGACTCCCGAACTTAAATGCCGCGCTTGGCTGCGCACAGATGGAAAATCTGACCAATTTCCTTGAAATTAAACGGGGATTGGCAAAAAAATATGGTCATTTTTTTTCAGATAAAAAGATAGCCTTTGTAAAAGAACCGGAAAATACAACATCCAACTACTGGCTGAATGCAATTCTTTTGGAAAATATAGCAGAAAGAGACAGATTCCTTGAAGCGACAAATGAAAGTGGCGTCATGACTCGCCCTGCCTGGCGCCTTTTGAATAGACTGGAAATGTATAAAAAATGTCAAACAGATGATCTGGAGACTTCCAAATGGCTGGAAGATAGAATCGTTAATCTGCCAAGCAGTGTTATTATCAATGACAAAAAAAACTGATATTATTTTAATTGGCGGAGGCGGCCATTGTAAATCTTGCATTGATGTGATTGAGCAAGAGGATAAACTCTCAATAGCCGGAATTGTCGATCTTCAGGAAAATATTGGAAAAAAAATTTTAGGTTATCCTGTCATCGCCTGTGATGATGATTTGGCTGATTTGGCAAAAAAATACAGCAATTTCATAGTCACTGTGGGATTTATCAACTCCCCTGATTTAAGATTGAATCTGTATCGAAGAGTTAAAGAATTAAATTCAAATCTTCCCGTTGTCATTTCCCCCCATTCTTATGTTTCAAAACATTCTGAAATCGGGGAGGGGAGCATGGTTTTTCATAATGCTGTGGTCAACGCCGATGCCAAAGTAGGCGTCAACACGATTATTAATTCGTGCTGTTTGATTGAACATGACGCTGTCATTGGCGATCATTGTCATATTTCAACAGGAGCCATTGTAAACGGCGGGGCGAGGGTAGGGGACCAGACATTTTACGGCAGCGGAGCGGTGAGCAAAGAATATATCAGTGTTCCTGACAAGAGTTTTATAAAAGCGCATTCAATCATAAAATAATATTTAATGAAAAAAATAGCATTTTTTACCACCACACGGGCTGAATTTGGCATTTTCCTGCCATTGCTGAAAAAGATAGAGGACGATCCGTACTTGGAATTTTTGCTTTTTGTTGGCGGGGCTCATTTGGCTGATGAGCACGGCCGAACAATCAATGAAATTCAGGAGCATGGGTTTAAGCCTGCGGCGACGTTTGATTATCTATTAAATGAGGATAAAAAGAGCGCTTTAGCCAAATCGGCGGGCATCGCTGTCATGGAATTGAGCCATATTTTTGAAACTAATGATTTTGATTCCGTATGTGTCCTGGGGGACAGGCATGAATTGTTATCCATCATTATCAATTCCATTATTTTTAAAAAACCGATTATTCATATTCACGGTGGGGAAGTGACTGAGGGGGCCATAGATGATCAGATTCGTCATATGATCACAAAATCCGCTCATATCCATTTTGCCGCATGCGATGAATATAAAAAGAATATATGCCTTTTAGGTGAATCTGAGTGGAGAGTCTTTAACACCGGCGCCCTTGCGGTGGATAATATAATCCGCAATCCGAGAATTTCAAAAGAAAAACTATTCAGCGATCTAAAACTCCATGATAAGAAAACAGTTTTGTGCACCTATCACCCGGTCACCCTTGAATATAAGATTGAGACAGCACAGCAGATCAAAAATCTTATTTCAGCATTAGAAAAAACCGGTTTGCAAGTGGTGTTCACAGCCCCTAATGTTGAAGTGGATCGAGAGATGATCTGCGGCATGTTTCAGAAAGAAGCCAAAGAAAATAAACATTTTTATTATTTTGAGTCCCTTGGCGTTTTGCGCTACCACAGCTTGATTGCTCATTGTGAGTTTGTGATTGGGAATTCTTCCAGCGGCATCCTGGAAGTCCCTTTCTTTCAAATACCCACAGTAAACATCGGAGACCGCCAGAAGGGAAGATTAAGGCATGACAGTGTTATTGACACGGATTATACCGTCGAATCTATCCATGCTGGAATGAAAAAAGCTCTTTCCATGGAATTTAAAAAAAAACTTGTGGGCATGGAATATAAATTTGGAAATGGCTCCGCCGCTGAAAAGATGATCGACATTATAAAAAAAGTTGACGTCAACGAAACGTTGATGCGAAAAAAATTGGATTTTTCTTAAAATATGAAAAAGGTTTTTATCATTGCCGAAGCCGGAGTCAATCATAACGGCATTTTGAATCAGGCATATCAATTGATTGACGTAGCGAAATGCGCCGGAGCTGACGCGGTAAAATTTCAGACATTCAAAGCGGAAAATATCGTGTCCGCGCATGCTGAAAAAGCTGAATATCAAAAAAAGACTACACCGGCCAGTGAATCCCAGCTTGAGATGATTAAAAAATTGGAGCTGACTCCCGATGACCATGAAAAATTGATTCAATATTGCAAGCAAAAAGAAATTCTTTTTTTATCAAGCCCCTTTGATCTGGAAAGCATCGATTTGTTAGATAGTTTGGGATTGGATATTTTTAAACTACCTTCGGGCGAGATTACAAATCTGCCCTATCTGAGAAAAATTGGGTGTTTTAATAAAAAAGTTATGCTTTCAACCGGTATGTCCTGTTTGGGAGAGGTTGAGTCGGCCATAGACATTTTGACCGGGTCGGGAACAGATCGAGATAAAATAACACTATTGCACTGCAACACGGAATACCCGACGCCCTTTGAAGATGTTAATTTAAATGCTATGATAACGATGAAAAACGCATTTAAACTGGCTGTTGGGTATTCGGACCATACCGTTGGCATTGAAGCTTCCATCGCGGCGGTAGCCATGGGCGCCAGCGTGATTGAAAAACATTTTACTCTGGATAGAAATATGGAAGGCCCTGATCATAAAGCCAGCTTGGAGCCGGATGAATTAAAGGCCATGGTTAAGGCCATACGAAATGTGGAAAAGGCTCTGGGCAATGGAATTAAAAAACCATCAAAATCTGAATTGAAAAATATCAATATTGTCCGAAAAAGTCTGGTGGCAAAAAAAAAAATTAAAAAAAGGGAAATATTCACAGAACTCAATGTCAATGTTAAACGGCCGGGAGATGGGATGAGTCCCATGCAATGGGATACAATCATCGGGACTAAAGCTAAAAAAGAGTATAATGAGGACGAACTAATTTCTTGCTGAAGACACACACACCTTTTATGAAAGACTGGAAAAAAACATTAATACCTCCTGATGCCTCAATTATAGAAACGATTGAAGCCATCGGCCAAAGCTCCATGCAAATATGTCTTGTTGTGGATGCAGACAACAGGCTTCTCGGAACTGTGACGGATGGGGATATTCGAAGAGGCATTTTAGGAAATATCGTGATGGATGACGCTGTTTCCAAAATTATGCACAAAGAGTTTGTTTGTGTTTCTATCCATGATGACAGGACAGTGATTGCTGAGCTTATGCAAAGGAAAGAGATTCGGCACATTCCTGTGGTTGATGACGAACAACGCGTGGTTGATCTCAAACTTTATTCTCAAATTGTGATGCCGGAGCCATTATCCAACCAGGTTGTGATTATGGCCGGCGGACTCGGCACAAGGCTTCGTCCTTTAACTGATGATTTCCCCAAACCGTTGTTAAAAGTGGGAACAACACCTTTGCTTGAAACAACTATAAAAAATTTTCAAAAATATGGTTTTTCCCGATTTGTTATTTCTGTAAATTATAAAGCCGATATGGTTGAAAATTATTTTGGAGATGGTTCAAAATGGGGAATTGATATCAGCTACTTGCGTGAAAAAAAACAACTTGGAACCGCGGGAGCGCTTAGTTTGCTTTCAAAGCGTCCGTCCAAGCCGTTTTTTGTGATAAATGGCGATTTGCTTACAAAAATCAATTTGGAACAGCTTTTGGATTTTCATGCGAACACAAATGCAAATGCGACTATGTGTGTCAGAGAATATGAATTTCAGGTGCCCTATGGAGTCGTTAAAATAAAAGGGCATCGTCTTCAAAGCATCGAAGAAAAACCGGTCCAGAATTTTTTTGTAAACGCGGGAATTTATGTGCTTGAACCAGAAGTCCTCGATCTGATTCCTCAAAATACGTTTTTTAATATGACATCGCTATTTGAAAAATTGATTGAGGTTGACAGGAATGTGTCCGTTTTTCCGATTCATGAGTACTGGATTGATATCGGCCAGATTAAAGACTTTGAGCAAGCAAACAGCGAGTATAATAAAAAATTTTTAGATTATTTATAAAATTCACAGTTTCCAATATGGAATGCAAATGTTAAATAACAGTGTCATTGTTGTGGCTGGGGGATGCGGAAGACTCGGGGAAGCTTTTGTCAGAGGAATACTAAAGCACAGAGGAGTGTGTGTGGTCGCCGACATCAATGAAGGAACTGGTGAAAAATTTATTGAAGAGCTTAAAGTTCAAAACCATGTTCATGCTGATTTTATTCCCGTCAATCTGACTGATGTGGCATCCATTCAGATTTTAATCCAGAAAGTGTCAGAAAAATATGGACATATTGACGCTTTTGTGAATGCGTCCTATCCCCATGGCCGAAACTGGGGTGAAAAATTTGAAGAGGTGGACTTTGAAAGTTTTTGTGAAAATTCATCCCTCCACATGGGCAGTCATTTCTTAGCGGTTCAGCAACTATGTCTTTTCTTTAAGCGACAAGGTTTCGGGAATATTGTTCATATCTCTTCAATACAGGGGGTTATGGCTCCCAAATTTGACACATACAAGGGTTCCGCCTACAATGGCATGGATATGACCAGTCCCGCTGAGTACTCTATTTTCAAGGCTGGCGTTATAAATTTTACACGTTATATCGCCAAATATTATAAAGGGTTTAACATCAGATCCAATTGCATCAGCCCTGGTGGTATTTTTTCAGGTCAGTCAGATGTTTTTTTAAAGAAATATAAAAACCATTGTTTGTCAAAGGGAATGCTTGATGCTGATGATATTACTGGCACATTGATTTATCTGCTTTCGGATATGTCAAAATATGTAAATGGCCAAAACATTATTGTGGACGATGGTTGGAGCCTGTGATATGAATTGCCTGGTGATAGGCTATGGCTCCATTGGAGAGCGGCACGCCCGCATTTTGAAACAGATGGGATATCATGTTTCAATTGTCAGCCAAAGGCTTGATATTGATAAATACACTGTTTTTCATAGCATTGAAACGGCAATGTCATGCAAAAAATTTAATTATGTGATCATTGCGAATAATACATGCGATCATTTTTCGGCTATGATGGAATTGGGCCGGTTAACATATAAAAATCTATTGCTGATTGAAAAGCCTGTTTTTGATTTTTTGAAAGTTACACCGAAATTTAGATCCGGATCTGTGTTTGTTGCCTATAACCTTCGCTTTCATCCTGTGATATTAGAAATATATCGTCTTCTTCAATCCAAAAAAATTTATTCAATGCACGTTTATTGTGGGCAATACCTTCCCACCTGGCGCATCGGGAACAATTATCAAAAAAGTTACTCAGCACATAAAAAATCAGGGGGAGGCGTGTTGCGTGATTTAAGTCATGAGTTGGATTATATTAACTGGATGACAGGCGGATGGAAAAGCGTCTCTTCCATCGGAGGCAAATTCAGCGATCTGGAAATTGATAGCGATGATGTTTTTTGTTTGCTTCTTGAAACTGAAAGATGCCCAGCGATTTCTTTGCAGGTAAATTATCTGGATCGCCAGCCACGCAGGGAGATGATTATTAATGCGGAAAAATTATCTCTAAAAGCCGATCTTATCGCCGGGACTCTTGAATTAGATGGTGTGCTGAAAAAATATGATGTGAGCAGTGATGCGACGTATATCGATCAGCATAAGGCCTTAATAAACGAAAACTTTGATATTCCATGTGATTTTGAACAGGGATGTGATGTCCTTGCTTTGATCGAGAACTCCGAAAATGCATTTGAAAAAAGAATATGGAAATAAATCGAACTATATATGGTTTTATTTTTGCCAGAGGCGGTTCCAAAGGAGTTAAGGGGAAAAATATTCGTCCCTTATCCGGCAAGCCACTGATTGCATATTCAATCCAAACAGGACTGGAATGCAAGTATGTTGATCGTGTGATAGTATCCACTGATGATGACAAAATTGCTTCAATATCAAAAAAATATGGGGCTGAAGTCCCCTTTATGCGTCCTCATGAACTGGCGGAAGACAATTCGCCTGAATGGCTTGCCTGGCGCCATGCCATACAATCAATCAACGAAAACGCTTTGTATCCGCCAATGGATGTTTTTCTTTCCCTCCCGGCAACCTCTCCCTTTAGAAGTGTGGAGGATATTGAGAAATGCATTGAGCTGTTCATTCATTCTGATGTTGATGCAGTGATAACAGTGAAAAACGCCGCCAGGCATCCTTCCTTCAATATGGTCAGCCTTGATGACAATGGCCATGCCAACCTTGTTATGGCTTCTGAAAAGAACATTGTCAGACGTCAGGATGCTCCACCCATATTCGATATGACGACTGTCGCGTATGTTATGAAACCTGATTTCATCATGACGGCTGATTCACTGTTTGAAGGAAATGTCAAGGTGGCTGTTATCCCTGATAAAAGAGCGCTGGACATTGACACGGAATTGGATTTTCAATTCGCGGAATTTCTTATGAGCAGCCAGTGTATTTACAAAAAATCAAATAAAACAGACTGAAAAATATTTTGGATCAATTATGCGGAATAATGAAAAAATACTAATATTTGAAGATTTGATTGACGTATGCAGAAAAAGCAAAGATAAAGGCAAAAAAATTGTCCTTTGCCACGGGTGCTTTGATCTTTTACATATAGGCCATATCCGTTATTTCAAGCAGGCAAAACAGATGGGGGATGTTCTTGTGGTGACCCTTTCTCCTGATCATTTTGTGGATAAAGGCCCGGGCAGGCCAAAGTTTACGGATAAACTTCGCGCAGAAGCGGTCTCTTCCCTTGACAGCGTTGATTTTGTCGCCATCAATCAATGGGAAACCGCTGAGCAAACGTTGCGCCTCCTCCAACCGGATGTTTATGTAAAGGGCTCAGATTTTAAAAATGTCAAGGCTGATGGCACAGGGAAATTGGCTCTTGAAGAAGCTGTTTGCGAAGAGCTCGGCGTCAGGCTTGCCTTCACCAAGGATATCGTATTTAGCTCCACGAACCTTATAAACAGATTCTTTTCATCTTTTCCTGAGGAAGTCCAAACATATCTTAATGTATTCAGAAAACGATACTCAGTGGCTGATGTGTTGGATTTTGTCGAGAGGATGTCAAAATTAAAGGTACTTGTCATTGGAGATTCCATACTTGATGAATATCGATATTGCCATTCTCTGGGAGCATCCTCAAAAGATCCTCTATTGGCTGTTCAATACGATTCTCATGACATGTTTGCAGGTGGAGTTCTCGCGGTGGCAAACCATACGGCCAATTTTTCGAAATCGGTTCGATTGGCCACTGTCATAGGTGAGCAGGATAGCCATGAGTCATTTATCAGAGATCATCTTTCTTCTGTTATTGCGCCTGAATTTTTTATACAGGAAAATGCTCCGACACTGATAAAAAGAAGATATGTTGACGGGTATTCCATGACCAAATTGCTTGAAATATATGTGATGGATGATTCTGGACTCTCACAAAAAAAAGATTCTGAGTTATGCGATTTTTTAAAAAAGACATTGCCTGATTATGATATTGTTATTGCGGCTGATTTTGGTCATGGAGCAATCAGCGAAAATACCCGCCGGACGTTGATTGATTATTCTCCTTTTCTGGCTGTGAACACGCAGGCGAATGCCGGGAACAAGCGGATGCATACTATAAGCCTCTATAATCGAGCCGATTACGTTAGCATCGCAGAGCCGGAATTGAGGCTGGATGCCCGAGATTCAAAAACCGATATACGTCCTTTGACGACGGATGCATGCGCCAGATTGGGGTGTAAACAATTTGTGGTCACTCGAGGCAAACAGGGGTCATGTGTGGCGACCCCTGAAGGCTCTTTTGTCGTGGTTCCAGCGTTTAACAATAAAGTGGTGGATCGCGTCGGATCAGGAGATGCTTTCTTTGCCATCAGCGCTCTTGCCGCCTACCTGGATGCTCCTCCTGAAATGACAGGTTTTATTGGGAATCTTGTGGGATCTTTGGCGGTTGAGATAATCGGGAACCAAACATCCGTTCAAAAAGAGAGTCTTAAAAAATACATAACAGCCATCTTGAAATAATAAAAATATGTTCAAACAATTCGACACATCCAAACTTTCCATCCTTCCTCTTGCCAGACGAGAGCATAATCTTGATTTATCAGTGATCAAGCCGCTGGAGGCGGAAAAAAATATTGACCCCAAATTTTTGATTATGGCCGAAAAGATCAAACAGTCAAAAAAAAGGGGCGCGTCTGTTGTGTTAATGATGGGAGCGCATGTGCTCCGTTCCGGGGTCCAACGATATTTAATTGATCTCATGGAAAGGGGTTATATCTCCTGCATCGGCGTAAACGGAGCATGTGCCATACATGATTTCGAATTCGCATTAATTGGAAAAACCACTGAAAGTGTTGAAAAATATATCACTGAAGGCCAGTTCGGACTATGGGAGGAAGTGGGGCGCATCAACGACATCATCCGTTTGGGCGCTGCCAGTAAAATGGGGGCCGGAGAAGCTGTGGGGAAAACTATTTTAGAAAATAATTTTCCTTATAAAGATATCAGTGTTTTCGCCGCAGCGCACAAATTTAAAGTGCCGATGACGGTTCATGTCGGCATCGGCTATGACATCGTGTATGAACATCCAAATTGTGATGGGGGCGCCTGGGGGCAAACCAGTTACACGGATTTTTTGCGGCTCGCTCATGTGCTAAGCAATCTGGATGGCGGAGTTATCATGAATTTTGGAAGCGCGGTGATGGGGCCAGAAGTGTATCTGAAGGCTCTTGCCATGGCGCGCAATGTAAAAAGACAAACGGGTCAAAAAATCTCCAATTTCACCACACTGGTGTGCGATCTCAAGCCGTTGCCCGAAGATTGCCACATGGAGCCGTCAAAAAAATCTCCCGAATATTATTTTCGCCCATGGAAAACCATGCTCGCGAGAACGGTTTCAGATGGAGGAAGCAGCTATTATGCCCAGGCGAATCATGCCGAATCCATTCCAGCCATATGGAGCGCTTTAAACAGATAAGGAACATTAAATGAGCACACTAAAAACGATATTGGTAACTGGCGGAGCGGGATATGTCGGCTCTGTATTGATTCCAAAACTTTTGAAAGAAGGATACGCGGCGCGGGTTCTGGACTTGTATATTTACGGCGGCGATGTGTTTGACGATGTAAAAGACAACCCCAACTTGACACAGATCAAAGGGGATATAAGAGATAGAAACGTTCTTGAAAAAGCGGTTTCCGGATGCGACGCAGTCATCCATCTTGCTTGTATTTCCAACGATCCAAGTTATGAGCTTAATCCTGATTTGGGAAAATCAATTAATTATGACGCTTTTTTATCCCTGGTCGACATTTCAAAAGCAGAGGGAGTCAAGCGGTTTATTTATGCTTCCAGCTCAAGCGTTTATGGAATAAAAGACGAGCCTGAAGTGACCGAAGATCTTCCCCTTGACCCGTTGACGGATTATTCCAAATACAAGGCCTTGTGCGAAGAATATCTTCAGGCCGCCGCCACGGATGACTTTGTGGTCACAACCATTCGCCCGTCAACGGTTTGCGGTTACTCACCTCGGCTACGACTGGACCTGACAGTGAACATTCTTACCAATCACGCCATCAATAACGGCAAAATCACGGTGTTTGGCGGAGAGCAGAAACGGCCCAATCTGCACATCGAGGATATGACAGACGCCTATCTTTTCCTTTTGATCCAACCTGTGGAAAAAATTAACAGGAAGATTTACAACGTGGGATATGAAAATTACAAGGTCAAAGAGATCGCTGAAATGGTCAAAAAGACCCTCGGCGGCGATATCCCCATTGTGACCACCCCCTCCGATGATATTCGCTCCTACCATGTCTCTTCAAAGAAGATAAAAGAAGAGCTCGGCTTTGAATCAAAACATTCCGTGGAAGAGGCGATACAGGATTTGGCGGCGGCGTTTAATGCCGGGAAAATCGAAAATCCCATGGAGGACATCAAGTATTATAACATTAAAACCATGCAGGCCATAAACCTCAAATAAAAAGCAATAGGGACAATCTGTATGAAAGTGGAATACTCTTATCTCCGGGAACAGTTTAAGGATCATGACGTTATTTTAAAAAAAATCTCCGAAGTGGTCAAAACTGGCGATTATACTCTTGGGACAGCTGTGTCTGAATTTGAAGAGAAGTTTGCCGCTCTGCTTGGCTCCAAATATGCCATAGGTGTTAATTCCGGAACCGACGCGCTGTTTCTTTCATTGAAAGCATTGGGCATCGGCCCGGGGGATGAAGTGATCACAGCGGTCAACACGTTTATCGCCACCGCTGGAGCCATCGCCGCCACAGGCGCAAGGCCCGTGTATGTGGATGTCACGGATGAATATGTGATTGACCCGAATCTGATGAAAAAAGCCATTACATCCCAAACCAAAGCGCTTCTTCCGGTTCATTATGCCGGGGTTGCGGCAGATATGGATCAAATAATGGAGATTGCTCACAGGCACGGTTTGCCAGTGGTTGAAGATTCCTGCCAGGCGATCAGCGCGACGCTTAATGGCCAATGCGTCGGATCGTTTGGCGTGACCGGAGGCTTCAGTCTTCATCCCCTGAAAAATCTCAATGTATGGGGCGATTCGGGGATGATCATAACGGATAATGATAAAATCAATGATACATTGAGATCGTTGCGCAATCATGGCCTGCGCAACCGGGATGAGGTGGATTGTTTTGGATACAACAGCCGCCTGGATTCCATTCAAGCCGTTGTGGGAAGCCATCTCATAGAAGATTCCCAATGGATCACAGAGACGCGAATCAAGTGGGCTGAAAAACTCGATGCGGCATTGTCGGAGCTGGCGGATGATGTGACTGTTCCAAAACGCCGCCCCAATAAACGCTACGTGCATCATTTGTATATCATCATGGCAAAAAGAAGGGATGAGCTGCTGGCGTATTTGATTGACCATGACATTGAGGCAAAGATTCATTACCCCATTCCGTTGCATTTGCAGCGCTGCTCCGCCCATCTTGGATACAAAGAGGGAGATTTTCCGGTGGCTGAAGCCCAGGCAAAGGCGATTATCACTCTGCCATCCCATCAGCATCTCAAAGAAGATCAAATCGACTATATGATTGAAACCATCAAATCATTTTATGGATAACCGCATTATGGAAGTCAAATACCTGGATCTTTATAAACAGTTCAATGATGACGAGCTGTGGGGCAAAGTCAAAGATGTTTTCTCAACCTGCCAGTTTATTATGGGGCCGCAAGTCGAGGAGTTTGAGGCTGGTTTTGCCAGCCTTTGCAAAACGCCTTATGCGTTGGGGGTGAATTCAGGCACGGACGCCCTGTTTCTGGCTTTGAAAGCCCTGGGAATCGGCTCGGGAGATGATGTCATAACGGCTCCCAATAGTTTTATCGCCACCACCGGGGCCATTGTGGCGGCAGGCGCCCGCCCGGTGTTTGTGGATGTGGGGCCTGATTATAATATGGATGTGAATTTGATTGAATCGGCCATTGCCCCGCAAACAAAAGCGATTCTCCCTGTTCATCTCACGGGCTTTCCAGCGGATATGCCCGCGATCATGGATATCGCCCGAAAAAGAAATCTTTATGTGGTGGAGGATGCGGCCCAGGCGGTTTCAGCTTCCATTCATGACAAGCCTGTGGGATCTTTCGGCGATGTGGGATGTTTCAGTCTTCATCCGTTAAAAAATTTGAACGCGTGCGGTGACGCAGGCGCATTGACCACAAAATCCAAAGAAATTTATGATAAAATAAAAATGCTGAGAAATCATGGGCTGAAAAACAGGGATGAGATCGACTGCTTTGGATATAACAGCAGGATGGACACGATTCAGGCTGTGGTGGCCACTCACGGATTGGGCAAGATCGAAGAAATAACCGCCAACCGGCGGGAAAACGCGCGGCTCTATGATGATGCGCTGGCCCATCTGGCTCCTGATCTTTTGTTTCCTGAAAAGAAAAACGGCTTCAATCCTGTCTATCACACATATGTTGTGAAAGTAAAAAACAGAGCGGAATTGAGAAGTCATCTTGAAAAAAATGGCGTTGAGACAAAAGTTCATTACCCGGTCCCCAATCATCTGCAACAACCATGCGCGCGACTGGGGCACAAAAAAGGGGACTTTCCCGTGTGCGAACAGCAGTCAGAATCCATTGTCTCTCTTCCCATTCATCAGTCTCTTTCCAAAGACCAAATTTTTTATGTGTCTGATCTGATCAAACAATTTTATAACGGCCGTTAGCATTAGGGAGTCTGGGCATGGAAACAATAAGGAAACGATTATTCGACAAATTGTCCGATGAAACATTGCGGGAAAAGGCAAATGAAATCAGGCGACAAGTGGTGGAAGTCTCCGTCAAAAATGGAGCTGGCCATATCGCGCCCTCCCTTTCATGCATTGATATTCTGACGGCTCTTTATTATAATGTGATGACGTTTTCTGATGCTCCGGAATGGGATGACAGGGATCGTCTGGTATTTTCCAAATCCCATGGTTGCTATGGGCATTACGCCATTTTACAGGATATTGGCTACATCGACAGCAAGGATTGGAAAGAGTTTTATAATGGCAGTTTTCTGGCGGGTTGTTCAGAACAAAGCGTAAAACATGGTTTGGAAGCTGGATGTGGAGCGCTTGGCCATGGTCTTCCAATGGCTGTGGGCATTGCGTTTGGGGCAAAGCTTCAGAACAAAGCCTATCGAACCTACTGCATTATGGGAGATGGCGAGATGCAGGAAGGATCAAACTGGGAGGCGATTCAATTCGCAGTGAAACACAATCTTTCCAACCTGACTGTAATCATAGACGCCAACGGACTACAGGCGATGGATTTTCTTGAAAATATTTTGACCGTTAAAGATCGCAAAGATGATCTTTTTAAAAAAATGGCCGTATTTGGATTTCAGGCAAACGTCTGCGACGGTCATGATCCGTCGGATATTATTTCATCCATTAACGCTTGGGTAAGCAAAGGAACCGACCTGATCGCGCCACAGGCCCTGATTGCAAACACAATTAAAGGATATGGATTGACATGCATGGAAAATGTGCCCAAATTCCATTTCCGAATTCCTGACGCCGATGAATTAAAGATGGGAAACTGTTATGATAAAAGATGACAAAAACTATAGAAAAGAGATTGTGGATGAGATTATCCCATATGCGGAAAAAGATGAAAAAATTGTGCTTCTCGTCTGCGACATGGGGTTTGGAGTCACCGACAAATTCGCCGCAAAATTTCCCGATCGAATATATAACATGGGAATGATGGAGCAGGGAACGGTTGGAATCGCCGCTGGAATGGCCATGACCGGCTTAAAGCCCATCGTCTATTCCATCGTTAATTTTATCGTGTTCCGCGCGTTGGAGCAGGTGCGAAACGATGTGGCGCTGCAAAATTTAAATGTTAAATTCATTGCCACCGGGGTAAATAATTACTTCAAGTTTTTGGGGGCCTCTCATTATTGCGGAGAGGATGACAAAAAAATTATGGAAATGATTAATATGAAGGTCTTTGATCCATATGCTGATAATCAATCCGTTGATTTTAAATCCATGACAAAGGAATGGATCACCGATGAAAAAGCGGGGTATTTAAGAGTATGACAGAAAACAGAGAAGGGAGTCCGGTTAAGATTTTTTATAGCGCTATAGCTATAGGTTGTAAAAGCGCTTGGCCCCCGCTGTCGTCAGCTGATTGATTCACAACTGAAAAGAAAACAAGACTTTGGATGATATAAAATATGGATAAATTAATTCTTGATGGGCATAAATTAGCATGGCACAAAGATCGAGTAAACGCATGGTTAAAGGGTGAGCGAATAGCCCCTATAACTATTGATTGTTCCCTCACTCGGCGCTGTAGTTATCGATGCGTGTATTGTTATGGAATGCTTCAGGCAAACGATGAAAAGAATATGACCAAAGATGTGATTTTCAGGTTTCTTGATGACGCTGCGGAAATCGGTGTGAAAGCGGTCAGTTTTGTCAGTGATGGGGAGAGCACATGCAGCCCCCATTTGTATGATGCCATCTTAAAGGGCAAAACAAACGGTTTGGACATGGCTCTTGGGACCAATGGGTATTTGTTGAAAGACGATCGGCTCGAAGATATACTCCCCGCTTTAAGCTATTTGCGATTCAATATTTCTGCGGGCGAGTCCAATAGATATGCTGAAATACATGGTTGTCAAGTTAAATGTTTTGATAAAGTAATTAATACCATAAAAGAAGCTGTAAGGATCAAAAAAGAAAAAAAATTAGAAGTTACTATTGGACTCCAGATGGTTTTGTTGCCTGAGTTTAAGGATCAGATCATTCCTCTCACAAAGCTCGGAAAAGATATATGCGTGGATTATCTTGTAATTAAACATTGCAGCGATGATGAGCACGGGAGCCTTGGAGTGGATTACAAAAAGTACTATGATATGATTGAGATATTGAAAGAGGCCGAATCATATTCCGAAGACAATTATTTGGTTCAGGCGAAGTGGTCAAAAATTTTAAGCGGAGGAAAGAGAAACTATACAAAATGTTACGGCCCTCCCTTTATTATGCAATTTTCCGGGTCCGGTCTTGTGGCTCCCTGCGGCATGTTTTTTAATGAAAAATATAAGAGGTATCACATTGGGAACATTGCTGAAACATCATTCAAAGAATTATGGGAAAGCGACCGTTACCGAGAGGTTCTTGATTTAATTGCTTCCGATCAATTCAACGCCAAAACCATGTGTGGATCGCTCTGTCTTCAGCATAAAGTAAATGAATGCCTCTGGGATATTAAAGATGAAAATGTCACGCTGGAAGATCCTTCAGGAGAGCCTCCGATGCATGTTAATTTTATATAACTCACCTTTTTGAGAAGCATATTTAGAACCATCCTTTTTTAGATATGCCAGTTTATTTCTCTCCTTTTGTTTTGCCAGCTCTGCCCTGCGAATATTATCAGCAAGCTCGTTAAAATTCGAGACTATGTGAAATGTGCCAAGAATCTGAAATAATTGATTTCATCTCTCAAAAATGACTGAAAGATGAAATCCGAGCATGTAAGGGCAAGTAAATTTAATTTTTCCATATCCATGAGGCCCCATAGAATCGCAGAGCAGAAAACCTTTTCTTTTTATTTTTCCTGCCAATTTAAATCAATCGGAGGCAGCTTAACATATTTATCCACAGATTATCATGAAGGCTTCTTCTCCTGGAATTAGAAGGAGTCTTATAAATCTATTTATGTATTTTAGATGTTTATATTTTTAATTTATATAAAAAAATTCAAAAAGTTGAGTAAATTAAATGGGTTCCATGCTCGATAGAATACACAACAAAACGACACCTGATATTATCCGAGCTATAGTTCGAAGAATATTAAAAGTTTATCCGTCATTCATTATTAGTCATATTGTTTCATGTTGTATAATTCTTTTTTTATATCTGATTGATCGTTTTTACCATATTAGGGTCGGTTTGATCATTACGCAAAGAATTGGCCATTTGGCTTTAAACATGGAGACTTTTGCCCGTAAAAAAAATTCAGGATGGCATCAAGGCAACAGGCATATTCTAATCGCTGGCAAACCATGCAATGTTCAATTGCTTAAGATGTGGAAACGAAATCATAATATTATTGAATCGAATTTTTTGTATGAATTATTTTGGCATTCTTTGTGGCTATGGAAAAAGACAAAACTATTTGAGCCTCTTGAAATGTTTTCGAATGAATATCAAATATTTCAGGATGAATATCCTACTTTGGAGTTTACTAATGAAGAAGAGGAGATCGGTAAAAAATATTTGAAAAAAATGGGAATTAATCAGAGCAAAAATTGGTTTGTCTGTATTTTTGCTCGGGACACAGAATATTTAAAGAATATTTATCCTGGCGCGCAATGGGATTACCATAATTTTCGAAATAGCGATATTGACAAATTCATTCCGGCAATAAAGTATATTATTGACAAAGGGGGGTATGTCGTTCGGGTTGGTCATCATGTTAATAAGCCTGTAAATTTTGCGCATTCTAAGTTTATAGATTATTCCCTTAACTTTCGAAATGATTTTATGGATATTTATTTAATGGCAAAATGCAGATTTGTTTTAGGAACAACATCTGGTATTTGCGATGTTGCCATGATTTTTGATCGCCCCAGAGTTGGAGTCAATTGGGTACCGATTGGAAGTGCGCCGTGGGGTAAACAATGTCTTTATATTCCCAAAAAACTTCGGGGAAAAAATTCAAAAAAATACATTTTTTTTACACAATTTATTCATAAAACAAAAAATAAAGCTAACCCTCTACTATGGTATGGGAATCTGTTTTATGAAGCAGGATATGAATACGAGAATAATACTCCAGAAGAAATTTTAGATGCAACTAAGGAGATGGTTGCACGATTGGAAGGCACATGGCATCCAAGTGAAGAAAATCAAAAACTTTTGAAAAAATATTATCAGGCCTTTCCTGTAGATCATTGGTCAGTTGAAGTAAAGACACCGATTGGCTTGGATTTTATGAAAAAATATAAACATCTGTTTTAATACAAAATAAAATTAAATATCTACCGGCAGAACCGGTAGCTTTTTGAGGGTCCCTGGATGGGGCCTTTGTTTAATCAAAGGCCGGGAAATTTAACTGCTGTCTATCCGACGATTCCTGGTCGCGGACTGTTTTCTCATTCAGCCCTACCGTGCTAAAAAAATAAGCACGTATCCAGAAATGTTTCCCTGTGCTCTTGGCTGTGCTGAACTCTTTGTTCAACCTTATTGCGCTTTTTCCTTTCAAAAAACCAACTATACGCGTGGGGGTATGCCAAACATAGATGCACATGATCTGGCCTCGCATGACCTTCAACAAGCTGAACTCCTTTTTATAGACTAAATGCATGCATCATTTCCCCAAAACTGTATGGTACTTGTATTCCCACTTTACATGTGATTGACTCTGTTAATTTTTCATAAATACCTTCTTCTTTCGAACCCACCCCAAAAGCAGGGACCCTCAAAAGGAGGTATATCTCGTCTGACCGGCAAAGCCTATTAGGTTCACACCAGCGGAGCTGGTGGTTTAATGAAATTAATTACGGTCCGCTATCCAGACATCCTGAGATTCTAAGGAGCGAATCACTTCACGCAAAAGAGACCGTTCCTGAGCATGACCATTTTATAAAGGCTGTAAATGACAAATTGCCCCGCGCTAAAATTGTATTCGATTTTTTTCATGTTGTGGGCAGTTTTAATCGTGTCATTGATAAAGTCCGAAATATTGAATATAAAAATGCCGATAAAGAGAACAAAGGCGTTGACAAAGGAATCAAATATCTGCTGTTAAAAAATTGTGGCAATATACGTTGGCAAAGTCATCGAAAACAGCTCAAAGAACTATTGGAACTTAATGATACCATTAATACTGTGATGATCCTTAAAGAAAAACTTAAACATATATGGACTTATAAATCAAGAACCTGGGCGGCCAAGGCCATTGATTACTGGTGTAATTTTGCTCTTTCTCTGGACATTGACCCCCGATAAATACTTTTGTTAAAATGCTTCAAAATTACCGCTATGGGATTATCCCATTCACACAAGGGGTAAATAACAAAATAAAAGTCATTAAGCGAAAAGCCTATGGATTCCATGAACTATGATACTTTAGCTTAAAAAGCTATCAGGCTTTCTCCAACTAATTTGAAGAAGAACCTGTTTTATAAACTATTATTTTTTAGTTGTGAAAGTGAAAAAAAATGAAAATTTCATTATGTACCGTTTCTATTGATTCAGGACAGAGCAAACATGATGGGCAACTTCCTATGATGCCTAAAATCGCAATTGTTTCATTAATCAAGTGGATGGAAAAATATGGATATTCTTCAGAAACATATGATTTCTATGACATTGACATGTTGGATCCTTCTGATTCTGAAATTAAAGAATATTTTGAATCATATCAGCCGGATATTGTTGGTTTAAGTGCTGTTGTATCAACTAGCTATTTTGAAGTTAAAAGAATTTCAAGCATTTTGCGACAGGCATGTCCTGATGCATGGATTGTTATGGGAGGAAATTTATCTGCCTCCTCAAATGTAATATTGAGAAAAAGCGAGGTAGATATATGTGTGCATGGAGATGGAGAAATACCATGGGTTAATTTTATTGAATATGTAAACAAATATGGAAAACAAAAAATATACAGTGAGTTGCTGAAGATTAAAGGGCTTTCGTATATTCATTCTAATGAGGATCTACAGTTTACTGATTATGGAGATAATATTCCAGATTCAGATAACCCTTTTCCTGATTATGATATTTTAAAGTCCGGGCTTAAAAACAAACCAGAGATGTTAAAAAATTATTTTAAAAATGGAGTGGATTCTGACTGGTTTAACCGAGATTATAGATCTTTTGAGACAAATAAAAAACCTAAACTAGCGGGTTTGTGGCTCTCAAAAGGGTGTGTAGGGAGATGCACATTTTGCCAACGCAGCACGAAAGGAGCCCATTGTTTTGATCTTGATAAATTTAATGACCACTTAATAATGTTAAAAGAACAGTATAATGTTGGTTTTATTTTTATACTTGATGAAAATTTTGGATTTAATAAAAAACATACATATCAAGCCGCAAAAATATTAAAAAAACATGATATGTTATGGATATGCGGTGGTGTGAGATGCACATCTGTCAATGCTGACGATGTAGAATTTTACTATAATTGCGGATGTAGCGGATTGAAATTTGGCGTTGAATCAGGAAGTCAAAAAATACTTGATTTGATGGAAAAAAGATTTACAATAGAGCAAGTTGAGAAAGCTGTGGGATATTGTAATGAAAAACATATTTACTCGCCCATTGCTGTTATGGTAGGCATGCCAGGTGATACTGACAGAACTGTAATTGAAACTGGCAGGTTTGTTGGCAGATTATCTTATCTTCAATCATTTACATTAGATGAAGCAAGTAATCAAGGAGTATTTTATGCCTTGCCATTGCCCGGAACACCTTTATATGAATATGGACAACAATTAAATATTATTGGGACTTTACCTGAAGCAGAAGAAGAATATTTAAAAATAGTTTCAAGCAGAGGGGCTGATAAAATAAATTACATCAATCTTAATGGATCTTCGATAAAAACAGTGTTGTTTTGGGATATTTTGCTTAATTTGGAAGCTGTGCGAACATACTATCGCTTACAGAGAAAAGGAATAAAAAAAATAGTACCCGCAAAGAAGAAAGAGACAATATCAGATAAAGAAATTTCTGTTGCGCATAGTTTATTTTACTTCATGAAGAAAATTTTGATTAAAATTAGAGAAGAAGGCATTTTTAGAGCGACAGGAAAATATTATTTCAGTGTTAAAAATAGGATCAAAAGAAAATTTATTACCAGTTTATTTATTGCAAAACTTCCTCGTCCCTTAATATATAATTTATCAAAAAATATAATTTATCTTTTTTTTCTTTTTGAAAAAGCTGCGTTTAAAATTATGTTTTGGTTTAACAAAAGGCATGGCAAAGAAACACTTTTACCCAATATATATAAAAACTATATGCAGCCTGAACCGCTTACTGATGAATTTCAATTAGAAAATTTTCGATGGAAGTCTTTGCGAGAGATAGTTAATATACGGAGAGAAAAACAACCAGCTGACACTACCGTGACTGAGAAAAATAGACGTTTATTAACAAGAGGAAGGTGAGTTAACGTAATATAATGAAGAGAATAGCTATACTTGGAGGGTCTCGCTTTATTGGTTGTCACTTAGTAAAAGCGTTGCAGAGAAAAGAATATAAGATTACCATTTTTAACCGTGGAATAACCTCTCCTCCTGAGCCTTTTCATGAAGGTATTACCCATGTGACAGGTAATAGAAATAACCATGAGGACTTGCAAAAAGTGTTTTGTAAATATTTTGATGTCGTTTTCGATCTGAGTGGATATACAGTTCACCATGTTGAACCTATTATCACACATTATCATCATAGCTTCGGTCAATATATCTTTTGTAGCACATCCAGTGTTTATAAACTCCCTATTTCTTGTCCTTTAAACGAGAATTCCCCCATTGATTTCCAGAAAAACACTTATGGCGGAGATAAGGCTCTTGTTGAGGAATTGCTTCTCAAGGAATATTCGAATAAACAGTTGCCAATAACAATTTTCAGGCCTCAAGGAGTTTTCGGCCCTTATGATGCACACCAAGCTGGATTTATTGTTTTCAGGTTGATTAATTCATTTCCGGTAGTTGTTAATCCTGAAAAAAATTTCAAAATCAATTTTCTTTATATAAAGGACCTAATTAAAGCTTTTTTATTGGCTATGGATAATCCTAATGCTTATGGAAAAGTATATGGTATTGCCGGAGATGATATTATTTCACAACTTCACTTTATTAAAATGTGTGGCGATATTGTTTCTCGAAAACCAATTTTAAAATTTTCTGACTGCTCTTTTCATTTTGGACAGAAAATAGATGTTCCGTGGTTAGAATACGATATTATTACTGATAACAATAAAATAAAAAAAGAATTGGATCTTAACTTTACACCTCTATATATTGCTCTGAGCAAGACGATAGCATGGCTTGTCAATAACCCGCAACATACTGGCTCACGTCTGTTGCGGGGAGAACTTCATTTTATAGAAGACCGTAGAATTTCAAAATTTGTAAGAATCTATTGGAAAGTTATTGACAAGTTGGAATTAAAAAGGAGATTGCGTAATAATAAACTGGTGCTTTTTTTATTGGCTGTAAAAAAATGTATTTATTAAACTGATGCCTCACTTATTCCATTGTTTGTTAAGGCCAGGACATCTTGGACTCAATGATGATTATCGAATTTTTTAATCAAGTGCAGCAACTTGGATGATTGGTAACGCAGAAAAAAAGTATAATACTCCCAAAATTTTGTAACGCAGAACGCACACCGCCAACACAAAAGTAAAAGTAGCTATTGATGCGATCAGAGAAGATAGAACGACCAATGAACTGGCCGGGGTCTACGAAGTCCACCCGAATCAAATCACGCGATGGAAAAAGAAGCTGATTGAAACTGCGCCAGTGATATTTTTACGGAAGGCGATCAGAAAATAAAAAAAAATGCAAGAGGAGCAAAAGAGCCTTTATCAGAGAATCGGCGAATTGACAATGGAGGTGGATTTTCTAAAAAAAAAACTTTAGGAATGCTGAAGGGCTATAATACTCCTAAAATTCTGTACCATTTTTGAAGTTCAAATAAGGTGGTAATTTGTGGTATGAGATGGGTTTAAAAACGAAAAATGAGGGGGTATTATGCCACAACGCAAAACACACACCGCCAAT
>Ga0307987_1000096_pt1 | contig 51779 bp, 40 predicted proteins | sample EllFjometagen181_FD_203157 | JGI IMG/M metagenome (GOLD analysis project Ga0307987, IMG submission 203157) | Marine microbial communities from Ellis Fjord, Antarctic Ocean - #181 | ecosystem: Environmental > Aquatic > Marine > Unclassified | place: Southern Ocean | collected 2014-10-08 | reverse complement strand
AACTGGAATTTCCATATATAGTTCAGGGTTTTCAGCATTGCGCATCATCAAATTTCCTTTGCTGTCTGTTTGTCCATTGATTCGCTTCGCTGTCCGTTGCGGGTTTAGTCAATTCGCCAGCGCCAGTGGATAAATGGCGATCCTTTCCAAATTGATGTCATGTGTCCTTTGTTTTTTTTGGCGGTTCAATCACATGACTGAATTAATGCCTCGCCACCACGCCAACCCATGCATTTCTTGTTTGTGCCCTTGCAACGAACAACGAACAACGCGCCGTTCTACCCTTCATTGGATCAACCCAAAGTCTTCTTAACCCCATACCAGATAAGCCAAACTCGGGCAAGCCCGTAAGTGACAAAAAAGTATTCGTCAGCCCTTCCTTCGCCCCATAGACCAGGCATGCCTTTGTCTCTACGCGGCGCGGGTCCCGTTTGTTCGTGTGTTCGTTGCCTTTGGCCATTTATTCGCGGCGGGTTGTTTTTTTGTCCATTCAACCGAAAAACTGAATCAATGCCCCGCCGTCGCGCAATCCAAACGCATAAATGATCCGCGCCCTTGCAACGGAACACGGACCAATTTGTGGTCTTGCAACGGACCACAGACCACGATCTTATCAATAAAGCCAAACCCCCCGGCAATCCTCAATAAACGCGTCCAATTCATCTTGCCACGAGCGTTCAACGTCATCCATATCAGACCCGTCTTCCAGGCGGCGGCGAATCCGTCCGTCGCCAATCAGCATATCAATGGGCGTCAATTCATATTCGTATTCATAGGGGGGCGGTGTCCAGGCAAACTCCGGATGGGTGGCGATGATGGCGCCAAGCAGTTTCAGCGTGGTCGCATACGGCCGATACGTTGAAAAATCGGTCACATGGATCTGATAGCCGAAACACGGCTCCCCGCGCCATTTATTCGATGTCGGCTCAAACAGGGTCTCTCTGAGAAAGACGCCGGGGAATCTGTTTTTTAAAAGATACGGGCGCAGCGCCTGATGGCGTATAAACGGGGCGCCAAAAAGCTCAAAGGGCTGGGTGGTTCCCCGTCCTTCGGACAGGTTGGTTCCTTCCAGCAGAACCTGTCCGGGGTAAACCGCGGCGGTGGCGGGGGTGGGCATGTTGGGGGATGGCGGAACCCAGGGAAGGCCGGTCTCGTCAAATCGCATGCCCCGTTTCCATCCCGTCATGGGGATGACCTCCAGGTCGCAGTCGATGCCAAATCGCGAGTTGAAGAAAAGGGCCAGCTCTCCGATGGTCAGTCCGTGTCGCATGGGAATGGGGTAACGCCCCACAAACGAGGCGTATTCGGGGGCGAGGCAATTGCCTTCCGTCGTCGTCCCGTTGATGGGGTTTGGGCGGTCGCACACGATGATTTTTTTGTTAAATCGTCTGGCCGCTTCCATGCAGTGGGCCATGGTGTAAATAAAGGTGTAAACCCGTGTTCCCACATCCTGAATGTCGATGACCAGGGTGTCTATTTTATCAAACATGGCCGGGGTGGGCATGCGGGTTTCACCGTAAAGGCTGAAAACAGGAAGACCTGAAACCGGATCGACCATATGGTCGGATTCGATCATGTTGTCCTGTTTTTCGGCGAAAAATCCATGCTGGGGGGAAAACAACGCGGTCAACGCGCCGGGAAACCGTTGATGCAAACATGCTTTGGCGTGATTTATGCGGGAATCCACAGACGCGGGATTGCATAAAAGACCCATCCTGGTATTAAAGAGTTCCTTTGGGGGGGACGCCATCAACGATTCCAGGCCGGTGAGAATTTTGGGTGTCGTCATATATTATTTATATCAATGCCTTGTGGAGCGCCACCGGTCGGCGTCCAGGGGCGGCGTCGGCTATTTTCCGGGGGTGATTAACAGTTTTGTGCCGATGTAAATGGTGGTTTGCCCGGTCAGGTTGTTCTGTTTGCGCAACTGAGCGATGTTGATTTTATATTTTTGACTGATGCTAAACAGGGTTTCCTTGGGTTTGACCGTGTGGTAAGTCGCCCGTGGAGAGTCCTTTGGGGCCAGGTTTTTTTTGACCGGCGGCGTTATGGTTTGGGGCGCGGCGGCTTTTGTCGGAACCGGTTTGGACTTTTCGATGGTTTTTGATTTGGCCGGGCTGTTTTTCAGGCGATTTATTTGGGCGGTCATGTCGGCCGTTCGGGATGACATGGCATGGTCAAGCCCCCCTATTTTGGTTGAAAGCTCGTCAATCTGTTTTTGAAGATGGGTCATTTGTCGGAGTTGATCCCGGACCTCGTTCATCACAGACAGAGCGATTTCTATTTTTTGGAGCCTCATCTCGGTTTCGGAAGTGGCGCCATCGCCCCTTTCATTGGCCCCGGCCATGACCTTTCTGGCTGAGGATACGGGCGTGTATTTGATCGCTTCGTTGGCGGCGGTTTGATTTTTTTTAAGGAAAAAGAAGCCCGCGATCAGTCCGATGGCTATGGTCCCGATGAGGATCAGCATAATGGGGGTTTGATTTTTTTTAAGGGGGCTCGGGTCGGGTTCGTCTTGAAAATCGTCGGGAAGCTCACCATCCATCTGATAATCCTGGGATGAAGGGGCGTCTATTTTTGTGTTAAGCACGTTATCTTTCCATGTCATGGCGTCGCCTCATTGCGTTTGGTTTGTCGGTTTGAATCCCCATGGTTTGGGTTTGTCAAGACAGCGATTTTATGGTACTGGATCATGTGTGAAAACTCAAGCATTATAAACCATGTTCATTCTAAAAACAACAGTGAATTCATGAAAATATTTAATTTGGCAAGCGCTCCGTTGTCCGGGATCAACCTGATTGAGGCCAGCGCGGGAACGGGGAAAACATATGCCCTCGCGGGCCTTTTTATCCGCTTGATTGTTGAGGAAGAGATGCCGGCGGGCCGGATTTTGATCGTCACGTTTACCAAAGCCGCCACCGAAGAATTGAAAGAGCGGATACGTGAGAAACTGGCGGAGGCCAATGACGCGTTTGATCGGGGATATCACAGCGACGCCTTTTTGGATGGGTTGATCAAAAAAAATGGCCAAAGGGGCGCTCTGTTTTTAATTCGCAGAGCCATGGCCGAATTTGACGACGCCTCTATTTTTACCATACATGGCTTTTGCAGCCGCATTCTTTCGGACCACGCCTTTGAGTCTGAAAATCTGTTCGACACGGAGCTGGTTTCTGGAAACGAGAGTCTGATCCGTCAGATCGCCGAGGATTTCTGGCGGAAACAACTCTCTTTTGAGCCTGGCGAGCTGATTGCCCATGCTCTTTCAAAGGGGATCACCGGGCCTGATTATTATCAACGGCTGTTTCAAAGCGTCAAAGCCCCCGGCGTTGAGGTGATTCCCGACATTGAAAAACCGGCGCTCGGTTTTCTTGAGACGTATCGAGACTCTTTGGAGCGACTTGGATCGGCATGGCCGGAATCCAGAGCCTATGTCAAGGCGCTTTTTTACGATCCGTCATTAAGCGCTACGGTTTTTGGGGGGATGACGCCGTCCGGGTCCGCTCAATTTTCCAAGAGGGACTTTAAAATATCGGCGCTCATAGAGGAGATGGATCGGTTCGCAGACCCGGAAAATCTCGGTTTTCCTCTGTTTAAGGGGTTTGAGAATTTTACCGCCACAAAGATCGCGGCGGCCGTGAAAAAAAAATGCCCTCTGGTTCGCCACCCTTTTTTTGACATGTGCGACCAGTTGCGTGGGCGCGGCGACGCGCTCGGGGCTGAAATGGATCGATACCTCCTGTTTCTTGATGTTCAATTTATTAAATTTGCCCGAGCGCAGATGGTGAAACGGAAAAAAACAGACCGCGTCAAATCTTTTGACGATCTGTTGACTGGCGTCCGGGACGCGTTGGCCGATCGTTCAAACCCGGCCTTTTCCACCGAAATAAAGAAAAAATACGACGCGGCGCTGATTGATGAATTTCAGGACACTGATTTTTTGCAGTACGATATATTTCAGAGCCTGTTCTCCTCTCCAGACAAAACCCTTTTTATGATTGGAGATCCAAAACAGGCCATATACGGATTTCGGGGCGCCGATGTTTTTTCATATATGAAGGCGGCCAAAGAGGCGCCCCGCCGCTATACCCTGATTGGAAACTGGAGATCAGAGCCTGCGCTCATACGCGGGGTGAACGCGATTTTTTCTCCTCTGTCCAAGCGCCCGTTTCTGTTTGACGAGATCGCCTTTTCAGAGGCGGTTCCAGGCCGAGCCGCCCATGATTCGACCGGGAAAGACGGGGGCGACAAAAAGCCGGAGCCGGATTTTGGAACGCCTGAAAACATCTCGGAGCGTGACGCTGAGACCGGGGCGCGACCACCGTTGAAGCTCTGGTATTTGTCTTCTGAAAACCGAGCGGGGAAAACCGGGTGGATATCCAAAGGCGACGCGGTCTCAGCCATGATCGCCGGCGTGGCCAATGAGGCGGCCAAACTGATTGGAGCGACGGAAAATCCGGCCAAGCCAGGGGATATCGCGGTTTTGGTCCGAACCAATCGCCAGGCCAAACAGATGCGCCGCGCCTTTTTGCAAAAACATATCCCGGCCACCCTTTACAACTCTGGAAATATTTTTGGGTCCCATGAGGCCTTTGAGATGCAGACCATCATGGCCGCCATTGCCGACGCTGGAAACCGACGTCTTTTGACGGCGGCCCTGGCCACGGAAATGATGGGGGTCGCCGGGGAGGAGATGGACCCGGACACCGCGGATCTGTTTGACCGGGAATCGCGTCTGGCGGAAATGACAAGATACCGGAAAATATGGAAATCTAAAGGATTTATCAGCATGTTTAACGCGCTGATGGAAACGGAGAATCTGAGGGCGCGGTTGCTTTCATTTCCCGGAGGGGAGAGGCGGCTGACCAACCTGCTGCATCTTTCCGAGCTCCTTCAGGAGGCCTCCGCCAGCCGGGGTTCAGACATAAACGGTCTGTTGAGCTGGTTGCGGGACGCCCGGAACTCGCCGGAATCAGAGGGCGCCGAGCTTCAGCTTCGTCTGGAAAGCGACGCCCATGCGGCGACCATCGCCACCATTCACAAATGCAAGGGCCTGGAATACCCCATTGTTTTTTGTCCGTTTTCATGGGAGGGGGTCGGTCCCCATAGAGGCCCGGCCATGTTTCATGACGATGAACATGACCGCCGTCTGGTCTGCGATCTCGGCTCCGAGGATATGGAAAGAAACCGGCTCATGCATCAAAACGAGGTGTTCGCTGAAAATTTAAGACTCCTTTACGTGGCCCTGACACGGGCCAAATCCGTGTGCCATCTGTTTTGGGGACGGATCAATTCCGCCGACACATCGGCCATGGCCTATCTGTTTCACTATTCAGGCGCCGGGGATTTGGGTCGGGACATGAATCTTGTCGCCTCGGTGAAAAAAGAATTTCGACAAAAAAATGAGGAGGGGATCATGGCCGATTTACAGGCGATTGTGAAAAGATCCCAAGGCTGTGTGGAGCTTCGGCGCCTGGAAATGGCGGGTGAGGCGCCCTCGTTTGTGTCATCGCCAAAGACGGAGACGTTGTCTCATCGAGTTTTTTCTGGAAAAATCATGGATTCATGGAGGATATCAAGCTTCTCCTCTTTGACGTCGGGTTCGCATTCGCCCGGTTCATATTCGCCCGGTTTATATTCGCCGGGTTCATATTCGTTGGGTTCATCTTCCATGGCTTCATATCCCGCCGGCCCCCTTTTGGACGGCCCGTTGATCCGTCCCCATGATGTTCATGAACCCCTTGGATCGGCGGTTCTTTCGGGCGGGGTTTCGGATGATGGCCAAGAGAGCCTGTTGGATAAAGATATTTTTTCGTTTCCCAAAGGGGCCCGGGCCGGTCTTTTTTTTCATGAGCTGTTTGAGTCCCTCGATTTTCAGGAGACGGATATGGCGGCAAGAGAGGCGTTTGTGGATGAAAAAATTCAACAATACGATTTTGATCCGGCCTGGAAACCCACGGTTTTAACCATGCTTGATCATGTGTTGGCCACGCCCCTTTCCTTGGTTTCGGGCATGACCCTCTCGGATCTGTCCTTAGGGGATCGGATCAATGAAATGGAGTTCCACTTTCCCATGGGCCGTCTGGACCCGGCGGGCCTTGAAACTGTTTTTTCGGGCGTCGGTTTTCAGGGCGCTGGTTTTCAGGGTTTGGGCCAGGGGGCGGATATGGCCCCCCCGATTGGCCGGATGCTGAAACTGGCGTTTGCCCCCTGTCGCGGATTTATGAAGGGGTTTATCGATTTGGCGTTTTGCCACAATGGGCGGTGGTATCTGCTGGACTGGAAATCAAATTTTTTGGGACAGACCCGCCAGGACTACCATCAATCCGCGCTTTTGGATGTCATGTCGGAGCGTTTTTATATTCTCCAGTACTATATATATAGCGTGGCGTTGACGCGGTATTTAAAGGTCAGGATTCCAGGATACGATTACCAAACCCATTTCGGGGGCGTTTTTTATGTTTTCTTGCGGGGCGTCCGGCCGGACTGGGGTCCTAAGTTTGGCATATTTTATGATCGGCCCTCCCTGGAGCTTTTGAACCGATTTGAAAAGGCGATGCTCTCATGAACCGGCTTGACCTGTTGTGTAAAAACGGATTTTTGACGAAGATAGATCTCTTTTTCGCCAGATTCATCGGGGATATTTCAGAGATCGGGAATCCGGATCTTTTGCTGGCCGCCGCCCTGGCCAGCGGCGCCGCCGGGAAAAAACATGTCTGCCTCTCCCTGGATTCCCTGGCGGGAAAATCGTTTTTCGACAAACAGACTGGAAAATGTTTGGCGACCTGCCCGGATTTGTCCCCGTGGCGCGTAACGCTTTTTCAGAGTCTGGCGGTGGGAGCGCCTGGGGAGAGGCGGCCCCTGATTCTGGACCACGAAAACAGGCTCTATCTTTTTCGATATTGGAATTACGAAAAAATCATATCCGATTCCATTTGGCGACGAATTCGGGCCGTGGGCTTTGGCAGCGACCCGGATCGGTTGGCGGAAGCGGTTCAGGGGATTTTTCCGTCGGGCGCCTGGGCGGACCTGGACCAGAAAAATGGGGCGATTATGGCGGCGCAACGGGCTTTTTGTGTGATATCCGGGGGGCCGGGAACCGGGAAAACGTTTGCGGCGGCCAGCATTATGGGGCTTTTGCTGGCCATGAGCGAAAATAAGAAAATGGACGTTTGCCTGTGCGCGCCCACGGGAAAAGCCGCGGCCCGGCTTTCCGAATCTGTGAAAAAGGCCAAAGAGGCGTTGCCGTTTCCCCGCCATATCAAGGACGCCATCCCCGAAGAGGCGTCCACCATTCACAGGCTACTGAGGCCGATTCGTGGAAATTCTCGATTTTATTATAATAAAAACAGAAAGTTGCCCGCCGATTTGATTATTGTGGACGAGGCCTCCATGCTGGATGTCGCCATGGCCGCCACGTTTTTTCAGGCCGCGCCGGATCACGCCCGGATCGTTATGATGGGGGACAAGGATCAATTGTCGTCGGTGGAGGCGGGATCGGTTTTGGGGGATATTTGCGCCGCCGGGAACGCGGCGGCGGCATCCATTCAAGACGGGTCTGTTTCCCCTGGTTTGGCTTCCCCTGATTTAGATTCAAATAGCCCGGCGCTCGATTTGGCGAACCATTTGATTATATTGAAAAAAAGTCATCGGTTCACCGGGGAAAGCGGCGTGGGTCGCCTGTGCGCCGCATTGAACGCCGGGGACGCGGCCGGGGCGCTGGCGCGCATGGCGGACCCGGCGTCGCCAGAGACATCCTGGAAAGAGATTGAAACCCCGGCGCGTCTTTTTGTGGAATTATCTGACATTATATCAGACCGACTGTCAAACCACGGCCTGTTTGATTTTAACCGCGGCGATCCATTGGAGGCGTTGGCCCGTTTAAATCGATTCAGAATTTTGTGCGCCGTAAGAAATGGCCCCTTTGGGGTGATGGAGATCAATCGGTTTGTCAGAAACGCTCTGGCCCGGAACGGACTCATTGAGCCGGTCGGAGACTTTTATCGCGGCAAACCGATCATGATCACAAAAAATGATTATGAGCTGGGGCTTTTCAACGGCGACACCGGGATCGTCATGGATGACGGGGGGCTGGGGAAAAACGGACTCTGCGCATGGTTCCCGGATTTGGATGGGACGGCCCGGCCGATTCCGCTGTCCGCCCTCCCGGACCATGAGGCCGTCTATGCCATGACCGCCCATAAAAGCCAGGGATCTGAATTTGACGAGGCGCTGTTGATTCTGCCCAACCGGGACTCCCCGATTTTAACCCGGGAGCTTTTATACACCGGAGCCACACGGGCCGTCAAACGGATTTCGATTTGGGGCTGTTTGCCGATTTTCAAAACCGCCCTGGGTCGCAAAGTGGAGCGGATGTCCGGGTTGAGGGACTCTTTGTCGGATGGGGAACGGGTCGATTCAAAGACGCCATGAAAAATCGTGGGCGCGCGGCCTTTTTTGGAGAGGGAATAAAATGGTCATTTTATAAAAGCGGGTTTATAAAAACCGGGTCATGAAAAAATGATACGTTGGTAAAAAATCGGATTCGCAATCAGACGCCCCATTGAATAATTTGGATGCTGATTAATTACGGTGACTTGTAGGTTGGGTTGAGGAACGAAACCCAACACCTCTTTATTTTTTACAAGTTTATCAAAAATGGGCCATGAAAAAATGGGGCCTCAAAGACCAAGGACCCGCTCAAAAAGCGGCGAGTAAAACAGTTGAATTTTTTTATTTCAAATGGTTAACCGATGGCCGGTTAATTTTTGGATGGTTAATTTTTGGCCGGTTAATCTTTGGATGGCGCCACCGATGGAGGGCGCCACCTTTTCATGGAGATACGGTAGTCAAGGCCCTTTTTTCGTTTAACGGCGACAGCGGCGATGTGGCGCGGCGAGGGTTTTAAACTCCAGAAAAGCCAGTCTTTCGGCTCGTTATCGGTCCAGACTCCGGATGGGTCGTCTGGGTGGGAAAATAAGACTTGCGGCCTGTTTTCCGGCGAGAGCTCAAAGGCGAATTGATCCAGGGGAATGGAAAGGCCCCTGCCCATGGCCTTGATCAGCGCCTCTTTCAACGTCCAGTAATGGAAAAACAGCTCTTCCCGCATCTCTTCGCCAGCGGCGCCTATGTCCTGGGCTTCGGCCGGGGAAAAAAAACGTCGGGCGATTTCAGCGGTTTCCCTGTGTCTGGAATCCGGGCATTCCACGTCCACCCCGATGTCCTCGGTCAACGCCACGACGCAAACAATCAGCCCTTTGGTATGCGACAGATTGAAACGGATGGGGGGGCGGTGGTCCGGGGTCGCGATTTCAGGCTTCCCATATTTGTTTTCGCAAAATGCGATGGCGCGGGGGTCGGCGCCGGTGTAGCCGGACAGGGTGGTTCTGATCAGGGCGCGGGAGATCAGGTGGATTCGCCGGTCTTTTTCAAAATGGAACCGGCGCCATCGTCGCTCCTCGGCTTCAGACAGAAGGGTTTGACAATCCAAAAGCGCGTGGTCGTCGATTTCGTCGGGAGAGACCATCCAGATATGAATCTCCCCCGGCCCTATTTTAAAATCAGATTTGGAGCCGTGGGCACCGTTGGTTTTTGAATCGGAAAGTTTACAAATCATTTGCCAATCCATTTAACATGTAATATAAAAAAGTGAAATGATAAAAATCAATTCGTATATTTTTTTAAACGACGACGAGCTGATGTTTTCCTTTGTCCGTGCGTCGGGACCTGGGGGGCAGAATGTCAACAAAGTCTCCACGGCGGTTCAGCTTCGATTCGACGTCGGGAGGTCTCCGTCTCTGTCTGCTCCGGTGAAAAAACGCCTGGCAGAGCTGGCGGGCCAGCGAATGACCAAAGAGAATGTGATGGTGATCAACGCCCGGAGTTTTCGAAGCCAGGATAAAAATCGCCGGGACGCCGTCGAGAGGCTCGTGGCGCTGATATCCCGCGCGGCTCAAAGGCCCGAAAAAAGGATTCGAACAACGATCTCCAGGGCGTCGCGCAGGCGTCGCTCCGAAAACAAGCGAAAACAGAGCATGCGAAAAAAGATGCGCGGCCCGGTCTCCCGTGATTCTTCAGATTTTTGAGCGAAGCCCCATGGACTCGGCGCCTGTTTATTTTGCCCATGCCGGAGTTCGGATGACCGCGTTGGGATCGCGCAACGGGAACCAGGGTTTGATGTCGATCACTGGAGAGCCGTGGAAGGCGTCGATCTCATCAATGACAATATCCGGTGTCTCAATTTTCTTGATTTTGCACGGCGTCGTTGCGATGAGATTCGGACGCGCCGGGGAACGGGTGGCGAATACACCGGTGAGGGGATTTTTTTTGTCGCCCCTGGGATGAACCCGCAGGACGCTCCGTTTTTGTGGGTCATCGTTTTCATCAAACCAGTAAAAGACAATGATGTGGGAAAACTGTTCCAGGCCGAGCAGGGCGTCTGCGTATGGGTCGTAAATCCGTATCAGGGTTTTGTCGTCCCGCTTTAAAACAGACCCCACCGGAACCAATTGAAAAATTTTTTTCATCGGGATTTCCGTTTTGGTTTTGGTTTTCAGGCGCGGTTTGTCCAGGGTTTTGGCGCGCCTTTTTTTTAAACGTTAATGGTATATAGACGCCAATTATATAGCGTTAGAGTATTTTATCAAGAGTTTTATGAGTTCTTCCATTAAACCAGACCGCGACCCGATGGATGGGGGCCAGATGAATCCAGCCAGACCCGATCAGTATCCCGATCAGGATCTCGATCCAGATCAGGGGGGCCGCGTGGAATCCGACACCATCGCCGCCATCTCCACTCCCCCTGGCGCCGGCGGGATCGCCATTATCCGAATCTCCGGCGAAAACGCCCGTGCCATTTCCAAACGGCTGTTTCGACCCTCAAAATCTGGATTCCGATCCCATGAGCTGCGCCGCGGTTTCATTGTTGACCCCGTCTGCGGCCATACTCTGGATGAAGCGCTGGTCTCTGTGATGCCAAAGCCAAACTCCTACACCCGGGAGGATGTGGTTGAAATAAATTCGCATTCCGGCCCGGCGGTGGTTCGTGAGATTTTGGAGCTGATTATCAAAAATGGCGCGCGACTCGCCGAACCCGGAGAGTTTACCAAACGCGCCTTTTTAAACGGGCGCATTGATCTGACCCAGGCCGAAGCGGTCATCGACATCATACAGTCCAAATCCGCAAGCTCACTGAAGGCCGCCGCCAAGCGTCTGACCGGAGATTTGAATCGGTATGTGAATGGGGTGAAAGAGGCTCTGCTGACGGCCCTGGCTCAGATTGAGGCGTCCATTGATTTTTCTGAAATGGGCCATGAGCCGGAGGATGATGCGGTTTCGGAAACCATGGCCGCCTCCTTTGAAGCCGATGTGGTTGAAAAACTGGCGGACATCTCTGACAAATATGAAGGCGGGCGTCTGATTCGGGAGGGAATTCGGATCGGTCTGGCCGGGAAGCCGAATGTGGGAAAATCGAGTTTGATCAACGCGTTGCTTGGGTATGATCGGGCCATTGTCGCCGCGTCCCCCGGAACCACGCGGGATTACATTTCCGAACCCCTGGTCATTGGCGGCGTTCATGTCACGATCATCGACACCGCCGGTCTTCGGGAGTCAGGCGATCCGGTGGAGAGGGTCGGGATAGAAAAAACACGGGAGGCGATTGATCAATCGGACATTGTTCTTTTTATGGTTGACGGCGCCGATGGAATGACCGAAGATGATGACGCGGTGTATGAGACGTTCCAGACGAAAAATATGATTCGTCTGGTGAATAAGACAGACAAAATGAAGGGGCGCCCCCTTCTGGAGCGCGACGGGTTTCCTGAAGATGTGGAGACGGTCTATATTTCGGCGTTGCGCGGCGACGGTCTGGATGATCTCAAGGATCTGATTTTTCGGCGGGCCACCGGCGCGACGGGATTCGATTTTGATCATGACATCGCCTTGAATCTGAGGCAGAAGAGGGAAATCGACGCCGCTTTGGAGCATTCCGGCATGGCGTTGGAGTTGATTCGGGCGGGCGATTCACCGGAACTTGCCGCCATAGAGATCAATGACGCTCTGGAGCGGATGAACCGCATACTGGGCTTGTGCGCGGGCGACGATGTTTTGGATCGTATTTTTCAAACATTTTGCATCGGCAAATAATCGACGCCAGGGCAGGCAAGCCGTGTTTCACGTGAAACATCAAAAAATATTTTTTGGACCGGAATGGGCCGGGCCGGGCGAATCGGTTTTGAAACCGCGACGCCAGTCATATTTTGTTTTGAACCGTTTTAAAATTTTAGACCAAATAACCAAAATGAAGTTTTCAATCAGCGGATCCACTGTTTCACGTGAAACATTGGTTTTTTTGATTTGGGACTCCCGGAGAATAAAAAGATGAGCATGACAAAGGATAGAGAGCCTTTTTTTTCAGAGTATGAGCAACTGGTAAAACAGGCGGACCAGGCGTTTTCTAATGTTCAGGAGAAATACAGAGACGAGGTGAAATGCGCCATAAAGTGCGCCGATTGTTGCCATGCCCTGTTCGATCTCAGCCTCATTGAAGCGATGTACATCAAGGAACAGTTTGATCGGCGGACAGAACCCGAAAAAAAGGCGTTGTTCATTGAAAGAGCGAACCAGGCGGACCGGAAAATCTACCAGATAAAAAGGAAAGCGAACAAATACCTGGAGGCGGGAAAGGACGAAGGCCAAATCCTGGCTGAAATTTCTCTGGAACGGGTGCGATGCCCCATGCTGAATGAGGACAATCAGTGCCAGATTTATGACCATCGGCCCATCACATGCCGATTGTATGGGATTCCCACCGGCATCGGCGGCCATGGACACACATGCGGCATGTCCGGGTTTTTGGAAGGGGAGCAATACCCAAGCGCCAATCTGGATGTCATCAACAACAAACTTTACGACATTTCGAACCGGTACGCCAAACGCATCGGATCCCGTTATTTGAAACTGGCCGAGCTCATTGTTCCGTTGTCCATGGCGATCTTGACCGAATACAATGACGAGTATCTTGGAATCGGAGAGAAAAAAGAACAGGATGAAAAAAAAGACGCAAACCAGACGTAAAAAACAGAAGCGCGGAGGTATAAAAATATGGATATAAATCCAGATAAAAGGCAGGAACTGGCCGATCAGGAAAAAGCCGATGAAGAAAGAAAGAAAATAATTTTTGACTGCATGTCTGAAAAAAGGCGAAAACATATTCTTAAAAAAGGGTACGAAGCCTGGAATCCATTCATTGAGCCCAAAGACCCCATCGACATACGAAAGGATAAAACCCAGCGGACAAGCAAGGTTCTGATCCGGGAGTTTTTGCAATCCAGAACCTTTGACGAGTACAGCAATGCCTATGGCCAAGGCGTGGTGGAGATTTGTCTGGGGGTTATGAATAATGACGAAAAGTGCAAAGGGATGTATGATTTTGCATGCTGGCACAGTGAACTGTTGGAGCGAGTAACTTCCGAATAATGAGACTGGCGTCGCCATCCATCCGGCGCTCAGGCATTGGGTCCGGGTTTTTTACACGCCCCTTCGCATGGCCTGGGGCGGATTTTTGAAACGCAACTTTTGGCGGCCCCGGCCCCCTGATGTTGAATGCCTGAATGGAGTTTCTTATTGACAGGGGAACAATAGTAAGGTATAGCAATAGGTCAAAAAAAAGAGGACGAGAGGTCCGTGGCGGCGACGTTGCGAATTCTATTTTGAAACAGATAACCGGGCATAATAACGAGGCGCAAGAACCAGGAGCGATGCCCGCGCATCATTGATGCGCCGCTGATGACGCCATTGGATGATAGTGATGAGTATTTCGTTTGGGAAAAATCGTTTGTTTGAAAAAAAACTTAACGAGCAGAAAGAAAAGATCGTAAAAAAGTGGTTCGACATGACGGTTGAATCATACCCGCCAGACACCGCCGCATTTTTGAAAAGGCAAAGCGACCCTTTTGCAAACCCGGTGGGGCAAACCACATCCAGGCGCTTGTCCGATCTGTTCGACGCCCTCATGGAAGGATCGGACAGAGACAAGATCGCGTCCATTCTTGATCCAGTGATAAAAATTCGCGCGCTTCAGGCCTTTGCACCTTCACGGGCCATTTTTTTTGTCCAGGGGTTGAAACGAATCGTGAGGGAGCTTTTCAGCGATTCGGAAAAAAGCGCCGTTCTGGTGGATCTGTTGCACTTTGAATCGGTCATCGACTCGGCCGGGTTCATCGCCTTTGACATATTTATGGAAAATAGAGAAAAAATGTATCACCTGAAAGCGACTGAAATCAGAAATCGAACTTTAGTCGCATTTGAGCGCGCGGGTCTGATGGATGCCGGCGACCTGGATGAACCGGCGGATGGCGCTCCGCCCAGTTGCTCAGCGCCTTGCGCGTGATTGGATATATGCTCCAGCTTGTCGTGGAGTTGTTTACATTTTTATAATATAAAACCTTATAATATAAAGATAAGATGAGGCAGATTTAAATGAATCTAAAATACATGTTTTCCCTCATGGCTGTCATCGTTCTGTTTCTGTTATCCTACGCAGGGGTTGAGGCGGCCGGATTGCAGGTTCTGTTCGGCATAGTCATTCCTTACCTGGCCCTGGTTGTTTTTTTGGTGGGCGTTGCCCGGCGCGTGATGAACTGGGCGCGATCTCCTGTGCCGTTTCGCATACCGACAACGTGTGGACAGCAAAAATCGCTTCCATGGATCAAACAGAGCAAAATCGACAACCCCTCTTCCAAATGGGGAGTTGTGGCGCGGATGATGCTGGAAATACTTTGTTTCCGGTCATTGTTTCGAAACACCCGCGTCGGCTTTGATAATGAGGAGTCGAAAATTTCCTACAAATGGGAAATCTGGCTCTGGCTGGGCGCTCTGGTGTTTCACTGGTCTTTTTTGTCCGTGTTGATCCGGCACCTCCGGTTTTTTCTGGAGCCTGTCCCGGCCTGTCTGAAATTCTTTGAAAGCCTGGATGGTTTTTTGCAGGTGGGCCTTCCCGGGATCATGCTGTCGGGAATTCTTTTGTTGGCCGCCGCTCTGTTTTTGCTGACAAGAAGAATTATTTTGCCCCATGTGAGATATATTTCCCTGGCAGCGGATTATTTTCCGCTGTTTTTAATTATAGGGATCGCTATTTCAGGAATCGCCATGCGACATTTCACAAAAATTGATGTGGTGGCCGCCAAACAACTGGCCATGGGTCTGGCCACATTCCACCCGGTGATCCCCGATGGAATCGGCGGCGTCTTTTTTGTCCATCTGTTTTTTGTGAGCGTTCTGATGGCCTATTTCCCGTTTAGCAAATTGATGCACATGGGAGGCGTATTTTTAAGCCCCACAAGAAATCTGACCGCAGACACGCGCGCGTCCCGACATATCAACCCCTGGAATTATCCCGTCCATGTTCATACCTATGAAGAGTATGAAGATGACTTCAGGGAAAAAATGATCGGGGCTGGATTGCCGGTGGATAAAACAATAACAGATGAAAGTCCGCAGGGGGAAAAGGAGTAACGAATGTCAGACGATCTTGGAAAACCGGATGAATTCTTTTCAAGGATAGACCATCGGCCTTCCGCAACGGGATGGATGGATACCCCGACCGAAATACGGAAGGGGATATATTGCTATGCGTCCAATCCAAAAAGCGTGGAGTACTTAGGTCTTCCCAACGCAAGAAAATGGGACCCCACAGCAGAAGACTGGGGCCTTCCTGAAAATTGGCAGGAGATTATCGCCGAAGGATTCAGGGACAGGCTGGAGAGATTCCGGTCCTTTAAAGTGTTTATGGATATATGTGTCAGATGCGGGGCATGCGCCGATAAATGTCATTTTTTTATTGGCACCGGCGACCCGAAGAATATGCCGGTGGTTCGCGCCGAGCTTCTTCGCTCCGTTTATCGAAACGATTTTACAACGGCTGGCAAAGTTTTGGGCAAACTCGCCGGAGCCAGGCCCATGACTATCGAAGTGTTAAAAGAGATATGGTACTATTTCTTTCAATGTTCCGAGTGTCGCCGCTGTTCCGTCTTTTGCCCATATGGCATAGACACCGCTGAAATAACGATCATGGGCCGGGAGTTGCTTAACCTCATTGGGTTGAATATTGACTGGATCGCCACCCCGGTGGCCAACTGCTACCGAACGGGAAACCACCTTGGCATACAGCCCCACGCCTTTAAAGATATGATCGACTTTTTCGTGGAGGACATTGAAGAGCTGACCGGCATTACGGTGGAGCCCAGTTTCAACCAAAAGGGCGCGGATATTCTTTTTATCACTCCTTCAGGGGATGTTTTTGCCGATCCTGGAACATACACGGCCATGGGGTATCTCCTGCTGTTTCATTATTTAAAGGAGAAATACGGTTTTAGCATCACTTGGAGCACCTATGCTTCCGAGGGTGGAAATTTCGGTTTTTTCACATCCCATGAAACCATGAAACGGCTCAATGCAAAGATGTATGCCGAGGCGAAACGACTGGGAGTCAAGTGGATTTTGGGAGGTGAGTGCGGCCATATGTGGCGCGTGATTCATCAGTATATGGACACCATGAACGGCCCTGCTGATTTCCTGGAAGAGCCGGTCTCACCCATCACCGGCACCCGGTTTGAAAATGCCAAATCGACCAAAATGGTTCACATCGCTGAATTTCTGGCAGACTTGGTCCATCATGACAAACTTGATCTGGACGTGTCTCGAAATGATCATCTGAAAGTCACATATCATGACTCCTGCAACCCGGCCAGGGGGATGGGAATGCTTGAGGAGCCAAGAGACGTCATTAAAGCGGTCTGCAATCATTTTTATGAGATGCCCGCCAACACCATACGGGAAGAGACATTTTGCTGCGGCAGCGGGTCAGGACTGAATGCTGGGGAAAACATGGAGCTTCGACTGGCCGGAGGTTTGCCAAGGGCCAACGCGGTTAAATATGTCCATGAAAAGCATGGCGTCAATATGCTGGCTTGTGTTTGCGCCATTGACCGGGCCGCGCTTCCCCCATTAATGGAATATTGGGTTCCCGAAGTTGACGTGACCGGGCTCTGCGAGCTTGTGGCCAATGCCCTGATTGTTCCCGGTGAAGCCGAAAGAACCACAAACCTGCGCGGTGAACCGTTGTCTGGAACGGAGGATGAAGATGTCGAATAAGATTCAGACTGGCGACAGAAAAGTGATCATTATCGGGTTGGCTATTTTTATGGCGATCGCAACCTTTCCCTTTTGGTATAACCATGGAAAGGCCGCTCCAAAGCCTGAACCCCAATATACTGAAAAAGCAAAAGCCGCAAAGACCTGCGTAAGAGACAAAGAGTACATGAAGGCTGAGCATATGCAGCTCCTTGACGTATGGAGAGACACGGTGGTGCGAGACGCCAGCAGAAAATACACAAATAGCAGCGGAGCGGAATTTGATATGAGTCTGTCCAACACTTGTTTGGACTGTCATTCCAATAAAGCGGAATTCTGCGACAAATGCCATAACTACGCTTCGGTGAACCCGTATTGCTGGGATTGCCATATTGACAACCCGAAGGAGAAAAAGTGATGGAGACCTCCAGAAGACACTTTTTAAAGATAGCCGGAATTTCAACGTTGGGAATCGGGGCCAAACCGGTTTTGGACGTGTTTGCCTCAGGAGGAGGCGAGGGGCATGGCGATGCGGCTCCCGTCAGGATTGACAAAGGGGCAGACGCCATGACCGCAAAACATTGGGGCATGGTGATCGACACCCGGAAATTTGAATCCGCCGAAGACCTGGAACCGATTGTGGAAGCGTGTGACAAGGTTCATAATATTCCGAAACTTGAAAATAAAAACCATGAAATCAAATGGATATGGGAAGAGGAATACAAACATGCCTTCCCGGGAAAAGGGCACAAATTCGTTGATGAAAGAATAGAGCATCTTCCCTTTCTGGTTCTATGCAATCATTGTGAAAATCCGCCCTGCGTTCGGGCGTGTCCCACCAAGGCCACCTTTAAAAGAGAAGACGGGATCGTTTTGATGGATTTTCATCGTTGCATTGGATGCCGATTCTGCATGGCGGCATGCCCTTACGGATCAAGAAGTTTTAATTTCAGAGATCCGCGTCCCTTTATCAGCGAAGAGGACCATAATAAAAAGTTTCCCACGCGCATGAAAGGGGTGGTTGAAAAATGCAATTTTTGCGCGGAGCGTCTGGCCGTGGGCAAAATGCCCGCCTGCGTGGAGGCGTCAAACGGGGCCATCGCATTCGGGGACTTATATGATCCAGAATCCGAGGTCCGGGAACTTTTGAAATCGAATTATGCGATTCAGAGAAAACAGGGGTTGGGAACGGATCCTGCGGTATACTACATTGTATAAAATCGGTGTGCCGTTCATTAAAATAAAGTCATTCTTTTTAAAAAAAAGCCGTCGGGCGTTTATACTCGCAACGTTTGATATAAAAACCGATGGCAGGCGATCAAAGAGGTGGTTATGCTTGAATTAGCCTTGCAGGGAAGCAGGAAATATTGGATATGGATAGTTGTTTTGCTGGGCGTTATCAGCGTCGGCTTCGGGGTGTACCTCTGGCAACTTAACTTCGGCCTTGGGATAACGGGCATGAGCCGGGATGTGTCATGGGGATTTTATATCGCCAACTTCACCTTTCTGGTTGGAGTCGCGGCCGGGGGAGTGATGGTGGTTCTCCCGTATTATTTGCATGATTACAAGGCGTTTGGGAAAATTGTCATTTTGGGCGAGTTTCTGGCCATCGCCGCCGTGGTCATGTGCATGCTCTTTATTGTTGTCGATCTGGGGCAGCCGGCAAGAGTCTTGAATGTTATTTTGCATCCGACGCCCAATTCCGTCCTTTTTTGGGATGCGGTTGTGCTCAGTGGGTATCTGTTCTTAAATCTGGTCATTGGATGGAACGTTCTTGAGGCGGAACGGAATGAAACGCATTATCAGGGATGGCTCAAGCCATTGATTTATTTGTCTATCCCCTGGGCGGTAAGCATTCATACCGTGACGGCTTTTTTGTACTGCGGCATGCCGGGAAGAGGTTTTTGGCTCACGGCCATCCTGGCTCCCCGTTTTCTTGCCTCAGCGTTTGCGGCTGGCCCCGCGTTATTGATTCTGTTGTGTCTGTTTATACGAAAAACCACAAAATTTGATCCGGGGAAAGAGCAGATTCAATCCCTTGCAAAGATTGTGGCTTACGCCATATGTCTGAATGTCTTTTTTCTTCTTTGCGAGGTGTTTGTCGCGTTCTACAGCAATATTCCCGAACATATGGATCATTTGAAATATCTGTACGCGGGTCTTCACGGGCATGGCTCTCTGGTTCCATGGATGTGGACATCGGTGGTTTTTATGGTTACAGCGATTGTCCTTCTGGTCATTCCGTCCACGCGAAAAAATGAAAGCGTGCTGGCCTTCACATGTGTGATACTGTTTATCGGAACATGGATTGACAAAGGTCTGGGAATGATTTCTGGAGGATTTGTCCCGTCTCCCTTGCATCATGTGAATGAATACGCTCCGACCCTTCCTGAAATCGGAATCACCCTTGGTGTTTATGCGGTGGGGGCTCTGGTCTTGACGATTCTGTATAAAATGGCTGTCTCTGTCAAAGAAGAGGTCGCCGCATAAAAAACAGACAGAAAAATCAAAGGATGGCATCGCATGAATTTTTTTAAAAAGGGATATCGCGAAGGGTATCATGCGCAATAGGGCCATCCTTTGAATTTTTTTTAGTTTTAAGGCCCACCCCGTTCATATCCCCGAGACTGGCGGGGTGGCTCTCCTGAGGCTCCTGACTATGAAAAGGGGTAGGGGGTGTGAAGAAGGACGGTATGAAAAAAAAGCGCGCCTCCCAGATATTAATGGACGAGGCGTTTCTGGATCAGATCAGGATCAATAAAAAAATAGATCAAAGGGGCTCATCTGAAAAGGATGCGCCCCTTTTTTTACTGAATAAAAAGGATATGTAGATGATAAGGCTCGATTTTAAAAAATCGGGGGGGCTTATTCCGGCGATTGCGCAGGATTATAATTCCCGCGAGGTGTTGATGCTGGCATATATGGATGAAAACGCATGGTCGGAAACCTTGAAAACAGGTCGCGCCACATATTTCAGCCGCTCAAGGCAGGAACTCTGGGTGAAGGGACTGACATCTGGGAATATGCAGATGGTCAAAGAGATACGGGTCGATTGCGACAACGATGCCATCCTGTTGAAGGTGGAGCAGATAGGGAAAGCCGCTTGCCACACCGGGCATATATCATGTTTTTTTCAAAAAATAGACGATGACGGCTCCATAACCATCATCGGAAAACCAATATTCAACCCTGAAGAGGTGTATGGGAAATGAAAGAAAAATTAAAATTGGGCATCCCCAAAGGGAGTCTTCAAAATGCGACGATCGCTCTTTTTAAACGCTCCGGCTGGACCATTGATGTCAAAGGGAGAAGCTATTTTCCGAGCATCAATGATCCTGAAATTGAGTGCGCCATATGCCGGGCCCAGGAAATGTCCCGGTATGTCGAAAACGGCACCTTGGACGCTGGCCTGACCGGAAAGGACTGGATCGCCGAAAACAATTCAGATGTTCGGGTTCTCGGGGATTTGATCTATTCAAAGGTCAGCTCAGGCCCGGCAAAATGGGTGCTGGCTGTTCCCTTTGATTCAGGTATAAAAAAAATTGAGGATCTGCAAGGGAAAAAAATCTCCACTGAGTTGGTGGAATTCACCAAAAAATATTTCAGCGCCAAAAAGATAGATGTGAAAGTTGAATTTTCCTGGGGAGCCACTGAAGGAAAGGTGGTGTCTGGACTGGCCGACGCCATTGTCGAGGTCACTGAAACCGGAAGCACCCTGAAAGCGCATGGCCTGAGAATCATTCATCAGTTGCTGGAGACCAACACGCAGTTGATTGTCAATCATGAGGCGTTTCGCGATCCCTTTAAAAAGAAAAAAACCGAGCAGATCGCGCTGCTTTTAAGCGGAGCCCTTCTTGGGGAAAAACTGGTGGGCCTTAAAATGAATGTCCCTGGGCCCAAACTTAAAGAGATTGTCGAGATTTTGCCGAGTCTCAATGCCCCGACCGTATCGCCTCTTTACCAATCCGACTGGTTTTCGGTGGAAACCGTTTTGAAAACCAATGTCATGCGAGATATCATTCCAGAGCTTCTTAAAGGCGGAGCCGAAGGAATCATTGAGTATCCCCTTAATAAAGTGGTTTAGGCAGTGAGTGGAAATAAGTTGTACAGATTGCGCCGGATTTTTATTCGTTTTCATGGCGGGTCAAGGCGCGCATAACGGGTTATGTAAGCCTTGATCCAACGAAGAAAACGGATAAAAAGACAAGCAAAATGTGTCAGTTATTTCGACTTGCTGTCTTAGTTTAGGGTTCGATCGAAAAATAACGTTGCATTTTTTTTAGGCGGGTTCATCCTGCCAGGCTCATCATGTATGGATGGGTTATAAAAACTCGGCGGATTCAGTTTTATACCTGCGTTTTTATGCCCACACATATCGACCACACATATGGAATGGGTCAGGCAGGCGACTTAATCCCCAAAATTGGTAATTTATTTTTCAACGAACCCTAAGTGAAATCGCTTGTCCCCTGTTCCAAGATATCCGGTTTGGCAAAGGTGATGGCGTCGTAAAAAAAAATGCGTCGTTTGGTTTTCCGCTCGTTTACGCATACTACATGTATATGGTCAACAAAAATCTAAAAAAAAATAAGTTTTTTGGGTGACACACTCTCCACAGGTTTAAGCCGATAACAGGGTTTCCACCTGTCGTTGAATTTCCATTTTTTGGTCCAGCGAAATATTTTTCAACTCCGCGATGATGTCCATGAATTTTTTGCACAAAGGCTCAATATACTCTACGCTCTTTTTTAGTTGCACTACCCATTCAGTCACTCTTCTCATGGCAAAGTCCTGAATAGATTGCTGTTTTATTGTGACGCTTTTTATCAGCATGTTTACTGCCAGTTCGATATTCGGTGGCTTTTGGGCTTCTGCTGATTGCCAAATTAAGTGCACCGGTTTTTTTTGATTATTTTGTTCAGAAAGATTCAGAGCTTTAAGCTCGGCGTTTATAAATTAATAACGGAATCGCTTCGCTCTTCTATCTTATAGGTTTTTTAAGGCATGGGCAGAAAAGCTTGAATAATACCTTGGTAACGTTGACGCAGCAATGGCATGGCTACCGAGCCATTTATGGCGATGGACTTTGTCCAACGGCACTATCTGCTCCCAATTATTCATTGATAGATTGCTCCCCAGTAAGAGCCGCTCTTTGCAACATACAGGCCCACAAATTGAAAAGGGAGGGAATTGTGTTATTTTAAAAAGTATCATCTTTTTTGAGATTATATTGATAGACATTTATGGCGATTCATAAGTTAAATAATGTGAAAAATAAAATATCATTAATTATCTGTCCTGTTTTATTATATTTTTTAAATTAATTTGAACGTAATATTTATGCCAAACAATTTGAAATCGTTCAAAATAATGTAAAAATCCCAATAACAGCCTACGTACAAATGAAATGAAAAATGAGTCAAAAGTGAAACGGTTTTCATTTTTTTTAGGTGTAAAAAATATTTTTCTTTTGAATAATAGCTGTTTGCATCATTTAAAACATCCAAATATTTAGAAAATTTTTTAAAAAAATTAATTTAATTTGAGAAAATTTCCCGGTTTTCCGTCCATATAATGTGGAATTCTACACAAAGGATGACCAAGCATATAGCTCGAAGCTCATAGGCTGGGTTGAGGTACTCGGATGATGGCATAAATAAGGAGCAATTTTATGAGCAATGATAAGACCGAGTTTTCAAAATATAAAATTCAAATTGGCACAGAGCATTTGATTGAATCGAAGGTTGATTTATCCAAGGCAAAAAAGAAATTACTCGAGGTATTGAAAGAAACCCGGGTACGCATGGGAACATTATTAAAAACTGACAATGTTTCCTTCCTGATTGGCGCAGGCGCTTCAATATCTGCTGGAGGGGTTTCTTTGTCCAAGATCCCCAAGCCTCTTGAAGATGCTTTGCTCGCAGAGGCAGAGAGCGAAAAAACAAAATCAGACGCACCGGAATGGATACACTGTTTTTATGAGACGGCCTCCCTTATATCAGGGAAAAGTTATTCCTTCGATGATCGCCAAGCAAAATGTCCATTGGCTGATGACAAGGAAACCGAGTCCATTTGTATAAACCTTGAAGATTACCTGAGTCACCTTCACATGTGGCGCTCAGGTATCGGGAGTTTCACGGATGCAATCAAAATTAGGCGTACCGCCGCTGACGATCTGGTGCTGGAAAAAGGCAATCTGGAAGCACTAATCCGAAAAATTACAGGATGCCTAACTGATCTTATTAATCTTCCGGCAGCAGGTCATGAAGGCGAATTGGATGTCCATAGAAAGTTCATAAAGAAGATATTGACCAGACCTTTGAATCTTCGGAGGGCCAACCTCTTCACTCTCAATTATGACACACTGATTGAGCAGGGAGCAGATGCTGAAGGGGCGGTGTTAGTTGATGGTTTTGTCGGCAATATGAAGCGAGTGTTTCGGCCTGAATCCTACGACCTTGATTTTTATTTCCCGGCCCAGACTACTGAAGGTCGAGTTCATCGTTTTGACAGAGCTTTACACCTATACAAACTCCATGGATCAATCACTTGGCATAGAACAGGCCAGGGCTGGGAAAATCCGTATGGTCTGTATGCAACTTTTTTCAACCAGCAGTGCAAAGATGATGACGTTCTCATATATCCATCACCGCTAAAATATGGGAAAGCCCTTGGGTTGCCTTATTCTGAATTGTTTCGCCGATTCGGAAATGCTGTCGTCCAGCCACAATCGGTTCTTTTCACCATTGGGTACGGGTTTGGTGATGAGCATGTAAATGCGATTATTCGACAGGCATTAGCAATACCAAGCTTTACATTGATTGTCGTGGACCCTAACCCGAGCAGTGATTTTGTGAAGGAACTGCAGAAAATTGGCGATGAACGGGTTTGGATCGTTTCAGGATGGAACATCGGTACATTCAGCAACTTTGTTAAGCACCTGCTTCCCGATCTCAGGGAAGAGGAAATTGATGCCAAAGTCATGAAGACCTTCAAGGCTCTCGCCTTTAAAGAAACCCAGGCGGAGGTCGACGATGGCGAATGATCATGAAATCGGGCGTGTCGTTGCTGTTGACACAGCTCAAGTGACCATAGAGCTGAGTCGAGATCTAAAGGCTCTCACCCGCTCAACATATGAAGGAACCATTGAGGTCGGATCGATCAATTCCTATGTGATCATACCTGTTGGTTCCCGAAGAATTGTTGCCATGGTGACACGCGTTGTCCTCACAGAAGAAAGTGAGCTTAAGGCAGATAAAACAATGGTGGCATTGCCTTCATCTCGACGCCTGATGAAAGCAACCATGATTGGTACGATTGACGAAAATGAATTCAAGCAAGGGATCAATCTTTTCCCTGTATTGGACTCACCGGTATTGATCACAAAACGGAAAGATCTGGATGCTATTTTCGGCAAAAAATGTGCTTGCGAATATGATTCTGATGAACCGGGATACTGTATCCCTGTGGGGCGTTCTGTAGTTTTCCCGGATTATGACATCAAAATTGACCCCGACACGTTCTTCGGCAAGCACGCTGCAATTATTGGGAGTACCGGCTCTGGAAAATCTTGTTCTATAGCAACCATTTTACAGTCTGTTATTGAGCATCCACAGGTGAAGCAAACACGGTTTGTCATCTTGGACACGAATGGCGAATACCGATCGGCTTTTCAAAAAGAGAACGGAAGCCAATGGAGCGATGCAAAACCTGCGTTTAAATCCCTATACATCCCAACAGATCCTGACGAGAAAGAAAAGCTGGCAATTCCATACTGGTTTATGGATTCCGATGACTTTGTACGGATTTTCCGGGCCTCACCCGGCGTGCAAAGGCCAGTATTGCTTAATGCGCTTTCCTCTGCGCGTAACAGCTCCAGCGCCGGGAGTGCATGGCTTCAATTGCGTGAAGATTTAATAAAAGAATGTAACCGTGTTTTGGGTTATTGCTCTGGTGGTGATAAAAGTGACGCAAAGGCCATACGCCAGCTGTGTGATGGCATTGTCGGCTATCTCGACAATCCTGCCAATACAGACGCTATTACACGGATGGGCCAAGCATATCCTTCTGTTACCCTTGACGTATTAAAAGGTGTTTTTAGAACCGTCTGTGACATTGTCAGGGAGGGGATATCTTCGGAAGGGCAAAAATTCGAGTCGTATGCTCAAATTGACCTCGGAAAACAAACCCGAATCAAGTACCATATAAAAAACCCTCTGTTGTCTACTCTGTCGCGCCTGCCTGATGGTGATGAGTCTTTCTCCGTGGCTACAGCTGATTGCCCCTCCTATTTCAGCCGCACAGATTTCCGTTATCGACATATTGAAGAGGCCATGTCCAGAGATGATGGAAGCTCAAGCAGAGCAAGGGATAATTGCTCTACCATGCTTATGCGAATTTTCAGGCTTCTTGAGGATTCAAGATTCGAGTTTCTTTTTGGTCCATCAACAAAAGAATGGCCCAAGATAAAGGATTCACTTGCTGTCTTTTTAAGGGATTTGCTTGGTTTAGAAAGCAACCCCAATGGAGATTTAACAGATGCTGAGAGCCTTCAAGATAACCCGCTTCCGTTTTATGATAGGCAGAGAAAGGGTTCCTCAAGATCCAATGTCGTTATTGTTGATCTGAGCCTCTTAGCCTCAGAGGTTTTGGAAAACGTTACAGCCCTTATTGGACGTTTGATACATGAATTTATGCAACGCCTGAGCTTTCCAGAAAGTGGTATAGGACGTGGCGAATTCCCTGTTGTGCTTGTTCTCGAAGAGGCCCAGAACTACATCCGAGAAGGGAAAAAGAATGAAGACGACTCCATCTCGAAGCAAGTATTTGAACGGATAGCGCGTGAGGGGCGGAAATTTGGATTGGGCTTAGTTGTTGCTTCTCAAAGACCAAGCGAGATGTCTAAAACAGTTCTGTCGCAATGTAATTCCTTCGTAGTGCATCGACTACAGAATCCTGAGGATCTTCGTTATTTTAGAGAAATTGTCCCCGGAATATATGGGCAATTGCTTGAACAGTTACCTGCACTGGCACCGAGAAGCGCTCTTGTGCTTGGAGAATGTGTTCAGGCTCCCGCATTGGTTGAAATGAGGGAGGTTGACCCGGCCCCTCGAAGCAAAAACCCCCAATTTTTCAAAAGCTGGTCTACCGATGGTAAGATGCCTGATATCGAAAAAATCTGTGCTAAATGGGAAAACAACATCGAAAAGGGAGATGAAGACGGCGAGGTTCGAGAATGAAGTTCCTCCACACGTCAGACTGGCATTTAGGCCGCTCCCTTTACGGCCGGAAGCGTTATGAAGAATTTTCAGCCTTTTTGGATTGGCTGGCTCAGACCATTGAATATGAAAAAGTCGATGCCCTGCTTGTTGCCGGGGACGTGTTTGATACCAGTAAGCCCAGTAATCGGGCGCAGGAACTCTACTATCGCTTCCTCTGCCGGGTTGCGGCATCCTGCTGTCGTCATGTTGTGGTGATTGCCGGGAACCACGATTCACCGTCATTTCTGAATGCCCCGAAGGAGCTGCTGCGTGTGCTGAATGTGTATGTGGTCGGTTCCATGACCGATGCTTTGGAGGACGAGGTCTTTGTTCTTCATATGGATGACAGGCCAGAAGCCATTGTCTGCGCCGTTCCTTATTTGCGTGATAAGGATATCCGAACGGTCGAGCCGGGAGAAACCATTGATGATAAAAATGCTAAGATCGTTGAAGGACTGAAAAACCATTACACGGACGTTTGTGCAATTGCCGAACAAAAACGAGCCAAATTCAAAAGTGCCGGGCATGATGGCATTCCCATCGTAGCCATGGGACACCTCTTCACTGCGGGCGGTAAGACGGTTGACGGTGATGGTGTTCGGGAACTTTATGTGGGATCGCTGGCGCATGTCGGTGAGGAAGTTTTCCTCTCGTCAATCGACTATCTCGCCCTCGGGCACCTGCATGTTCCTCAGGCGGTCGGCAGTGCGGAGCACATCCGCTACTGTGGTTCACCCCTCCCGATGGGCTATGGCGAAGCGACTCAGGAAAAGAAGGTTATGCTCATTGAGTTCAACAGCACCACTCCAAATATCCAGGAGTTCCCTGTGCCGTGTTTTCAGGAGTTGGTCCGCATTGTCGGGTCTCTGGATGATATCCATGCAAAGCTGGAGGAGCTCAAAACCCAGGAAAGTGCTGCGTGGCTTGAGATTGAATACACCGGTAGCGATATCATCGGCAACCTGCGCGAGATGCTTGATGAGGCAATGGCCGACTCTGTTATGGAAATCCGACGGATAAAAAACCGGCGTGTCATGGATCGGGTAATCAATGCGATCAACGAAGGTGAAACCCTTGATGATCTGGATGCCGGGGACGTTTTTACCCGCTGTTTGGATGCCTTTGATGTGCCGGATGAAGACCGGGAGGGAATGACAGTCTCCTATAACGAAATAATCAAGTCTCTCCATGAAGAAGACGTAAACGCGGAATAGAGAGGCTGATTATGAAGATACTTGAACTCCGATTTAAGAACCTCAACTCCCTCTATGGGGAATGGGTGATAGACTTCACCGATCCCGAATATGTATCCAACGGGATTTTTGCCCTGACCGGTCCGACCGGTGCGGGCAAATCGACGATTCTTGATGCCATCTGTCTGGCCCTGTACGGAGCCACGCCCCGCCTCGGAAAAATCACCAAGAGTGGAAACGAGATTATGTCCCGCCAGACTGGTGAATGCTATGCCGAGGTACTGTTTGAATCCCAGGCTGGCCGATTCCGCTGTCACTGGGAACAGCGCCGGGCGCGGAAAAAGGCTGAAGGGAACCTGCAGGATCAGGAACGCCAAATTGCAGATGATGCTACGGGCAAGCCTATCGAAACCAAGAAGAGCCGTGTCGGTGGGGTCATTGAAGAAAAAACCGGAATGGACTTTGACCGTTTCACCCGCTCCATCCTGCTGGCACAAGGCGGGTTCGATACCTTCCTGAATGCTGAAGTTGAGCAGAAATCCAAGATACTCGAGCAGATCACCGGGACAGAAATTTATTCGGAAATTTCACGCCGGGTTCATGAACGCCAGCGTGATGAACGGGAAAAACTGAATATCCTGAACGCCGAAACCTCGGGTATCGTGATTCTGGAGCCGGAACAGGAAACAGAGATTCAAGAGGACCTTGCGGCCAAGCAGAAACAGGAGACTGAGCTTGACGGTAAATCAACGGAAACGAGAAAGGCCATCATATGGCTGACCATTATTGAGGACCTGAAAAAGGAGATTCTCAGCCTTACGGATGAAGCCGCAACGCTGAAGGCTGATACCGAAGCGTTCAAACCGGAACGGGCCAAACTTGAACAGGCCGTCAAAGCCGCGTCACTGGACGGATCATACGCAACACTCACTGCCCTGCGCAAACAGCAGGCTGACGATCAGACGTCCTTAAAAACGTATGAAGCCGCACTTCCTGAACTGGAAACATCTGCAAACACACAAGCTGAAGCTCTCAAAACTGCCGAGCAGTTCACCCTCAAAACCAAAGATGATTTGAAAGCGGCAGCCCCGCTGATCCAGAAAATCCGGTCGCTTGATCAAAAGATTGCGGAACAGGCAAATTTTGTATCAGAAGTCGCTGATGTCTGTACCAAGGAAGCCGCAAAGATTGAGACCGACAAGCAAGTTCGGGTGAAGGAACAGGAAAAACGGACCGCCGCAGAGAAAACACTGGAGGCCGCAGAGCTGCACCTCAAAGAGAATGCGCAGGATGAATGGCTGATCAGTGGACTGGCCGGTGTTGAAGAACAATTCGGTAACCTGCTCGCCAAACAACAGGAGATCACGCAGAAAGAAACTGATTTCAAAAAAGCCGATACGGCCGTAACAGATTCCACAAAGAAGCTGGAGGAAGCCTCCAAGCAATGTTCCCTCAAAAAACAGGAGCTGGAGTCAGCCAGTAAAAATCTTCAGCAAGGCAAGGATGTCCTGTGCGAATTGCTGGGTGACAAACTGCTCCGGGAATATCGTACCGAGAAGGAAACCCTGCTTCGTGAAATGGCCTATATCAAAAAGATCGTGGAGCTTGAAGATCACCGGGCCAAGCTGGAAGATGGCAAGCCGTGTCCACTCTGCGGCTCGACCGAGCATCCCTTTGCCGAAGGCAATGTTCCGGTTCCCGATGAAATCGAGCAAAAGATAGAATCACTGACCAAGCTGATCAACAAGGCAGAGGATCAGGAAGCCGCCATCAAAAAACTGGAACAGATGGAAACAACGGCCCGTAACAGCCTGAATGAAAGCGAGAAGCTGGAAACTGATGCCGCCAATGACAAGAAGGCCGCAGAGAAAACGCTCGCTGAATTGAAGGATGCCCTTACGAAGCTTCGGACCGGCTTTGATGTACTCAAGCTGGCAGTTTCCGGGAAACTTGAGCCACTTGGCATCACAGAAATACCGGAGTCAGAGGTCGAGGCACTGCTCGAATCCCTCAAATCAAGACTGAAGGCATGGCAAGAACAGGCAAAACTAAAGGCCGACATCGAAAAACAGATTGCCTCCATCGACAGCGAGGTGAAGCGTCTTGATGCCGTGATTGATACGCAGGTCAAGGCCCTGACTGAAAAACAGACAAATCTGGAACTGTTGAAAAAAGAACTGGCCGACGGAACAGATGAGCGAAAGCAATTGTATGGCGACAAAAAGCCTGATGAGGAAGAAGGCCGATTGAACAAAGCCATTGACGATGCCGAGAAGGCAGAGAAGAAAGCCAGAGACCTGAACACCGAGCTGCAGCAGAAACTGACAACGGCAAAGACTCATGTTGACTCCCTGAAGAAGCGCATCAAGCAAAGAACACCTGAATTGAAAAAAGAGGAAACAAATTTTTCGGCGGCTCTGACTCCGGCAGGCTTTGCAGAGGAGAAATCCTTCCTCGAAGCCAGACTGCTGCATGAAGAACGGGAATCCTTATCCTCTCAGGCCAAGGAGCTGGATAATGCGGGGACGGAGCTCAAAGCCAAACAGAAAGACCGGGAGATGCGGTTGTCCACGGAGATCGCCAAAAAGCTCACAGATAAGACACTTGAGGAGCTGGAGCCGCAGTTCAAAGAAGTTGAAGAATTTCTGAAACAGTTCCGAGGTGCCATTGCCGGTCTCAAACACAAGCTGAGTGAAAACATGGTGGCCAAGGAGCGGATAAAGGAAAAACAGACCGCCATCAAGGCCCAGAAAAAAGAGTGTCATCGATGGGAGAAGCTGCATGGTCTTATCGGTTCAGCTGACGGGAAAAAGTACCGCAACTTTGCACAGGGCCTGACCTTTGAATTGATGGTTTCCCACGCCAACCGGCAGCTGGAAAAAATGACTGACCGCTACCTGCTTATCCGCGATGAACATCAGCCATTGGAGCTGAATGTCGTTGATAATTATCAGGCCGGTGAAATTAGATCGACTAAGAACCTGTCCGGTGGTGAAAGCTTTATCGTCAGCCTGACGCTGGCTCTGGGGCTGTCGAAAATGGCCAGCCGGAAAGTCCGCGTGGACTCCCTTTTCCTCGATGAGGGCTTCGGTACTTTGGATGAAGAAGCACTGGAGACTTCTCTGGATACATTGTCCGGGCTTCAGCAGGACGGCAAGCTGATCGGAATCATCTCCCACGTATCTGCACTGAAGGAAAGAATCAGCACACAGATAAACATAACACCTGTCTCCGGCGGACGCAGTTCACTGTCCGGCCCAGGATGTACAAAGGTGGTTAAAAGTGAAGGGTAGGTTATGGATAAACAGACTCTAAGCATCTTATTTAGCGGTAAAATTTTCAGAATACCTGATTATCAAAGAGGATACGCCTGGGAAGAAAAGCAATGGAACGATTTAATTGAAGATATTGATGCTCTTGTTACGGATGAGAGAGTCAAATCACATTATACAGGTACCGTCGTTATCTTTTCACCCAAGGACAACACTGCTGTTTATAACCGGAAGCCTGTAAACGTTGTTGATGTCGTTGACGGGCAACAACGCCTGACAACTGTATGCCTTTATGTTGCTGCCATTATTAGAGCATTGGTGTTGATTGCCAAATTAAGTGCGCCGGTTTTTTTTGATTCTTTTGTTCAGAAAGATTCAGAGCTTTAAGCTCGGCGTTTATTAAAACTTCCAAATATGTAGAAAAATTTTCGAAAAAATTAATTTAAGAAAATTCCCCGGTTTTCCGCCCATATAATGTGGGATTCTACACCATCCATCCATCCATCCCAGCTTCTGGACAGGAGCATGGGCCGCTTTATTTTTGATCCTCCCATTACCTTGACATTGGTTACGTTTTTGTATTATAAGACAGTATGAAATTACAAAAATGAACTTTCATGCCCGGCGTCTATTTTTAAATTTTTCCCTTATCCATCTGAATTAAAAGAGAATACAATTTTTAATGCGTATGGCGCCTTTATTGCATTTATTTTACACCAGTCGTTCTATGTTTAATTCGCTCCATGTTTAATTCGTTCCATGTTTGATTCGGGGTGTGCGTGATCATCCCTATTTCCCATCGCATGGCGACTCTGAACATTTCAACCAAGGTTTTAAAAGAAAAAAAATGAAATCAATTAAAAACGCAGATAAGATCAAAGAGACGTCCCCCGCAAAAAAATTGGAAGCCGCAAGGCAGGGTCTGTTTAAGCGATTTTTAAAAAACAAAGCGCCCAATTTTTTACGGGAACATTCGTCGCTGTTTGACGCCTATTTTCAGGAGCGCTTTGAGAAAAGCCAGACTGGACCATTGATGGATATCAAGGAGAATCCGTATGCCGTGCTGGCCTTGGGGGGCTATGGAAGGCAGGAGCAGTGCCTGATGTCAGACATTGACCTTCTGTTTCTTTTTGAGAAAAAAATTCCCGATCAAGCCCAGGAGCTTGTGCGGGAGTTTCTTTTCCCATTGTGGGACGCCGGGCTTGAGGTGGGGTATGCGACGCGCTCCTTAAACGATTGCGCCAAAGGCGCCCAGGCCGATGTCACCATTCTCACCGCCATGCTCGACGCCCGTTTTATATGCGGCATGTCCCCGCTGTACACCGCGCTTCTGGATGGGTTAAGGAAGAAATTTTGTCGCAAGGACGAAAAAGAGACCATCGCCCGGATCGTGGATAGAAACCTCCAGCGTCATGTTCGTTTCGGCGATTCAAGCTATCTTCTGGAGCCGAACCTAAAGGAAGGGCTGGGGGGGTTGCGGGATTATCACACCATGCTTTGGGTCGCGCGCATCGCCGCCAATGTCACAAAGCCCGAGGATTTTGTTTTTGAAGGGTTTTTGTCTCACCACGAGTTCAGCGTTTTGAAAAAAGCGCTTAATTTTATATGGAAGACACGAAACCACCTTCATTATTTGAGCGGAAGAAAAGATGACCGCCTCCTGTTTGCCGAACAGATCAAGATGGCCAGGATTCTTAAAATAAAAAAGAAAGAGGGGTTGGAGCCTGTCGAGCTATTTTTGGGAGAGTTGCACAAGCACATGGAGTTTATAAAACGCATGCTCCTAACCTTTATGGATGAGCCGGCCATTTTCGGATCAACGAAAAAAAATCGCGGGCGCTTTAGAATTTCCATGATCCGGGGCCTGAATGCAAAAAGAGGAAGACTCGATTTTGTCTCTCCGGAAGCCATTGTGAAATCTCCGTTTCTGCTCATGAAAATATTTGAGGAGAGCGCCGCCTTAAACATTCCCCTGTCCGTTGAGGCCAGACGCCTGACCCGGGAATTTTCATACCTTCTCAGCGACAGATTTCGCTTGTCAAACCGAACGTCCAAAGCCTTTGAAAATATTTTAATGGCCCCGACTCAAAAATTCAATGTGTTGCAAGAGATGCTTGACACCGGCTTTATGGTTCAATTCATCCCTGAAATGAAAGGGATTGTAAACAGAATTCAATATGATTCCTATCATTTGTACCCGGTTGATAAACATTTGTCCCGCACGGTTGAAATCATAAGAAATTTCGCTCCCAAAAAAGATTCCAGCGGTTTGAATCTGTGTGGAATGATCTATAAATCCCTTCGAAAAAAGAAGCTTTTGCTCTGGGGGGCGCTTCTCCATGACATCGGGAAAGGGAGTCCCGGCGGCGGGCATTCGGGCCGCGGCGCGCAACTTGCCGAAAAGATTTTAAAGGAGAGGGGCTTTTCTTACAAAGATGTGGAGACGGTGGTCTTTTTGGTGGAACAGCATCTTCTTTTGCCCAAAACCGCGTCAAGGCGGGACATCAATGACGAGGGAACCATCATCTCATGCGCCCGAAAAATAAAGACCCCCACACGGCTTAGAATGCTTTATCTTCTCACGATGGGAGATTCAGCGGCCACCGGACCCAATGCCTGGAATGAATGGAGCCGATCCCTGATCCGGGAGCTTTTCTTCAAGATTTTGAAGATGCTGGAAAAAGGAACCCTGGGCTCGGAGCGGGCGGGCGCCACCGCCACGCGGACCAAAAACGACATCGCGAAAATCGTGAAGGATTCCCCGGAGCTGGAAAAACTTGATTTTTTGATTGACGCCATGTCTCCCCGCTATTTTTTGGATGTCGCGCCCCATGACATTCAGGCCCATATGAAACTTTATCAGCGGATGGGAGACGCTGATTTCCAATGGGATGTGTCGCGGACCTCGAAAAAATCCCCGAGAACCGTCACCATCTGCGCCAAGGACCGTCCCGGACTGATGTCCGCCATTTCCGGAACCTTTGCCGTAAATGGATTGGAAATACTGGAGGCCCGGGCCTTTACCTGGAAAAATCGGGTGGCCCTGGATATCTTTCAAGTCAAGCCCCCGGCGGATATTATTTTTGAGGACGACAAGTGGGAAAAGGCTAAAAATGATCTTTACGCGGCCCTGTCTGGAGAGCTTGATCTTTTTTTGGCCCTTGAAAAAAGAGGAAAAATATACCCCCCTGAAAAGTCATGCCCATCTCAAGGCGAGATCAAAATCAGGGTCGATAATTCAAGCTCTGATTTTTTCACCATCGTGGAAGTGGTGGCCGGAGCCTTTGGAGGGCTTTTATTTTATATCACTGACGCGCTTTTGAAACTGGGCCTTGACGTGTGGGTCGCAAAAATAGGCAGAAAAGTGGACAGTGTCTTCGATGTCTTTTATGTCCGTGATTTCCAGGGGGAAAAGGCCGACGCCCCGGAGCAGGAGTCGCGGATTATTGAAGAGATCAGGCGGGCCATTGAGAAAAAAAAAGACGAATCCGTATGCGGTTTATAAGTAAGAAAACGATCATGTTTATGACAGAACCCCCAAGAAGGGAAAGGCGGGAAATATGAATTGGAAAATGGTTTTAAAAATCAGAGGCATTTTTCTAAGCTCAATGGTTTTAATGGCGTCAACCGGACCGGTGTTTGCCGGAGACGGAACCCTGGATTCCGGGGACACGTCGTGGATGATCATGGCCACGGCCCTGGTCATGATGATGACTCCGGCGGGCCTGGCCCTTTTCTACGGGGGAATGTCGCGATCCAAAAATGTTTTAAACACCATCGCCATGACCTTTGTCGCCTACTGCATCACAAGCCTGGTCTGGGTCGCCTGGGGCTACACCCTGTCATTCGGGCCGGATATGGGCGGATTGATTGGCGGCGGCGCGCATCTGTTATTGAAGGGAATTTATATCGACAGCGTCACGGGAACCATTCCCACCTATATCTTCGCCATGTTCCAGATGACATTCGCATGCATTACGGTGGCGCTTGTTTTGGGCGCTGTGGTGGACCGGATGAAATTTTCAGCATGGATTCTGTTCACGATTTTGTGGGTGACACTGGTCTATGCTCCGGTGGCGCACTGGGTATGGGGAGGAGGATGGATGGGTGAAATGGGCGCCCTTGACTTTGCGGGGGGGGCGGTGGTTCACATCAATGGCGGCGTGGCCGGGCTCGTTTTATCCCTTGTATTAGGTAAACGGCTGGGATATGGTGAAAAAGCCATGTTTCCATCAAGCATTGCCCTGACATCTCTTGGAGCCGCGTTGTTGTGGTTCGGATGGTTTGGATTCAACGCCGGAAGCGGTCTCGCGGCAAATGGCCTGGCCGGGATGGCCTTTTTAGTCACAAACACATCCGCCGCAATGGGTGGCATGGCCTGGATGTTCTCCGAATGGTTGTTCACCAAAAAACCGACGACCCTGGGAATCGCGTCAGGCGTTGTGGCTGGCCTTGTGGGCATCACTCCCGCCGCCGGTTTTGTTGATCTCCCGGCGTCAATGATGATCGGACTGGTCGCGGGATGTCTCGGATTTTACAGCGTCTCCACCCTGAAACATAAGCTGGGTTATGACGATTCCCTGGATGCCTTCGGGGTTCATGGCCTCTGCGGAGTCTGGGGAGCGTTGGCGGTGGGCATCTTCGCAAATCCCCAGGTGACAAAAGGCGCTTCAGGTTTGTTATATGGAAATCCCGGTCAGCTCTGGATTCAGTTCATCTCCATTGTCGCCACAGCGGCGTTTTCCGCCATTGGAACCTTGGTGGTGGTCTATCTTGTGAAACTGATGACGGGCGGGTTGCGAGTGGACGCCGCCAGCGAGATGCTGGGGCTTGACAACGCGACGCATGGCGAACGAGCATTTGAACTTTAAGGACGGGCATTTCATAAATGTCACAATAATTAATCACGGATGTGTGGAGGTCGGAAAATGAAGAAGATAGAAGCCATCATAAAACCCTTCAAGCTGGATGATGTGAAGGAAGCGTTGAACGAGATCGGGATACAGGGAATGACCATCTCGGACGTGAAGGGTTACGGCAGGCAGAAAGGACACAAGGAAATCTATCGCGGCGCGGAATACGCCGTCGATTTTATCCCCAAATTAAAAATTGAAATCGTGGTCCCCGCGGATATGGCGGAAAAAGTGGTCGCCCAGATCGCCGAGGCGGCCAACACGGGGAAAATAGGAGACGGAAAGATTTTTATCATCCCCGTTGAAAGCGCCATTCGGGTGAGGACCGGCGAACGGGGCGTTGAGGCGATTTAAACGAACGGTCATTTTTGATAAAACAGTGAAAAACCATAGCCGCCCTCCCCTTTTTGGGGATATGGGTGGGATGAATGATATGGAATATCAGGTGGTTGTATTTTAGCATTTGATTTGGGCCACCCCATAAAACGGCAGACTGCATTTTTTAAAAGAGCATCATCGTTTTCACATCACTTATATTTAGTAAAGGAGCATAAAGAGCATGACACCAGCACAGGTTCTTGAAATGGCCAAGGAGAAGGGCGCCCGAGTTGTGGATATTCGATTTTTGGATTTTCCAGGAGTCTGGCAGCACTTTACGGTTCCCACGTGCGAGCTTTCCGAAGAGAGTTTTGAAGATGGGTTTGGATTTGACGGTTCCAGCATGCGCGGTTGGCAACCCATAGACGCAAGCGACATGTTGGTGATTCCAGATCCGTCCACCGCGAAAATGGATCCATTTTTTGAAACGCCCACCCTGGTTCTCATCGGCGACATCGCCGACCCCACGACCCGGGAGTCCTACACGCGAGACCCCCGGTTTGTGGCCAAGAAGGCCGAAGCGCATCTTAAAAATTCTGGAATCGGAGACACGGCGTTTATCGGGCCTGAAGCCGAGTTTTTTATTTTTGACGACATTCGCTTTGAGTCGTCTCAAAATCTTTCGTTTTATCAAATTGACTCCAAAGAAGCCGCCTGGAACACGGGGCGGGAGGAGTTTCCGAATCTTGGGTACAAAACCCGATCAAAGGAAGGGTATTTTCCTGTGCCCCCCATGGACAAATTTCAGGACATCAGAACGGAAATGCTTCTGACCCTGGAAGATATGGGAATAGATGTCGAATGCCAGCATCATGAGGTGGCCACAGCGGGTCAGGCCGAGATCGACATGAGATTCAAGCCCCTTCTTCAGATGGGGGATCAATTGATGTGGTTTAAATATATCCTGAAAAATGTGGCGTACCGGCACAATCACACCGTCACGTTTATGCCGAAACCGCTTTTTGGCGACAACGGGACCGGCATGCATACCCACATCAGCATATGGAAAGATGGCGTCCCTCTTTTTGCGGGCTCTGAATACGCGGGGGTCTCAAAGGACGCATTGTACGCCATCGGCGGGATACTGAAACACTGCAAGGCTCTTTGCGCCTTCACCAACCCCACCACCAACTCATACAAACGTCTGGTGCCGGGATTTGAAGCGCCCGTGAATCTGGCCTATTCCAGCCGAAACAGAAGCGCCGCCATCCGCATTCCCATGTATTCCTCCTCTCCAAAAGCCAAACGGATTGAATTTAGAACCCCGGATCCGTCCTGCAACGGTTATTTGGCCTTTTCCGCGATTCTCATGGCGGTTTTAGACGGAATTGAAAACAAAATTGATCCGGGCGATCCCATGGATAAAAATATCTATGACCTTCCCCCGGAAGAGCTGGCCACGATGGACTCCGCTCCGGCCTCATTGGAAGAGGCGCTTGAAGGGCTTGCCGCAGATCATGAGTTTCTCTTGAAAGGGGACGTGTTCACCCAAGATTTGATCGACACATGGATCGAATACAAAACCACCAAAGAGGCGGATCAGATTCGATTGAGGCCTCATCCCCATGAGTTTTTACTCTACTACGATATATAAACACGGGCGGACGCATCAAGGGAATATATAAATAGCGTCTGAAATGGGCGTTGACTTCAGAGATGAACGCGATCAAAGCCAACGCCCCCTCTCCTGTATTTTATGGGAAGAGGGGCGTTGTTTTTTTGCCAGTCTCTTGATGGTTTTCATCCGCCCTGGGCCGTCCTTTTTTAAGGGGTTGCGCCGGGTTAAAAAATGGATCACAGCCCTGGCGGCGCCACGGCTCCCCGCGTTTTCCCCTGCCAGGAGTCTCTTTTTTCAAGCATGCCGTCGATCATGGCCAGGGTTTCCCTTTTTTCAAGGGACCACATGGGAGCCGCCAGTTCATCCCCGTGGGGTTCCCCGGTCAGCCGATGAATGATCATCTCCGGAGGCAAACGCTCCAGAAAATCGCAAACGGTTCGGACATATTGATTCTGGCCCATGCATTGGTATTCGTTTTTCAGGCGCAAATCGTCCAGTCCCCCGCCTTTGACCACATACAAAAGATGCAACTTGACGCCGTCGATTCCCATCTCCGCGATTCGGTCCGCTGTTTCCAGCATCTCTTTTCTCGTTTCGCCGGGAAGGCCCAGGATGACATGGGCGCAAATGTTGATCCCTCTGTTTTTTGTGGCGGCGACCGCCGCTTGAAAACAGGCGAAATCGTGTCCCCGGTTGATGAACCGAAGGGTTTTGTCATGGATGGTCTGGAGGCCGTATTCCATCCAGATCATATGGTTTTTTGCGTACTGCGCGATGAGGTCGATGATGGGTCCGTCCACGCAGTCGGGCCGCGTTCCGATGGAAAGTCCTTTTATCCCATCCACCGCCAGCGCCTCGTCATACATGCGGCGAAGTGTTTCAATGGGGGCATAAGTGTTGCTAAATGACTGGAAGTACGCTATAAACATATCCGCCTTGTAGCGTCGGCCCAAATGTTTTTTCCCCCGGGTCAGTTGGTCTGTGATGGAGACTCCGGCCATGTGGGCGCCGGTTCCCGAGCCTCGGGAATTGCAGTAGAGGCAGCCATCCCGGGAAAGGAGTCCGTCTCTGTTGGGGCAGGTCATTCCCGCGTCTATAGCGATTTTTTGAACCCGGCGGCCAAATTCGGCCCGCAGGTAGGTGTTTAAATCAGAGTAACGTTTTTGCAATGGTTTCATGTCTGGCCTGTCAGTGAAAAATAAAAAAATGAATCCCAATCGCTGTTTGGCCAAGTCGGCCGCCAGCGATTTTCCAGAAAAAATAGTTCAAACGGTTTTAACAAAAATGTTTTAAATGGGCAACATGTTCTTGCCCATTTAAAGGGCTCGATGAAAAATAACGTACCATTTTGAGCGAGTCCTAAAAGGTGAATGCCATGTCAAGCGCTGAGAAAAAGTCACATTTTGATAAAAAAGAATATGACGTGATCGTTGTGGGGGGCGGCCACGCCGGGTGCGAAGCCGCCCTGGCCGCCGCCAGGATGGGATGCGAGGTTCTTCTGTTTGCCATTGATATTGACAAACTGGCCCTGATGCCCTGCAGTCCCTCCATCGGCGGAATGGCAAAGGGCCAGTTGGTGAAGGAGATCGACGCCCTGGGAGGGGAGATGGCCCGGATCGCCGATAAAACCGCCATACAATACAGAACCCTGAACACAAAAAAAGGGCCGGCGGTTCATGCCACCCGAACCCAAAATGACAAAAACAGATATCACATGGAGATGAAATCCGTGGTTGAAGGGCAGCGGAATCTTGATTTGAAACAGGGGATGGTGGACCGCCTTTTGACGGAGGATGGCGTTGTTTTGGGAGTCTGCGACCAGACGGGTTTTTGTTACCGGGGAAAAACCGTGATTCTGGCGGCGGGGACGTTTTTTTCCGGGTTGACCCACATCGGCCCGTCCACCATGAAAGCGGGCCGAGCCGGGGAGTTCGCCTCTTACAGCCTGCCGGAAAACTTGAGGGGACTGGGCTTTAAAACCGGGAGAATGAAGACCGGAACCCCCCCCCGTCTGGACCAAAAAAGCATTGATTTTACCTGTTTTGAAGAACATGGGCCAGACATGGACACGGCCTCCTTCTCTTTTTTCACCCAAAAAACAGCCATGCCCCAAATGGCGACCCACATCGGGCGCACCAACCAGACCAGCCATGAGATTATTCGAAAAAATCTTAAATTTTCGGCGCTTTACAGCGGAGCGATTCAGGGGAGGTCGGCGCGCTACTGCCCCTCCTTTGAAGACAAGGTCGTCCGTTTTCCGGAAAAAGAGAGTCACCAGGTGATTCTGGAGCCGGAAGGGCTTGAGACCCGCGAAATATACGCCAGCGGCCTGGGCAACAGTCTGCCCCTTGAGATACAGGTCGCGTTTGTTCGCTCCGTAAAAGGGCTGGAGGAAGCCGATATTATTCGCCCGGCATACGCCATTGAATACGATTACATCAACCCGGTTCAATTGAAGCCGACCCTTGAGACCCAACGGATTTCGTCCCTTTTTATGGCGGGGCAGATCAATGGAACCTCAGGATATGAAGAGGCGGCGGCCCAGGGTCTTTGGGCCGGGATCAACGCGGCCGCAAAGGTTCAAAAGCGCCCCCCCTTTATTCTGGATCGATCCCAGGCGTTCATGGGAGTGATGGTGGACGACCTGGTCACCCGGGGAACACAGGAGCCGTACCGGATGTTTACCTCCCGGGCCGAGTACCGCCTGATGCTCCGGGAAGACAACGCGGATCTGCGGCTGATGAAAAAAGGGCATGAGCTGGGCCTCATTGACGGCGACGCGTTAAGGGATGTGGAGCGACGAAAATCCTTAATTGAAAAAGAGATCAAACGAATCAAACAGACGGTGATCAAGCCGGAGCCTTCGGTGAACCGATACCTTGAGAGCAAAAAGACGCCCCCGTTAAAAAACGGGGTCCACCTGGATCATCTTTTAAAACGGGCGGAGCTTGATTATGACGCGGTGAGAACTCTGGCTAAAAACCCCCTGGATGAAAATCCAAAGGTGTCCCGGCAGGTGGAAATCCAGATCAAGTATGAAGGGTACATCAACCGCCAGCAAAAAGAGATTGAAAAATTCAAGGATCTGGAGCGGATCCATATTCCGGCTGGATTTGATTTCATCAAGGTTCACGGTCTGTCCAACGAGTTAAAGGAGAAGCTGTCCAAAGTAAAGCCGGACTCCCTGGGCCGGGCCTCCCGGGTGGAGGGGATCACTCCGGCGGCGGTCTCCGCCATCATGATCGCATTAAAGGCGTTGAAAAGAAAGAATTCCGGCATGAAAGCCACGGCCTGAGGGCAACGGGCGCCTTCACAGGGGGATGACCGTCATGCCGGAACCGGTTTTTTTCAAAAAGGTTTTTGCCAAAAAGGGATTTTAAAAAAAGGGCCCCTTTTAAAACGGGTTTCAATTAAAAAAATCAGGTTCCAACGGTTTTCGCGGGTTTAAGAACCCTTGTCAATCTCCTTGATTCTCCGAAGAATATCCCTGGCCGAAGTGGTTAATGACATCTGAAGCAACTCCTCCATGTTTTTTTCGTCTATCTGCTTTTTATTCATGACCTTTTTTTTGTAGGCGTTTTTCAGCGCTTCAAGAAGCTCGTCTAATTTGCACGGTTTTTGAAGGTAGGAATGGGCGCCCATCCGGGTGCATTGGGCCGCCGAATCAATGGACCCATGCCCGGTCAACATGACAATCTCTATGAACGGATTCTCTTCCTTGAGAGCCTTGAGGGTGTTTTCTCCGTCAAGGCCGGGCATTTTCAGATCCACCAGGGCAATGTCGAAATTTTTCTTACGGGCGGTTTCAATGGCTTTTTGACCCCTGTTCACAGAGGTGACGCTGAAATCGCGCGCTTCAAGTCTTTTGCTGATGGAATTAAGAAAATCCTCCTCGTCATCCACAATCAGTATGTTTATTTTTTCTTTGTTCATGGCGTTTCTCCTTTTTTGTTTGATTAAATTATTCTGTTTTAAAGGGAGATGGCTTTCCAGTAGCCGAAAAAGACCCATCCCCAAAGCACGGCCATGCTCAATAAAAAGACAACGGACCCGTGGATTAAAAAATCTTTCATGGTCAAGAGTTGCTCCCCGGTTTCCGGGTCTCTGGCCAGGCTGTAAACAATGGCGTTGTTTGGGGTGCCGATGACGAGAATGTGAGCGAATGAAGAGGCGAACGCCGTGGCCAAGCCCACTAAAATCGGAGACGTTCCTGAAAGGGCGCCCATGGGAACGGTGATGGGGCCGATGGCCGCCACAGTGGCGCCGTCGCTCATAAAATTTGTCATGATCCCCGTGATAAAGCTGGTGGAGATGTAAAGACCGTCCCCGCTTTTTAAGAACTCGGGAAGAACCGAGATCAGGCTGCCCGCCAGCCACAAGGCCGCGCCTGTTTTGGCCAGCCCGTATCCCATGGCGCTGGCCGCGGCGTAGAGCGCCACCACATCCATGTGAATGTTGTTGATGTCCTTCCATCGCAGGATTCCCATGATGTTCAAGAGAATCAGGCACAAGACCACCGGGCCGCCCATTCCAAAGTAGGATGACGTGGTGGACCACAGCGCGACCACCAGGATCAGAATGCCGGCCGCTTTGTATTCATCGGGGGTCATTTTTCCTATTTTCCTGGATTCTTTTTTCACTTGGGCGGCCACGTTCATCTTTTTGACGAGTATTTTTTTTCTCTGGGTGATGAAAAAATATCCCGCAATGACCAGGGACATCACCGGCACAAAGGGAAGCCCCATTTTTACCCAGTCGCCAAAGGAGATGGACAATCCGTAATCTGAAAAAATACCCAGCATCACGGCGTTTCGGCCTCCGGCGGCCGGAGACCCCGGCCCCCCGACATTGGCGCAGAACGTCAGGGTCAAAAGAAGCATGACAATCAGGCCTTTGTCTTTTTTTATTCCCTGACTTTTAATGGCCCCCATGTAGGCCAGCATCAAAATCGGAGCGATAAACGCCACAAGGGCATGCTCGGACAGGAAGGCCGCCGATATGGAGAGGAGGGGGGCGAAAATCAGGGCAAATCGAAACAGGGATGTGCTGGACCCCAAAAGCAACATGCCGATTCGCCGGTCCAGCCCGGTTTTGCTTACGGCGGCGGCCAGGGACAGAACCCCGAAAATAAAAACGACCGAATCCTTGGCATAGGCCTTGGCCACCATGCCTGGGGAAAACACCCCGAAAAAACACATGATCGTCCCCACAAGAAGGGCGGTGATTCCAATGGGAATGGCGGCGGTGGCCCAGAAAAGGGCCGCGACGACCAAAACGCCCACCATCACTTTGGCTTTGAAAGCGGCTTTGGCAACACTCGGGTCGGGTTCGGCCCGGTCGGGTTTCATTTGGCCGGGTTCCATTTTTTCGGGGGACGCGGATTGGGAAAAACCGGATTCCCGCAAATAATGCTGGGCGATGGTGGCGCCGGTCTCCATCTTTCGATAGTCGGAATATCCGGCGATGATTTCTCCCAGTTCGCCGGTTTTTTGGGTTCCCAGAAGATCCCGCATCTGTTTGGGGACCGGCATAGCGGCAATGCAAACAAAGAGTATGAGGCCCAGAATAATGATGCCGGGCCGGGCGTTGGCCACCCCGGTCAGCCATTCTTTTACGCTGTTTCTTTTGACTTCGGTGATCTCGTTTCGCGCCAGGGCGTGGCCCCGCTCCTCAACCGCGGCATGGATGACACCCATCATCTCTTCGATCCGGCATGGTTTTTCCACGTATCGGAACACATCATGTTTTCCCGTGATTCGCGCGGATTCGACGCCTCCGTGGCCCGTGTGCATGATCACCTGGGTTTCAGGCCGTATTTTTTTTAGTTCCTTAAGGGTTTGAATGCCGTCCATTCCAGGCATTTCCTGGTCCAGGATCACCACGTTCGGATTGTCATGGCGCACCTTTTTTATGGCGTCTTCCCCATTGTTTGCCTCCGATGCCAAAATGCCCCTGGCTTCCAACTGGCGGGATAAAGATTCCCTGAATCGATCTTCATCATCCACCAGAAGGACAGTGATATGTTTATTTTTCTTGTCGGTCATCAGTCGCTCCTTTTGTTTTTAGTATGGGCAGAGAAACGGTGAAAGAGGTTCCAGAACCCTTAAGGCTTTGCGCGTCAATGGTTCCGCCCATGGATTTGACGATCCCAAGGGAGACGCTTAGGCCTAAGCCGGTTCCTTTTCCCACGTCTTTGGTCGTGTAAAACGGGTCGAAGATTTTTTGGGTCTGTTCAAATGTCATCCCCTCCCCGTCGTCTTTGATGGTGGTCATAATGGCGCTTTTTTTGACCATCGTTGAAACATAGATGACCCCTTTTTCACAAATCGCGTCCCCGGCATTATTGATGAGATTGAGAAAAACCTGTCTGATCTGATCAAAATCAAGGGGGATTTTCGGAAGATTCGGGGAAAGATCCCGTTCGATTCGGATGTTTTTGATGGCAAATTCCTGTTTTTTCACGCCGTCCAACACGTCTTTAATGATTTCATTCACATCGCACAAGATCAGGTGAGGCTTGTTTTTTCTTCCGAAATCCAGCAATTGCGTGGTTATTTTTTTGGCTCGAAAGGCCGCGTTTTCGATGGTGTCAAGTTCAGGTATGATTTTTTCAGGGCTTGAGTCCAGATGCATTTCCGGGTCCAGCATATCCCGGACATAACCGCTTGTGGCGGTGATGATGGCCAGGGGGTTGTTTATTTCGTGAGCGATTCCCGTGGCCAACTGGCCCAAAGACGCCAGTTTGCTGGCGTGGAGAAGTTGGTGTCGCATATCTTCCCCTTTTTCGGCGTTGATCCGCGCCTTTCTGATCAGGCGATTGGCCGAAATCCAGATCGTCATCCCGATAATGAGAATCATCGCCATGAGAGTCGAGGTCATGATCCGCCGGGCGCGGTGCATTTTGGCATGGGCCATGTTCAATGGCTGCCGGACCAGAAGCGCCCACTGGGTCTCGCGAAGCCAGGAATGAGTGATGAGAAGGGTCTCTTCTTTTTCGTCGGTGAGGGCGTTTGTTCCAGACATTTCGGTTAGAGGCGGAATATACGGGCTTGAATCCAGGAGATTCCCCTGTTCCGGGTCCACCAGTTGAAAAAGTCCGTCCCGGTTGATCAGGGAATAATAGACCCCTTTGCCCGGTCGGGTATTTTTCAAAAACGTGTAGAATTTGTCGGGATCAAGCGTGGAGCGCATGATGTAATGGGTCTTGCCGATCATCTGTTTTACGGCGATGGTAAAATGGGGCTTATTTCTAAAGCCGAGATAGATGTCGCTGATGTAGTAATTCCGATCCGTCTTTTTTAATTCCAGAAACCATTTTTCCTGAGTGTAATTTTTTCCATGCAGGTACGGAAAGGGTCCGGCATAACCGATTTGAATGCCTTGGTCCGTGAGAAATCCCACATCAATGAACGAGTCGCTGGTCTGAACCAGCGTCCGAAGATAAAACTCCATTTTGTGCGGGTCCGGCGTCACACTGAAGTCGCCGCCGTGAAACAGGCTGAAAATATTGACGACCCGTTCCTGTAGAAAAAGATCAATGGTATTGCTTTGACTTCGGGACAAAGCCTCCATGTTGAGTTTGCCAACGCTGGTCAGCGTGGAGCTGAATGTAAAATGAAGAAACGCGGCAAAGATGGCCTGGGGCAGGATAAATGCCAGGGTCAAACCGATGGATAAACGAAATCGGAGTTTTTTGAAGTATTTTTTGATATCCTCCCGGTAAGAGAATGGCCCCATTCCATCTTGATTCATATGCTTTATTTTATCTTTTTTCATTTTTTAGACCGCTTTAAATGCCCTTGTTTGGATGGCGCTTGGATGGCGCTTGGATTCTGTTTGGATTGTGCCTGTATTATTTCATCGGGTCACCATTGACGCCTCAATGAGTAACGTGAAATAAAGCAAAAGCGGCGCCAGGCGAGGAATAAAAAAAATTAAAAAATATAGTGTATAATATTAAGTGGTTGAAAGTATTAAAGGGACTTTTGGAAATGGGGGACAACCGGGGAAATTGATATTTTACTAAGAAGTAGAGATTTTTAGATGTTTTGGAATTTGGAATGGATGACCGCGCTTTTTAACGGGAATGAGACTATGGGAAACCTTCGTCCGTTGTTCGTAGTCCGTTGTCCGTGGCAAGAGCACAAATAATGGATGTGGTTGGTTTGCATGGCGGCGGGGCATTGATTCAATCTTGTGCTTGAATCGGCAAAAAAACAAAAACCAAAGGGCAAATGACAAATGACAAATGACGCCAAATCGGGATGCCGATCCAGTGAATAATAGTGCGGTGGTGGGTTGTGGTTGGGCTGTAGAGACAAGGAATGCCTTGTTTCTACGGATGCATCGGTTCGCCAGGGTGGAGCATTTATCCAGCGGGATGGGCGAATCGACCAAACCCGCTACGGATCACGGGCAACGGATCACGGACAATTAACCACAGACAGCGAATTCATGAAAAATAGGTATTTCGGAGTTTTTAAATTTTTTTAAGGACATAAAGGGTTGAGAAAAACTGTTTTTAATGTATAATCAAGGAGCTATGAAAAAAGAAAAACAAATAATCAGCCGAGATACAACTGTCGAAAAAGATTATCAAATTCTTTTAAATGAGGTTAAGGATTTTTTAGACAAAGGCTTATACACCGCCTATAAAGCTGTTGATAATATCAAAGTTCAAACGTATTGGCAGATTGGGGGGCGGATTGCCAGAGAGGAGTTGAAGCATAAAGGCAGGGCGGGGTATGGAAAGTTTTTGATAAATAACCTATCGGTTGATTTGTCAATTCACAAGCGGGATTTATACCGAAGTGTGAAATTTTTTAGAACTTATCCAATTGTGACATTGCTGATGTCACAATTAAGCTGGACTCACTATATTGCCCTGACCGAAATAGAAAATGAACCAAAACGGCTGTTTTATCAAAACAAGGCTGTCCAAAATTCATGGAGCGTCCGAGAACTTCGCAAACAAATAAAATCCCGGTTATACGAAAAAACATCGCTTGAAGAAATACAATCCACGGCTCAAAACAGACGGCCAGCCATAGAAGCTCCTGAAGTTTTTAAGGTGCGAACGTTGACCCGCTAATGAAGGGGAAAATGGTCCGTTGTTCGTAGTCCATTGTCCGTGGCAAAAGCATAAATAATGGATGTGGTTGGTTTGCATGGCGGCGGGGCATTGATTCAATCTTGTGCTTGAATCGGCAAAAAAGCAAAAACCAAAGGGCAAATGACAAATGACGCCAAATCGGGATGCCGAGCCAGTGAATAATAGCGCAGTGGTGGGTTGCGGTTGGGTTGTAGAGACAAGGCATGCCTTGTCTCTACGGATGCATCGGTTCGCCAGGGTGGAGCATTTATCCAGCGGGATGGGCGAATCGACCAAACCCGCCACGGACCAAGTACCAAGGACAACCACCACGGACAGCGAAGCGAGCATGTATCTTATCACGCCTTTTTGTTGGGGGGCAAAAGTAAAATATAGCCCCTAAGACGTCTATGATTGGATGTGAAATTTAGAAGTTACAGTGGGCTATCTTGTTCTGGCCCCATGGAACCCCCATAAGACAGAAAAACGAAGCGATCCATTTGGTTTAAAATAATCAGAAAAAATCAGCGCAAACAATTTAGCATTCAACATCAGTATTCAAAATTAACATTAAAATAGAGGTTACGAAATGAGCGGAGAAGCTTGGGTAGCATTAATAGTAATTTGTATGTGTATTGGAGTGATACGCAATGTTCAACCGTTGCGATGTTCAAGGTGTGGTCACCGAGATACAAGAGGAAAATTCAAAGATGGAAGGTGTCCGAAATGCAACTCCTTAGAAGATCGCTGATGAAATATATTATAGATGCATTTAATGATTCACTATATCGAATAAAAAAAATTGGAAAATTACCTATATGCAATAAAAACCAGTATTCGGCCCCTCATATTTTCGGTTTCTGCTTTCCCCTATGTTGGAGATGTACCAGCACGATAGCGTCAATGTATGTTGGTGGATATACTATCACCACTGTCGGAATATCAGTTAACCTTGAAAGTAGATTGTTTGCACTACTTCTTATATTACCAATGGCAATAGATGGATATTTTCATTACTTTGGAAACGTAAGAAGCAACAATATTAGAAGAATAATTTTTGGGTCTATGGCCGGAATAGGTGTTGCACTCGTTTTATCTGAATAGTCAAAAAAATAAATTTAAGGCAACTCACTGGGGTCGGACCAAGTTAAGTGATTAATATTAAAGAATATTAGTTTTAATCTTGGCCTCAAAGGGGCAGCAACCGTCTTTTGGGGGTCCGCGATATAGTCCCTAAAAGCACCTATGATTGGATGTAAACTTTACAGTGGGTTATCTTGGTCCGCCCCTCTCCAGTTATGTCAAAAAAAGGTAAATATGTGGGATTTAGCCCTAAATCTATCTAAATATTTCGGTGTTGTATTTTCATTCGCATTTGTTTTGGAATATTTGGTTTCAAGAAAAGTTGCCGATACGTTTGCAGAAAAACTTATTGATTTCAGTGGTGTGATAAAGAAAGAGAATATTGATGCCAGCATTTGTCGTTTTGCAACGAGCATCCGGAGTAGGTTCGATACGATTTATGGTATGACATATTTTGGTGTGAAACATTTTTTTATTTCTTCGATATTCGTGTTCTCTTACTGCGTTATATTCGCACTACTTGAAGAACACTATATTGGTTTTGAGTCCTCAATAACAAAACAGTTGAAATTTTGGTTTATTCCAAGTTTGCTCGCAGATATATGCTCGGCCAATTTTACAAGATGGTTGCTTGGAAAAACCGTGGACAGCCCGAACCTTTATGTATTTCATTTAGTAATGGATTTGGTGTTTGTACTTTTGTTTTTCTACACATCTTACTCGGTTGCAATGTTCGTTTTGTATTCGAAATTCCCAGAATTGGGCTTTGCCAGAATAATATTGCATCCGTTTTATATGGTTTGGTTTGCGTTGTCCTTCAATCATTCCCCAATTGTGGCAAGCATAAAACTAACGGTATTAATGGCGCTTACTACCTTGATACCGACCTTAGTTCATTTTTTATTCATAGCGTTTGGGCTATTTTTAAGACATACGTTATCCTTATTCACCCAAACTAGCAATTTTTTTGTGGATCGAGTCATATCATACGATCGTCATCCAATTGCGGTCTTTACGGTAATGTTAGGTATTTTTTTATCTCCGATATTTATATATTTTCAAGTGTAGATTGGTCGCTGGGGTCGGACCGAAAGCACCGATTAAAAAATGAAAGAGTCTTATGATGACAAGCCACATCAGCCTTGAGTCATACGGCAATTGTAGAATGCAGTCAGGCAGAAACCGACGGCCCCCCAAAGACCCGGTCAATGCCCTGCTCTCCCTTACATATACTATCGCCATGTCTGAAATGCGGCGGGCGGTTCACCAGAGGGGGTTGGACCCGTGCGTCGGTTTTCTGCATTCCCCGGCTTCCGGCAGAGAGGCCATGACTATTGATATGCTTGAGTTGCTCAGGCCAGGCGCCGACGCCTTTGTTTTGGGTTTGTTGGGGGGAAATCGCTTGACTTTGGATCATTTTAGCGCCAGTGATAAAAACGGATGCCGTTTGACCAAAGAGGGGCGGGGCGTTTATTATGAGGCCTGGGCCGATTACCGGAACTTCTGGCCGTTGCGGATGTTGAAATGCGAGGCGGAAGGGTTTGACGGGGATGAGCTTGAGGATGGATCTGATCGTGAATTTGATGGCGATGGCGATTGTGATTTCGATGGCGATGCCCAAGGTGATTCCGGGAATGACCCTGAAAATGAATCCAAGCCCCTGGCGCGTTGTTGCCGATGGGCCATTCAGCGGAGCGTCTCGTTGTGGCAGGAATAAAGAAATGAAGAAACGATGAAATGAAGAAAAATAAAGAAAAATCAACCGCTCTGAATTCGAATTCAGGCGGACGGATGGCGGGATAAAAAAAAGTCGAGTGGGCAAAAAAAGTGACTACGATGTGTCTTTTTATCAGTATAATCAGCTATGTATAGCGTTTCATTTTTTAAAAAGCTAGCGTTCTTGGGCATGGCCCAAAATGAGTGTTTTTGAAAGTATGAAAATGGCGGCTCTAAAAAAAATAAAAAACTTTGACCGCAATATGATGGGTTGATTTTTTGATATGAATGCTATATGTTGTGGAAAATGATGGAAGGAGGGAAAAGGTGAAAAGTTTGGAAAAGATGATGGCGCCATTATTGCAATTGCAGCTAAATTTTTTGGCGAAAAATCGGCTGGAAAAAGTAGGTCTTAACCTGCTGTTTTTATGTGAAATAATTTTTCGGCCGGGGTACGAACGTTGACCCGATAGTGAAGGGGATTGAGACTTCTTTTTTCATTCTATTTGAATTTTTATTGGCGTACGAACGTTGACCCGATAGTGAAGGGGATTGAGACTTTCAATTTTTTTAGCAACTATTCCTAATCTTTGGTACGAACGTTGACCCGATAGTGAAGGGGATTGAGACTTTTGGGCTTTTGTTCTTGTTGTTTCCGTGGAGGTACGAACGTTGACCCGATAGTGAAGGGGATTGAGACTTCTTCTCGTAAATTGTATATAGCCCTATTTATGTGTACGAACGTTGACCCGATAGTGAAGGGGATTGAGACCGTCATCTTTATTTCTTTTGTGCCTTCCGTCCGTACGAACGTTGACCCGATAGTGAAGGGGATTGAGACGCGGAAACAAGGGCATCTTTAATAAGGATAACTGGTACGAACGTTGACCCGATAGTGAAGGGGATTGAGACCCTCTTTCATACTACTGTAAGTCCCAACCCTAAGGATTGATACGACTTTGAATCCTTTAAAAAATATAAATGGGCTGAAAGGTCGTTCTCAATCCATTGTTCAAGAAGCCCGGTGTGCTTATTCTGTATTTGTATATATGGGTATTGCTTCGATATGCTCAGTGGAGAGAATGCCACAGAATGCGATAATTCCGTGGCATTTGGAATGATTCAAGCTACAAACGTTAAAATTAGCCGAAGATTCAAAGGCAGAGCGATTTATAATCAAACCATTGAAGCCTGATTATCAGTGTGCGGGCGCAGATATCCCGTGCCGTTTGAATCGTTGATTTCGGCCAATGAAAGCGCTGTTGAAAATTCAGTCCCAGATTATAAAATTTAGTCCCGGATTATCCTGATCGTACCAGAATGACCCTGAATGGCAATATTAAAGCGCAAAACTCAAGATCGCCTCCGCAATCAGGGCAAACCGGGGTCGGAAGCGCCTTAATTTCATTCTTTTTATTCACAACTTTTAAGCCGAACATTTGTTGTATGACAGCGGCGATTTCATCCAAAGAGACGGATGAATTGGGGTTCAAAAACCCGTAATATCGGATTTTCATAAAACCGCTTGGCAAGACATGCTGCAAAAATCTCCGAAGAAATTCCATGACATCCAGAGAGATTGTGCGCCAGCGTTGACTGCCGCTTTTTTTGTATTTAAAAGAAACGACGCGGTCCTCGACTTTGATAATGCGGCTGTCTGATATGGCGACCTTAAAGACATACGGCGCAAGATATTTAACGCTTTGCTCCCCATTACCGACAGCTTGAACGTTGATATTCCAATCTTTATCCCAGGCATTGGATGGCGCTTTTGAATAAAGACCGTTTTTTTTCATTTCGTCAATGAATTTTGCTTTAAACATTTTGGACACGGCGTTTACCGGGAGATAATAGTCAATGCGCGACGGATGCCATTTCCCGTCTTGAGTGGACAGGGCGCCTCCCGGAATAATGTAATGAATATGCGGATGATATTGTAGCTGACGGCCCCAGGTATGCAGGACTCCAAAGAATCCGGCCAAATCTCCGCCCATATATTTTTGGGGATAAAGTGGGGTCGGGCCGTGGCAATGGCCTGTAATGATAGAGAAAAGGTTGAAAAAAAGGGCCTAAATCGTTCTTAAACACCCTGTTTGGGGGTCAAAAACGCATGTTTAAGATTATGCTGTGAGATTATAGAAATGGCGCGCGCAAAAAGACATTTTATTCCGGGGTATGTTTGGCA